>Ga0307978_1000776_pt1 | contig 25552 bp, 19 predicted proteins | sample OrgLakmetage1056_FD_203151 | JGI IMG/M metagenome (GOLD analysis project Ga0307978, IMG submission 203151) | Saline water microbial communities from Organic Lake, Antarctica - #1056 | ecosystem: Environmental > Aquatic > Non-marine Saline and Alkaline > Saline | place: Antarctica: Organic Lake...
AGAAGTTGTGGCTTCATTCTTCTTGTTTGCCTTGGAGGCGAGCTTGGTGGCGGCGCGTTGGGCCTTGTGTCGTTGGCGGCGGCGTTGGCCGGCATTGCGGGTGCGAGCTTGGTAAGTTTCGATGGGCCAAGACTGTTGAAGATACTACGGCTATGCTCACAACGCAGTGTCGCAAGTTAAAACAAGAGCTCGCGAACGAACAGGAGATTGTGAAAGAGTGGCGCAAGAAGGCCGAGGACCACGCTCAAACTCTTGATTTGTCCACAACGCATTGTCGCAAGTTGGAACAAGAGCTCGCGAACGAACGGGAGAGTGTGAATGAGTGGCGCAAGAAGGCCGAGGGCCACGCTCAATCTCTTGATTTTTCCACAACGCAGTGTCGCAAGTTGGAACAAGAGCTCGCGAACGAACGGGAGAGTGTGAATGAGTGGCGCAAGAAGGCCGAGGACCACGCTCAATCTCTTGATTTGTCCACAACGCAGCGCCGCAAGATGGAACAAGAGCTTGCGAATGAAGTTGAGGATGCAAATGAGTGGCGCAAGAAGGCCGAGGACCACGCTCAAACTCTTTCGCAGAGCCAGCTTATCATTACCGCCAAGACGGACGAGATGAAACTTTTGAGCACGTCGATTGAAACACTCAAGGAAGTTTGGGCGAAAGCAGACGCCGAACAAATGCGGCAGCTTGAAGTTTCTAGACTCGCGCGGATCGTGGCCTTGTGCCGCCATGACTTTGTCTACAGGTAATGCACCAGTGGCTACTGGGACTGCGTGGGATTCCAACAAGCGGTCCCGTACCAGCGAAGAGAGTCCCGCGGCTTCCGCTCCTGAAAAGAAGAGTCAAAATGAACCTCAATCAGCTAAATTTGTAAGTCATATCGACATGTTGCTCACTTTACATTGTTGTGTCAACGGAAATTGTAAATGCATCTACGTGCAGGAACTTTTCTTTTGTTATGCACAGCGAGCCTTCACCACTTTTGACGGCGAGCTAAAGTGCATTGGACTCTATGATTATAAGGATGAGGCCGAAATCGCCTACAGTACCGTGCGCGAGCACCTCCAGGCATGGACGGCCGGCCCCAAGAAAGATATGAGTGTGACTGCAGCCTGGCAAGCGGCTTTGAAGGCAGCCGCAACCAAATTGTCAGCGCACGCTGCCGACAGTCTGCACTAACCAGAGCCTATCAGTAAACTAGCGAAAATAAAAGTGCATAGAAACGTCAATTAATGTGGATGTGAAATATACCGGTATCATAGCCTGCTAGTAGAGTGCGTAGACATGAGCTTACGAAAGGTCGCGTCAGTCGCGTCATCCGTATTTAATCTTAAGGCACCGTTTATACACGGACTGTCACTGTGTCGATGACTTTGTCGGGGTTAATCGATGCACCCAATTGCCACGAACCTATCAAATAAAATGGTACAAAAAGTGTTGCATGAGTGTCTGCTACGGCGAGAATGCTACAGAATCAGTTCATTTCATTCGAAATAACATGGCACAACTGTAGCCAAGCGCCGTTGCTCTAGAAACCGAGTCTTACATATTGGTTGTTTATTCATTAGGTTAACTCCGTCGTAGTCTCGTGGTGCCTGAGCTCAATTGTCGACGCTAGATCCTGTGTAAAGACACGTTCCCATCCATTTTTTGTAATCAGAAAGACATTAATAAAACCGCCAGAGTATGCATCACGAAAGGTTGCATGTCGAATGGCCTTGATGCCAAGGGCTACTGCGTCGTCGGCACTCATTTCGTATCTCTTCTCCTCGGTATCAAGAATACCCAAAGCAAAAGTACTCCCCGAGCCAACGGCAAAGAGGTCCCCTTCGATACGCATACCAGAATTATCCACGTAAAAGATCTTTGGAGGTGCACCTTCTTCGTCGTCAAAGCCCATGATCATAGTACCAACTGACAAGCCGAGTGCTCGGTTTTGGTAGAGCGCATTCGAAAGGAGACGCGACACGCGTGCCACCGACATGCGCCGACCTTCCGTCAGCTCATAGAGGGCGGCTTCGGCTCGAAGCTTTCGTATCCAAAAGCTACAGTCAGCAGCGCCCTGTAAAGTAGGATAAGGAACAGAAAAGGTGAGAACTAGGGTGATGGGACTAGATTGATTCGTTTGGTCATCGTCAGGGTCAAACACTCACTCCAGCCATGGTTCCGAGAACATGCGAGTTGATGGGCAGGACTTTTTGCGTTGTTTTTGAACCCACAAAGCTCCCCATGCTAGCTCTCGAATCGACAGCCGCGATGATACCTCCTTGAAAGACAAACGACAGTGTCGTTGTACCGTGAGCAAATTCCAAGGGTGGTGCATCCTTCTTCGAAATGGGGCTGTAAGAATCGTCGTCAGCATCTTCGTCGACTGCTGAACGGTGCCAATCAAACGTGGAGGAAGGCTGCGAAATTCTTCCTGTTAGTGATGAAGCAACACTGCCTCGGACGTCAACGGCCCCCACGTTGGAGAAAAATGAAGCTGCTGCAAAGGCACATACCACAGCCAAGCGTCCCCGAGGGTGTCCTGCTACCCTTGCGATCGCTCTCGGAGGTATAAATGGAGTGGTACGACTGAGACGGGGCGGCCGCATTCTGGGAGCAATTTTAGCAGGTTGGGGTGCAGCGTACGTTGAAAAGCCACGACGCGATAGACTCCTCGACACTGCAAAAGTGGAAAAGCCTCGGGAAAGAGAAGCTGCACCAGCAGGAAAAGGCGCTGTTAATGATCCGTTCGCCTCTGCGGCTTTAACCAGCGTGCCTAGTTGGTTGACCAATTCTCCTTTGCGACCAGTTGCATCCAATCCTCGCGAACGGAGTTCCTCTTGGAGTCGAACATGGCCGTGCTCATACAGTTGGTTGACCAGTTTAGACTTTTGACCAGAAGTGTGGAGTCCTCGCGATCGGAGTTCCTCTTGGAGTTGAGTCTTCGTCAACTCCTGAAGACGATCGTGAGAGAACAGATCGAGTTGGGACAGTGCACTCGCCCTTTCCAGCCCTTCTATAGTTTCAGAGGCACCCGAGGTATCCACTCCCACTGGTGCGGCTACTACTCGAGACGCCAGTTCACTCGGTCTGAATGCTGCAGTGTAAGGGTCCTTCTCAAGCAGAGCAGGGATGTTGACAATACGACTGTCCTCCTTCATAGGTGCCCAAGCTGTGACAACCAACGGGACGTCCAGCTCAAAATCCGAAAATGCCTTGACTGTTGTGCCGTCTGGCATTTCTTTAAGGCCTTTGAAGGGTCGAACGTGGAGCAGCACGTCAATCTCCTCCCTGGATGTACCCTCGGCTGTATTGGTCAGTGCCAAACCACCGGTTCCAGTCAGCCTTTCGCCAAAGACTTGAGCCATCACGATCTTCTTAACGCGGTCTTTTCGATCATTCGCTTCTTTGCCACTCCACGGCCTTATCTTCTGGCCGCCACGGACGAAACCTCTCGAATCTGATATCGCAGTGACAAAGGCTTCAATAAGATGAGGGTAGTTGATATAAACCGTCGTTCCGATCAAATGTGACGCTAGCGTATCGATCGGGACAACGTCAGGCATAACATCGTTGAGCTCTAGACAGGCCGTCTTATACCGACTAGGCGAGCCAAATACATTGACTCGGATGCGCTTCCGCCACATACTTTGGATCGAGCCGTCTCGAAGCGTCGGAAGACCGGACAACGGGGTCTCAACGCCTGGTACTAGCTCAGGCTTGAAAAGTACTTTGGCTCCAGTTTGGTGATTCCAGGGAGTGGATTCGAAAGAAACGATCGAAGCCGTACAATTGTCATAAGCGCCAAAGGTTTCCCCTTCACCAACTCCCGGAAGACTCTTTCGTGTATTTGGATCGTGCGACATGACCACTGTATGATCGGTTCGATTGCGTTCAATCTCTTCGGTGTTTAGTGCCTCTGGAGTCACACCATCCGAAGCTTCCAGAAGTCGCTTTGAATCGATAAAGGGCAACAGCGTAACTGCTTCCCATGGCCACCGCTTGCCGTTCATATCCACTGTGAACGATTGCGGGTAATACTCGGCAATCGGAGACGATGGGTCCGTCATGAGCCATTGGTACGGCTGGGGAAGCAAGTGGGCGTATGACGGCGGCAAACAAGCCATGAGTTGCTCAAAGGGGGCGAGCGGTTTGCCTAGCTTGCCTTCAAAAGAAACTTCGTCCAAGAATTGATCCAGTTGGACTAGATCGCTCAGCATCGGTCCGTAATGATACGGGTAATGCCATTCCCAAGAGACGCATCCTTCGTAATAGTACTTGAGATTCCATACAAGGCCTTCAACGTACGCTTTGCGGAGTGCACGATGTTTCTCAGCATCAAAGGGAGTGAAACCAAACTTGTCGTAGTAATAACGCCCCTTGAAGTCTTGATCGTCCAAACCTCCAGACTCTTCTCTTTCGCGATCCGCGACAGAGTATTCCAGCAAGTTGCCCATGCGCGCAAATACACCATCCCTGGTCTCCTCCTCTTCTTCGTCTGGTTGGGGCTGAAAGTTTAAGGACCCTGAGATAACCGGTGCGAATCCATCAGCGGTTTCGATCTCTTGGTTTTCAATGGTCGAGTGTAACATCTCTCGATAACGTGTCCGGTCAGATGCCTCCTTCATTGCGACCTCCTCCTCACTGGGGGAGGTATTCAATCCGTATCTCACCTCGGTACGACGAAAGCGTTCGTTCTCTGCCTGAAGCGTGCTCTTTTTGAAATCATAGTAAGGACTCTCGTGTCCTCCAACGACACCCAGAAACTCTTCGAGTCGCCGTCCTGAGATAATGTTACCAGCGTCGGTCAAGTATGGCTTGGTCTTTTTGCCGTTGCGCTTACTCTCCTTTAGCCACCGTTTGCGTTCGTCTCGGTACGCGTAAAACAATAGATCAAAGGCCTCGTCGGCAATATCTAAGGCTGGCATGTGCGGCAAGCTGCGAATCGAGACGAAGGGGGTATTTGTGAGTTATGAGTGTTGCGCATCAAGCGTGTCATACGCCTGCTCACTGGAATCTGCGTTGACTTACAAATCGTTACCCACAAAGAAAGTCATAAAGACAAAGTCGTCCACCGTCGACTCAATATCAAAGGAAGAATTCGGCAGGACGTTTGAAGTTTCAAACTCGTAGGCGAGATAGTCTCGGAGTATATTCATGTGCAAGAACTCAAAGTTGGGATTGTGAATGTAGAGATCAAGACCGCGACTGCCCCTGGCCCTCTTGTCTCGTCGACGCTTGTCAAAGACGACTTGTTCGCGCAAGAGTACCAAGTTGGGCTCGTGTGTAACGAGTCCAAGCAGAATCAAATCTCCATCTTGACCCATGATGCAGTGTCGAAGGTTGGGGTCGTAGCCGGGAGTGTTGCGTTGCTCGCGCATGAATTGCATAATCTTGTGCTCTCCCTCACCAGGAACGTTAGGACCGCTAAATATAATGTCCAAGTCTTGCCAAGCTGGATCGGTTGACAGTTTGTATTGCACAAAGTGCTCAATGTGCGCCGTGCAGCGTGAAAAGAACTCGGTTCCAGGCGTAATGACAATGGAACTAAACAAGTCATTTTCGCCCTCATTGGCTTCGTTTTCTGTCGCTGCTTGACCTGCGTCGCTGGTCTCGAACTTACCCGAGAATCGACCGGGTCCCACTTCTCTTAGCTTGTGACTATCGTCTGCTGTAGCCGTATTGGCAGAGTTGTCCATGTTGTTTGCCTGTTCATGCGACGACATCTCTAGCAGTTCGTCGGGATCTTCCTGTGCCAATAACTCTTCTCGTTCCTTTAGGAGCTGTTCTCGATGCGCGTCATAGACAGTTTGCTCAATTTCTCCTTCTTTTCCGGCGCGGTAACGCCTTGCTCTCTGTTGATTGAGCTTTGCACGTGGCGCGACTCCATCGACGGCCATGTAAATGAGTTGCTTTGGCTTGGCAATGTCTCGTACCAAACGATCCAAGTAATAGCAGATATTTTGAAAGATACGCTCTTCAGAGGTTCCTGTGCCATCTTCTAATTCGCTATTGTCGCTGTTGTTGTGACTACAGCCGTGAATGATTCCATTCATGTCAATGTAGAGACGATCGACCTCCGGAGGCAGTCCGCATTCACTCAATGGATCTGGTTCGGGGATTCCCGTGGGCGGAAGATGCCCAAAATGCGCCATGCAAGTCTCATCGTCGGCTCTACTCCCGTGGCGTTGGTTAATCTTGGGATAGCGCTCCGAGATCCATCGAAAGAACTTGGGGATTCCCATGGTGGCTAGGAAGTCTCTCACAGAAGGTTTCAAAAAAGTAAGAACTGACGGTGGAGGGATGGAGTTCGACGACGATGGATGATGGACAGACGCCAGCCTCGAACGAACGAATTGGCCGCCTCTGCTAACTTCTGGCGAGCCTCGCCGAGGCTCTACCTAGCCGTATGTAGTCGTGTGGATAGCGACCGTGTGTTAGCTATGTGTGTATTACAGTATACGGATGAGTCTTGTGTATTGACCTCCATTAGGCTCCTGTATCTTTAGTTACATTATGATGGTTAGGATATTCAATATAGAATCAGTCTCACTCTCTTCACTCGACTAGCTATGATTGATTACGTAGTTACTTTCTTTCTTCCAGTTGCTCTTTCCTTTTTCTAGCGGATCCACCACTGTATTAATAACCATAAGCACATTCCAACTCGTCAATGCTGACTCCTTCATTCCAATCCGTTCCTTCTGTTTACACCAACCAATCGCTCACTTCGGCCTCGGTCAAGGCGACAGGCTGGGTTACAGATCGTGTCTCACTTAGAGGCACCAAAGAGCTACAACCCTGACGAGAAAATACCAGAATGAGACAGTTCTCCGTCTGCGAAAAGAATCCAGCTTCGCAATACGTCAAATAGTAGTTCCAACAACGTAGGAAAATATCGTCAAATCCCAGCGCGCGGACAAAAGCTTCGCTAGCGTTGAAGCGTCGACGCCATTCGGCCAATGTTTGCGCGTAGTGGAGACCGATATTGTCAATGTGTTCCAACGTCAAACAAGATCCCTTGTACGCCGCGTCCACGAGTGCGTGCAACGACGGACAGCATGATCCCGGAAAGATGACAGTATTTATAAAGTCAGTGGATCGAACGTATGTTTCGTAGCGCATCTCGGGCGTCGTAATTGCTTCCATAACGAGGATACCGTTCTGTGCGAGAACTTGTTCGACCACCCAAAAGAACTCGCCAAGGTGCTCGTGACCGACAGCTTCAATCATTTCGCAACTCAGTACGCGATCGAATCGGCCCTGGTTCTCCGGTCGGCGAGCAAAGGTGCGGTAGTCGATCACTTCAAAGGTAATGAGATCTTCCACACCCCATTCCTGGACGCGCTTGTCGGCTAGTGCCTTTTGTTCCACCGAAAGCGTAATGCCAGTCACTTTGCAGCCGTACTTTTTGGCAGCGTGCAGCGACAAACCGCCCCACCCGAAACCAATATCTAGCATTTCCTGACCCGGCTGGATTTGGGCTCGAACGAGAAGTGTGTCAAGCTTGCGCCATTGGGCTTCTTCGAGAGAACCTTTGAAGACGAGACCTGTTTGTGGACTGGGGGCTTGGACGGCGTCGTAAATGGCCGACGAGTACATGAGCGTTTCCGTGTCGAGAAAGGTGGTGAAGAGATCGTTGGAGAGATCGTAATGCGCGTGAATATTTTTCAAGCTACCGCCACGCTCCGAGTTATCCATGGTCATTTTGTAGCGAATATAGTTGAGAAGCGACCCCACCTTGCCCAGTAAGAGACCCGAAGCGTTGGACATGGCGTTGGAATAGTACTGACCGTGCCCCGCCTTGCGAGGAGCGTGCTTCGCCAATGGTCGATCACGGTTCCCAATCAACAAGAGAAAGAGACGCGTCAAACCAATGGGATCACCCAAAGCGACTGTGGTCTCCTCTTGCGAATCCAATGGACGAATCACGGGATGGTACTCTTTCTTGTCTTCGAGGGCCTCCACCACGAAATGTCCCGCCATGTATGAGCGCGACAAACCGAGATCATACTCAAAGGCTGTCTTGACAAAGAACCAATCATCAAAGATACGCAGCGTCACCGGACTCGAGTCGCACCCACAGGTAGATCCATCACCAAAGCTCTTAACCGAGCCGTCATTGAACTTGAGCTGAAGCTTGCCCTTTTGTATGGCTTGTTCCAGAAAAAAGTACAAGAAGCGCTTGCAAAGCGCGACGGGGAGATCGTACGAGAGCGCTTTGCGCAACGACTTGTACCAGGCTCCAATGGAAGTCGACTGTGTCTTGACGAGTGACAGATCGGGCGGCGGTAGCACCATTTCCTTTTCACTAGTGGCCCACGGCAGAGGGACACCCGACAATTGCGTAGCCACATGAAAACCCGATCGGCAACCATCTTCGTGAAAGCCGTAGCCCTGCCACGCCCCACAAAACCAAAGCCCGTTGACCCCTTGGTGTTCAATTTCTAGCGCTTCACGAGCTTTCAAGGTGGCTTGATTAAACTGGGGATGCGCCAAGATCTCCCGCTTGTGCGTGAGGGCGGGGTCGGGTCGTTGATGGGGATTCAACGACACGAAAATATCCTTGTCGGTTTGGAGATTCTGCAACCGATTCAACCAGTACGTTACATACACGGCCTTCATGCGGCCCTCGGTACCTTCCAGCTCTTCCGATTGAGCCGTGTGGGCCTTCTTTCCAAAGCCGGATTCGGCTCCTTCAAAGGCTTCGCCCTTGGCGGCGGTAGGCTGCAGGGTTGCCATGTGTTTGGACTGACCTAAACAATTCCACGAGGCCCACGCCCGACGGCGACTGGGCATGAGTTTGGGATCTGAATGCACGTAGACGACATTGTCGGCATACTCAATGTTTCCCAGCAAATCCATCAAGTCTTGGTCGGCGGCACCACCATTCTGCAACAAGGCCTTGGCCGTGGGAGGATGACAGGCAAATACAACTTGATCGGCCGTGAAGGAGGCTCCATCGGCAGTTATGAGTTTGTAAGTTCCATCTTGCAACTTGACGACGGCTTGAATGGCATTGCCCGTGTGTACCTTGTCGCCCAACAGTCTTTCAATTTTGCTCGTGTACTCGACAGAGCGACCCTTGACCGTTTTCCACTGGGGGCGGTCGGTGAGTTGCAACATTTTGTGATTAGCGAGAAAGGCCACGAGTTGGGAGGCTGGAAAGTTGAGGACGTCTTGCATACTGGCACTCCACAGCGCTGCCATCATGGGCAGTAGGTAGAACTTGGTAAATGATTCACTGTATCCTTCTGCACGAAGATACTGGGCCGTCGTGACGTGCTTGCGAGGATCGTCTTGTGCGAGTGCCAATATATCGGCAGCGTTTGCGTTGAAGCGCATCATTTCCCAGACGAAGCTGTAGAAGGAAGGACTGAGAGCTGCCGATCGCTTGGCCAGCAGGCCATTGAGACCGTCGGAACTCCATTCCACCGTCTTGCCGCCATCCAAACTAACGGCCAAGCTCATATCGCTGTCTTCCGTTTCAACGCCCATGTTCTCGAACCATTTCACCATGTTTGGATAGTTCTCTTTGTTAAACACCATAAAGCCAATGTCTACCAGAGTTCCGTCGACTGGGACGGTGTACGCGTGTCCTCCCAGACGGTCGGCCGCTTCGTAGAGATGCACGTTGCAGTCGGTGTTGCAGTGCAGGTGCCAGGCGGTGGAGAGACCGGACACTCCGCCGCCTACAACGGCCACGTTGCTCTTCGTCTGTGGCTTGTTGAGCGTCATTTTGGTCGACGCTGTGTTGTGTATTCTGTATTAGTCTAGAGTAGAGTACTGTAGAATGGTAAGAAGATATCGCTGATCGTATCAAAGAATCCAATTGAAAAAATGTGCGGCAACGAGAAAGCAAAACGGCGACGACGACCGTCAATTGTGACGCAGATTACATGTACCGGTACAGATCTCAAATAACCTAGAGCAGCCGTACGTTGTCCAGACCACCATCGCGTCTAACTATCTCGATGTATTCGATTTATTCGTGATACTAGTACGGTGCTGCTGCATGATTGTGTGAAACAGGTAGCTCCTGGGGAGCGGGCCGTATACCAAGCTGCGAACGAATTGCTGCAGTTGGTTCATTCGGCACAGTAGTGACCGTCTCTGTGCCTACAAGCGTTTACCGTCAACTGCGGATGCTGACCTATTGGCGTTTTGGAAAAAGAAGTACGCGAAATGTAGCCTAGACGTTTTTTTGCCCTGATCTTTCGCTTTGCCGTTTTCTGCACGGCGTGCTCGTACATGTATGTGTGACCTTGCAATATTTCTCCATCTTTTATCTGCTTCTCCTGATAGAACTTCATAGGAGGTGGAGCCTGTCCCCGACGATCACAGAGTCAGAGCCGGGGTTTGCACAAATCGCCCATCCGAAACACAAACAAGCTATGGAACCACTACTAGTAGGACATCCATTCGGCTCGAAGCTCGTAGTAAAGTCGAAGTGCCCACCCTATTATCTCCTATAATGACTCTGGTATGTAAATTACTAACAGGGTATGTATTGACCGACATTCAACTCCCGATAGAATAATATTACACGGCGTCTAGCTTAGCGGCTATTCGTGCTTTCCATTTGCTGCTCCGGCGTCTTCCTTCCCAATGCCGCGATACTTTCAAATCGCAAGAGATTCAAAGTTCGAAGCAAAGTTGATGATTCCATAGTGTACGCACTGTATGGTACAACTGTAGTGCGGAGAGCGACAAAAGTGGTATGCATGGCGCCTACGTAGCGGTATGGCTCTCGATCTCGAGAGGCTCGAAAACAGTCTCCGTCTTGGTCATCATCTCGTCGTACAGTATTCGCTACTGTAGCTAGCGATCGATCTCGACATAATTGCCACGTATAGACTAGTATAATATATCTATACTCTAGACTTGTTTAATAAGTAAAATAAAATAATGACCGATACGGCAATTATTACTTATTGTTTCAGTCAGTCTTGGTTCTTGCATTAATTACGACGTACGGTACTGTACAGTGATATAGTATAGTAAAGACTAGCGACCAAACCCGACTCAATGACCCATCGCCAACACCCAATCAACGCCAAATCAAACATAGTCGGATTCTACGGTATGATACATACCGTAAAAGCCAACGCCTTCACACAAACAATCAATATGGTTGTGGCAACAGACAAAGGTAGCAGTATGAAAGTTCACACAAGCACTTACACTTGTACCCTCATCAAGGAAGCGGGTAAAGGAAGCATCAGTCGAGCCAAAAGAGGAGGCAGCCTCATCTCGAGCAAGGTGTTATTGGCGGCTGTCTGCTTCGGTGCTGGATGGGTCTTTTCGGCAATGACCGGTCCTCGTACCGACCCCACCGTCTATCTGCAGTCCAAGACGGAACTAACTACATACACGGCAGTAGTATCAGAGACGGGCGGTGCAGGAAATACGAATTCTACAATTTTTGATACAACTGCTTCTGTCGCTATAGCTGGCAACACTACAGTCTTTGACGCGGCTGCTCGCCAAGCGTACAAACTCGCCCTTACAGGCACCGCCAAGAATGCCAGCCGCAACGAGTTTGTTCGGAAAGACTGGAAGAGGGCGACAAATGGAGGCTTGAAGGACACGGATCGGATCATGCTGGCTGACATTTACCGCACAGCTGAATCTGTTTTTGAGTACGGATTGGGGGAATCAACCTACATTGCTGATCATGTTGGAGTTCCCCGCTATGCTGGCATTGATTCGGATGCTGTTTGGGTAACCAAGGCTCGGCAACATGTTTCTGCGCACTTCCGCTTTTACTTTGCGGATATTGGAAAGACCAAGGCATGGGGATATCCGCTTCAAACGCTGAAAAAGAACATTCTCGATTATCAACTTCTTCCTTTAATCACAGAGCTGGAGCCTTTTGATGTATACATGGTGGATGGTCGCTGGCGAATTCCCTGCATGTTGCTGAGCTTTATGCACGCTAGTGCACGAGGAGCTAATCCACGCGATACCACGGTGCTACTGCATGACTGTTTGAAACTGGGAGCACCTGGGGAGCGGTTGGAATACCGAGCGGCGAACAATTTGCTACAGATGGTTCGGCACAGTGGCGAGCGTCTCTGCGCCTACAAGCGTTTACCGTCAACTACGGATGCTGACCTATTGGCGTTATGGAAAGATAAGTACGCAATGATAGGATAGACAGACACGTGGACGTTATTTTTTGCCTCGATCCAGAAAACAAACAACGATCCTTTTGCGATTGATCTTTCGCTTTGTCGTTTCCTGCACGGCTTGCCTGTGGGACTCTTGCGGTCTTTCTCCATCTTTTCCTCCTGAGAAAACTTTCTGGGAGGGTCCCTGACGATCACAGAGTCAGAGCGGGGTCTGCACACATTCCCCATCCGAAACAAAACGGAACAGATATGGAACTACTGGTCATATGTCCCGACGCCAATAATGGAAGTCGAAGTGCCCGCCCTATTGAATCCTACGTATGAGGTTGGATTACCCCGTGAATTTATAAAGAGTCGTAGTCACCCGACGCATTTAACTCCCGATAGATACTTATTACACGGCGTCTAGCTTGGCTATTTATGCTTTCCATTTGCGTCGTCTTCCTTCCCAATCGCCACAACTTACAAATCGCAAGAGAACGAATGTTCTACCAACAAAGATGATGCGCCCATACTGAGTACTGTTCAATGGTAAATCAGAGTGCGATAAAACATACATACCGGTGGCACCTCTCGACCTCGAGCGAGGACGAAGACCGAGCAAGGGTGTTACAATAAATTATAAAACTTCGTTGTGCAACTATTTATAACTAGTTACAATGGTTACTAGTGGGTTACTCACGGTCACGGCTCCTGTAGACGCTGAGCATTGAAGCCACCTGGACCTTTTTCTTGTACACCATCCAATGCAGGGAGAACTTGTCACTTCGCACATTATTCAAGGACCTAAGATAATGCTGTGACTCTTCAGGAGGGAAGTGGCTGGCGTGGATATGTAGCAGGCAAATTTTCGATACGTTTCTCTGGCGGGTATGATGGTCGTCGGGGTCCTTGTCCTCGGCGGCCAGCACCAAGTCGTGGCTTCTCTTTAGGTTGGGCTCCTGACGACCGAGGAGAACGACATCTTTTTCGGCACCGGGACCGAAACCGGCTCGGCCGTACTACCTTAAGTGGCAGAGGTGGTTCACCCTCAGTCAACTCCTATCCCTCATACAATGTGGTGAGTCCTGGGGTTAAGCCAGCTACTTATACTTCTGGTTATAACAGGTGTCAGGCGTAGTGAACAATCCCTTCATCCTTGGACCACGCCTTACTTGGACCACCGAGGACGACCTATTGTACGGACGAGATAGGACCCGCCGCCGAGGCAGGCAGGACGCAGAACCCATCCACTCAGCAGAATCGGAGTACCTGTGACAGTTTAGCGAGTTCGGAAAGGGATAAAGTACTAATTATTGTACATCATACAGTGGTACGGCAGTAGCGGTACAGTACAGTCCGCCGGATTTGGAATATCCAGAAATTGTGTAAATAGGGTTTACCTCCAAACGACCGACGACGTCGTGACCGCCAGACACCTCATCTTCGCCATCATCCATCATCGGGAAATTTGGACGGAGCGTATTGGATCGTTCTTTCTCATTGACTCATCACTCGAACGATACTCATCAATCGTCCCCTCAACTGTGTCGTTCTTTCAGGAAGGAAAGGGGATCCCAAGAACGATCTTCGGTTCATTTTATCTATCCTCGAGCTTCGTGGGACTAGATAGCTAGCTACCGGTAGCTACAGCTACATACAAAGTAGAAGAGAGCTCAAGTTATTGTTTCGTAGCCAATCATGATCTCTTTCTGGACACTTCAAAATAGCAGTTGCAACAACAAGGACAGCAACACCTCCATTATCATGGACAACCACAGCAAGTCGCTCGTGATCCTTTCGGCTGTCTGGTTGGGACTCTGTGCGACTCTTGTGCACAAGGACGTGAAATTGATTGCCGTCTTTTTTGCCTTTCTGGCGAGCTTTGGCCTGGCGGCTCTGTTGACAGCTCGCAAGTGGCTGTACGCGACCATTTATAGCAAGGAAACGCCTTCGCCGTCGTCGTCATTATCCTCGAATCCAACGACAGCAGCCGCCAAAAGCCGTACCCGCAATCTGGTGGGCTTGGTAGCGTGCTCCACAGCCTTTTGGTTCTTATCGGGCTCGTCGTCTTCCACAACGACAACAACTGCATCGACTCGAGCCGAGTACTCGGCACTTTCCATTGCCGCTGGATACTTGGCCTTTGATCACTGGTTCTCGGCTCTCTTTGGTCAACCGCCCCGGAAAGCTTCGCTGGTAGTGATTGAAGACGCCTCGACGTTGATTGTCTTTTTGATCGTCTTGGCTGCCAAGGCCGACTCTCTAGGAGATTACCGCACGGCCATTTGCGCCTGGATTACTTACAAGACTGCCAGACTCGCCCTGGAACTCGACGATGGAGGAGAATCACAACCGACTGTAACAGCAACGACGGTGACTACAACTTTGACGCCAAACCCATCCGCCACCACACCGCAGCCGTTGTTGTCGTCCTTGACCTTTGCAAGCAACAAAATGTCCTCGAGTGACAAGATCATGTCTAGTGCGGGCGGTATCAACGCAGACTCGACAAAACAGCCCTCTTCAACGCAAATGTGGACCATTCACGGCGTCATGTATGATTTGCACGATTATGTGGATCGTCACCCCGGTGGTTTGGAGGCTATATCTCTGGGACGAGGCCGCGATTGCACAGCTCTCTTTGAGTCCTATCACCCCTTTACTGAACAGCATCGATCCGTCTTACAAAAATATCGGGCCAAAGACAACACGGCTAGCAATACTATCACCCAGCGAGATTACTTTTACGATATACTCTGCCAACGTGTCGCCAAGACGTTGACTGCCAAGGGCATTCATCCTGTCATGGACCGAGGTGCAACTCCGCTGCGGGCGTCGTATTATGCGGTCGTTCTGGCTGCCTTGATTGCCAGTGGTATTTCACACATTCGGGTCAGTACCGACTCTTGATTAGAATGCACGATTCGTTGTACACGCAATTAGGATGCCGCTCACACATTTTTGTTTTGAATCAACAGGGAAGTACGGTTGGCAGCTTTTTGTTTGCGGTATTTGGTTGGTTGATTGGAGCGTTGGGACACGACGCAGGTCACTTTGCGGCCAGTCGATCTGCCCCATTAAATGATTGGGGTGTCTGGGGCATGTCTCTTCTTTGTAATCCCATATTATGGCAGCACCAGCATACCTACGGACACCACAGCTACACGAACGAGTTTGACCACGATCCCGACTTGCACCACTTTGATACCTTGCTGCGATGCCACCGACGAATCCAGCAACAGAGTCTTTACAAGTATCAGTCGAACTGTGTGTATGTTACCCTCGCTTACACCATGGTGGTATTTGGAACTTGTTTTTGGATTCCCCTGGGCATGATTCAGGAGGGTTCGCTGTACGGATTAGTTGAATGGACGGATCGAAAGCGACCTTGGCGAACCTTTGGCTTGTATGCTCATCTGATAACATACGTCGGGCTTATCATGGTGGTTCCCTTTTGGACTCACGCGTCTCGCTGGGGAGCAGTGGGAGCCGCTTCGTTGCACATTGCCACGTCGGGTCTCATTTTTGCCATCTTCTCGCAAATCAATCACCTGAACGAACCGTCGTTGGATACAAAGGAGCGAGAGCGACTGAAACAGTCGCGGGATCCTCGACTCGCCGCATCTTGGGCAGTGAATCAAGTTGAAACGGCCAACAACTTTGCCTCTGGGAGTACGCTTTGGCACATTCTTTCGAACGGTCTGAACTATCAGATTGAACACCATCTATTCCCTGGCGTGAACCATTGCCACTTGCACCATATTGCACCTACAGTTCGCGCGACTTGCGAAGAGTTCGGTGTTTGCTACAAGAGTTACGAAAGTTGGAACGATACAATGCAGGCCACGCTGGATTGGTTGGATAAGCTGTCAGTGGAGCCCGAATTGGTAGCAACAGAAAAGAAAGCAGTGGCAGTAGTTGCTTCAAAACAGCAATAATGCTGCCAATGCGCAGTTGTAAATAGTGATGAAGCAGAAAGAGCTTGAGTTGGTAATACTATGCCCGTTGAAAGTCTAGCAAGTAAGCCTGAGCTGAAGACTACCTTAGACTTGATAGTGTTTGCCCCGAGTCGTTTGATTCTTCAGCACCACACTGCATGGCATCTGTTTTGGCTACCGCTACCCGCCAGCAGAGACACTTGGACCCGTCTCGAGAGGTCAACCAACATTGGAGATTCCGAAAAACAAGACCATCTTTCGTTGGTGTCCACTATCACGTCTCTCTTGTATCGTTGGTACCAGTCCAAGCAAGGGATTGACTCTCTATGTGATCCTATAAGGTAGACCTGCGCCAGAAAGAACAAACATAAGCTTAGTCGTAGGTGTCTTTCGATGTAAGTGTGATGCTATGTAAAACTACTATCTCACGCTCTTGTCTGAGTATTAAACTACTTCTTTGAAAATAGCCGTCGGGAGACTGTTGGAGTCCTTGTATTCGCTGTCGGACGCCAACGAGGCGTATGCTGCAGCATCGGCACTTGCTCCGCACTCGATAACTTCACGAGAGAGAACCTCGCTGTTGAGACCCTCTTTCTGAATGCGGAGATTGAAATAGACTACCGTCTGAAGAATCTGGGTGGCCGGAAGGAACATGAGCTGGGGTAGATACGAGATCACTACGCCCATTGGAGTGAAGACAGCAAGGGGGTCCTGTCCAAGGATGATATTCTGCAGAAGGGCTGAAATTGCAGTCGTACAGACCTGGAAGATAAAGAGAACGCAGAAAACGTCGCACCAGCTACCTTGGACCAAGCTCACGGCTCGTTTGACTCCCTCGATGGGCCCCTTGTTCTCCACCACAATCACAGGGAACACAATGATTGAGCAGATAAGGACGTACACATAGCCCACAAGAAAGGCCACGTACGCCAGAGCGACAAGAAAGAAAGCAAAACCCGAGTCTGTGGCAGCTGCAATGCCCACGAATAGCGCAGGAACCAAAGCCATGGCGAGCACAACAAGCATGATCACAAAGCCAGAGCAGAGGAGAGCCCAGAAATAGTTCGCTCCCACCTTCAAACATGCCAACCACTCGGGTGTGACACCCAGGTAGATTTCAGCCACGGCGCGGATCATTCCTCCTCTTCCGGCAATGGACAAGAGGACAAACACGCACGTCTGAATCGCAATCATGGACAAAAAAACCGGGAGATGTTCCGTGAGAAGTGCCGCTACATCGCTCTCAGACTGCGTATTATCCTCGTCCTCGGTTGTCGAAGCTATAAAGCTTACTGACACAGCCATGAAAATGATTGAAGGGACTAGAATGACGGCGGATAACGTCATAAAGACCGCAAAATGCGCAGGGGTACCCCAAAACACATCGAGAGCTCTAAAGATCTGGCTGAAGCAAGTAAGGCGGTTGAAGTATTCTGGTGGAGAAGAGGGGGAAGGCATGATATGATAGCTGCTTGAAGGTTGCTTGACGGCTGATACTCTTTAAGATACAGTAAGTAGGAAGACAAAGAGAGAACTGTTGTTGATGAACTGCTGGTTTGTTGATGGGCTTTCACAATCTAAGATTTAAGTCGTGATCGAATAAATTTCAGTCTCCGAATGGGTAATGGGGTCCCTTCCCGAGCTGTTTTTCATCAGGCGGTGTCCATGGATAAATAATCTGAAATCGAGATCGCGAGCATGTGCCTGCTGCCGGCAAGACTGTTAGACCCACGTTCCGATTGAAACGTAGATCCACATCATAACTTGCAGGCTCGCTGGGAGGTCATAGCCCCGCCCCCAGTCATTCAAGAGTCAAGAGTCATCGTGATTCATAGGACCATCACGATTAGATTAGGATCAAGACTTGCTCAATAATGCAAATTGGTCACTCCTGATACATCAAGGACACCGAGCACTTGCGGCCATCCAACCAATGGCCCTCTTCAATATTTCGATAATACTCAGTCATTGTTTTATGGTCAAGAAGTAAGTCATATCGCATAGTCATGGTCATAGTTACTTATAAATTCATCTAGTACAGTATGACCTTTGTGGAAGTTATCAGTTCGCAGTACAGTAAGATCGTCCGTCGTCCATGTGGTCAATAAGCGAACCAGGTCATTTATAAAGTCATATTCCTTAAAATTGGCATAAGATCTAAATTGAAAGAACCAGTATGACCCAATATATATATAAGTAAATGACTGGAATGTCCCTTGATTTTGGCTGCTCCGTAGAGTTATTTGAGCCGGCAATATCATAACTTTTCAACGCAACAAGTTGAAAACGCAACTAAACTTTACATCAACCTGAACATGAGGTTCCAACAAGCATTCACGTTCGCAGTGCTTGGACTCGCAGCCCCCGCATTCGCTGGGCGACTCGGAAATCCTGGAATGTCCAGTATGGTAAGTGTTTGTAGCTTTATGGATTGCATTGAATTGCAGTGCCGTGAATGTACGTGTTTGGTAACTTTGTCGTTGGCTGTTCAATATCCGTCAATGCTAACAACCGATCACACCTTCTCCTCTTTCACAGATCGACCCTAAAGATCAGGATTCACGTCACCTCGCAGTGTCCCTAAATCTTGTGGCGCAGACATATTATGTCCCCTTGCCCGAAGATGACCTCATGAAGTACGTCTTCCAGCCTGTGGAGCCTAAGTACAAGGAGGGTAGCTCCTCAAACCAGAACGCCGAGAGGGCCTCCGGAGATGTCGTGTCGCTGGTCTCTATTACCGTGTCCACTGACGGTACCATCGTCTGGTACGATCACCACGAGGATGGCTTCGACGTTGATGCCGAGTCTACTGAGGTTTGGGGTGACGGCAACTCCGGCAACGGATGCGCTCCGGGCGTGAGCCCATGCACTTCCGATACCGATGTCCTCGTTGCAGGTCAGGTTTTCATCTTGGAAAATACTGTGAAGCTTGCATACACTGGTGATACCTATTATCCTACTGCGATCGACCGAGTGGAAACTGGTTCATTCAAGTATGACGGAGGTGATCGTGTTCAGGCATCCAAGCCGATCGCTGTCACTCGTGGCGCATACCCAATGGCACCCGGGTCTGTCTTGGGTGGTGGTGTCGAAATGCTTGACACTTTCTCTTGGGGTACTGACTTTGTTGCTCCCATTGGAACGGACTCGGGCAATTTCGAACTCACTACGTTCTTTGTCATGGCCGCCGTTGACGGAACTGTGGTGACCGTCAAACCGAAGTCGGGCAGTGATTCCACTTACACCTTGAATCAAGGCGGGTCTGTCCAATTCTCATTGAAAGAGGGAGATGAGGTTTCCTCTACCGAACCTGTTCAAATGGACATGAGTGCCGGCTCTTACAAGGAACTTCGTTGGTACTCGTTGCTTCCGATTGAAGATTGGTACACCGAATACCTGGCGCCAGTGGGGAGCACCAGGGGAAATGTTAAGGTTCGTCTCTTCAATCCCAGCTCATCGTCTCTTACAATCAAGATGAAGGAGTACGGCCAGAGCGACAAGACCTACACACTTGCCGCCAGGAAGGGCGCGTGGTCGGATACCATCGATACCGGCAACGGCGCTCTCTTCTCCGCCGACAAGCCGTTCAGTGCCAACTCTATCATTGATACAGGAGGAAATATCTTCGATTGGGGTTACCCTCTCATTCCTACCAACAGGCTCACGCCGGAGGTTATCATTGGTTGGGGATATGGTTGTACCGACAAGGCGTTTTGCGCGACGATAAACGGCAATGACGATGTACGCAGTGAAGTGTACGTGTCTCCCGTTAAGAAGGCCAATATTTACGTCGACTTCGACAACGACGGAATTGTTGACAAGACCTACACCGGTGTCAATGCCTTGCAGGGGATTACGATCTCCGAGTCGAACAAAGAGTTTGGCAGCAGCGCTGACCGTGACATGTCGGGTGCTCGTATCTGGGCCAAAGACTTTAGTGACCCGTCCAAGTACGTCGATATTGCTGCTGCATGGGGCCAAAACCCTGATCTCTCTGGTGGAGGTGACAGCAGTGCATTGGATCTTGGTACTGTGGTGGTTCCGTTTTTGAGCATTGCTGCCCAGAAGACGGCGGTGGTTCGCACCGTAGCAAGCAACACGTTTATTGATTACACCATTCAGGTTTCCAACGTGGGTAGCGGTGTCATCGCTGCCGGCGGTGTGCAGATCACTGACAAATTGGATGCTGCCGTCAAGTATGTTGCGGACAGTTTCGTCTACACGGTCGGCGGCAATGTGGAGTCTGTCGAAAAAGCGGCCTTTCCTTTGACGGGGGATGGTTTGGCCAACCCTGCTGCTTTCGATGCGCGTGGTGGACAGCACACCATGACATTCACCGTCCGTGTCATCGATACCTCGGTGGACCTGATCTATAACGGTGGAGTTGCCACATTTGGAAACCAAGCGGTCCTATTTGGAGTCTACACGGAATTGGAGAGTGGAGGCAATTCGCCTACTCTTTTCCGTCAAGGAAATCCCACAAACCCCGAAGAGGCCCCTACTGACGAGGATGGTGAGACCGAAGAACTTTGCTATTAAGGCTGTGGTTGGCGACATGCAGAGAAGGCGGAAGACGGCTGATGTATTTCGGGCCGTACGAACAACGATCAAGAATATATACTGGCACATTTCAGAGCAAAAAACAAAAACAAAAAAATCGACTTCATAGTTTGCTTGCATAATATTATAACATTTCACGCTGTATGATAGTCTAGTGTATCACATAGTAGTCGTCCCGGGAGAACCACGGCGTAGTCGAGCACCTCTCTCAGCTGGTCGACTCTACCTGAGGTGAACTCCTTACATTCCTCTCTATAGATTGTAGTCTACCGCGCCGTAGTAGTAGGACGGGCCGCCCTAGCCCCTCCTCTCCTCTGTTGTCGACTGCTGCCCAGAGGTGCTTGTACTTTCACCTCTCTCTACTAGTGAGTGTACTCTCAGTCTATCGTATCAAATCTGCTCTAGCAGCAGCGATCACTCGACTGACGGTCAGTTTGTGAACCTGAGCGAGACATAGTCTAGAGAGCGTTTCGAAGATTCGACTAGACTACCGGTACGGAACCGGTACGGTAGTACTTCTCCTTTCCGACTCAAAACGTGTGAATTTAGCGATAGGGTTTATTTCTGTCTGGCCGCCAGACAGGCTTGGACTGACTATGATAACTCGTGTCGGAGTTGCCTCCGATGAAAGATGAAAGGGCTAAGTTAGTCTACTCAACGGACGGGATAGCGCCGTGGCTCTGGCTGCCTTTTTGTGCCGTGGCTCTGGCTGCCTTTTTGCCTCGCTATCCCGTCCGTTGAGTGATCTTCTTGGCCGGCTTACTTAGACGACTGATTATCTGTTTAAAGACGCACGATAGCGAGCGACATCTGAAAAATTCAAAGAGCGCCTCCAAAGTCCACCGTCCTTCCATTTGGTTCACAACACAGAAAAGCGATCAGATCGTAACCAGCATCGGTTGTCTCTGTTTGCATTCCCTTGGTGTTATAAATCCGCTAGCTAGCTCTCTTATTGTGTTCCAAAGAGCCTCTGAATACTAAGAGTGCCTTAAACCTGAGAAATTTAAGAATGATTTGCTCCTCAACGCCCCTCATGGCCAACGATCTCGCCATTCGCTGCGTAAGTTCACAAACCGGAAGACCTCTCGCAAGAGTACAGAGGGAGTCGCTCGAACTCTGTTTTCGTCGGAGCCGCTATCCTACTCCGATTGTAACACAACCTTCTCTCACGTTCGTTTCCTCTTCACCCGCTACAGAGAGTCCGGCGGTCGCAACTCACGTCAACTCCGGAATACAAGGAGGCTCAGGAAATGACTTGCACGATGCGCAACTGGGAGTCTCGCCACCAGTACAATAAGCGCTCGAATGGTAGATCTAGTAGCTTTCAGCAAATGACGTCCTCTCAAAAGCAACAACAACAACACGATACAGCAGACCACCACGGCCCGGAACTCTTGTTGACTCCGATTCGAGAGTTACTCACCACACGCGAGTCCAGTCGTAGTCGCTCCAGTTCTCCTCGCAACACCCATCGCAACAGGGTTGCGGCAGCAACAGCAGCGGCGGCAGTCTATGGTCTATTAATATCGGATATAGTGGTTGTGGAAACGTGCAATGTTCGTTATGGAGCCGCCGCACATCGCATTCAAGTCACGACACTGTCGGCTGGTTATTTCGAGTTTGACTGTTTGTCGCGCAATGGCCACGACATTTTGCTGGCGTTTCTACAAGCGTCGTTACCAGAGGAACGCATCTTGGATGGTCGCTTGGCGGCAGGCTCGTCGACACCAGGAATTCGACATACATCTTCCGGGCTGAGTTGCTTGGGCGATACGGACGACGGCGACTTGGATGTGGATGCCTTGACGGCAGCCCACTTGAAGGGACAAGCCGAACGAGAGACGTGGATGGAGAAGATTAGTCGAAGGACTGGCAAGGTGGTGAGCTCGCTATCAGAGATTACCGAAACCTTTTGCGAATCGATTGTTTGTTGTCAAGCACGGGATGCGGCTGGCGATGATATCCGGGAGAGTCCTCCGCGGCACCACACTGGCCAGTTGGAGTTGGACAACGACGACGCCTATTCAGTAAGCCTAAACAACCGTGAAGAGTCATTCAATAAGGCATCTGCCAAGTTGATGCTAAAGAATTGCCACTTGCCGTCGGGATTGTCGGTCGAACCTAATCCGGAAATGATATCCAAGTTTGAGTGAATGATGATTCATTCTATAGAAAGAAATGCAAGGCGCAAGTGTAAGATACGCGCATTAGAACAAAAGTTACTTGTTGTACGTTCTATATCGTCTTCTTCGGACAACGCCAGTTGCAGCAGCATGCTCGGATTGCAGTTAAAAATAGTAAAACCCCCACGAGTAGTCGGGTATGTAAAGGCATTGAGTACGCCCATTTTCCTCATGGCATTTTGTCTACTACTGTTTGTTGCTGAAGATTGATCGATACATTCTAAGCATTAGCGTCGCCTTACGTACCTAACTAAACCTATCGTTAGAAGCATCATCTAATTGTGAAGATAGAGCTGCAGGGCGACCCAGTGCACACAACTAACGACGATCAAAGGCACCGCTAGTTGCAACACGGCTGTTGGAAAGAGTATGCAAAGAAAGAGACACACTGCAGCGATTAACAGCATGCAAGAGGCTGTGATTGAGCCCTTTGTCTCCTTCGACGACCTGAGCGTGGACGTAGACGCATGACGTCCTCTGGAAGCCATTCCCTGGGTCATTCTCTCGACTGTCTCATGGTGAAGCTGCCAAGATTTTGTGCGGTTCAGAGGCACCGTCGTTGGTTTCGGATCTAGTCGAACGAGTCAATAATATGAAAATGCTAGCTTTTTAGATCTGGTAAAAACTGCGACGACCAATCACGCGAATAAGCACAATCCCCTCGCGCCCTAGTAGTCTCTATATATTTAACGAGTTGATGATGTAGAGGCTATGATAGCTGTTAGGACATTCTCTCATTAAAGCAACCAACGACTGCACCAATCCATCCTTCCGTCCACTGAAGCAAGCAATCACCGTGAACAATCAAGCCAGCAAGCAATCCATCAGTCCGTCCATCAGTCCAATCCAACAATCTACCTTCGCTGAAAGAGATAATGCGAAACGATCCATTCCTCACCGTCATCCCATCCCCACAGCTCGGCACAGGCCATGAAAAAGAGACGCCAGTTGACATACCATTCACGCTCCTTACCCTCACCATAGGCTTCCTTCAAGACGGGCTCCAACGATCCATTCTTCCAGTTGGTGTCCAAATAGTCCAACCATCCATTCGACGTTTTTTCGTAGTTCGTTCCATTGACACGCCAGTGATTCTCCACAGCAAACTCACCAGCAAAGTACAATAGCATATCGTCACTGGGCATGGTACCTCCCGAAAAGAACAAGTCGGACATCCATCCGTCCTCGAAATGGTAGGTGTAGTGCTTGTGGGTAAAAATATGGACAAAGAGCTTGCCGCCAGGTTTCAAAAAGCCGTGCACCTTTTTCAAGAGCAAGTCATAATTCTTCATGTGTTCAAACATTTCCACCGTCATGACGAGATCATTGCCCTTGACGACCTCGAGAGCGCCCTTGTCGTCCGCAACGTTGCACTGTTGTTGAAACAATTCGTGGTGGGCAGTGTGAATGTGTTGTGTGAACAAATGTCTTGATACAATCAATACGCAGACAATCACACTTTGTATTATAAACGTACCGTGACAATGGTGATATTGTTGACATTGTATCCACGAGCGGCCGCCGTCTTGTAAATGTACTCGCGCTGGCTGTGACTGTTGCTAATGCCGGTAATCTTGCAATTGGGATAGCGCTCGGCCAAGTGCAGCGTGAGACTGCCCCAACCGCATCCGAGATCCACAATGTGCATGCCATCCGTTACACCCGCGCGTTCGCAATATAGCTCCAACATGAGTATTTCACTCTCTTCAAAGGTGGTTGACTTGGAGGGCCACAATCCCGAGGAATACTTTTTGCGCGGACCGAGACACAGATCGTAGAATTTCGCGGGCACCTCGTAATGCTGTTGATTTGCCTCGTCCGTTTTTACGGCAATGGGCATGGTTGCCAACTCCTTGACAATGTCAAGCTTGTACTCCAATTCCATTTCGGCTTGTTGCTGGTACAGCGTATTCAATCGATTGGCCAATTGCGTGCGAATGCCAAATCGAATGAGAAAGTCTGGTACGAATCCCGCATGAACAAGCCAGAGGCACTTTTCAGAGAGTTGTGACAAATGACTGCTGATCTTGTCCTTGACCGCCTTGGCAAGGGCTGTGCCAGCGACGGCCTTGGCGGCCGCGTACAAAACAACCAAGTGGTGCGGTTGCACCTTGCGATAGTCGCCGGGAATGACCAAGAGCGAGCGCCCCAAGTCCAACAAGCTCATCCTACAGTAGTACTATTGTTATGCTGCGGTATAACGAAACGTTCCAGACGCAAAGGGAGATGATTCACTCGTAACGGTAACGGTAACGGTGGCGTAGAGGAATGCTTTCCAACGCCGACGAATGAATCGAATTGAAGATCGTAACCAACATGTGGATCTTGCGTACCGGTACAGTAATCTACAGTGTTGTTGGTTGGCGACGATGAGGAAATAATGTGAGGCGAGGAAACGCCGTGGACACTCTGTGCCCGTCACAACGTCAAACTGAGTCAATAATGTCGTAACAAGACCCTTTCAGTCATAATGACCTTTAATTTTAAAATATCAAAACTCGTTCCACACTCCTCCTCCTCTCTCTCTGGTCGACGACTACCTGTACGTACAGTAGTCTACTGTACCAGTAGCTGTACCAGTAGCTGTACCAGTAGCTGTAGCTGTGCTCTGTCTGCTGGTGCTAGCTGCCATACCGGTACAACATAACGATCAGTCTTTGCAGTCCTACGTACAGTACCAGAACAGCTCCTACCTCTTCAAGACCCCACCTCTTCAATACCCCAACAGAACAAGGCCAGCTGCTTGGACCTGGTTCGACAGCATCATGTTGTC
>Ga0307978_1000782_pt1 | contig 25492 bp, 24 predicted proteins | sample OrgLakmetage1056_FD_203151 | JGI IMG/M metagenome (GOLD analysis project Ga0307978, IMG submission 203151) | Saline water microbial communities from Organic Lake, Antarctica - #1056 | ecosystem: Environmental > Aquatic > Non-marine Saline and Alkaline > Saline | place: Antarctica: Organic Lake...
GCCGGGTGAAGTCGGAGACGACAAAGCCCAGCCCCATCAGCAACTGTTCAGCTTCGGACTGTTTTTCAAAAGCTTTGTAGGTATCAAGGGCGCCCAGTGCATGGGCTAACCGGTCATCATTATCGGAGTCCTGGGCGGCCGCCAACTCGGCCTCAAGTTGGCGCAGATAACCGTCACCATCGAGTACGAAATCAAGTGATTGACGTGCGACGGCGTCGACTTCCTGGGCCATATGGGCTACACGCCAGTTAGTTGGGACCCTGGCAGTGCCACCGTCAAGACTCTGTTCGCCCTGAAGCACCTGAAACAAAGTCGACTTGCCGCTGCCATTGGCACCAATGACGGCAATGCGTTCGCCCGGATACAGAGTTGCTGATGCGTTTTCCAGTAACGGCTTGCCACCGCGCTGCAATTGAATATTGGATAAAGTGATCATGGCGCGCAGTTTACCAATACACTGTGGTACTGTCTTTGATTACCGACATCCCATTCTGATTATTCATTGCCATGCCTGATTCGCGTTTTAATACACAGCCTAACCAGTCATGGACCGCTGAACTCTGGTCATTTGCACTGCGCTGCTACACCCATGAAAAAGACCATCTGCTGAGGCTGCAAGACACGGCTCAGTTGCACATCAACGATGCTCTGACCGTCGCATTCGCGGATGCGAAGCAGCTGGAACTGCACCCGGCATGTTGGGATCAGGTCAGAAGCGGCCGCCCGCGTCAGGTATTGCTCCGCTTGCGGCGCCTGCGTCAGACCCTGAACCGGTCGGATCCCGGCAGACCCCTCGCGCTGGACTGGGAACTGACACTGGAACAGTGGGATTTGGCGCGACTGGCGAACTGTCTCAGCCCGGTTAACACAGCGGGTGAACCCGGGACTCACACGCGCACAACTGAACGGGCAATTGCTGCAATCAGTGAGCACTCGGCTTTGTCAGTCAATCAAACAGATACTTTGATTATGCGTCTGGTGCGCAGTGCTGAAAGAGCCGTTGATTAAAGTCGGGGCAACCATACCCCGCAGGGTTTCGAAAGACTCATGATCATCGGCACCAGAAAAGGACATTCTATCAACCCACCCTGGTGCCTTTAACGAGAATCAAGCGTCTTTTTTGGGATCGAACAGACTGCGGCCTTCATCGGACGGCACAGTATTTACCAACGGCTCCCCGGCAGCGGCTGCCGGTCTATCAGCAGCAGCGCTGCTGCTGTTTGCAGGGCTACTGACCGGTGGTGCACTTGGAGCAACCGGCTTGGACGTTGCTGCTGGCTTGGGTGCAGCTGTTTTACCAGGGGCTGCCTTTTTCACCGGAGCTTTCTTGGCTGTATTTTTTGCCGCTGCTGACTTGGCCGCAGCCTTCTTGGCAGCCGTTTTTTTCGGTGCGGCTTTTTTGGCCGCCACACTTTTAACGGTGGCTTTTTTGGCAGTCGCTTTCTTGGAGGCCGCTTTTTTTGCGGTGCCCGCTTTCGTGGCCGCCTTCTTAACAGTAGCTTTTTTTACCGTCGTTTTTTGGGCTGCGATGCTGCCACTGGTTTTCTTGGCTGTTACTTTTTTAGTAGTCGACTTTTTGGGCTTAGCCTTGGCTTTTTTGGCTGCGACCTTGGCTGATTTGGCTGCCTTGGCTGCGATTTTCTTGGCCGCAGCGGCCACTCTCTTTTCCTCTGCCTTGTGTACTTTATCCAGCGCCTTATTCAAGGCATCGGCTGCTTTTTTCTCACTTGCGGCTGCCATGTAGCTATCTTTGGCAGCGTCAAGCTGGAGCTTCAAATCATCGGCGGAAGCTTTGGCTGCATCATAAGTCGCTTTGGCTTTTGCCAGCTGTGATTTAGCGGTCTGAGTGGCCCTTTTTTTGGCCCGCTGTGCGGCGGCCTGACGCTTACTTTGAGCCGCGACAGTCCTCTTGCGAGCAGCGTCGAACTTCTTCGAGAGCTGGTCGCGAGCCTTGGCATTGTCGGCGACGGCTTTATCGCGCATTTTATCCAGTTCAGTCTGCAGTTTACCAATCTCGGTTTTCAGCAGCTCAACCGGTGAGGGTGTCGCTGCCGACGAGGCCGGACGCTTTGCGGCTGTTTTGCGTTTGGCAACGGTCTTGCGTACTGGCGTTTTACGCGTGGCTGATTTTTTTGCAGTACTGGTCTTGGGTGTCGCTTTTTTCTTGGCGGCGGCCATGAGTTTATCCCCTCGGTTTTTCTGTGTGTTCCAGGTTTCTGGCAAAAGCAAACCCGGATTATGAGCAGAGCGTTCTTACGTCGATGACTTGCATCGCTGTTTTGATCACCCAGTTCAGCACCCGGTATGTCAGTTCTAATATTGACTGGAAACAAACACCCGAAGCAGGCGCGAATCCGTCATCAATTCCTGCACTGTACTATTGTCAGCCATGATTTAAAATTCAAGCACTTAAACCGTTATTTATGATTTTTCTGCAAAAAAACATAAATATTACCCGTCAAAACAAGATTAGCTGATTCGGCGTTACGCGGGTCATCTCCCATCAGCTGTCGATCCAGTCGATCAACGTTTGCCAATCGCGCAAATCATTGTTCTGGGCATTATCCAGATCGAACAGCCCAAGACCGTATTCAGACGCACGAACGTAAAACTGCGTGTCGCGAAATGTGGTAATGAAGGGTATTTTCAGGCTGCGTAAAAACAATTCCAACTTGGAGTATACCAACGTATTTTTGCGAGCACGATTGGCAACAACCGCAACCCGCTTGGGCGCAGTGCGAAATACAGGACACAACAGCAAGTCTTTAATGAACAGGGTCGTTGCCCGAATATCGATTGGAGAAGGTGTCACAGGAATGATAATAATGTCGCATTCACGAACCAGCTCATTCAACAGCGAACCGGTCAAGCCGGACGGGGTGTCGATAATGACTTTCGAGGTGTCGGGCGGGATATTGCGTAAGTGAAAAGAACGCGTTACCTGTCCGGTAGCATTACGATAGGCCGCAACACCGTGGATGCGCGGCCGCTCTGGCTGCCGTGATTGCAACCACTGGGTGGCAGAACACTGGGGGTCATAGTCGATCAGGACGGCGGTTTCATTGCGATTGGCAAACAAACTGGACAAATTAGTGGCGATCGTGGTTTTACCACTGCCACCTTTTGCATTGGCAATCAGCAAGCGCGTTGGTTGCGGTGCTGATATCACCCGCGCTATGTTTTTGTTCTCATCCGAAGGATAAAACGACATCCTGTTATGCTGCCCTACTGCTGATTAAACCACTGAGTGGCGAAGAGTGGGTCAGAAAGAATAAAGAAACCCGTCAGACCCAAGTGCCCATAGTCGTTCATTACGCCATCTCATATCAAGTATCGTTGCGCTTTGATAGGTATTGCGCCAAAAACCACCGATTTGCCACAAACCACTACGATCGCCTGTTTGAGTATTAAATTGCAGTATGCGACGGTGGGTGGTGCCGATCAACAGTCGGTTGCCGGTCTCAAACCGGGCACTGTAGATACGCACATCAGCGGTGGCCAAATCTGCCACTTTTTGCTGGGAAGTCAGATTCCACAGTTCTGCCGGCTCATCGGACGGGGCCAACAACGCCAGGCGGGCATCACCGGTTAGTTTAACCAGCTTGACCTGATTCGCCAGACTGTAGGTTTGAATCAACCGGTTGTCTGTTACATCCCACAGCCGCGCCGTCAGGTCTTCAGAACCGGTCAGCACGATGCGGTTATCATCAGACAGCGAGACACTGATCACCGGGCCGTCATGTGCGAAGTTACGAAGCACTCCGCCATTGACCACATCGAACAAAACAGCCCGGTTGTTGCTCAAGCCCAGCAAAGCAAAACGGCCGTCTGCCGACAAATCTACGGCCTCAATACGCGCTGGGGCCGTCCAAAACCAAACAGGTTGACCCGTACGCGTGTTCCACAGCGTAAGATTATTGTAGTCGGCGGTGAGTGCCCGGCTACCATCAGCCGAAAGGTCTGTGTACAAAATCTCGGTAAAGGCGCCCTGTGCATGATTCCAGTCATACTGGCGCGCTGGCGGCTGCAACGACCAGTAGCTGCCACCATGATGAATTGAACCAATGACGGCCGCGTTAGCCTGATTCGACAGAGTACCCTGATAGGCGCCTTTTGCAGCGATTTCAAATTGACTGGCTGGTCGCTCGGGGAAACAGCCTGACAGTGCCATTGTCGAGGCCAGTAAGATCAGTGTCTTGCGCAGACAGAGAGTGAACCGGCTCTCACTAAGGCGCCCCATTACCGGTTCGTCTCGGTCTGGCTTGACCATCGGAGTGCCCTCTCCTTAATGGCTAATGGGCCACCGATATCAATCAGGCAACCTGCTCTTTATGAATGGTGTGCAGTCGTTCGATCAACTGATCTTCCATTTCAAAGCGCTCGGTCATCGCTTCGCCCAGCTGGGACAAGTCAGCTGGCAAGTCACTGGCATTTAGCTGACTATGATCCTGAGTGTCATACTTGTCATTGAAATCTACAATGACCCGGGTAGTCGACTCAACACCTGGATAGAGTTTACGCGCCAGATCCAGGCCGCCATCGTCAAACTCTCTGGCTTCACGAACCAACTGCTCATAGACTTCAAAATGGCCCGCCGAGACGTAATCCATCAGCGATTCGCAAAACGCCTGCAGCAGATCGCTTTGCTGATTGGCGGCGGTATCAGTGGAAATATCAAAATAGAGCACCAGCGTTGCTTGCCGCTGACCCAGCCACCGATCAATAATCTGGTGTGTACCACCCCAGCGCTCATGGGCTGTTTTGCAATTTTCGAGCATGCGTTACTCCATTTAAACGGTTTGTCGTTTCAGCCGCACCGGTAAGCGTGCTCATTATACCCGATGTCGGTCAACTTCAGCGAAGCTACCAAATCCCATTGGCAGACTATATGCCAGCGCTGCAACGGGAACAACATTAGCCTGAGTAAAACTCGCCTACACAGCCACTGTGCACGTTTTCAACAGTGCGCAGTAGCGCATAAATTACGCTGGGCACACTTTACTCCTCAGCTTCCCGGTCGATAAGACTATACAGATGCAGAAACCGGGCTGTGCCTATCTCTGGTCGGTCATTATTGTCTATACTTCGTTTCGCTATTCAATGCTGTGTTAATCACGCTGAGGTTTTTTTGTTGGACATAACTCATTTTGCAACCCTGTCGGGCAAATGGCTGGCTATTATCGCCGCCCTAACCAGTTTGTTGATGGCTCCGGTCAGGGCTGAGGAAGCCGGACCCACCTACATGGATCTGGAGCCAAGTTTCACTATCAATTATGGTCAGGATAACCGGCTGCGTTACCTGCAAACCAGCATCAGCCTTCTGGTTCCCAGCAACGCCGCCGCCCTGGAGGTCAGCGCTCATTCAGATGCTATCCGTCATGAAATTATCATGCTGATCAGCGCCCAGACTCGGGAAACACTGACATCGACTTCTGGCAGAAATGACCTGCAGCAGGCGTTGCTTGAAAAGATACAGGCCTACCTCACCCTGGAAACTGGCGCACCTCACGTTGAGCAGGTGCTGTTCACTTCGTTCGTAATACAAGGATAACAGGTGCCCAGTGAGCCTCCCTAACAGGCTGTTGAAATTCACAGAATTTCAGCCTCCTGCTACTAGGACATGTGGTCCGACATATCGGATGTCCTGGCGAAATCGACGACTGGTAAGTCGTTGATTTCGTGAGAAAAGTAAAAATCACATTGCTTGCTTTTCGTGTTTTGGAAAAGGCAGGAAGCCTTTTCCAGTAAGCTGTTTGACACAGCCCGGCATCGATAACCAATGCACTCAATAACCGATGCACATAGTTAGCCATTCAAGCACGTTTGTTGCGGTTATACAGACTACTGTCCAGCGTTGGCTGCACACCTTGGTGACGCTGGAAGCCATCGTCCCAACCTGCTTCCCAGGCGGCAACAAGAACGTCATTTTCGTAAGGTGAAGAATCCGCGTCCTGACCAGTCAACCCCGTCATATAACCTTGTTGGTAGGCTTTATTGAGCGTTTCCAGCGTCCATTGCATGGTTTCCAAAGACCCTGTCTCCCTGTGATCACGGCGGCGTAGAACAATGCGCAGTCATTCTAACCGTAACGGGGTTTACTTTTTCAGTGATAAAGACCAAAAATGAGAACCAGATCACACTATTAGGGTCGATGAGCCAGCCTTTAAGAAAGATCTACTGTCGCAGATAAGTCATCAGAAAATCATCAAAACTACCCTGTTCGTTATCTTCCAGCTTATGTTGCTCATCCAGGCTGCGCTGCGCCTGATTGTGGCGCTCGCTGCTTTGTTGCGGCGTCATGCCCACTGAACCGACTGACTGGCGGTGCTGTGCAGCCAGTTCCAGTGCAGAGGCCCGGAATGATCCGCTTTTTTTGATGTGCGCCATGACTTGCGCAGAGGGCGTCAGGGCGACATCCTCGATTTTAGCCAGTTGATGCGCCACGGCTTGTTGGTAACTAGTACCGCCGACCAGCCTGTCCAGCTGCTCAGCCAACTCTGCCATGGAGCGCAATAGAGTGCGTCCCTGATCCGGTAGGCGAATGCCTTCGCCCCGAATGTTCAGCATTAAATCGGGATCACGGCCAAAGGCCGCTACGTTAAGGTTGTTGTCACGCAGCAGAAAACATTCTTCTTTCGGCACCAAAGGGTTGTCCTGGACAAGACACCAGAACAGAAACAGATCAACAAATACCATGCGTTCTTTATCGACCCCTGACGGTGAAAACGGATCGATATCAAGGCAGCGAACCTCAATGTACTCAACACCCCGATCATTAAGCGCATGAATGGGCTTTTCGCCCGTTCGGGCAACCCGCTTGGGCCGCAAGTCACTGTAATATTCGTTTTCGATCTGCAACAGGTTGGCGCTGATCTGGCGATAGTCATCTCCCACCTTGGTGCCAATGGTCTGGTACTTCGGATAGAGAGTATGGATTGCCTCAGTCAACGTTTCCGAATAGGTTTGCAAACTGTTAAAACAGACATACAAACTGCTTTGAGCATTATTGGAATACCCCATATCACTCATCCGCAACGTCGTTGCATAGGGTGAATAGAGAGTATCTTCGCCCAGGGCTATTAGCTCATCATGGCCTTTGTGTGCAAAGCTGCGGTCAATGGCCGGTGAAGCGCCAAACAGGTAAAGCAGCAGCCAGGAATGGCGTCGAAAACCGCGAATCAACGCAAAATATTCTTCGTTAATAAAGCGCTGCAGATCGCCTTCCCAGCCAGAGCGCTTCGCCCAGTCCTGCCAGAACTCGGTTGGCATAGACCAGTTGTAATGCACCCCGGCAATGGTTTGCATCACCCGACCATAGCGATGCCAGAGACCATGGCGATAGATGGTTTTCAAGCGGCCGACGTGGCTGCTGCCGTACCAGGCGATAGGAATCTCGGTTTCAGGCGGCAGCACTGACGGCATGCTCGATGGCCAGAGTTGCTCATCAGGCAGTTGGGTGTAAGTAAACCGGTGCAACTGCGCCAGTTCATCCAGCGCCGCTTCCGGGCTGTTATGAACCGAGGTAATGAATTCGAGCAGAGACTCGGAATAATCGGTGGTAATAGACGGATGCGTCAGCGCTGACCCCAGCCCCTGAGGATGGGGTGTTTTGGCCAGTGTGCCACCAGCATCTACCCGCAGCGTTTCCCGTTCGATGCCACGATTAAAACGTAACCAGTCGGGGTTAAGGTCAGCCAGATGGCCCAGGCGTGTCAGCGTTGGCAAAGAAACATCCTCAAATCAATCACGGTGGCATGCGCACCCAAGCTGATCAGTGTTGGGGCAAGCCAGCAAAGTTCAAGCGTTGGCTGGCTTGTGACCAGCCGTCAGCTACAGCCAATTTCACTACGCTATCAGGTTTTGGAAAAGGCTTTCTGCCTTTTCCAAAACACGCAAAGCAAACACTGTGATTTTACTTTTCTTACGAAATCGACAACTAATCCAGTTGCTGATTTCGCTGGAACGTCCATGTCCCGGTAACAGCCCACCATGACGCGTCAACTACAAACGACCGCCTTTCTTTTTCATCGCTTGCTGCAACAGGGATGCCATCGCCGTCTGGCCAGCGGGCTTTGCATTGCTCGGTGCTTTATCATGGCGCGGTGCAGAACTGCGGCGGTTATTACTGCCCGGATTGTTGTCACGATCAGCGGGCTGGGCTTCATCGTCCAGGCGCATGGACATTGCGATCCGCTTGCGCTCGACGTCGACGTCCATAACCTTGACCTTAACAATGTCTCCAGCCTTAACCAGCTTGGACGGATCATCGATGAACTGGTGGCTCATCGCAGAAATATGGACGAGACCATCCTGATGCACACCCACATCAACAAAGGCGCCAAAGTGCGTCACGTTGGTCACCACACCTTCAAGCACCATGTTCTGGCGCAGGTCTTTGATGGTTTCAACGCCATCCTGAAATTCTGCTGTTTTGAACTCCGGTCGCGGATCGCGGCCGGGCTTTTCCAGCTCCTGAAGAATATCCGTCACGGTTGGCAGGCCAACGGAGTCGTCGACGTACTGTTCGGCACTGAGTGAACGAATAAACCGACTGTCACCAATCAACGCCGACACCGCCCGGCCCGTTTCGGTGACGATGCGCTCCACCACCGAATAAGATTCCGGATGCACCGCTGAACTGTCGAGTGGATTATCGCCATTCATGACTTTCAGGAAACCGGCAGCCTGCTCAAAAGCTTTCGGTCCCAGGCGGCTGACGTCTTTCAGCTGTTTGCGATTTTTAAAGGCCCCTTGCGCATTCCGGTGGGTCACGATGTTATTGGCGATGGTGCTGTTCAAACCCGATACCCGGCTCAGCAACGGAGCCGACGCCGTGTTCAGGTCAACCCCGACACCGTTCACACAGTCTTCAACCACAGCATTCAACTGACGGGCCAGCGCCAGTTGCGATACATCGTGCTGGTACTGGCCAACACCAATGGATTTAGGCTCAATTTTCACCAGCTCAGCCAACGGATCCTGAAGGCGGCGGGCAATGGAGATAGCACCACGGATAGTCACATCCAGATCCGGAAATTCGCGCGCCGCAAATTCGGAGGCTGAGTAGATTGACGCACCGGATTCATTCACCAGCAGTGCCTGGGCGTTTAACTCAGGATGTGACTTGAGCACGGCTTTGACAAAGCGTTCGGTCTCACGGCTGGCAGTGCCGTTACCAATGGCGATCAGCTCGACGTTATGCTTTTTGCACAGAGTGACCAGCATCTGCTCGGATTCACGTATTTTATTATGCGGCTGCGTCGGATACATCGCGCCATGGTCCAGCACCTTGCCAGTGGCATCGACCACCGCAACTTTCACACCGGTACGCAACCCCGGATCCAAACCAATGGTTGCCTTGGGTCCGGCCGGAGCCGCCAGTAGCAAGTCTTTCAGATTTTTGGCAAAGACATCAATAGCAGTCTTTTCGGCTGACTCGCGCACCCGGTTGAACAGATCGGTTTCAATGTGGGTCAGCAGCTTTACCCGCCAGGTCCAGCGCACTACCTCACCTAACCAGGCATCGGCCTGCCTGCCACGATCACTTAATTTGAAATGTTCGGCGACTATGACCTCGCCCTGGCTCGAACCGCGCGGCTCCTCACCGGGCAATACCAGTGATAACTGCAGAAAACCCTCGTTGCGACCACGAAACATCGCCAGGGCGCGGTGGCTGGGCACCTTTTTGATCACTTCGTTGTGTTCGAAGTAGTCCTGAAACTTGGCGGCCTCGTTCTGCTTGCCATCGATGACGCGCGCTTGCATCTCGCCGTTGTGCCAGAGGTATTCGCGCAATTTACCGATCAGACTGGCGTCTTCCGCGAAACGCTCCATCAGGATGTAGCGCGCACCGTCGAGCACCGCTTTGGTGTCGGCGAAGCCCGCATCTGCGTTCAGATAGGCCCCGGCCTCGTCCGTCGGGTTCAGCGTCGGGTCGCTGAACAGGGCATCAGCCAACGGCTGCAGCCCTGCTTCGATGGCGATCTGGCCTTTGGTGCGGCGCTTTCGTTTGTAGGGTAAGTAGAGGTCTTCAAGTTCGGTCTTGGTCGTCGCGCCCTTGATGTCCCGGGCCAGACTGTCGGTCAGTTTGCCCTGTTCTTCGATGCTCGACAGGATCGCAGCACGCCGGTCTTCCAGCTCACGCAGATAGCGCAACCGCTCTTCAAGGGTGCGCAGTTGAGTGTCATCCAGACCGCCGGTGACTTCTTTACGATAGCGACTGATAAAAGGCACTGTGGCACCTTCGTCCAGCAGGGCAACAGCTGCCGCGACCTGGGCGTCGGCGACCTTGAGCTCCTGGGCAATGCGATGTTCGATGCTGCTCATAAGACCATAACTCGATGAAGCGTAACGGGAAGCACGCATCATTAGCCAAAGACGCGCCCATTTCAAGGCCAGTTTAAGCTCGCTAACACTTTGATTTTTAAATAGAACAACGATCAGTTTGAAACCAAATAACGGATTCACATCCGGGCAGGCGCTGGTACTGGGCTGGTTGAACACAGCGAGAGGGTCAAAACCCCGGTGGCGGCATGTCTTAACCGCAATGCCGGTTGCCTGACCGGGTGGCGGGCCGCATAATCGCCCGTGCCACTTTTGCCATGAGGTTCGCCGTGCGCGACCACTACCGCGACGACATAGACGCCAGCCTTGACCTGATCATTGGCCAGACGGCATTGATGGATGTCCGCGCCCCGATTGAATTTGAGCATGGCGCCATACCCGGCGCGGTCAATGTCCCACTGCTGGACAACGATCAGCGTGCAGCGGTTGGCACCCGTTATAAAGAGGCCAGCCAGAACGCCGCGATCGAACTGGGCCTGGAACTGGCCACACCGGCAATACGAGCCAAACGCCTCGACGCCTGGTCACGTTTTACTCAACAGCACCCCAACGGGTACCTCTACTGTTACCGTGGCGGTCTGAGATCCAACACGACTCAAGCCTGGTTGCGGGACGCAGGCATTCACTACCCGCTGGTGCGCGGCGGTTACAAGGCGCTGCGCCGGGTGTTGATCGAGGCGTTTGAGGAGCGCCTGGCGACCCGTACTTTGCAGGTACTGGCCGGGCCCACTGGCAGCGGCAAAACGGAGGTAATAAACGCCTGGCCGGTTAGTCTGGATTTGGAAGGCAAATCGCTGCACCGCGGCAGTGCCTTTGGTGCAACCTTTACACCACAGCCAGCGCAGATTGACTGGGAAAATCAGATTACCCTGGACTGGGTGCATCTGGATACGTACGGCAACATCCCGGTATTGGTGGAAGACGAAGGCCATTTGATCGGACGTATCCACCTGGTGCCCGACATGCACCGGCGCATGCAAACCGCCTCCGTCATCGTACTGGAAGCCCCTATGCAGGAGCGAGTGGCCCGTCTGCTCGACGATTATGTAAACCATGCGCTGCAGCACTTTCGTCAGCAAAATCCGGAGAATCCCTGGGCATTACTGGGCGACTATGTGAGCCAGAACCTGGCGCGCATTCGTAGACGATTAGGTGGGTTGCGCCATGACCGGTTGCAGCAGGCGGTGCCGGATGCGGCTCGGGCGATGGACCAGCAAGGCGATCCCGGCGGCTTTAACCACATCATTGAAACCCTGCTAACGGACTATTATGACCCTATGTACCGCTATCAACTGAACGGCCGAGATGCACAGGTACTGTTTCGCGGTGACCAGTCGGCCGTATTGGACTGGCTGGGTCAACAACACCATGCTTGAACATGATCTGATCCTGGTCGGTGGTGGCCATACCCATGCCTTACTGATTCACCAGCTTGCTATGAATCCGTTACCGGGTGTGCGGATTACGCTGGTGTCGGAATCGACCCTGACGCCCTATTCGGGGATGCTACCCGGCCTGGTCGCTGGACATTACCAGGCCGATGAGGTGCACATCGACCTGAACCGACTGTGTCGTTGGGCTGGCATTCGCTTTATTCAGGGCAGGGTAACTGGGCTCAATGCGCCAGGCAGAACGTTGGCCGTGCAGCATCAGCCTGACCTGGCCTACGACAAAGTCTCGTTTGATACCGGCTCAACGCCAGACCTTAGCCTGCCCGGTGCGCGCAGTTTTGCAGTGGGCGTTAAACCGGTGAGTCGCTTTCACGCCAAATGGCAGCAACTGCTCGACACCCATGAACCGCAACACACTGATGTAACAAAGCATTGGGGCGTCGTCGGTGCCGGTGCTGGCGGCATCGAGCTGGTGTTGGCGATGGCCCACCGGCTGGGACCGGATAATAACATTCAGTTGCATCTGATCTATCCGGGCGACAGCATTCTCAGTGGTTATCCTGCCCGGTCAATACAGGCTGCCCGACAAGCGCTGGACCGCTATCAGATAAGCTGCCACTCCAATTTCAAGGTCAGTGCCGTCAAGAAGGATGGCCTGGTCGCTGCCAATGGCAACACACTGTCACTCGACCAGACTGTCTGGTGCACCCGGGCCGCCGGACCAGAATTTCTGTCCAACAGTGGCATCGACATTACCTCGAACGGCTTTATATCAGTTAACCGCTTCCTGCAAAGCACCTCACACCCGGATATCTTTGCTGCCGGTGACGTTGCTGACATGGTATTTGACCCACGCCCAAAAGCCGGTGTCTATGCCGTGCGCCAGGCGCCGTTTTTATATGAAAATTTGAAACGGATGTTTGCCAACCAGCCAATGAAGCCAGTGCACCTGCAACGCGGGTTTTTGTCGTTGTTGTCCCTGGGTGACGAACAGGCAGTGGGCCACCGTGCCCACTTAGTGGTCCATGGCGCCTGGGTCTGGCGTTGGAAAGACCGCATCGATCGAGCCTTTATGGACAAGTTCCAGAGACTCGGCGCCCCGGCCATGATGGCCGCCACCTCAGATACGGCCGCAGACATGCATTGCGCCGGCTGTGGCAGCAAGCTCGGGCCTGCTATTTTGCATGATACTCTCAGCAGGTTACCGCGCATCGACCGGCCAGGGCTGACCCCGGCACTGGATACCGCCGAAGACGCCAGCCTGTGGCAACCCACGCCAGGTCTGGCCCAGGTTCAAAGCCTGGATGGATTTCGCAGTTTCACTGAGGATCTGTATCGCTTTGGTCAGGTGTGCGTTAACCATGCGCTGAGCGATTTGTATGCGATGGGCGCACAACCGGTTTCCGCCCAGGTATGGATCAATCTGGCCCATGCTCACCCACGTTTACACAAGGCAGACTTCCGCAGGCTGATGGGCGGCATACACCGCGCATTGACTGACCAGCAGGTGGCACTGGCCGGTGGTCACAGCACTGAAGGCGCTGAAACTCACGTTGCCGTCGTGGCCAATGGCGAAGTTGATCCTGCTCGGGCCTGGCGCAAGAGCGGAGCACAGCCCGACGACGTACTGATTCTGACCAAGGCACTCGGTACCGGGGTAATCTGGGCTTCAGATGCGCAAGCACAGGCTCCTGCGGCGGCCATCGCTGCAGCCTGGGACAGCATGCTGCTCAGCCAGAAAGTCGCCTGTAAATTTCTCAGGACAGTGGATCCCCATGCGGTTACCGATGTGACCGGTTTTGGTCTGCTCGGCCACCTGTTGGAGATGGTCGGTCCCGAAGTGGAAGCCCATCTGACCATGAGCGCCATTCCAGCGCTATTGGGCGCCCGTGATTTGCTGCAACGCGGGTTCCGCTCCAGTCTGCATCCACAGCTAATGCCCTACACTCTGGAGTGCGCCGGTGTTGAGTCACTGACCGAGGCAGACATTGCGCTGCTGATCGACCCCCAGACCTCTGGCGGGCTGCTCGTGGCTATGGCCCCGGATCAGGCGAGTGCCATGCTCAGCGCGATACCTGAGGCACGTGCTGTCGGGCACATTGCCAGGCGTGCTTCGGCAAAACGGGTAGTGGTGAATTAGCGACCGTTCGGATATCTGTTTCTACCCTCAACCTGCGCCGTTTATACTGCCTGCAGACAGCAGCGCTTTTACAGGGAAATCAGGGTTTGATAGAAAGACTTAAAATTGCCAGTTACGCCGTAGGAGTGCTATGGCTGGTGTATGGGGTGGACCAGCTCATGACCGGCATCGACTTCAGACTCTTTGCCGTCTTGCCCCGGGATACCGAGCGTCTGTGGGCCATTCTAACCTCGCCGTTCATCCATGGGCACCTTGCCCATCTGGCCGGTAACAGCTTGCCTCTGTTTCTGTTCAGTCTACTGGTGATGCGCACCGGTGTAAGGCGTTATCTCCGTGCAAGTGCCTTTATCATTCTGTTGGGCGGTATCATTCTATGGTTAACGGGCCGTCCGGCCCTGCATTTGGGTGCCAGCGGCTGGGTGTTTGGTTTATGGGGTCTGATCATCGCCGATGGCTGGTTCGAGCGCAGTCTGAGTGCTTTTCTGATCGGCCTGATCGTCATTCTGGCCTATTCCGGCATGGCCTGGGGCCTGCTGCCTGATGACACCATCAGCTTTGAAGCGCATTTGGGCGGGCTGATCGCCGGAGTTTTGTATTCAGCACTTAGCCACCGAAAAACTCAGCCTGCCAAAACCCGTCGCCGGTAAAAACCGGTACACTCTTACCCTACTGCTTTGTTGACCCGTTATTGAACCGAGATTGCCATGCCCGCCACTGATGCCTCACCCCGACAACACACCACACCCTTCACCGTTTATCTGGCCGCTGCTTTCCTGGTCTTTATCGCGGGCGCTTATGTAAATGACCTGATTCCGCGCACCCTGGTGACGCTCTACCTGGTGATGAGTTTGCTCTGTTATGCCGCCTATGCATTGGATAAGAAGGCCGCCCGGAATAGCCGCAGGCGCATTCCGGAACGTAATCTGCATTTACTGGCCCTGTTCGGCGGCTGGCCAGGTGCCCGAGTCGCCCAGCACCGGTTCCGGCACAAAACGCAAAAACAGGCGTTTCGACGCCTGTTCTGTGTCACCGTTACGCTAAATATTGCTGGCCTGGCCTGGCTTATGACGCCGGAAGGGTCTGCCGTACTGGCTGACATATCGGCTACAGTGTACCAGGCGCTTCCTGACCAATAGGCTTATACTGGCACCCCGATGCGGGCTCGAATCTCCCACAAATCCGGGAATACCGGTTTGAACAGGGTAGTCATCAGATACTCTGCACCACTGGAGCCGCCGCTGCCCATGCGCGTACCGATGGTGCGCTGCACCATCTTGACATGCCGGTAACGCCATTCCTGTAATCCTTCATCCAGATCGACCAACAGTTCGCACAATGCCGCGAGTTGATGGTCACTCTGGTAAATGGTCAGCAGGGCCTCCTGTACGTCAGCATTGGCCTCGGTGGCCGCTGTAGGTTCTGGTTGCGTCACCGGGTCGGGAATGGCATAGCCGTTACGCGCCAGCAGTTGCATAAACACCTGCCACAGCGATCGGTCATGATAAGCGGCTTCCAGCACCCGCCGGCCGACGCTGCCTTGCGGCTGAAACGTGAGCGGTTGCAACCGTTTGTGCCCCAATGCGAATTCGATCGCCCGGAACTGATAACTCTGAAAGCCACTGGCAGTATCCAGTCGGCTGCGGAAGCTTTCAAATTCCAACGGCGTCATGGTTTCCAAAATATCGATCTGTGACACCAGCGTTTTGAAAATTTTTAAAATACGCTTCAGGGTATGGCTGGCACGCGGCAGTGCATCAGCATCCAGTAATTCGCACAGAAACCCCAACTCGTGCCTCACCTGCTTGAACCAGAGCTCGTAGGTCTGATGAATAATAATGAACAGCATCTCGTCATGCTCTTCAGGGTCGGATTTGGGATGCTGAAGGTCAATTAACTCATCAACCTCCAGATAAGCGGCGTAGGTCAGCATGTTGGCTCTTCTTAACGGATGACTGTTTCCGGCGATACTAACCGGAATCGTCACCCTTCGCACGGCGCTGCTCGGCTGTAAAAAGTGTTACCTGCTGTCATGCTGATGCTACACAGGTGTTACCCGGCCTCAGGGTTGTAACCGCTTCACCGTCCAGACGTTGCGTTCAAGCTGATACATAAACCGATCGTGTAGCCGACCACTACGGCCCTGCCAGAACTCGATACGTTCAGGCGCTACGCAATAGCCGCCCCAGAAGGGAGGCAAGGGTATCTCGTCATTGCCAAAGCGCTCAGTCATTGCCTGGAAAGCCGCATCCAATGCGCCTCTGGATTCGATGCTCTGACTCTGGTGGCTGGTCCAGGCACCGACCTGACTGGCCCGGGGCCGAGAATGGAAGTAGGCTTCGGACTGAGTTTCACTGAGCTTTTTTGCCTGCCCATAAACGATCACCTGGCGTTCCAGCGGTAGCCATGGGAAGTGAAGGCTGACACGAGGATTTGCCGCTATGTCTTGCCCTTTGTGACTGTCGTAATTGGTGTAGAACACAAAGCCGTCCCGGGTCAGACCTTTGAGCAACACGACTCGCTGGCTCGGTTGACCGCTGGTATCAACTGTGGCCAGAATCATGGCAGTCGGGTCAGCGTTCAGATCGGCTTCAACCGACTGTGACATCCAGTGCTCGAATTGCATAAGAGGATTAGCATCGAGGTTTTCCCGGTTGAGACCACCCTGCAAATAATCGCGCCGTATGTCGTCCAGTTTCATATGCTTCTCCTGGTAATGAACAGGCCTGGCTCAGCGGCTCTGGCACTGTGGGCAAAAGAAAGTACCTCGATTACTGGTGCGATATTCCCGCACCAGCGTCTCGCAACGATGACAGGGTAAGCCAGTGCGACCGTAGACATTCAGTGACTGGGCAAAATAGCCTGGTTTGCCATCACCCCCGACAAAATCGCGCAGCGTCGTGCCGCCCTGACTGATGGCCAGCGCAAGCACCTGCCGGATCTGACTGACCAGTCGTTCGCACTCCTTGCGGGTGATACGGCCGGTTTGTTTGTGCGGGTAGATACCACTGAGGAACAGTGACTCATTCGCGTATATGTTACCGACACCAACGACGATACGCGCATCCATGATGAAGGTTTTAATCCGTGTCGTGCGTTTACGGCTTTTTTTAAACAGATAGTCGGCATCAAATGCCAGGGTCAATGGCTCAGGCCCCAAATGAGCAATCAGCTGATGCTGCTCAATCGGGGCTTCGGTATACAGCCAGGCACCAAAGCGACGTGGGTCGTTGTAACGCAAACGCACGCCATTATCCAGTTCAACGTCGATGTGATCGTGCTTGCCCGGAGTCGGGTCATCAAGCAGGACTCTCAGATTGCCCGACATGCCCAGATGCACGATCAGCATACCCCGCTCCAGCTCGATCAACAGATACTTGGAACGCCGGTGAGTTGCCAGAATGCGCTGATCCTGAACCTGCTCTGGCAGCTCGGGCGGCACTGGCCAGCGCAAGCGGGCATCGCGCACCGTAACCCGGCTGATTCGGCGATTAACAATGTGTGGCTCTATGCCGCGTCGGGTAGTTTCGACCTCGGGTAACTCAGGCATGGTGGGCACTTTTGAGGGACAGGCAACGGATTATACACAGTCGGGCAGAGGCTTCGACAGGAACAGTACGAACCGATGAACTGGCCCGGATTCAACGGCCAAAACTCACTGGCGGGGTAGCTTGATGGCATGGGTGCCTGCGGGTTCACCCACCGGAAAACACCACCCACAAAAAAGCCCGACATGAGCCGGGCTTTTGCGTTCAAGGTCGCCGTGATTACTTGATCTTGGCTTCTTTGAACATGACGTGCTTGCGAACCACCGGATCAAACTTTTTGAATTCCAGCTTGTCAGGTGTGTTGCGCTTGTTCTTGTCTGTGGTATAGAAGTAACCAGTGCCAGCGCTGGATACCAGTTTGATCTTGTCACGCATGGTTCGGCTCCTTAAATCTTCTCGCCACGGGCACGTACGTCAGCCAAAACGGCTTCGATGCCCTTCTTGTCGATGATGCGCATGCCCTTTGAAGAGATACGCAGTTTCACAAAACGCTTTTCACCCTCAACCCAAAAACGGTGAGAGTGCAGGTTCGGCAGGAACCGACGCTTGGTTTTGACATGTGAGTGGGAAACATTGTTCCCGGATACAGGACGCTTCCCTGTAACTATGCAAACTTTAGACATTGTAAATCGCCTCCGATTCTTCGGTGCCACCGAGGTTTAACATAAACCGATCGACCCCCCGAAATGTATTGGTTCGGTCGCTTCTAGCCCCCGATCCGCCCTATTGATCCGGGGCCCGGATAAAATGAGGCGCGATTTATACCAGAACAGACCGTCAAGCTCAAGAGAAAGTGGTGAATTAGTGAACGGAAATCGCCTTGAGCCCGAATGAACGGCCTGAGCCAGGGTATTTTATCAAAACGCTCAGGCAACCGACTCTGAGCGCTTTACGCAGGCTGACAGTCTGCAAGCATTTTTTGCTTAAATCCAGCCACGTTCGGCAAAACTCACCACAACGCCCGCTCCGACTACCATATGATCCAGCACCCGCACGTCAATGGCACCTAACGATGCAACCAGGCGGTCGGTAATCTGACGATCGGCCTGGCTTGGCTCGGCTACGCCGCTGGGATGATTGTGCGCCAGTATCACAGCGGCCGCATTATGTTTCAGGGCGGCCCTGACCACTTCTCTGGGGTAGACCGCCGCGCCATCAATGGTTCCGCTAAACAGGGGTTCGTATTGCAACACCCGATGCTGGTTGTCGAGCCAGATACAGGCAAACACTTCATGCGGCAGACTGCGCATCTGAGCAAGCAGATACTGGCGGACATCGCCCGGTGACGTCAGTGACGGTGCCGCCTTCAGTTCATCCATCAGATAGCGTCGACTCATTTCGAGAACAGCCTGAAGCTGCACAAATTTGGCAGAGCCAAGCCCCTTGCCCTGACAGAAACGGGACTGGTCCGCCGCCAGCAGCGTACCCAGACTGCCATACTCGGACAAGAGCTGACGCGCCAGATCAACCGCACTGACACCCGGCAAACCAGTCCGTAGAAAAATGGCCAGGAGTTCTGCATCGGTCAGAGCCGCTGCACCACGTTGCAGTAGTTTTTCCCGTGGCCGGTCCGACGCCGGCCAATCCTTGATTGACATGTTTGTCTCCTTTTATCAGGCAGGCTGTCTCGCCTGCCGGGTCACGAAACCGGGAACCCGACTCTGCGCTGCCAGTTATCGCGGTGATGAACACCAATCCCTTATGGTATTCTTGCCGCCTATTTTGAGTGGCAGGGCACAGTCATGCAAACCCCGGTGTTGGAAACCCTGGTCGGCAAGCGCGTAATCGTTGGCATCACTGGAGGCATCGCCGCCTACAAATCGGCCGAACTGGTGCGTGAACTGGTGCGGGCGGGTGCCGAGGTGCGCGTGGTCATGACCGATGCCGCCAAAGAATTTATTACACCTCTGACGCTGCAAGCGCTCAGTGGTAAGCCGGTGCATCACTCGCTGCTGGATGAAGCCGCCGAAATGGGCATGGGCCATATCGAGCTAGCCCGCTGGGCGGATTTACTGCTGGTCGCACCGGCCACGGCTGATTTTATTGCCCGTCTGGCCGCTGGCTGTGCAAACGACCTACTCACCACTCTTTGCCTGGCCAGCACCGCACAATGGGCATTGGCACCGGCGATGAATGAGAACATGTGGCTGAATGAATCGACCCAGACCAATATTGCGACGCTGTCGCATCGCTATCCTACTCTTGCCTGGTTCGGACCGGACAGCGGTCAACAAGCTTGTGGTGATGTTGGACTTGGTCGCATGCTAGAGCCTTCAGCGCTGGCCGAACTGGCCAGCGGCCTGTTTCACTCCGGAATACTGACCGGCAAGCGCGTTGTTATAACGGCCGGACCTACCCGAGAAGCGCTGGACCCGGTGCGCTATCTGAGTAATCACAGCAGTGGCAAGATGGGGTTTGCACTAGCCCGGGCCGCGGCCGAGGCCGGGGCACGCGTCACGCTGATCGCAGGACCCGTTTCTCTGCCGACGCCGGATCGGGTCGAGCGCATTGATGTTATTACCGCCCGGGAGATGCACGAAAGGGCCATCGCGGAACTGGGAAACATTGATATCTTTATCGGCACCGCTGCGGTTGCCGATTACCGACCGGCTGAACAGGCGGCTCAGAAACTCAAAAAAAAACCCGGTTCAGAAGAAATCACCCTGCGTCTGGCCCAAAATCCGGACATTATAGCAAGCGTCGCTCGCCATGAGCGCAGGCCCGGTTGTGTCGTTGCTTTTGCCGCTGAAACTCAGAACCTGGCCGATTACGCCCAAGCCAAGCTGATCAGTAAACAGGTCGACTGGGTTGTAGCAAATGATGTATCGCGCAACGACATCGCGTTTGGCAGCGATCACAATGAGGTTCTTTTAGTCGGGCCGGATCAACAACTGGCCTTTGGCCCTGCCTCGAAAAACGTGGTGGCTCGCTTTATTATTGCAGCCATTGTATCGAGCGACTCTGCCAACGACCTTTAACTCACAAGCACACGGAACATCGATGAAAAAATCGTTAAAAATCAAAAAACTTGACCCCCGACTCGGCCACTCCATTCCTTTGCCACAGTATGGCACCGAAGGTTCAGCCGGGCTCGACTTGCGCGCCTGCCTGGGCAGCACCCTAACACTCGAGCCCGGCCAAACTCAGTTAATCGGCACCGGGCTGGCCATTTACGTCGAAGACCCGGCCTATGCAGCGATTATTTTGCCACGGTCCGGTCTTGGCCATAAACATGGCATTGTCTTGGGTAATCTGGTCGGACTGATCGACAGCGATTATCAGGGCGAATTGATGGTATCGTGTTGGAATAGAGGGGCGTCGACCTTTTCGATCAAGCCCGGTGAGCGCATTGCCCAGCTGGTTCTGGTGCCGGTCGTGCAGGCAGAGTTTCAGTGGGTTGATAGCTTCGAAGAAACCCTTCGCGGGGAAGGCGGCTTTGGCCATACCGGACGCCATTAGTCGAATCCAGCGTGTAATTTAAAGACAAAGCTTAACCTGTCACTGAGGTTGGGCTAAAGTAGCCTGACGTAGTGATTACTCACTTCACCCGACCAACTATCCGGCCGTGAAGTTAATGACGTCCAAGCACTGTATTTCATCGTCCATTTTTTAAGGAATTGTCCGTGGCATTACTCGGCAAAAAGAAAGACAAACCCAAAGCCAGTGACAAGTCGACTCCGAATGCTCCGGGCAATGCGGCGAACCGCAGTGTATTCACCTATCTTCTGATACCGATGGTGGCCATTGCCATGTCTATCGGAGCCTCGGCCTGGTGGGTTATCAACCAGGCGATCGGTCCGGTTAACGATACCCACAGACAGTTGCTGATCAACCAGGTAGCCAATCAGTACGAAGCCTACTTCAACAATGTCCTTGAACAGCATCGCACTCTGATGCAGCGACTGGCGAGCAGCGAGGAGTTAATTGAGCTGGTCGAAAACGCCAACAGGGATGAGCTGGATAGCGCGGAACAAAGACTCACCAATAACGTGCCCTATGGTTTGGCGGTGCATCTGTTCCCGCTGGGCGAAGCCCGTCAGCAGGATGACATCGAGACACCCCTTTCCTTTGCCGGTATGGACATGATCCGCCTTACCGAGCAGGGCCAGACCCTGCCCTGGGAAGCACATCAGTACGATGGTCAGCTTTACCTGCATTCAACCATTGGACTTCGCGACAGCTCAGATAGCCTGACTGGGACGCTCAGTGTCAGCCAAGGAATCGAATATCTGCAACAATCTCTGAACGGAATTGATGGCTCCCAGGGCAATGTGGTGGTCGTACAGCAATTCCAGAATAGCGCCCGGCAGACACTGCTGACCTACGGCGTCAAAACGTCCAATCCGGTCGAAACCCTGCGCTCGGACAACCTGAACTGGACGCTGACCTTTCAACCCTCGGACGAGCTCTATCAGTCATCGGTATTCGCTGCCACTAACCTGTGGACGACGTTTGCGCTGATCTTTGTTATTGCGTTCGTCTCCCTGTTACTGGCGGCCACCCGGTTGCAGTCAGCCATACGCCATGACATCAACCTGTTTTCACGCTTTATTCAGCGCGTATTGAGCAATCAAACGGTGGACATTCAACCCTACCAGCTTGGTCTGTTTAACGGCCTGGCGAAAAGCGTCAACCGGTTTCGAATGGGTAAAGGCACCCGGCCCCCGGCACAAATTGTTGCGACCAATCAGAGATTCCAGCCAGACAATACTCCGCCGCCCCCGGTGGCAGAAGTCACTGACGACAGCTTTGATGTCACTATGCTGGAACAGGATGACGACATCCTGGGCATGGATTCACCCGCACCAATGAACATGAATTACCGTTCTCCGGTGCCTGCGCAGATATTCCGCGCCTATGACATCCGCGGCATCATGGGGGAAACCCTCGATAATGACATCGCCCACAAAATAGGCCTGTCGATTGGCAGCGAAGCACTGGATCGCGGAGAACAAAGCATCATTGTCGCTCGCGACGGCCGACTATCGAGCCCGGAATTAACCAAGGCGCTGATTACCGGTTTAACCGCCAGCGGCCGTGATGTCATCGACATTGGTGTGGTGCCGACGCCTGTGGCCTACTTTGCAACCTTCACGCTGGGTGCCAAATCCTGTGTCATGGTCACGGGCAGCCACAATGCGGGTAATTACAATGGCTTTAAGATTGTTCTGGCCGGAAACCCTCTGTCCAGCGACGAGATAACCGGACTCTATACGCGTATTGAAGAAGAGCGCTTTCACAACGGCAACGGCGGCTTATCCACCAATGACATAGCACCCAGTTACATCAATCGCATTACCGGGGACGTCAAGGTTTCTCGCCCCCTAAAGGTCGTTATCGATTGCGGGAACGGCGTTGCTGGCAACATTGCTCCCAAGCTAATCAAGTCGCTGGGCTGTCATGTGCTGCCACTGTATTGCGACGTCGATGGCAACTTTCCAAATCACCACCCGGATCCGAGTGATCCGAAAAACCTGCAGGATCTGGCACGCACTGTGGTTGAAACCCGTGCTGATATCGGTCTGGCATTCGATGGCGATGGTGATCGTATTGGCGTGGTCACCAATTCGGGTAAAATCATTCCCGCCGATCGACTGCTAATGCTGCTGGCCAAAGACATCATTACCCGCAATCCCGGGGCGACGGTGATTTATGATGTGAAATGCAGCCGGCGCCTGCACGGGCTGATCGTCGGCTACGGTGGCAAGCCGTTGATGTGGAAAACCGGACACTCCCACATTAAGCGCAAGATGAAGGAAACCAATGCGCTGTTGGCTGGTGAAATGAGCGGCCATATTTTCTATAAGGAACGCTGGTATGGTTTCGATGATGCGCTATACACTGCGTGCCGTCTGTTAGAGATTGTCTCTTCGCGCAGCGATAGCCTTGATGCCCTGTTCGGCAGCTTCCCGGAAGACATCAACACTCCGGAAATGACGATCACCGCTCCTGATGACCGCAAGTTCCGTATTGTCGAGCAACTGCAACGCAATGCCTCCTTTCCCGGTGGCCGCATTACTGATATTGATGGCTTACGCGTTGATTTCCCTGATGGTTGGGGGCTGGTACGCGCCTCGAATACGTCACCCAGTCTGGTGTGTCGCTTTGAAGCCGATACCGATCAGGCTCTGTCCCGTATCCAGGACGAGTTTCGCTCGCAACTGCAAGCCGTTGACAGCCAGTTACAGCTTCCTTTTTAATGCGGCGTTTTTTACGGGCTCCGGGCGCACAACAACGTCCGGCACAGCAAGCCTGACACTGACTGGCAGGCCCTGACCCGCGCTATACCGGTTCGCCATTGGCCAGTTTTCACCGCCCAGACATCCATCAATAGGTTCACTAATGCCGCTTGATCGAAAAACCGCTTTGAACTTTGTTAACGTACTGCACGAAGCGCTGCCTTACCTGCAGAAATTTCAGGGCGCGACCGTCGTCATCAAGTATGGCGGCAATGCCATGGTAGACGATGTCCTTAAAGCCAGCTTTGCACGCGACATCGTGTTGCTGAAAACCGTCGGTATAAATCCGGTCGTGGTGCACGGAGGTGGCCCTCAAATTGGCGAATTATTGAACAAGCTCAACATCGAGAGTAAGTTTGTAAACGGCATGCGAGTCACCACCAGTGAGACCATGGATGTGGTAGAAATGGTGCTAGGTGGACTGGTTAATAAAGACATCGTTAACCTGATCAACCAGGCTGGCGGCAAGGCCTTTGGCATAACCGGTAAAGATGGCCACACCATTCAGGCACGCAAACTCAAAGTGACCCGCAAAACACCGGACCTTGATAGCTCCGAAATCATCGATATCGGGCATGTCGGTGAAGTTGATAAAGTGGATACGCGCCTGATCGAGCTGATGACCGAAGGCGGCTATATCCCCGTCGTTGCACCCATTGGCGTCGGCAAGGACGGTGCGTCCTACAATATCAATGCCGATCTGGTGGCTGGCAAGCTGGCAGAAGTGCTCGGTGCCGAAAAACTGATTCTACTGACCAACATCAGCGGGCTGCAGAACAAGGAAGGCAAGGTACTCACCGGACTGAACACAGAGCAGGTGGATTCACTGATTGCTGATGGCACAATTTACGGGGGTATGCTGCCGAAAATTCAGTGTGCTCTGGAGGCCATTCACAATGGGGTCACCAGTGCCCACATCATCGATGGCCGGGTCGCCCATGCCACCTTGCTGGAAATCTTTTCGAACGAGGGGGTTGGTACGCTGATTACCAATAACGTCGAGATTCTCGAACAGACGGTATCCTCATGACTGAACCTACCGCCAGGGAGGGCTTGTCCCGACGCGACCAGATTTTGCAGGCGCTGGCCCATATGCTGGAAACCAGTCCTGGCAAAACCATCACAACAGCGCGTCTGGCCAAGGCCGTTGGGGTCTCGGAAGCGGCGTTATATCGCCACTTTCCCAGCAAAGCCAAGATGTTTGAAGGGCTTATCGAATTCATCGAGGAAACGCTGTTTTCCCGCGTCAGTCGTATTCTGCAGGAAGAGAGCCGGGCCGTCGCCCAATGCGAGGCCGTGTTAACCCTGCTGCTGGCCTTTGCCGAACGCAACCCGGGTATGTGCCGCATCCTGATCGGTGATGCCCTGGCCGGTGAAGTCGAGCGCCTGCGCGCTCGAGTCGCCCAGGTATTCGATCGACTCGAGACTCAAATCAAGCAGATCATCCGGGAGGCCGAGCTGCGTGAAGGTCTGCGCACCGAAATGACCGCCACCCAAACCGCCAATTTGCTGTTGAGCGCCGCTGAGGGTCGCATCAATCAGTTTGTGCGCAGCGAGTTCAAACGCAAGCCCACGGTCGACTGGGAAGCCCAGTGGCGGGTACTGACGGTAGCGGTGTTCAAGTAACTCGCATCCCCAAGGAGGGTCGACAGGCCCACCCCGAACGAAAGGGGCTCACTGGCAAACCCTTACCCTCCCCGAACGGACATGGGTGCCTTGGCAATACCTGATTGCTCATAGAGTCTTCTTGACATCCTCCCCGCCCTGAAGGACGGGGATTCCTACTGCGCTCAGGCGTGGCATTGAGCCATCCTTGAGTCGCTTCGGTGGGTT
>Ga0307978_1000794_pt1 | contig 25216 bp, 7 predicted proteins | sample OrgLakmetage1056_FD_203151 | JGI IMG/M metagenome (GOLD analysis project Ga0307978, IMG submission 203151) | Saline water microbial communities from Organic Lake, Antarctica - #1056 | ecosystem: Environmental > Aquatic > Non-marine Saline and Alkaline > Saline | place: Antarctica: Organic Lake...
TTTTCGCAGTGGTTACCCATTGCTTCGCATATTACACCACTCGTATCGGGACTCTTTCAGTTATCCGTCTTTTCGTGTCCGTTGTTGCAGTACGCACATCTCTCGCAGCAAGAGCGGTGGTTAGTAGTCGAGGCCACCCACAACCTTTGCCAATTTTACGACAAGCGACGAGAATTCAAAATCACCATGGGATGGTTCAACTGGAGTCCCATCTTTAGGTGGCTCAACTCTTCTGGCGACAGTGATGTGGAAATGAAGACCGAGGACGACCAGGAATCGCCCTTTGAACTTGGTACGGTGATTCAGTGGCATTCTGCTCGCGTGGCTGCCTATGTCTTGCACATTGTACCTGCTGCTGTGGCCACTTACTTGGAACGATTTGGAGTACGTGAGCGTATCGTATCGTGGGTGATGCATCCGTGGGGCGTGGATCAGGAAGAGTTTGTGGCCCAAGACTTGTACTTTCGACGTCGCGCCACCCTTTGGGATCCAGAGGAAACCTTTTCGCTGCCGGCCGCGGAACAGATTCGGGCCGCAGTGCCTTTACATCCGTACTTGGTACATGTTGGAAATGGACTGGTCTTTTGTAAGCACCATGCGATTCGTGAGATCAATGCTGCTACCGGAAACGATGGCTCAATGAAATTAGAGACGGATCTGAATGCTGCCACAAGACGACAATTGGTACGGACAGCCACGACAGCCCAAAACATGTCCTTGCTCGGTGCCGCCATGGCGATCGATCCAAATCCTCCTCCCATACTTATTTGTGGGCCGCACGGCTCGGGTAAATCAAGCCTGGTCCGTGAACTCGCCCGTCTCTTCGCGGCATCGCATCATGCGTTAACGCATCACGACGACCAGCTCTTGGAGCTTCACGTGGACGAAGAAACAGATACTAAAACATTGGTGGGGTCCTATACCACGACAGACATTCCTGGACAGTTTGAATGGCGGCCAGGTGCCCTCACGTGGGCTGTCCGCACAGGAAAATGGGTTCTCATGGAGGACATTGATTCCGTCCCCGTAGAGATTCAAGCGTCGCTGGTCCAGCTGCTGAAGGAACGAATTCTGCCCCTCGGAAATGGCAAATTTGAACATTGCCATCCGGACTTTCGCCTCTTTGGAACCATGACAACTTCGTCTGATTCATCGTTGCGAAGTAGAACCTTTCGGGGTACCAGTGGCAAGCGGCTGTTGCATCCATCACTTTGGACTAAGGTCGATGTCGAGCCCCTTCCTTTCACAGAATTGAAAGAGATCGCTGTAGGTTTGCATCCGACTATCCCTGACGCTATTGTGGAGTCTGTATTGGAAGTGTTTAGAGCCTCTGATGAAAGTGGCAGGGCTTACGAAGGGGCTGGGGATGGCGCCGAACTAAACGCATCCATGGCTCGGTCGAACCTATTGATCGGCCGCCCCCCTGCTGTTCGCGATCTTTTCAAAGTCCTGTCCCGCATTGCTGATGGTATTGTTTTTGAACGAGAGGCCACGTACGTTACAGAAAGCCAGAGGATGTTGAGTTTGGCCGAGACTGTGGATATCTTTGTTGCGGCCTGTCCTGATCGAGATGTGCGAAGGGAGTTCGTCCGTTCGATAGCAGCTCCAGTATTTTCAGTTACTTCAGAACTGGCCTTTCGCTATATCGAAACAAGACGACCAACTATTTTGCTTCACGAAACTTGCACCGAGGTGGGCCGTGCAAAGATTGAAGTGTCCGAAAGCGCAGCAATGTCAAGAACTCAGTCAGAGAGCTTTGCGGAGACAGATTACGCGCTGCGACTGATAGAGTCTATTGGTGTCTGTATTCGGGAGAACGAACCGACCCTTCTGGTTGGTGAAACTGGGTGTGGTAAAACGTCGTTACTGCAGCACCTGGCCGCGTTGTCTGGGCGAGAGCTTACTGTACAAAATTTGTCGTTGCAGACGGACTCGACTGACTTGCTGGGTGGATATCGGCCTTTGGAAATCCAGCATGTTGCACGACGCGTCTACGAAGAGTTTCTGGATCTCTTTGTGTCGACTTTTTCACGGAAACAGAATGCAGACTTTCTCGGCTATGCATCAACAGTCCTCAAGAAGCGACAATGGAAGAAGCTGTCGCTTTGCTTTCGTCGGGCTGCCAAGCTTGGTCTCTTGAAGGTTAAAGAGCGAGTCGCTGAAGGGAACGTGCAAAGCATCTCACTAGGGGTCTGGGAGAATTTTCGTCAAACTTCGGAACGCTTCGAACAGCAGCGTCTTGCCTGTGATACCGGATTGGCGTTTGTTTTTACAGAAGGTGCTCTTATCGACGCTATTCGTAGAGGCAAATGGGTCCTCCTTGATGAGATCAATCTCGCTTCGTCCGAGACGCTGCAAAGACTATGCGGTCTTCTTGACGATTCCACAGGGAGTCTAACTCTCACTGAACGCGGAGATGCTGTTGCAGTTGAACGGCATTCCGACTTTCGCCTTTTCGCAGCCATGAATCCGGCCACCGATGCGGGCAAAAAAGATCTGAATCCAGCTATTCGTTCACGTTTCACCGAAATGTTTGTAGACGAACTTCTTGACCCAGTCGAACTGCGAGTAGTTGCAGGAAAGTACATTTCGGCTGTTCTACCTGCCGGTGATCGGCCGCCGGAGCACACGGACGTGGTCGTCTCTGTAGTCAATCTGTATTTGCACTGTCGTGACCTTGCCGAGCGGGAACTTGTTGACGGGAGCGGTCAAAAACCGCGTTACACCCTTCGAACGCTTACCCGAGCACTCACTGCTGCTCGCACCTTGGTGCTAGAGCAGAAACTGCCTTTAAAACGTGCTCTGTACGAGGGCTTTGAGCTTGCATTCCAGGGTCCGTTGGATTCGAATTCCCTAAAGATTGTCCAAAAAATACTCTACGCTGCTCTCGGTGGTGGATTGAAGAAAGATGAAATGGACCATCCCGGGCGACGGCCCGGTGGCCGCAACGAGGCTGACAACTTTGTCGCCATCAAACCTTTCTGGATCAAGGTGGGTCCGGTTGTCCCCGTCGACTGGTCAGAGCCTTTAGAGAATGGTCGCTCGAAGTTTATCCTAACTCCGAGTACGGTGTCGAACTTGAGGAGACTGGGACGTGCAGTCGCTTCAGGACCGTGGCCCGTCCTTCTCGAAGGGCCCACGAGCTCGGGCAAAACCACACTTGTAGAGTACATTGCAGCGCGATGCGGTCATCCTGTCGTACGAATTAACAATCACGAACATACTGATATTCAAGAATACACGGGTGGCTTCGCTGCTGATTCGAATGGCTCGCTATCTTTCCAAGACGGGCTCCTTGTACAGGCTCTTCGACTAGGACACTGGGTGATTCTTGATGAACTAAATCTGGCGCCAAGTGAGGTACTCGAGGCACTTAATCGACTTCTTGACGACAACAGGGAGCTCTACTTGGCTGAAATCAACGAGACTGTCAAGCCGCATCCGAACTTCAGGCTGTTTGCTACGCAGAATCCGAGTGGAGCATATGGAGGCAGGAAGCCGTTATCTAGAGCTTTCCGCAATCGATTTGTTGAGATTCACTTTGGCGACATACCGAGCGCTGAGATGACCACCATTTTGGAGAAGCGGTCTGCCTGTCCACCCTCCCATGCTTGCATGCTGGTATCGATCATGGATTCTCTTCGTCAGAGAAGGAGCAAGAGCGGGGTCTTCCTTGGGAAAGACGGCTTCATCACGCCGAGAGACCTACTTCGATGGGCCGAGCGGGGAGCATCCTCCAAAGTCGAATTGGCCCGAGAAGGTTACATGCTTCTCGCAGAACGACTGAGGACAAGCGAGGAGAAAGAATATGTAAAGATGGAGCTTGAGAATCAGATAAAGGTCAAGATCGACCTCGATTCGTTTTATTATGACGATTCGTCCCAGGCCCGAATTCTTCTGGAGCAAGCGATAAAGGAAGGAGACAACTCAGACCCCACGAACTTGTTTTCGACCATTGCTCCAACCAAATCTCTGTTGCGGTTGGTTACTCTGGTCTTGCGTTGTATCAAACAAAGGGAACCAGTACTCCTGGTAGGAGGTGAGTATCGTCGATTCAATGGGGGTGATATTTCGGTGCAGCGGCCTTTCAGCTGAGCTAACTTTGTCCTTCTCATTTGCTTGAAGATACGGGGTGCGGCAAAACGACGGTTGTACAGCTACTCAGTGTTGTTTTTCGATCGAAGCTCCATATCGTGAATTGTCATGCTACTACTGAAACCTCGGATTTGCTTGGTGGCCTTCGTCCAGTTAGAGGGCGGACACTCTTGGCTAGACGAATGCTCCGAAAGCTAGGGGACCTCATTGCTTTGTGGCCCGATAAGGAGCACCTAGCATCGCTAAGTGTGCCGGAATTCATTGCGATGGAGTCAAACCAGCCACCGGTCTTGCTTGATGACGGCGAGAGTGACAACGGTGGTCCCTCTGTTGAGCTACCGGACGATGCAGTCTCTCGAATGATCTCCTTTTCAAGAGAACTCTGGGAAAGTCGGCCTTCTACAGGAGAGCTCGATTACAAATCATCCGTGAGAAAATCGAAACGTCGCAAATTAGAACCGGATAGCCCGGTGGGTACCGATACTGACGACTCTGTGAACGAGATATATGCTTCTCTTGCAGCTGTGGTCGACGAAATTGAAAGTATTTCTCGGAGGTACAATGCGCTATTTGAATGGGCAAATGGGCCCTTGGTACACGCCATGCAGGCCGGTGAAATGATTCTATTGGATGAAATGAGTCTCGCCGAAGATGCGGTGCTTGAACGCCTGAATTCCGTTTTGGAGCCCTCACGAACACTCGTTTTAGCGGAAAAGGGTACTTCTGAAGAGGAAGACGGAGGTAGTCGTCAGATCAAAGCCCACGAGTCTTTCCAGCTGTTTGCGACAATGAATCCTGGTGGTGACTTTGGCAAGAGAGAACTGAGCCCAGCTCTACGGAGCCGCTTCACGGAGATATGGGTGCCGCCTGTCACGGATCATTTCGACGTTGATTTGGTTCTCGAGCGCGCTCTCTCTGTCGCAGATCTTGACGCTACTCGACATTTAGTGAAGCAGGGAATGATGGAGTATGTTGCCTGGTTCAATGGTCCAGTTTGCTCCGACCCCTCGAGGCCTTGCTCTGAGCTTTCGCTCTCGCTGCGAGACGTGCTTTCATGGGCAAGATTCATTGTCATAGCGTTGCAAACAAACAATGAAGTGGGTGTATGGAGTGCTTACCGTCACGGAGCCAGTCTTATGCATCTTGATGGCCTTGGACTTGGAACTGGGCTCTCTGTCGACGACGCGCTATCGATCAAAGCTCTGGCAGAATCATTTCTAGTCGATCGGATGCCCTCTCCTGGCGCAGAATTGTCCAGCGAAGGATCGCAATCAAGTCAATTTCGAGTGGAGAATGACGCGAAGTTTGGTGCGGATCCTTTTTGGATCAATACTGGTCCACATCTCGGCCCAGAAGTGTCTTTCAATCTTGGGGCACCGACTACGTCAAAGAATGTTATTCGGGTCCTGAGAGCAATGCAGTTGGTGAAACCTGTTTTACTCGAAGGATCACCGGGTGTTGGGAAGACAAGTCTTGTTGGAGCCCTAGCGGCCGCTTCAGGCCATCGATTGGTTCGGATCAATCTCTCCGAGCAGACTGATATTGCGGATTTGATTGGCAGCGACCTTCCAGTTCCAGAAAATGATTCGCAAGGTATTTCCCGTGCGGCATTCAGATGGTGCGATGGTGTTCTGCTGTCGGCTATCAAAGCTGGTGACTGGGTTCTCCTCGACGAACTTAATTTGGCCTCCCAGTCCGTGCTCGAAGGTCTTAACAGTTGTCTCGACCACAGAGCTAGCGTCTACATCCCGGAGCTTGGGCAATCGTTCACATGCCCACCGACGTTTCGAGTCTTTGCTGCTCAGAATCCATTGGGTCAGGGCGGTGGCAGGAAAGGTCTACCAAAATCGTTCTTGAATCGATTTACCAAGGTCTACGTTGATGCTCTTACAGGCGACGACCTTCGCACCATCGTTGGCACCCAGTTTCCCTCGGTCGCGAAGTCTCTTGTCGACAAGCTGGTTGACTTTAATAGTCAGATTCATCGAGATGCAGTCGAAACTTGCTTGTTCGGCCAGGCGGGGAGTCCATGGGAATTCAACTTGCGCGATATTTTCCGGTGGTGTGAGTTATTTGTTCCGACCCAGGGAGCCAGTGAGAGTCTTGAGGCTTCACATTTCGCTCGTGATCTGTACTTTCAACGTTTCCGAACTGTTACTGATCGTAGCGAAGTTAGAGCACGGTATTTGGCGACTTTTGGTGCCGATCTTGCTACAGCCGAGGCGCCAGAACTCACTGTGTCTGACGAACTTGTCCGCATTGGTGACGTGGTTTTACTCAGAAGACCTGTTGAAGGCTCCAGTCGTCAGGAAGTCTCGGGCGTTGAGCCAGCTGTCTCTCTATCTCTTCTCGAGCCAATGGTTGCAGTGGCTAGGTGCATCTCAATGAACTGGCCTTGCCTACTCATTGGGCCCTCTGGTGCGGGTAAAGAATCTCTTGTCAGTAGCTTGGCCGAGCTATGCAATACGAAGCTAGTTCGGGTCGCTCTGTCTCCTTCGTCTGACGTATCTGAACTCGTTGGATCTTTTGAGCAAGTCGGGACATGGGACGAGCATGACATGATCGTGAATTCTCTCAGAAGACTGGCAGTGGAGTGCGTACAACACGGCTTTACTTCGAGGAGCGAAGCAATGGAAGAGCTAGCTCTTGGTCTAGACGACTCTTCTAACACGATGTCGTACACGAGCAGGAAAGATCGCATCGACGCAGCTTTTGAATTGGCGTCGCTATTATCTTTGGCTGCGCCTGGCTTCCAAACGCTTCATGGAAATACGATTGCTTCTGCACTCGAATCTATAGAAAGGATTCGTTACTCTAGCGAAGGAAGCGATAAGGGAGGCAACGGTCTCTTTGAGTGGAAAGATGGAGTTTTGGTTGAAGCGATGACCCATGGCCACTGGCTGTATCTTCAGAACGCGAATCTTTGTCCCTCGTCGGTACTGGATCGCCTGAATCCAGTCATGGAACCGGGCGGTAGCCTACTGCTGGCAGAATGTGGGTCGTCAGATGACGAGGGTGCCGGCGCTACTCACCGCCAGGTTCGATGCCATCCTAACTTTCGGATATTTCTTTCCGTCAACCCAGAGTATGGAGAGGTTTCTCGGGCGATGCGCAATCGATGTGTGGAAATATCTCTTCTTGGAGTTTACAACGGTGAGAGGGCGAGGGTTGTCGTAGATGGACTTGATACAAGTTGGCGCTCGGGGCTGCGCTCGTCGCTTTTGGCATCTACTTTCCTCGATGCTCACAATTCAGCACAATTGGTGGACGCTAACAACAGTTTCAAACAAACCAAGCCTGGCGATATTCAGGCTCTTGGCCGTGTCGTCTCCAGTCTCCAAGCACGTGGGCTGTTGCCCGAATTGAGTCTGTCTCAGTGCTTTCGTATCGTTTTAAATCTGGATCTAGAGGGAAGTAGTCGTCTCTCGAACGAAGTTGCAAATGTTCTTGGCACTCAACCGTCGGCGCCACTGGCCCCTCGCCCGAGTATTAAGTCCGATTGGGCGGATTTTGCAGACGGTGCTCGTTTCGACGGCGACGCCCGCCTTGTTCGACTGTTCACCGGATCACGAGGCGCTCTCCCAAGCAGCCAAGTTGTTTTCCCCTACGAGCTTCGAAACTTTGAGCAGGGCGTTCTGAAGCCGGATCTCGACGAAAAGTATGCAGCATTGTGTGAATCCCTTCCCGACGACGCACTAAGTCTCGCTAGGGTCCGCGATCATGCATTATCCATTTTTCTTGCAAAGGGGAATAAACACGACTTGAAACAGCGTATATCATTTCTTCGAAGCCTCGATGACAGCTGCGCAAAGTCGCTTCGATTCATGGGGAATATGCGGCAACAGGTGCTTCAGAACAGTACTCCACCGATATCTGGGGAGACCTCAACGGGGGTTTGGTCAGAAGAGGCAATGCAGTCGATTGGATTCCACCGCTTGCCTCAACTGCTTCATGAACATGTCTGGCTTGATAGAACTCAAAGGTTAACGGGCCAGCGCGCAATCGGGCATGGGCTGTCTGTCCTTGCGGTATCTTTCTTCGTAGCAGATGGAAGAGTGGATCGAAGTTCGATTGCGTGCCCATTAACGCCCACGTTTTATCCATTTTTCCGCGCCTTTGACCAATGGGTCTTAAACATGGTGGAAACGGGGTCCGTCTCACCGAGCGATGTAGGGACAAACCGATTTTCTCTGTTGGGCTTGCTTCTTTCTCGTCGAGATGAACTGTGGAATTTGCTCCAGTCGTCTCGATTTAGAACGACAGGGACAGATTTTCTTGGTTTTCAAGAAATAGAGTTTATTGTGCAATGGACCTGGTTCAGAAAAGCACTGCAGCAGATGACGGAATCCTCAAAGTCTTTTGGCTCTTCTGAGGGGTTCATGGAAAACAAACGAAGATTGGACTTACTGGTGGGTGGTGTCGATAGCGTCATCTTTGACAGTGTAGCCGGGGGTACCCATTTTGGCTCCTCTGTTCTGAAGCGGAGTGCTCGTCCACTCGTTCCTCGAAAGAGTGCACAGTGGGAGGCACTCGTTGAGCTCCGAAGTCTTGTCGAATCCTTTTCGATAGATGCTCACGTAAGAGGATCGCAGACGGAACATACGGGACCTATAGAGCTGCATGACTTGGTACACCTTCGGCACCCGATTCTGTTTGTTGGAAGCGAAGTTAAGCGAGAGATTCTTGCCGCACTGTGCACTGTACACTTGACCTCCACTGAGGAGGTCCCCGGAGAAGTGCCGGCAGTCCTTCCAGCCAGCGGGTTGACAGTCCAGGACGTCTTCAGGAACCAGATTGAAAAGTCAATGAGAGACTTTTCGACACAGCTGGATTCTGTAAAGATTGATACAAAAATCGAAACTGTAGAGAATCTCATGGGCGTAGACGAATTGGAGAGAATCATGGCTGCCAGCAGCGTTGTGGAGGTCACCTACACTAGATTGACGGGAAGGCTTCTAAATGAATTTGCCAACCTCCAGTTGTGTCCGATTGTTGAGTTCTGGTGTGAACATGAAGAGGCTCGGCTCATTCGTGAAGCAAGGCGAATCCTCCTGGAACCGCGACATGCTGATGCGGAGCTATCGTTGTTTGATGGGTTGCGGGGTTCGCTGCGCAGATTTGTTGACATTGCCGTCACTCGAACATCTTGGCAGGTTACGGATTTACGACCCTACCAAACCGTTCTTTGGATGATCGAAGGAGCAGTCGCAGACGACGTTATTATCAAACGATTCCTGCGGTGTTTCCTTCCCGTAATGTCATATAATGCGGCGCGGCGAACGTGGTCGGGTTCAATTGAACGGTTCTACTCCATCTCGAAAAGTCTCGAGCTACCTGCATTGCTGAACGCTGATCCTGACGAGCGCGATCAAGCGCCTCAAACTACGAAGGGAATGGAACCGCTTACACGAGCTGCTTTGCATACGCCGTCCTCTACGGTATTCTCTTTGGTAGGCGGGAGATTCATGAACGAGGAAGGGACCAAGCGACAGACTTCCGTAACTACGATTGAGAATTTCCCAGCACGCACGATACAGTCTTCGGCTCTGGTTGAGATCTTGTCGACGCTTGAACTCGAGACAAAGTGTGCGGCATGCTTCGAAGTCAGTTTTTTACTGGTTGAAATTCTGGAAGCACTGAGACGAAGCTTTCCAGTAGCTATCCATGACGAGTTGGTCTTGCTCGCGACACGCTCCGAGTATCATCGGTCCATAGACGCGCCTCGGCTCCGGACTCTGCTGCTAGCTTGCTCGAACCCCCTGTTTCAAGAGTTTGTTGACGCGGTTGTAATGCCACTCTTTTCTTGCCTGGTAAGACTGTGGAACTCTGTTGATAGCTCTCCGGAATCCTCCAAGGATTACGCTCTCTCGATGGTATACTTGGGGCTACTACGATTTCATCTGTTGCTCCCAGACACGCCTCTGGATCCTGGTCGGAAACCTATCGCTAAGGTGCGTTTGATTGAACGGCGTTTGTCAGACTTACGGTCGCAGCTCGCTGCTAATCGTATCGACTCTGGCATGGCAACCGGTAATTTCTCCCCGGACACCGAGACAACCCGAGAGCTTCTGGACGACGGACAGTGCTTATTGGATAAGAAACAGAGGCAGGGAAATAAGGTGATCGAACGACCCGAAAATAGTCCCGCTTTTGTCCATCTTTTCCGAGAACTTAACGACTTCGCTCGACGGTTCGTTGGGCTAAGCTCTGTCTTGTCGTTAACCGATGCATTAACACACGCCGGCTCGTCTATGGAGGCTATCGGTCAGCGTGAATTGAACTGGCAAATGACGACAGAAGCGTTCTGTGATCGACTTACATCCTCATTCGCGTTTTATGAAGACATCACGCTTCCATTGGTTGACGCCATCGCATCAATGAAAGTGGGTGTACGCTCTCTACTGGTTCATTGTAACTCTTCTGTTGAAAAGGACTCAAAACAGGCAAGCATTTTGAATCTCTGTTTGCACTTCCCATTTTCAGAAAGTTTAGTGGGGTCTTCGACTGTCGAAAGCACTCTAGACTCCATCGACTTAAGATCGAATAACGAGCTAATCTACCAGCGCGATCTTGCATTCGCGCTTTTGTCCAGGCTCGTTATCGAGAAACGAACCGTCGGAGTAGATGGCGATGTACTAGCATCTTGGGTTACAACCGTCGACCGACTATTGGAGGCATCAGAATCACCCGACGAAGAAGAGAAACCCTTGGCACCTATTGAGGACGAGCAGGAAAGGGAGTTTAGAGAGCAATTTCCGGATCACAGAAAGGACTTCCAAGCTCTTTTACGAAGAGACGACGACGATGAGAGTGTGGAAACTGTTGCCGCAGATATTCCCGACGACACCGAAGACAACTTATCTACGCTTATCATGCAACCGCTGAGCGAGCATCAGAAAGAGATGCTCTGCACTTTGCATAGGGAACTCTTCGCATCTGAAGGACATTCCATTAGAGACTCCGATCGAATTAGAGCATTCAGGATGTCATACGGCGCGGGTTGTCGCGCTTACGAGTCCTTGCCCTGCAGCTCAGCTACGTTTACGAGGGGTGCTGCGTCAGCCCACACGATGGCCGTGGCTCTGGAGACTCCGTTGGAAAGCTCTCCCTCTGTTGTCTCGCCTACAAAGTCTCCAATCGCAGAGGTCCAGTTTGACTTCCACAGAGACTCGAATCCTGTTGAAGTTATGAAAGCAGCTGTCCCTCTGGCAAAATTGATGGCGCGAATTACGCAGTTGTTGACGGCCTTCCCTGGAAACGATGTTCTTATCGCTATCGGCAGGGTTGCTGACCGCGTGAGAAAGTTTGACATCTTAACAGTATCTGTAGGCAAGGTAATGACGGGACTCGAAGTCATTCTAAGGCATGCTCAAGACTGGGAGCAACACGCAAGCGATCGTGTGGGACTAGGAGAGGCTCTTCTCCAAGTGAGCCGAGTTGTTGCAGGTTGGAGAAAGTTAGAGCTGCATAGCTGGCCCACCTTACTCGCGTCGCGCGAAGAACGCTACGCAAAGCGCGGAATCCAACATTGGGGCCGTCTATACCAGCTTCTGCGTCGGGCGCTCTCGTCGCCAGAAGAGAGCAATCCTATCTCCTTAAAAGAATCGGACGGTTCACTAGACCATCTCTCTCCGGGATGGGTATGGAAGGGCATCAAGCTACAGGCCGAACGTCTCCAGTCTCCTCTTGCGGCTACATCGGAAGGCCTTGCAGAGTTTGTCAAGGTGGTCGATACCTTCGTGCTGACTTCTCCGTTGGGCGAGTTCAAAACGCGTATGAATGTGATTGCGGCTTTCGCAAGCCAGCTTCGGATGGAATGTGCGTCGAACGGCTCGAACAATGGTCGGCTTCATTTGGCTCGGGCGCTAGGCTCGTTGTGGAGGTACTACAACGAGTTTTCTTCGTTTTTGTCCTCTAAGCTCGACGGCCTCAGGCAGCCTTTCCAGACAAGGCTAAAGGACGAAACCAAGCTTGCCAAGTGGGACGAACAGTCTTACTATGCGCTGGCGGAGTCATCAGAGAGAAGTCACCGAAAGCTCATGCGTATCCTAAAAGAGTACGACGAGGTTTTAGCGCTGAGTGTCAGTACCATCCTGGAAAAGGAGCTCTGTCTCGGTGTTCGACCCGACGCAGAATCCCAAGATCAGCCAAGCACCCTCGTTCCTGGCGACAGCGCACTTTTCCCACTCGGAAAGCGTAGCGACGATAACATCAAGAAGACAGTGAAAATCGAGAGGACACCCTTGAAAAATGACTGGACTGATCCATCCACAGCTGGATTCTCTGTGGACACTTACACGGCCAGAATCAGTCAGTACGCAGGCAAGGTTAAGGCGTTTGTAATGAGCGCCCCCGATGCCGCGCCGTCTTGGGCGTTCCTGGGATCGCTGGAAGCATCCGAGCTTTGTGCGACCGTTTTCGAGCGAGTTGAGTCATTACGGTCGGAGAAAACGAGCCGTCCAATGAAGGAGCGCGCATTAGTGGATCTTTTCAGGGAATTGAAGGAGCAAGGTTACACTAGCACCAAATGGTCGATCCCAGCTGACTTGAGGAGAATGGCTGACGTTTTCCAAGTTCCCTGCCCTATCCCAAGTGGAGCACAGGCACAACGTTTCGAGGTTGCTGCCTTGGAAAGCTCTGAGAAGTTCTACCAGCGAAGTTTAGCTGAACTCAACCGGCTCCGCTCAGAAGTTGGTCTACTGGGCAGTAGATATCTGACCCAACGCCAAATGAACATGATGGTCGCCTTTGGTGAGCACGGGCTTCTTCTACTTGCTCAACAACGAAGTGCAATTTCAAGCATTCTTGCACAACGTGCAATACTTTTGGAATTGCTAGGCTACATGTCATTTTCGGACCACCTCCTACCACTGTCTCAAGCGTATCTCCGGGAAAAGGTTCAATGCTTTAAAATTGACTTTGCGTTGGCTTTGGAGAGCCTTCGCCAGCTGTCGTTGCTGTTGAGGTCATCGCAGCACTTGATGGCTTCTGGAGAAAAGGCAGAGTGGGCTCGAGAAACAGTCACAAAGATAGACTCGTATCTCTCGATGGCAACTGCAGCTTACTCTCAGACAAAGATTTTGATTGTGACGAAAAAGTGCATTCACACCGTATTGGAGAACCAGAAAGCACTCGAGAATGCAGATGCAATGCTCCGACGAGCCCAGAATCAATGCTGCGATCTTGGGTGCCTGCCAGACACGGCGTTCGAAACATGTCGGTCAAAGATAGTGTCGGCCATCACTGCGGCATCTCTTTGCATGGACCCACCCTCGTTAGGGGAGGAGACTAATGGCGACGTCGAAGCTCACCTCGAATCGTTCGCCCAATGCTGTTCGGTTTCTGTACAGTCGACGTTGCTCGCTGTTCAGGCTATCAGAAAGGACAAGAGCGACGAAAAGGTTGACGAGGACAAGAGCTCGTCGATATGGGACTCCCATCGAGCTTCAGCTACAGAATGGGCCTCCGTTGATCTTCGGAGAGTTAAATCAAAGCTTCTTGATGTCTTGACAGCTTTGGTCTCGATCCACGAAAGCGACCTTTGCAGCCAAGAAACGAGGAGCTGTTGCGTTGGGGTCACATCTGATTTATGCACTCTAGTCTCAAGCGCTCTTGATGTTATTGATTTGCGGCTTATCGACACCGTGTCCTTTTATAGAAGCACGACGAAGTTGCAGTACGTCCTTCTCAGAATCTTTCGGGTCCTGGTCTCGAAAGGATTCTGTTCCGATAAAGCATCTGAGGATGAGGAAGGTGGAGAAGGCGACGCATCTGGAATGACTTTCGAAGACGACCAGGACGGGACAGGAATGGGCGAGGGCGACGGAAAGCGTGATGTGACGGATCAGATTGAAAACGAAGAACAGCTACTTGGTCTCAAGGACGATAAGGAGGAAGAGCAAGAAGCAGACAAAGAGCAATCTAAGCAGCTTGACGAAGAAGAAGCCGAGAAAGGAATGGAAATGGAAGGAGAGTTCGATGGCGAAATGTACGACATGCCAGATAAACCACCCGACCCGCCGCCACAGGGAGAAGACGACGAGGAAGAAGAGCTCGATCGTGAAATGGGCGATGATGGAGGTCCAAATGAGGAGGTCATTGACGAGAAAATGTGGGACGAAAGTGACGACGAGGATGACACAGGGAAAGGCGAAGAGAAGCTCGAGAAGAATAGCTCGGTTGAAGGAGCAGCAGCAGCAGATGAAATGATGACAAAAAACGACGAAGACGAAGAGAAGGGACAAGACGAAGCCGGCAAAGATGACACCCAGAATCCTGATGCCAACGAAGAAGAACCGCAACAGGAAGATGGCGGCGATAACGGAGACACGCCGGATGAGACGATTAATGAAGACGCCGAAGACAACTACGAAGAAAGCCACGGTATTGATGTACGTAATGATCAGGCACAAGAAGAGGAAGAAGAGAACCAGATGGAACTGGACGAGAACTTGGAGCTTGACGAAGCTTCCGACAAAGACGGAGACGATATGGGTGGTGACGACGGCGTCGAAGACGAAGGCGCTGATGAAGGCGACGCTCCCGCTCCAGAGGAACCCCTAGCTGAGGGCGAAGAGAATACGGCCGACCCAGAAGCTGGTAACGAAGACCTTGAAGACGAAGAACCGGGCGCCACTGAGGCACGAATGGACCCTGATGTACCGGGAGAGGAAGCCCCAGAGGACGATCAACCTGAGGACACTGCCCTCGAGCCTCTAAAGGAGAGTGAGCCGTCGGAAGCCCAAAAGGGTCTTGGCGTACGAGCTCGCGACGGGAAAGATTCAGTGGAAGACGCCATGGACGAGGAGGAAGGTGAGGGAGGAGCCGAAGAAGAAGAAGCCGACGACGGCATTGGCGAGGGCGCCTCTGACATGGAACCATCCGGCCAAGGAGGGAGTAGTTCAGGAAAGCAGGATGGGCAGAATCTCACAGAAGGAACCGAAGTAGGGACGCAGCGTCATAACTCGAAGGAGATTCCCAACCCGCTGAGCAATCCAGGTGATGCTTCCAAGTTTTGGCATCGGAAACTCAACGTTGTTAACTCCCAGTCTGAAGCGGACGAGAACGTCGACGCAAATGATGAGGAGACTTCGGAGGACAACAAGCAGAACGACGGCGATTTCGAGTTTGCTGGAGACCAGGAAAAGAATACAACTCAGACGCTTGCAGGCGTCGATGAGAATGAAGCAACGCAGCTGGAACAACAAGAGCAGCAAGAGCAGGCAGCGGAAGCTTCAAAGGATGCTGATGCTAAAGAGGACAACAAGACGCAAGAGACTTTAGAACAGCCAGCGAAACGACGATTGCCCAAGCCTACGAGCACGTCAAACGTGGACGACCTCGACGATGATTCTGCAAACGACATGGATATCGAATCTGAAGACGAAAAAGACGAGGAGATAGACAATACCCAAGACGACCAAGCTGATTCCGAACACAGTGGTGCAGAGGGAGACGAAACCGGTCCGACAGGTAACCAAGTCGTCACTGATCTGTCGCAACTACACGTGAACGACGAGTCCGACGAGCCTATTGTACAGCGACGAATTATCGAGGAAGAGCAAACCACAGGAATCAGTAGTGCCGAGGCCTCCGAAGCCCGAGCGCGATGGTCCAGGATCCAAGGCGAAACACATTCTCTTTCGCGCCGACTTTGCGAGAAGCTACGGCTTGTCATGGAGCCACTGGTAGCCTCCAAGCTCCGTGGAGACTATCGCACAGGCAAACGAATCAACATGAAGCGCGTGATTGGATATATTGCCAGCGGCTATCGCAAGGACAAGATTTGGCTCCGAAGGACAAAGCCGGCCAAACGCAACTACCGCGTCTTGGTGGCTGTCGATGACTCGGAAAGTATGCTCAAGAGCGGAGCAGGTGACATGGCGCTCAAGGCCATGGCGACGTTGGCTGTCGGTATGAGCCAACTCGAGATTGGCGAGATTGGAGTTGCTAGTTTCGGTAACGAGATGCACCTACTTCATCCTTTCACACAACCATGGACATCCGAGAGTGGCCCAAATGTGGTTCGAAACTTTAAATTCGACCAACAGAGGACTCGGACAGCGCTTTGTGTTGAAAGTGCTCTACTGGCCCTGGACACACCGGGTGACCAGGCTTCGATGCAATTGATGTTTATGATCAGTGACGGAAGGATTGAGCGTGACAGTCGGTCAGCACTACGACGACTGATTCGAGAAATGGCAGAGCGAAACATTCTCCTGGCCATGATTATTGTCGAAGGTGGTGACTCAAAAAAGAACAGTATAATCAATATGAAGGAGGTGACGTTTGAAAACGGAAAGCCCAAGGTCAAGAGGTTCATTGAAGCTTACCCTTTCCCGTACTATATTGTCCTTGATGACATGCGGACGCTACCAGAGGTTCTCGGTGACGCGCTTCGACAGTGGTTCGAAATGCTAACCCGCCTCCAAGGAAACAACAGTTAGGATATATAATCATAAAGCTAGAACACATAAAGTATAAACAAACACACAAGTGTTCAAAGTCATGCAATACATTGGTTCGACAGTCCAGTTTCAATACATAAAGCCATTCTCCAAAAGACTTAGAGCCTTGTACTTGGCTTGTTCTTCACGGTCCAAGTCCAACTGGCACTTCATTTCCGCAATCGTCTCGATCCCCACATCTTCCTCCGACGAGGGCTTAACTTTTCGCGTCGTCTCGGCCTTTTTCGCCACCAAGACTGGTCCTCGCTTAGCGAACGCTTCCTTTTCTTTCTTGAGCCTAACCTTTTGCTCCATCTTTTCCTCTCGTTCCCTTTCACCCTTTTTGGCGGCAGCTTGGGCCTTTGGGTTTTGGATAGTACCGGTAATTTCAACTTCCAAAAGAGCCAATGCTCGAATATTCGCTCCACGCTGGCGATAAACATCTGTAGACGACTTGAGATTGCAAATGTCTCCATCGTTGTCATCCTCGTACGAAGACGGTGTCAACGGAGCCGTATTCGAGTAGGACGTTGGAGAAGAGGAGCGCGTCGGACTGACGGGCATTGGATACTGAAAGTCGTTCTGAATGGTCATGGAGGCTGCATGGTAGACTTGCGTTGGGTACTCTTGCTGGGCCGTTGTTGTCATGGTTACAGTATAGGCTTTCCTTCTCTCTCAGCTCTCGTTGCTCTTTACTCTTTGGTGGATGATGGGTGATGGATTTGTGTCGTTTGTGGAGGCAGTCCAAATTTCAAATTTTGCTTGCCATCCGTTGAACGATATTTAGTTTACTTAAGCCCTTTCGCGTGACGTCACTTGAAGAAACGCCTTCATTTATTTTTCCGTTTCTCAAATCTTGACAGATAGTCTAGATCTTTCACAACCATTTACCATGATGTCGATGAAAGAAATCGATGAGGATCGTATCATCAATCATCTCAGCAGGTCCATAGCGCACGGATGGTCGTTTCGACAGTCTACCAGGTTGCCGACGATAATGTTGCTGTGAATGATGTTGCCGTCTATAAGCGCGAGTCTGACGATAAATGAAACATATTTACGACTACCGGGATGTATCTTAATATAAAATGAAAGTGAATTAGTTCTTGCGCCTTGTCATTTCCCAAACCAAGAGCAAAAGCTTCCACCTATGCCTACCTCAAGAGGTTCTGCTTCACGGCATACTCTCCTTTGATCTTCTCCATCATGGTTTCCACAGCCTCTTGGCCTTTGCATTCCCACTCGGCACGGTTGCGTTCCGCGTAATCCAAGTACTCGAAACTCGACACGCCAAACACACCGCAGTCCTTGAGCTTTTTGGCCAAGGGGATAATGTAAAAGTCAAAGAAGCCAATTTCGCCCTTGTACCAGAACTCGGACGGGTCCTTCGCGGCACGTCCCTCCATATAAGCCTTGAACATCTCTGCGAAGAGGCGCTCATTCCACTTGCGGTAGATGTGCCAGTGCTGCATCGTGTGGGATACGTCGGAGGCCTGGATCAAGTGCTCAATCACAATTGTCGCCTTGCGATTAACTGCCTCTAACGAGTTCTCCTGTGGAGCATCGTTGAAGGCCTTGTCCCAGCGGCCGTTACGAAGCGCCTTGAGATCCTTGTCCATAATGTCCGTCGCCATGACGGAGTTGACAACCAACTGGCGGAAGCGTTTGAGTTCGTCGTCGGTTGCGTAGATGGTGGAACGCAGATTATCGTACCGGTCTTCCATCAAGAGATCCCAGGCAAGTTCAACCGAGTTTTGCTCAGCGACGCTCTTGTTCTTGTACAGAGTCGCAATGGCTGCGTTCTCCTGGATCAGCTGTGAGTTGGGGACACCAATGTGGTCAACGTCGTGGATCAACGCAGAGAAGATGCAAGCGAACTGTGTCAACGGGTCTGACGTGATACCGTAAGTATGGTCGTGAAGACTGGAAGCGAGTTTGTCGTCTTCAACTTGAATGTCGGAGGGTGCGACGACTCGCGAGAGTAGCTTGACGACAGACATGGTGACATGGGAGGCATGCTCAAAGTTGTGGAACGGGTTATCGCGATACATCATGGCAATATTTACCACGTAGTCATGTAGCTCGGCTTCAACGTGTGCACCCAGGACAATGATGTCGAGATCCACTTCGTTTTGAGCAGTTTGGGCATCGAAATTTGGAAGTGTGATGATCTCTTTCACTTCTTCCAAGACGGTCGACCCCGGCTTAGTAATGAGATCGGGCGAGCTCAAATATTGACCACCTGAACACGCACCACGTCTGGTAACGATCTCTTTTAAAGACCGAAGCAGAAGATCAAAATTCCAATCAACCAGTCTTGATACCTTTTCATCGAGGTTTGCCAGTTTTGGATAATCAATGGAGGTAGTCTTGTGAAGAGCATCGCCGCCTCCATGACGCGACATTCGCAAGAACACTCCCCCGACCTCCTCTGCACTGTGGTCACTCACTGAACTACTCATTGACATAACTGATCCAGTGGCTGTCTTAGCGGCACGTGTGTTGAGCCAGTAGGTCTGCAGTTCGCCTTTACCCTTGGCGGAAACCATTTCACCGCGCTTGCGAAGCCAGTGTTTCTTGCCAGAAGTGATCAGAAGGTCTGCCGTCTCCTCCGAAAGGTGAATTTTTCCTCTCTCACCCGTTGACTCGATACGAGCTGCCGTGTTCATGGTGTCACCAAATAGCTGGAAACGAGCTCGCTCGCCTCTCAACACACCAGCCGTGACAGGGCCGCTGTGCAGCCCAAAGCGCATGGAAAGGTCACCGGTATCAGGACCCAAGGTTACTTCCAGCTGCTTGACCAAACGCATCAATTTGGCGTTGCAATCTCGCGCAAAGCGCGCCATTGCCAATGCGTGATCCTTTCTGGGCTCGGGGAGACCGGTGACGGCGACGTAGCAATCGCCCACGGTCTCAACCTTGAAGACGCCTCTACGCTTCGCGAGTTGGTCAAACGCATGGTAGACTGTCTCGAGCAGCGTAAACACCTGCGACGGCTCTCTGACGGAGCTCCACGCCGTGAAGCCGACGAGATCACCGAACATGATCGTGGTTTCTGGAAACAAGTCCGCAATGGGCTTGGTTCCGAAGACGTTCATGCTTCCAGCCTGTCCTGGGTCGTCCTCCAGAAAATTCTTGAGGCGGTGCTTAGCCGCGACAAGTGAGTATCTGTTATTTACATCACGGTCCACTTGCTCTTGAGCCTCTTGTAAGATACGGTCGCGTACGTTGGACGGGAAAAGGGACGACACAATGGCGTTCGTGCGATGGGCAGTGGCGACGATCTTGTTCTGTCTCCGCTGGACGAACAAGACGTAGATGACGAAGACCGCACCCGTTGCAATGAAAACGCCTGCCATGATAGCTGTAAATAGTTCGGGTCGGGGGGAGTTGAACTGTGCTCTGTATGTCGAGGAAGGGTAAATAGAGAATTTAAAGTCTACAAAAGAAAGATGCGTGAGATGATGCACACCATTTCATATTCCCTTCAAAGAGAACCAACGATAAGACACATACGGCACATACCGCAGGTATCAGCCACCTCGTTACTCATTTCGATAGTCTCCTCGAGATAGTCGTATTCAGTTTGGTGAAGGTCTCCCGGCCCGACATAGACGGCAATCGGTCCATTCACAATGTATGTGAAAGCCTGATTACACGTGTTTGTAATCACAACATACACACCGTTCACACCCTCGGGTAATAGCCCAGACAAGAATTTGTCACTGGAGATTACGGCCGAGAGAAGGCCGACAAACCCACCGTCCGGCCCAAAATTGCTGCGGATGGGAGTAACGATTACCGTATGTGGCTGTTCGTTCGGCTGGAACAGCAGTCCTTCTTCGCCTCCCTGTACCATATTGTGCGTGGCCATGTGCGCTTCGTCAGTATAGATACCTTCGTACAAGACATTCGTAAAGGATGGGTCGAAGAATGCACTCAATCCAGTTCCTGTACCCTGTGTTGCAACGAGGACGTTGAACAACTGCTGGAACGCTGGGTTCGACAGAAGATCGTAGTTGACGAGAGAAGGCTTGAATGGCGCGGGCGAAATTTGCCAGGCGGGAGCATAAAGAGGAGTCGAATAGTTGGTAACGGGCTCAAAGTTTTCACCAAGACGGTATATCCTTTCAGTAATAAGAGGGATTTTGCCAGTTAGGTTTAGCCCCATGCTATTGATGGGATCCTCGGACCAGGCGCTCGTCTGGTAGCCAAGTTCTTGACTTTCCTCGAGCCAGCCTTGACTACCTTGAGCGTAGTTCTCCCAAAGCCCCTCAATGCTTCCAGGAATGAGTGGGGACATGATGATGAGCTCCGTCTCTCCATCCAGACGCGCATGCGCAGCTGCGATCTCAAAGTTATCAATGGTCACAAATGGCCAACTTTGATTCGATGCTAGAGCGGCGTTTGTGATGCTGTCGCCCAGAGCGTAGGAGGCACCCACAACGTTTCGAGCGTAGAAAATTGTAGCGTCGCGGAGGGTTCTAGCGCTTTGCTGGTACTGCAAGCACAATAAGAGGTTCTCAATGTGAGTGACTTGAGGCATAGTCTTCCTCGGAGTATCTTTCCATCCACCACAATAGACTTACCGACTTTTCGAACTCATCCGTCTCTTCACGGGAAAGAAAGACATACGAAGTTGTAATGACAAACGCTGCAGTGAGGAAGAGCATGATGATTGCCACCCCCCTCCAACGAGACACTTCTGCAGAGTTTTCCTTGTGAAGAAGGCGCAACTCTTCCTCGCCGTCAGTAGCTGCGTTCTGGTCGGCTGCATAATCGTTCATAGAGCTCTCTTCCGATGACTCGAAGTCGCTCATGCCTTCGTCGTTGATCGCACTTATCATCATCTCGCTTGCGGGGCGCAAACGGGAAAGGGGTTCCTGGTACTTTCTCCTTTGCCAAAGAAGTGTGAGCGTGAATGTGAGAACACAATAGTTGCAATTCACAATTTAATTTACCGAAGAAAACAAAAGGAGTAAAAACAAAAGGAGAATGACTCACCACTCACTTCGGTATGTAGGTAGTACTGGTACCGCCAGGTGCCAGGTATGTACCAGTACTAGGCACTGGTCAAAGCTCTAAGGCGAATTTGTGAACTCGTATTCGTATGATACTACTCAGGCCTGTCGAACCTGGCAAGATATGATATTATGACTATGACTATAAGCTTTCCACTCCTGATACTGTATTTATCTATTAATTCACTGGCAGCAAGGATTTGTTTTTAAGTGAGAACAACGTTCATCTGTCAGTTACAAGATTGATGATACTATATTATCAAGATCTAAACCTCAAACGATGAGATAACGAAAAGTCTCCGGGTACGTTTAAGTAAAGTAAAGGCATATAGTACCAGAGGCGAAAGGAAGACAAAACGATGAACCACAGTACAGTAGACTACTGTAAGTGTCTCTCTTGCTGCAGCCAGCAGCAGCGGTGCTGAATCGACTAACTGTTAGATCCACGTTCCGATTGTAACTCAACGTCGTAACTTGCAGGCTCGCTGGGAGGTCATAGCCCCAGTCATTCAAGAGTCATCCAGAGTCATTAGGACAACGATTAGGACCACGACTTGCTCAGCGCAAATTGGTCACTTTTTTATAATAATTACACTTTGGTATTCTCTTATCTCCGGATACATCACTCTGAATGTGACCCCTGGAGCTGGGTGACTTTATTGAGTTAGCAATTGCTATAATGAGACTGTCAAAACAAAATGCCTAGTTTAAGCAAACACGCTTCCTGAAAGACCGAAAGACACTGGGTTGAAAAGGAACATCACAGCATGTCCTTTCACGAGGGGGGTTCGACACCAAACTAACCCTAACCGAAGGCAGGGCTCGCTCGGAGTCAATTCCGCGTAGCGCAATCAAAGTCCGAAAAAAACTTAAAAGTCCGGCCGCCGTATCAAGTAGCCCCAGGACGGACCGTGCCGCGGATGGCCGTTGGTCCTGCCCCTTCAACAATGCCCGAAGGCACTGCGTCAGCAATCCAATCCCTTGCCGGGAATCAAACTGAGGCGGACTAGTCAATCAGAAACGGAACAATTAAACTTTTGCCGACCCGGAATCTTGCATACCAATAGCTTGCCATCCCCCGTACCCATCATCCCTCGAAGCGGCGTTCCCAGTACAAAACGAAGAGTGTGGTCCTTCCAGGCCACCTCCCGTTACAACGCCTCCAAATACTCCAAATACCTGCCAATCACCAGACGGATGTCCGTGTAATGAGCAAACATGTTCAGACTCATCTTTTTTCCTTTCAATCGCTTGTCACTACTCCACCTGTTGTCCAAATTGATTGACGGCTAGGACACACCCCTGTTCACCGCCTGAGAACAAGAGCCTTGCCAAAACAAACGACTCACACCAAAATCTTCGAACACGTCCACATTTGGAGAAATGAGACCATCCGTCAACTTTTGCAACCAATCCAATTCCGTGAGTATGGCCAATTCGAAACAACCAGGTTGCGCCCGATTGCCACGAGAATCCCAAAACACGGGACCACGAGTCACGCCGCGTGCCTCATACCACGACAGCATTCTTTTGAACCAAACTCCGACTTTTAATCCCGACTTCGTCTCTACCGCTAGAGGCTTGAGGTGTTCAAGCTCACAGGCCTCGTTTTTGAAACGTCCCCGCAACGCCATGACCTTGTGGGGATGTTTGGGGTGGTTAATCCCCTCCTGATAGTGCTTTGCTGTGGCATGCAAATCCATGAGCGGAGTCTCTTCACCCCACAGACCACCGGTGTAAGTCGAGATGGCAAACAAAGCTGGGAAAAGGACCTTCTCTTCACTGGATCCGTCCCCATCAGCCAGAATCCAGAGCCGTTCAAACCGGACCATCAGGGCAACCATCACCTCAATCAAAATTGCGAGATCTGGCCGGCTAACGTCCCTGACGTGCTTGTGAAAACCCAATATAAAGCGCTCAAACCACTCTCCATTTGTCGGACACGTGCTCGTAATCAGCTTTGTTGTACCCGCATCATCACCAACACCGTCTGACCATCAAGCAACGCCCTCCACTGGTTGGAAACGGCACTTTGCATAGGACGCACGATGTTCTACTGAATGCACGGCTTGTTCTTACCCGCGTCTAACAAACGCAACATCATAGTAGAAGCCAACAACATCAGTTGATCATCCCTGAACGTAAATGGGCCCGCTGGCACAACCAAGGATTCCGGAACGTAACCAAGAACACTTCCTTTCTCCAGAAGTTTTTTAACCTCCCTCAAGTTTCCGTGGTGGGCTCCCTAGCCCACATGGCATCCAAGTTTGCGCGCCAAATGCAACGCAAGGAAAAGAGAGTCCTTAACGTTTCCAACCACCGGATCGCGACGCTGGATGTTCCGAAAATGACACAGGTCACACTGGAACTGACACATAAAACGATCGCCAGCACGCGCCTTCAAGAAACAACCAACGTCTTTCTCGTCCACGATGCCTTCACCATCCGGAGCTTGATCAGGAACACGTCATCCTTTGCCGCGACCTGGTAACAGGCCGGACACCAAGCTCCCTTGCAGCACTCAGGAAACGGACCGCGCGGTGCTGAGTAACTTCCGCAGACAACACCCGACATGAGAGAAGTCAGACTCCCACATTCCAGAGACGCATTACGGCCAAGACAAAGTGAACAAACGCGGGATCACAACAACATGAACTGAGGCCGGCCCCTTGTGGTGAGTGGACCACCTGAGCCACTCCAATGCTGCACACGTAAGTCCAGCAGTTCGTGTGCGGCCTGGGCCAATCTGATTCCCCTAGCACAACTGTATTGTCGCCCGTCCATCTCAACAGCCAACGAAGGACCAACAAAGTATTTCTAAAACGCCACGGGGGAAGTCTGGACGAGGGGGGGAGTCAGATCGCGAGTACAAGAGGCTCGAGGTTGTCCATTTGCCAGACAGGACAACCAAGAGGGATCCTCAGCCACATGTATGCCGTTTTCCCCAACTGCTTCGGCCAAGACAAAGTGAACAAACGCGGGATCACAACAACATGAACTGAGGCCGGCCGCTTGTGGTGAGTGGACCCCCTGAGCCACTCCAATGCTGCACACGTAAGTCCAGCAGTTCGTGTGCGGCCTGGGCCAATCTGATTCCCCTAGCACAACTGTATTGTCGCCCGTCCATCTCAACAGCCAACGAAGGAGTCCGTCCAAACAATCAACCGCGCTCAAGTGAAGCGGAACAAATGAGAGCATGTTTGCTCCTGCCATCACCCCAGCGTTTAGGTCACCCAGGGACACACCATTCACGCCGACCTTGATCATTCTTTTTCCCGACACATGAATAACCCGTATGACAATGCAGAGCCTCGTTTCCAGTAACCTGAGTCTCAACACCAAACCGTGGAGTTGCCTTGACCTGAAAGAACCGCGGAAGTAAGCGGCTTCCGCAGTGGTGTTGTTGGTAAACTTCCGTATTCGTCAAATGACCGGCCGCCGCAGCTTTCTCAAGACTCTCTACCAAATTCCGAATTTGAAGAGTGCTCGTTGGAAATAAGCCAGTTCCAAACGCCGTGGCGGTAAAAGATCTTTCCATCAGGGGGAAGAATCGCAGCACCGAAACCATCGCCGGACGCGTCCCCAAAGCCATATGTGGCACAAACAACCCGCAAAGACCGGACCCTCCGCTTGGGAGGGGAAACATCTTGAGTC
>Ga0307978_1000797_pt1 | contig 25198 bp, 22 predicted proteins | sample OrgLakmetage1056_FD_203151 | JGI IMG/M metagenome (GOLD analysis project Ga0307978, IMG submission 203151) | Saline water microbial communities from Organic Lake, Antarctica - #1056 | ecosystem: Environmental > Aquatic > Non-marine Saline and Alkaline > Saline | place: Antarctica: Organic Lake...
TCGCACCACAATCATCGTCTACTGTCACGTCAAAGCTGCCGGAAAATTCGTCATCCGGGCAGTAAGGATTGGTAACATTATCGATAGTAATGGTAGGCTGACGGTCCTGAATGTCAGTACCCTCAATTTGGCCTGTAGCGGAAGACACGTTAGACTGCGCACAATTAGCAGTAATCGCATAATTGTAAGTAGTGCCTGGTGTCAATGTGCCCGCAACGATAGTCAGTACGGTAGAGTTCATATTGACAAAGTCGACAACCGGCTGGTTGCCGTTCTCGATGTCAACGGTGTAAGATTGTACCAGTCCGTTGGGGTCAGTAATGTCCCAGTCCAGTACAACGACTCCATCACAGTTATAGCTCACTGTTACGTTCTCGGGTGCCGGACAGTCCTGTGCAAAAGCCTGTGGAAGGCCCAGGAAAGTCAGCAGCGCGAACGCAAAAGCGCCTACTAGCTGAGACGGAGAAACGAATGTAAATTTCGCTTTTTCCATAAGATCACGATTTGTTTTAAAAAAAATTAGGTTAAAAAAGGTCGTTAAATAAAAAATTCAAACACCCCCCGGTGCCTTTGAAGACACAAGTGGATGATTTAGGTCATCTATTATATAATAGCAGGCTTTTATGCCTTAATGTTTTCAGGTTCCATACCAATAAAAAGCATCAAGCACTGAACTGAAATTCGTTGAGTGTTGATGGTTTGTTTATGCAATAATCTCATGGAGTAGAAAAGGAAAATTTGCAGGTGTCTTATTTTGGATTCAATATTTGATTGGCTTTTAAACCTGCTCTTTACTATCATTCAATCGCTTTAATATACTCCATTCAGGAGTAAACTACAACTTTTTTTTGAAAAAACGAAGTAAAGCCTGATGCTTTCTTCCTTCTTCGTGGAGGACAAATGTAACAGCAAGAAGGTAAAATTAAAAATATAACTGAAGTTTTTTATCATATTTTTTCAGCCAGGAGAACTATCGCGCCTTGCCGGTATCTTCAATAGTGAACCGTAGGGCATGTACTCCTTTCAGAGAGTCGCGCCTCATGTGCTGTACAACGGTTAACAGGTATTCCCCTTGCTGATTGAAGTAGGTCTCTGTCTGAAGAGGTACACGCAGACTACAGGCCTCATCACTGCATTCTCCATACCACTCCCCTGCGTTATTAGCAAGCTCAAGTGACACTACTTCTTCCAGCTTTTGACCGTCGGGGAATAGCGTGTAGAGCTTGGTATAAAGATTTTGATTCTTAAATTTAGCAGAATGCCCCACCTCCAGCCAAAGATTGTACACCTTACTGGTATCCTGAATCTGGAAGGTGAATCGGAACGGCTGCTCATAGGTCCACCCTGCCTCAGGCACTTCCTGGGTATTGTCGTAAACAAAGTCAGGTCCACAGGCGGTCAGCATCAACAAAAAGCTGAATAGCAATCCAGGCAAAACACGAGAAGGTATCAGGAAGGCATAGGGCATAAGGATGAAGCTTGTTTACTTAAAGTAATCTTTCATTTTCTCAAAGAAGCCCTTGTCTGATTTTCCCGGTTGCGGATCAAAACTGGGCATTTGCCGGATTTTCTCAAGAAGGTTCCGGTCTTCCTCTGAAAGTTTCTTCGGCGTCCATACATTCACATGGATGAGCTGATCGCCCTTTCCATAGGATTGCACACTTGGTAGCCCTTTGCCTTTCAACCGGAAGATTTTGCCCGATTGCGTTCCTGCCGGCACCTTAATTTTCACACGGCCATCAATTGTAGGGACTTCCTTAGAAGTTCCCAGCGCAGCATCTGCAAAATTGAGGTACAATTCATGTACCAGATTCATGCTGTCGCGCTGCAAATGGTCGTGAGGCTTTTCTTCGATATTGATGAGCAAGTCACCTGCAGGTCCTCCTTTTGCACCGGCATTGCCTCTACCCCGCAAGGATAGCTGCATGCCCTCTTCAACTCCGGCTGGAATTTCTATTTCCATAGTCTCTTCCCCCTGCGCGCGCCCATCTCCACCACAGGTCGCACACTTTGCCGTTACCTGTTGGCCCGAACCAGCGCAGGTAGGACAAGTCACAGTAGTTTGCATCTGACCGAGGAAGGTATTCTTCACCTGACGAACGTAGCCTGCTCCCCGGCAAGTGGTACAGGTTTTTACGCTACTGCTGTCTTTGGCGCCACTCCCACTGCAGGTATTGCAAGTGATCTGTTTTTTGACCTTGATTTTTTTAGTGACCCCTTTGGCAATTTCTTCCAGCGTAAGCGACACCTTAATACGCAGATTGCTGCCACGCTGCCCGGCACCACGGCTACGCCCTCTGCCACCGCTTCCTCCAAAGAAGGATTCGAATGGACTACCGCCATCGCCGAATATATCACCAAATTGCTGGAAGATATCATCCATAGTCATACCGCCCCCGCTGAAGCCACCACCGCCAGCGTTGTTACTCACGCCAGCGTGCCCATAGCGGTCGTAGCGGGCTCGCTTCTGAGCATCGCTTAGCACTTCGTAAGCTTCCGCCGCTTCCTTAAACTTTTCCTCCGCTTCTTTATCGTCCGGATTACGGTCGGGGTGGTACTTCAATGCCAGTTTCCGATAAGCCTTTTTAATTGCGCTATCGTCAGCATCTTTGTTAACACCCAGAACTTCGTAATAATCTCGTTTTACCATAATATCTTGTTAGCCTGACGCTTATCATTTTAGTCCTTTGACAAATTTCGTGATCAATACAGAAGGAGACTATTGGAAGAAATGCTCTCGTTAATCACCTGCTTTCCGCCACGCTCCTTTCTTACCAAATTTGCCAAAGAAGATTTATTTCCCTACTACCACTTTAGCGTGCCGAATGATCTTATCATTGAGCCAGTAGCCTTTTTCGACCGTATCGATGATCTTCCCTTTCTGATCTTCTGAAGATGCCGGAACTTCAGTTAGCGCTTCGTGCAACTCCGGGTCGAATGCCTCACCATCCGATTCCATAGGTTTTAAGCCTTTTTGCTCCAGCGTATTGTAGAGTTTCTTATAGACCAGACCAATACCCTCTGCGAATAGTTCGCCTTTATCATTTTCGTTGGCGGCTTTCCGCGCCCTGTCAAAATCGTCCAATACTGGCAGAAGAGCTGTCATTGTGTCCTTTGCGGCATTCTTCATCATATCCATCTTTTCCCGAATGGAGCGCCGCTTAAAATTCTCAAACTCAGCCATCAAGCGTAAATGTTTGTCTTTAAGTTCTTCCAATTGCTTGTCTTTCGCTTCAATTTGATCCGCTGCACTGAGATCTGATTTTTCATCCTGATCTGTGCCTGTTTCAGCAGATTCATGCATTTTCTGCTCCGATACTTCATCGGTTGTTCCTTCCTGAGCAGCAACAGGGTCTTGGTCTTTTACTTCTTCTTGGTGCTCTTTATGTTCACTCATGGTTTGATTTTTTGCGTTTGCAAAGGTATAACCTCTGTTTATATTGCCATCAATTACTTTGCCAGCCCAATATCTGCGACAATATGTCAGTCTGCCAGCTTTGCACTCAGCCGCGCCCTTACTTCAGCTATCGACGGATTAACAGCAATAATCTGCCCCTCAGGATTAAGGAGGTATTTGGTGGGCACCTGTTTAATGCCGAAATCGTTGGCGATCTCACCGTCAAAAAACCGCAGGCTCGTCGCCTTGTCCATGATATGGTAAGGCCAGTCCAATTCATCCTGAACAATAGCCCGTTCCCAGCGCTGCCGGTTATCTTCCACTCCAATGCTAACGATCGTGAAACCGCTGGCGTCTTCAAAGGAGGCGTTTCCCAATTCCTGGTGCAGCTCAACCAACTTAGGGTTTTCCACCCGGCAGGGCCTACACCAGCTGCCCCAAAAATCGAGAAGTACATAATTCCCCCTCAGGTCTGCAAGATTAAAGGCTGTCCCGTTTTTCAACTCCGCTTCTATAATGGGTACCTTTTCCCCGTTGATAAACCGGGGCTTCATGTAAAAATGACGCCCCACAATCAGGAGCACCACACCAATAATGAGTACATTAAGTACTCTTCCAAGCGTTATTTTCGGCATTTTTAACTGAAAATTTTATAACCAGACGATATCGTCAACAGAGTTTATGAATGTAGGTTTCGTATAGGTCATGGATTAAGATTTTTTGTCAGATCAAGACCTGTCCCGCCAAAAAGCGGGAGAGCGCCCGGAACCTAGTAGCCTTAGCTACTAAGGTGAGGACGTGATGCAGAGCTGGCGAAAAAGATGATTCAGGGGCATACGAAATTTACGTTCATAAACTCTAATAAGATATTACAAAAAACAACCGTTTTCTGTACTTTGGCATTTCTTTGCCCTCTGAGCATGTTTCTAACCAAAAGCAAGCTGAACTATCTATGAAGGTTATTGACCCGAAATCAACATCAACAAAGGATCTGCACCAATACTTACTCGGTGCCATTGCTCCGCGCCCTATCGCTTTTGCCAGCACCGTAGATGAAAAAGGCAACCACAATCTCGCTCCCTACAGTTTCTTTAACTGCTTCAGTTCCAACCCGCCCATTCTGGTCTTTTCGTCCAACCGGCGCGTCTCTAATAACAGTACCAAAGATACCTTGCACAACATCATGCAAACCCGGGAGGTTGTCATCAATGTGGTCAACTATAATATTGTACGCCAAATGGCGCTCGCCAGTATCGACTACCCAAGCGACGTGAGTGAGTTTGAAAAAGCAGGCCTGACGCCCTTGCCCGCCGACCTTGTGCAGCCTATGCGAGTGGCGGAATCTCCTGCACAGATGGAATGCAAAGTAAAAGACATCATTCCGCTCGGAGAAGAAGGTGGCGCCGGACACCTTATTATATGTGAAGTGGTGCGCATGCATATTCAGGAAAGTGTGCTGGATGAGGATGGTAAAATAAACCCACACAAGATTGACCTGATGGGCCGTATGGGCCGCGCTTTTTATGTGCGTGCCAGCGGAGAATCCATCCATAAAATATTCCAGCCCTTCAATGTGCAGGGAATCGGATTTGAAGCCTTACCGGAAAGCATTCGAAACAGCCAGGTGCTGACCGGAAACAACCTCGGCATGCTAGCCTCCCTGCCCAAACCGCCCAATGCTGCAGACCTTGCTGGCATCAAAGAGGAGGAAGGAGTACAAGTAGCCCTGGCCTCAGAAAATCCAAGGCGGGCCCTTCACCTACTGGCTCAAAAAGAATTGGCGAAAGAGGAAAAAGACCGGGCTGCATTTATTGCATGGCTTGGAGAACAAGTTTAAAGGCAGTCGTCCCCTTATTTAGGTGGTCGTAAGGCCATAACAAAATCATTGTCTCCACAAATGTCGTCCAGCACTTAAAAACTTCCTGGTTACCTTCTTTTTGCACTCCATAATTTGCCTAAATTAGTAGCCGATTTGAAAATTCCCCAAAATGTCAAATTGACACTAGCTAATTCTATCAACCATAACACTTGCAACGTATGAAAAAGACTTTTACGCGGCTTAGCACCGTACTAGTAGCGCTATTACTGACTGCTACCGGCTGGGCTCAACAGCAAACACCCCTGGACATCGCCCTTCGCCATCTGGAGCAGGAACGTGAAGCCTGGGACCTGGCTGACGGAGACACCAAAGACGTGGTACTCCGCGATCAGGTATTCAGCCGTCACAACGGCACGACCCACTTTTATTTCAATCAGCGCCACGCGGGCATCGAAGTGTACAACGCCATCAACGGCGTGCACGTGCAGGAAGGCAAGGTGGTATTCTCCACCAACCGCTTCACGCCCAATCTCGCAGAAAAGGTCAACACTACCCTTCCCAACCTCACCGCTTATCAGGCGATTGAGGCAGCAGCGACCGACCTCGGCCTTATCATGGAAGGCCGGGAGCAGCAAATCGCTCAGGATGAGCAGGTGTACACTTTCTCCGGCGGCAGCATTTCCGATTCGGACATCAAAGTCGAGCTGGTCTACCAAATGATGGAGGATGGCAGCGCCCGCCTGGCTTGGGACCTGGCAATCGACATGCCCACTACGCCCGACTACTGGAGCCTGCGTATGGATGCCATCACCGGTGAAGAACTGGACCGCATCAACTGGACGGTGAGCTGTGACTTTGGCACTCCAAGTAGCACCCATTCTGCTGACCACAACTGCCAGCACACCACGGCGGAAGCGAAGCCGGGCCTGCCCGTTCAGGAAGCCTTGCTGCAGCAAAATATGGTGCAGAGCGACAGCGCTGTTTACAACGTATTTGCGCTGCCCGCTGAGAGCCCTATCCACGGACCAAGAGTTATTGTGGAGAACCCGGCAGACACCCTGGCTTCTCCTTACGGCTGGCACGACACCAACGGTGAAGACGGTGCAGAATACACCATCACCCGGGGCAACAACGTCCATGCCTACCTGGACCTTGACAACTCCAATCAGCCGCAGGGCGATGAGCCGAACGGAGGAGAAGACCTTGTTTTTGACTTCCCCATCGACCTGGAGGCGGAACCCGAAACTTATCAGGAAGCAGCAGTAACGCAGCTTTTCTACACCAATAATATGATCCATGATATTACCTATGCCTATGGTTTTGACGAGCAGGCCGGTAATTTCCAACAAAACAACTACGGCCGGGGCGGTCAAGGTGGCGACTACGTCAACGCCCACGCCCAGGATGGCGGCGGCGTCAACAATGCTAATTTTGCTACCCCAGGGGACGGTGGCAATGGCACCATGCAGATGTACCTCTGGCAGGGCGGCGGCAGTATCTTTAGTGTCAACAGCCCGCAGCCGGTAGCCGGTTCTTATGAGGTCACTGCAGCCTCATTTGGTGCGCCTATTACAGAAGACCCGGTGACCGGAGATGTTATCATCGCGGAAGATGGTACCGCTGATGGCACCCAAGCTTGTAATCCCCTGGTGAACGTAGAAGCGATAGAAGGTAAAATCGCTATCATCGACCGGGGTGGCTGCGAATTCGGACTAAAGTCCCTCTACGCACAGGAAGCCGGTGCGATTGGTGTAATCATTTGTAACTTCGAGGACGCAACGGCCAACATGGGTGGTGGTGCAGTAGGTGCTCAGGTGACCATCCCTGTCGTATCGCTGGGCAGTTCCAATTGCCAGGCGATCCGGGAATTCGCCGGACAAGGCCTGAATGTGACTTTCCAGATTCCAGATGACAGCGGCCCTGAATTTGTAGACGGTGACCTGGACAACGGTATTGTAGCCCACGAGTACGGCCACGGTATCTCCAACCGCCTGACCGGTGGTCCATCCGCAGCGGGCTGCCTGGGCAACGACGAACAAATGGGCGAGGGCTGGAGCGACTATTTTGGGCTCATCATCTCTGTGCAGCCGGGCGAAACCGGTGACATGCCCCGTGGTATCGGCACCTTCGCCCTGAAGCAGGAAACCAATGGCTCCGGTATCCGCCGGCAGCGTTACTCTTCAGACTTCTCTGTCAATAATCAAACTTATGACGACGTGAAAGGCACCACCGCGCCCCACCCTCTTGGTGAAGTCTGGGCAGCTGTAACCTGGGATCTCTACTGGGCGTTCGTGGAAGAGTACGGCTGGGACCCCGATCCTATGAATGGCACCGGCGGCAACAATATGGCCATACAGCTTGTCATGGATGGCATGAAGCTGCAAGCCTGTAGCCCTGGCTTTGAGGATGGCCGCGATGCGATCTTCGCTGCGGATGTCCTGAATTACGATGGCATACACGAATGCCTGATCTGGGAAGTCTTTGCCCGCCGCGGCATGGGCTACTTTATGACACAGGAGAGCTCTAACAACCGTAACGATAACGTACAGGACTTCGAGCCCCGCCCGGAGTGTATCCGGGAGTTGAAGATCACCAAGGCAGCTACCCCACTTATTGAGGCTGGCGAAGAAATTGAAGTGAGCCTTACTGTCACCAACCACAAGGGCGAGGCCGTTACCGGTGTCATGGTGGAGGACGAAATACCAGCGGGATTGTCTTTCATCCCAGGTTCCGCGGAAGGCGCTGAAGCTACTGCTACGGGTAGTGCAGTCACGCTTGAAGTGGGCGACATCTCCAACGGTGAAGTTGTAACGATCACTTACAAGTTGTCTTCTGATGAAGAAATCTTCTCCACTACACAGTACTTTGACGGCATGGAGAACGATGATGAAAACTGGTTCTTCCTTAACCTCGACCCGGAAGGCTTTAACGTTTGGGAAATTTCTGAGCTTGATGCCTACGAAGGGGAAAAGAGCTGGTTCATTGAGAACACCGAATTTATCAACGATCAGGTGATCTTTCTGCAGGAGCCGGTAACCGTCAGCGGTGAAAAGCCCGTACTCCGCTTTTACCACAAATTCAATACGGTTATTGGCTTTGACGGTGGTGTTGTTGAAGTATCTGCAGACGGTGGCTTCACCTGGCAGCGGGTGCCGGAGCGTCTCATTCGCAACGGCTACAACTCTACTCTTGATTACGGGACTCTGGTCATCCCATTCCTGGAGGCTTACTCTGGTGAATCTCAGGGCTGGATTGACAGCTATATCGACCTTAGTGACTACGTTGGGCAGGACATTAACTTCCGTTTCCGCTTTGGCTCCAATGAAGGAGACGTACCTACGACTGGTACCAATCCGGGCTGGTTTGTAGATAATGTGGAGATCATGGATATGATCAACTACAACGGCGAGGTCTGCGTGATGTCAAACGAAGGTGATATGGCTTGCGCTATCGCCCCGGAAGAAGGGACTATTGTTGAATCTGCTGTAACAAGCAGTGTGGCTGAAGCCCTGCCGGAAGGCTCGGTGAAGGTATTCCCAAACCCGGCAAGCGATCTGCTGAACATAGCGATTGATGTGGAGGGTGCTGATGAGGCGCTCATCACCCTGGTGGCTATGGACGGCCGCATCATGCAAGAGCAGCAAGTGGAAATGGGCGGTTTCTACCAGCTCGTCCCCGTCAACGTTGCCCAATTACCGGCTGGTATGTACTTCGTGAAAGTGCAGGCTGGTGGTAAAATGACAACCCAAAAAGTGGTCATCCGGTAGGATCTGATTCCACTTCTTATATAATACTTAAATAGCCCCGGCGCGAAGATTTTGCACCGGGGCTATTTCATTTTCCACATCCGCCGTGCTTTCCTTTCAACTCAAAGTGTACTTTTGCGTTTCATTGCCGAACAACAAAGTACATGAATAAGAAAGCCCAACTCGAACTCTATTTTTGGATTTTTACTATTGTAGCTGCAGCTGCGGTCATGCTACCGATTCTGACGGCTGCACCTGACTATCCCTTCACTTTCGTGAATATTGTCTACGTGGTGGTCGCCATCACTATGACCCGCTATATTTTCCTGCTAAAGCACACCGTTCTCGCCACGCGGCAAAGCCTGAAAGTAATCGTTGTTTTCCTGTGCATTCCACTCGTTTTTTACCTCGTCCAACAACTCAATTACTTCCAGACGTTCCTGGACGAGGAAGGGCCGGAAGCCATTATCGGCCGCCTCGCTTATACCGAACAGCAAAACCTGGTGACCTATATCCGTAGTGAACTGCTGCTCTTTGGCGTGATGAGTATTATCAGTTCGGTTTTGCTCCCGTTCCGGCTCCTACTCTCGGTTTGGCGGACACGCAACCGGGGGACGGTGTAGGGAAGTCAGGGTGTACTTTCCTGGTATGCCCTAACTTGCAGCACCGAATAAGGGTTCACTTAAAACATATACTTCAGGCTCATACTGATACCGATAATGAGCACCAGAAAGCCGGTCAGGAGTGCCGCTTCCCACCCCAGCAGGCGGCTCCAGTCCATCTCGAAATCGATGACGACTTCCTTGGCCTGGCCCGGCAACAGCCGACTGGATCCATAACCTACGGTCAAAGTAATGAGCGCGCCAATTGCGTTCCACCAAAACCAAAAGATCCCGGGCACAAAAAGCCAGAGATAGATGTTAACCAGCACCCCGATAGCGAGTCCCAGATTGGCACCAAGGGCGTGGGTCCGGCGGGTCATAATGGCTAAAAGGAAGGTCGCTAAAATAGGCCCGTAAAACACAGAGCCGATTTTGTTGATGGCCTCAATGACCGTATCCGCAATCTCACCCGCGTAAGCCGCCAGTACAATACAAACCACCCCCCACGCAAAAGCCGTATAGCGGGAATAGCGCATATACGCTCCATCCTCCAGGGTCTTGCCACGAGCGATGAAGTCCTCCACTGTCACCGCAGACAGGGAGTTGATAGCGGAGCTCAGCGAAGACATCGCGGCAGAAAGAATAGCTACAATCAACAGGCCAATGACACCGTGGGGCATGTAGTCCCGAATAAATACCGGGATCATCATATCCGGTTTGTCAGCAGGGACTGCTGCCTTGAACTCAGGGGTAACCGCAACAAGCGTCCCAATGACCAGTCCCATGATGCAATACGTCAACGTCACCGGGAAACGGATGAGCCCGTTGAAGAGCAGGGTTTTCCGCACCACCCCCATATCGCGGGCTGAAAGCGTACGCTGCGCCTGCGACTGATCCGTGCCGTAGTAGGACACATACAGGAAGAAACCGCCGAGCAGCATGGGCCAAAATCCAAACTCCTCCCCTTCCCGGAAGCCCCAGCCGGAAAAATCCACAGCGTCAAGGCGCTCGCGGTCCAACTGAGCGGTGAAGGCCTCCCAGCCGCCGATTTCCGAAAGGGCAAAGACCATACATAGTATAATGCCCAGGAACAAGATGATCATTTGAATCATATCGCCATAAACCACAGCTTTCATACCGCCCTGAAGCGAATAAACGAGTGTAATCACACCGATAATCCCCAGGGTGGTAAAAAAGGATAAACCCAGCACGCTTTCTAAGATGATAGAAACAGCATAGACCATTACACCGGTCGCAAAAGCCCGGCTGACCAAAAAAACAGCACTCAGCAGCAAGCGTGTAGAGGCGCTAAAACGGCGCTCCAGATACTCGTAAATGCTTACAATACCTGCATTGTAAAGTGGCGGGATGAGCACTGCCATAAGAAAGAGCATGGCAATAGGTACGCCAAACTCAAAGCCCAGCCATTCCAGGCCGCCCCCTTCGCGCAGGCCCACAAATGCCGGCGCAGAGATAAAGCTGATCGCTGACAACTGGGTGGCCATAATAGATAGGCCCAAAGGCAACCAGCCAAAACTCTTGCCGCCCAGAAAATAATCTTTCCCATCTTTTTGATCCTTAAAAAAGTAGCCCAGGCCCAAAAAGGCCAGCGCATAAACCGCCACGATAATGTAGTCTAAGGTGTTCATAACTGGTTTTCGTCTTGTTCGGCAAATTCGCTACTCAGCCGGTTTCTTCTGCTAAAGTACTAAGAATACGAAACCTATACATTAGCTTCGTTGTTTAAACTTCAGTATCAAGACAGGGTTAGCATGAAAATAGAAGAAGCGATTAACCAGACAAAGCCATTCCGGAACCCCCGCCACCGGGCAATGGTCAACCTTATTTATACCCATAACTGGATGGTCGACCAACTGCGGGCTAAGATTAAACCGCATGGCATTACCATGCAGCAGTATAATGTGCTGCGGGTGCTCAGAGGTGCAGGAGAACCCATCAGTACATCTGTAATCCGGGAGCGGCTGCTGGATAAAATGGCAGACACCTCAAGAATGGTGCACCGGCTGGCACAAAAGAGCCTTGTGATACGCCAGGAATGTGCTCACGACAAACGGTTGGTGGATGTGTCCTTAAGCAAAGAAGGCTATACATTGCTGGAGCGCCTCGATGTACTTAACCAGGAAATGGATCGTATTTGTGCAGACCTGACGGAAAAAGAGGCTAGTCAGCTCAGTACGTTACTGGATAAGCTACGGCACGATTAATCGCGCGTCGCTAAGAGCTTGTTTGGGACAACAACAAAGCCGTTTGGGAGAATACCCCCAAACGGCTTTGTTTACTTTAACACGCCTTCAAGTCAGCAAAGGCTACTGTACACTCAACCCCGTAATTTTCTTCCGGTCGAAGTACTCTTTAGCCTGAGGGGAATAGACCTCAATCGTCTCATATTCTACGGTCACGTTTTTACCGCTAAGGCTGGCTGGATTACCAATAAGCACATCACTGCCTTCAAAGTAGCCCATCCATAGTAACTTCTGAGTACGGCCATTTGCTTCCTTTATCATTACAGTAGCAATATCCTCGCCGGATACTCCCTGGAAAGCACCTGAAATCGTTCCTTTTGCAGATGGAGCCATCGTTGTCGAAGTCATACCCTGTGGTGGTTCCTGCCCGGCCAGCTTCATAATCACATTGGGACATTTGAAGGCCATTTTCATGCCAATTTGCTCTCCAAGCTTTGTCATCGCTGACTGATTGCTGGGGTCCAGCGCTCCGTATTCCTTTTCAAAGGCTTCCTGATTGGCACCTACCGCTTCCATAATACAGAACCCAAGCTGCATCTGCAGGTCTTCATTGCTCATGGAATCAGTGTCCTTTTTCGAGATACACGCGCAGGCGGTATCCGCGAGTTTATCCAGCAGGGCTTCTTGTGCCACAAGGGGTTGGGCCAAGACCATAAATGCACCCAGTAGTGCAGTAATAATTATACCTTTCATGTGTTAAATTTTGCCCCCAAAGGTAAGTAAAAACCGTTTAAGACTGGTCTTTTCTCAGCTCTTCCTCCCGCTCCATAATGGCCGCCATACTGTTTTCTTCCAGGGTCTTCAGGGTTTGGTCCCGTATAGTCAGGAATACCGCCCGAATACCACAGGTTTTCTCATCCTTGCATTCTTCGCAGCGCTCGTAATAATTAAGGGACACACAAGGCAGCATAGCTATGGGGCCATCAAATAAACGCATCACCCGTGCCAGGCTGATTTCTTCCGGCGGCACTTTGAGAAAATAGCCCCCCTTCCGGCCGCGTTTGCTGCGTAAAAAACCCGCGTTTTTTAAGTCCAGGAGAATCGCTTCCAAAAATTTGTGTGGGATGTTCTCGCCTTCCGCTATCTCAGATGCGAGGACAGGCCGGTCTTCATTGCGGTGGCGCGAGACATACAATAACGCATTGATAGCGTATTTTGATTTCTTAGATAACATAGATTAAAGTCATTCTTGTCCCCCAAGATAATAGAATTAAAAATTAACAACCTGTGATTGGTGTCACAATCCCACTGTAGCTTTGTTCGCAAGCTGTAGCGATGATTAAGACTATGCCCGTATTGAGGGCTTTGAGGGCATTCGCTTTAATTCTGCCGCAAAGAAATTGGATTATCCCTATCTTTACCACATGAAAGCAGTCATTCCCGTAGCTGGTGCAGGTACACGCCTTCGCCCGCTTACGTATACACAGCCCAAACCGCTTATACCCGTAGCCGGGAAACCAATTATTTCCTTCATCATCGATCAGTTGATTGAACAGGGGATCAGAGACTTTATTTTCGTGATTGGCTACCTGGGAGAAAAAATCAAGAATTACGTTGATAAAGCCTACCCGGATATTAACCGCGAGTACATCACGCAGGAAGTCCGCCTCGGCTCTGGCCATGCGATATGGACCGCCCGGGACATGATCCGTTCGGACGACGAATTGGTGGTATTCTTCGGTGATGTGATTTTGGATGTCGATTTCGAAAAAGTGATTCAATGCCCCAATTCCTGCCTTTGTGTGAAGAAGGTGGAAGACCCACGTAAGTTTGGTGTTGTCGAATATGGCATGGATGGGCAAGTGAAACGGGTAGTGGAAAAGCCCAAAATCCCAAAGTCAGACATGGCAATGGTCGGGTTTTACAAGATTAATGAAACCGATAAGCTTATTGATGCCCTGGACTTCAACATTAGCCATAACATCCGCTCTAATGGAGAATTCCCGCTTACCGACGCTTTAATGCGAATGATTGAGCAAGGTGTTCATTTCTCAACAGAGGTGGTAGACAACTGGTTTGACTGCGGAAAAAAGGAAGTCTTGCTCGACACCAATGCAGTATTCCTGGACCGCTCCGGCTATGCTTCTACTGACCTCCCGCCATTCGAGAATTCCATTATTATCCACCCGGTCAGCATTGGGCAAAATTGCAAGATTTCGAATTCCATTATTGGTCCTCACGTAACGATTGGCAATAATGCCCGCATTAGCCATACTATTATCAAGGACAGTATCATAGGCAATTACGCGCATATAAAAGAGGTGATTCTGCAACGCTCTGTTGTGGGCAACGACACCGCGATCACTGGTCTGCGCCAAAGCCTTAACATCGGCGACAATACCGAGATTGACTTCAGTCTGCCGAGAAGCTGATGCGCCAACGCCCTGCTTTCATCTCTTTCCTAAACGCTTCACCCTTTCAACATGGCCAAACCACAACAAGACCTGAATATCCTCTACGGCCGGCACCCGGTTGTCGATGCGCTTAATAATGGCGTCTCCCTCGAAAAGGTGATGCTACAGAAGGGCCTTCGTGGAGAGATGGAAAAAGAAATCCGCCACCTTTGTAAAGCTGCGGAAGTCCCTATGCTTGTGATCCCAAAAGAGCGGCTCAAGCGGTATACCAATGGTAATCATCAGGGCGTAGTGGCGCTGCAGGCACTGATCCAATACCAAAAGATAGAAGATATTCTGCCTACGATTTTTGAACGGTCTGAAATCCCGCTCTTTATACTCCTTGATGGCGTCACCGATGTCCGCAACTTCGGAGCGATTGCCCGTACCGCAGAAGTATGTGGTGCCCACGCTCTTGTAATCACGCAAAAGAACAGCGCGCAAATCAACCCTGAGGCAATGAAAACAAGCGCTGGCGCGCTAAACACCATCCCGGTTTGCCGTGAAAAGAGCCTGATTACTGTTATCGACTACCTCCAACAGTCTGGAGTACAGGTGCTGGCCAGCGATCTGCAGGCGGAACAGCCTATTTATAATTTAGACCTCACTGCCCCGGTCGCATTTGTGCTGGGTGCCGAAGGGGAAGGTATAAGCCAGGGCGTGGCACGCAAGGCCGACCAAACTTTTATCATCCCTCAAATAGGGCAGACCGACTCGCTGAACGTATCGGTAGCAGGGGGCATGATGCTGTACGAAGCCATGCGGCAGCGGGGATAGTGGACGAGCAGTGTACGGTTATAGCGGAGAATAGAAAAACAGAGAATGCCAATATCTCTCGACCCTGCTTATTCGTCTGACAAGGTGTCGCTTCGCTCCAAAATACAGTGTTTGAAAAGAGCGGAAAGCGCTGACCTGTCAGATTACCCGAAACCGGGCTTATCAGGTCAGCGCGGTCCAATTAATTCTGATCAATTTCGTAAGGTGTCGCGTAGAATATTGCCCGCAAGCTGATCGGCTCATCGATATCCGGATTGAACGTCTGTGTAGACCGGTTGTAAATCACCGTGTATATGTTAGCGATAAGCTCATTGATATCATTAAAACGTTCCTGCAGCTCATTGGCATCCTCCGCTTCCACGAAGAAGTTCTCGCTGCTGGCCAGGCTTTTCAAGTAGTTGGTATTGTACTCCAAACCCTTTCCCTTTAGCCCAATGATATAGCGCGGATACTCCGACGCTTGTATCTCCTGCTTATTGCCGGTTGGGTTATTGGAGCCATTGTCATTCCCATCTGTGAAGGCGACCAGTACTTTATCGTCTACATCCAGCTCGGATTCTTCCAGCGCATTGAGGCCACTAATTATACCGTCGCTCAGGCGCGTAAAAGTCTGTGCATTGAGATCAGGGTATGGAAAGTTGTTTAGTGCCGTAGCGACATCGCTCAGTTGAGTGGTGAACGGGTAAGTAATGACTGTATCTGCAAAGAGTGTCAGTCCAATATAGCCCGCGCCGCCATTGCCGGATAAGGTTTGCTCTGCAAAGTCCAGGGCATACTGCTTAACTTGCTCCCGGTCTTCACCGAGCGAACTACTCACGTCTACAACAAGCTGTGTAGCCATGCGGGTCTGAGAAAATTCTTCCTGATTCTTAAATTCTGTCTGCTCAAACCAACGATCATTAGCAGGGCGGGTGTCATCCCGTTCTTCAATTGTAACGCAGCCGGCAGTGTAGTTGAAGCGGTCATCACTGAGGCGGATATTTGGAATACGCACGACGACCTTATTGCCCTCAACAGTTGGAAAAAAAACAGTGGTGTCATACTTAACGCGCTCGTCCGTACGGGTCCGTACAATCTCCACGCGCGGCTCTTCTCCCTGGTAGTAGGTATAATCAAAGCGCAGGACGATGGCATCATCCCGGGTAACCCCGAAGCAGCCCGGCTCCGGGATTTCATCCACATTAACGGTAGGCGCAACAGTATCATCATCCTTTTTACAACTGGCGAAGGTAATTACAGCAGCCAGGCTCAATAGGGCAGCAATTCGGAAAGTCTTCATAAGCTAGTTCTTTTTACAGATTCGGTTTTAGGAATAGCGTTGCACTAATAATGTGCAGACAATTAACCTAACAGACTTTCCACCTGATTTATTCGATATATTATCTTAAAATTTATTTAAAAAATACTAAGCCCGTGTTGGCAGGGTACCTGGAAGAAAAAAAGGCGACTTACCGTTGCATCTTCCTCTTTACAGCTTCAATTGCGGGATCGCGAAGTACTTGTGAAGGAATTGGTCAAACTCTTTAAGCAGGGTTTTAAAGTATTTCCGGAAGTCACGTACTTCGTGGAAAGCTCTTTCAATGTGCTGCTTAGAGACTTCCACAGCTTCACGCAGCTGCTTTTGGAGGCGCTGCAGGTTAAGGCGCTGTAGGAAGAACTGGTTCTGAAAGTGTTCTACCTTAGCGCGGTCTTCTGTACTTTCCGTTTTCAGGAGCACCTCTTCGAGGCTCCACTCACAATTACGGATTTCCTGTTCGTAGAACTTAATTTCCTTAAACCAACTTCTTAAGGTAAATGCATTTTGACTCTTGGAATAGGTAGCCATAGTCCAACTTTTTTAGGCAGCTAAGCAGCTGCAGATTTGATGATGAATAGGTGCTATGCACCAAAGTCCGTTCCAAAATCAAATCGACCAATGGTCGTAAAAAAGTAATGACTGATTGAGAATATAAAGCGGCTGTGCAGCAGTAACAGAACCGGTCAGGCCTGCGTGAAGACGGACGAAAGCCGGTGCCGAAGGAAGGTCTGCCAGCAGTGGTGAGTGACCAGTATCAGCCGGAGCATGATCGGGTATAACCGGCTCAAAATCCAGCGCTCCTGAATCGGTATCCCAGCCACAGGGACTATTGATATATTTTACAACGCAATACCCTCCTGTTCCGGCAGGCGCCAGCACTCCGCTAATCGGGCTGCTGGCTACTGCTGCCAGAGATAGTAAGGAAATGATGTTGCGTATTTTTTTCACCAGATGAATTTTATACCACAACACCTACGCTTTCGCAGGCATTTCAGGATGTTGTTTTGTGAATCTATCTTAAAAACCTTTTATCTGGTCTACTAGTTGCCTTAGGGCAAAACATTAAGACACTCCTTAACGCTTCCTTAACACCCTTACATCGCCCCAGTTGGCAGCGTATCAGACATTTAATTTCAAATTAACGTACATAGGTGGTGTTTACAATAAAATAAGCCTACCTTTGCGCCTTCTTTGCCAGGAATACCCCAATTGGCAGTACCTTAACTTGTATAATATGGATATTAGAAATATCGCCATCATTGCGCACGTTGACCACGGTAAAACAACCCTGGTAGACAAAATGATCGTCGCAGGACAGCTCTTCGCTGACCACGAGACGCCGGGTGAGCTCATGATGGACAGCAATGACCTCGAGCGGGAGCGCGGCATTACAATTTTGTCTAAAAATGTGGCAATCACATATAAAGGCACCAAAATCAACATCATCGACACCCCTGGTCACAGCGACTTTGGCGGTGAAGTGGAACGCGTGCTCAACATGGCAGATGGCGTACTGCTGCTGGTGGATGCCTTTGAAGGCCCTATGCCGCAGACGCGTTTTGTGACCCAAAAAGCCATTGAGCTGGGCCTGAAGCCAATCGTAGTTGTCAATAAAGTGGACAAAGAAAACTGCACCCCTGACGAAGCGCAGGAAGCGGTTTTTGATCTGATGTTCAACCTTGATGCCAGCGAAGATCAACTCGACTTCCCTACCATTTATGGTTCGGCGAAGTTTGGCTGGATGAGCAATGACTGGAAAGACCAAACGGATAACATCACAGCCCTGCTTGATGCCATCCTCGAGCATATTCCACCCCCTTCTATTTCAGAAGGTACGCCACAACTGCTAATCACGTCACTTGATTTCAGCAAGTACATCGGCAGAATTGCTGTAGGTCGTTTGCAACGTGGCACCCTCAAGTCCGGACAACCAGTCTCGGTTGTCAAAAAAGATGGCAAAGTTCAGAAAAGCCGCATTAAGACCCTCTTTGTATTTAGTGGCTTTGAACGGACAGAGGTAGACACCGTCGAAGCTGGTGAGATTTGTGCCATTTATGGCATCGAAGGATTTGAGATCGGAGACACCATTGCGGACTTCGAAAACCCAGAGGCACTGCCGACCATCTCTATTGATGAGCCGACGATGAGCATGGTCTTCACCATCAACGACTCTCCTTTTTTCGGAAAGGAAGGCAAATACGTGACTTCCCGCCACATCAAAGACCGCCTGACGGCCGAGCTGGAACGCAATCTGGCGATGCGCGTGGAGGAGACCGAAGCTGCCGATACCTTCCGGGTATTTGGGCGTGGTGTACTTCACCTTGCTATACTGATTGAGACCATGCGCCGCGAGGGTTATGAGCTGCAGATCGGTCAACCACAGGTAATCACCAAGCGGATTGACGGTGTAGCGAATGAACCGATAGAAGAACTGACCATTGACCTTCCTGACGAGATGTCTGGAACGGCTATAAATATGATAACTCAGCGCAAAGGACTTATGCTGTCTATGGAACCTAAGGGCGACCGGGTACAGCTCCGCTTCGAGATTCCTTCCCGTGGCATTATCGGGCTTCGGAGCCAAATGCTGACGGCAACGCAGGGAGAGGCCATTATGACGCACCGCTTCCTGGAGTTCCAACCGCATAAAGGAACTATCCCGGGCCGAATCAACGGCTCTCTGATTTCCATGGAAACAGGTACGGCTATTCCTTACAGTATCAACAACCTTCAGGACCGCGGCAAGTTTTTCATCACTGCCGGAGATGAGATCTATGAAGGCCAGGTAGTGGGTGAAAATAGCCGCCCGGGCGATCTTGTGATCAACCTGATCAAGACGAAAAAACTCAGCAACATGCGTTCTTCCGGCGCAGATGATAAAATGAAACTCGTCCCACCACGCGTTTTCACGCTTGAAGAAGCGCTGGAATACATTCAAGAGGATGAGTACGTGGAAGTTACGCCGGAATCTATACGGCTGCGCAAAATGTTTCTCAAAGAGCACGATCGTAAGCGCGCAAAGAATAAGGCACTTGCATAAGAATTAAGAGAAAAGTAAACCGGGCCCGATCTTTGTAAAAAGGTCGGGCCTTGCTTTGTCTGAAAGTCCCGGGAAGCGTCTCACCATAAAGCCCTCCGATCCCCAAGTGCATGTTTGGAGTAACCTCCACAAGAATATTCTTATTGGAATCATTCTACTACCAGGCGCCGCTCCACACGCTCGTAGAAGCGTTCCTCATCATTGCCACACAGCCAACGTACTACATTGCGCGACCAGATATCCGTAAGTTGTTTCCGGGTGATAATCTCTTCTTCCAATGCGAGGTCCAGCAACTTGCCCGGATAGGACGACTGATGCTCATTCTTCATTTCCCCGAGTGGGTAAGGGTCATCCAAGCCTAGAATAATCTGGTCTGTCCCGCCCTGCCTCCGGATCATCAGTTCAAGAGATTGTACATCGTGCACCAAAGTATCGAAGTAGATATTGGGGTGGCCCAACGCCTTTCGGGGGCGCGATTTGCCTTCGAACAAGTCTGGCCGGCCATCAAAACCCTGTACCCGCCGCCCGAGGTTGATGTGATTGAGTTGCCCGCCGTGGGCAAAACAGACCCGAATCTCCGGATATTTTTCGTACAATCCATTAAGGGTGTAAAAGTGGTAAGCATCTGCGCACTGCGCTAACATCCAGATCAGATGAAAGCGCCAGGCCGTATTCTCCAGCAGTATGAACTTTTCCCCATCGTAGGGGTGGATTTCGATCGCCAGTTTATAATGGTTCGCCAATTCGAATATCGGTTCTGTTTCTTCATTGAAGATCACATTCCACTTACCGGTCGAATCCATGTAATGGGTGGGGAGGCAAAGCACCTGTAAGCCTAGTTCCTCCACACAGCGCTCAATTTCCCACAGTGCCCCCTGAATAAAGCCGGCATGAACCACAAAGCCACAAGTAAATTTCTTGGGATGATCGTTCTGAACACGGGCATTGAAGTCGTTCTGAAACCGCAGCGCCCGTTTCATATGCTCCCACTTCAAACCATTACCATACAATTGAGATAAGCTAAGAATGACAGCGTGATCAATATTGCTCTGCGCCATCCATTCCAGCTTTTCATTCAGAAAGAAGCTGGGGTCGGTAACCGGGCGCTGCCAGTTTTTCTGGCGCATAAACTTCCGGTCTTCATCAATCCAGAAGATCTCTTTCTCCCGCATAAAAGCAGGAATTTGCTCTGGGTAAGGCAGCAGATGCCCGTGGCCATTTATCCTCATATCGTTCATCCTTTGGTGCGCCGACTAAGCGACGCGCGATCAATAACTGTCGGCTTTCTAGGAGTGCTTTTTCCTTTATCCGTCGTTGAAGAACCGTCATACTTAGCCCCACTAAGGGCGAGAACCTTCGCCTAGGCTAAAGAAAAAATCACTACCCTAGCCAAACACAACACTTATTAAACGCGCATCGCTAAAGGTACGAATTTTGTCCATTAACCTGTATTCAGAACGCTCTGCCGTGTGTATAACAAACTGCACCGTCAAACGGCTAAATGCTTGCCAAACTCCGAAGGAGTGATGGATAATTGACTGTGGCAACGCCCCTGGAATTTAATGGCCGCTGGTTTAAGCCCTGTAAGGGCAGCACTTTGTGGAATTTGTTATACCCCCCTCTGCCTGTTTACCGTTCTTTACCTGCCCGGAATTCAATGTAAGCCCTAAGGTCTTCCATCTGCTGATGAGAAAGCTTTTCCAGTGTATAATTGGGCATATAGGGCTTACTTCCTGGCACCGGTGACGTACCGTACCGCCCTACCTGATAAACGGAGTACTCCGTATACTTTGGGAAATGCTTGGCCAGGTGCTGAAAGGTCAGTTTGGAATCATCAAGCCGGAAGAAGGAATAACGCTCATTTTCATGGCAATGGAGGCAACTTAGCTCGTACACCAGTTGACCGTTTCCGATATCTACGGTATCCACAGGATAACCGGCTTTGCGGTCCTCCGGAGGAGCTACAAAGGTGGCCGGAGAGCCTTCAAGGTACTTAGACTTAATAAGCTTTAGCGCAGCAGAGGGATCTCCATCTCCTGCCAAAGCCTGATCGATTACTGTCTTGTCCTGATCAGAGAGTATCAAATCACGGGCTTTCAACCCGATCGTCCAAAGGTAAGCCAGCACAGACTCCATTTCCCAGGGTTCCAGAGCGCGTCCCTGAGAGCACTCCGTGGCACAGAGTTGAATTGCTTCCCTCAGATCATTGCGCGCGGGTTTCACAAGGTCGCCGTATTTCTGCTCATAGTCACCATTGTAAAAACTGGTCCGGTTGACCGCTCCATACAGGGCTGTCCCCTGCAGAAAGGGGAGTCCGTTGCGCTTTGCGTACTCCAGCCGTGCCTGAGGGTCAGACACACTCAGGTCCGGGTCTTCCCGCTCTATATTATGACAGGCGGTGCATACATAATGCTTGCTTTGCTTATTCGTTGTCCCACCTCCAGGCGCCGGCGCGAAGCCTGTTAGCATAATACCACGCCCGGCTTCCACAGAAACCCCCTTCAGCGTAGTATCCGGATAATGCGCAACGGGCTCCTCTCCCAGCTGTAGCAGAATTTCCGCCACTTCGTCTTCGGGGCTCAGTGTATTGGGCACGGTCGTTTGCCGGAGCGTCAAAAAAATGCTGGTTGTAATTATCGTCGTCAATAACAATTTATACATAGGTCTTATGGGCTTTAAAGATTAAACAACCTGGAGATGGTAAAGCCAAAGCGGAATTCCCCGTCCAGCCAGTTGGAAGTGGTGTAAGGAATAAAATCAGTCTCCATGATACCAGTGGCATTGGTGAAATTGAGTTGGAAAAGGTGGCCACCGGAGTCAATTTCCAGCCCTATACCCAATGCCGGGTAAAAACCATTCTCTGTGGTTCTGTAGTCTGAAAAAGGGAATGTCACATCGGCAATCAGCCCGAATACGCGGCTAATCTGCAGCCGGGTGCCCAGCCCAAGGGAGAACAAACCGTTCTCATCCTGAAAAGCAACTACATTGCGATGTGTATAGCCAGGCGTGAGCTGCAATGCTATACGGTCCGAGAGACGGGAAGCAATCATCAGCTGCCCATGATAAGCCATACGGTGTGCAAATGTAGAGAAGTTACGGATGATGTCCGGATTATCAGGGATGCGCTCAGCGGTGGAGGCAGACGCCACGCCCCAGAAGGTAAGACTAACTGGAGCGCCTCCTTCCTTGCCCTGCTGAAGCAAGGCGTACTTGACAGTACCGTTGAGCACCTGCCGAAGCCCGGCTTGCCCGTCTGGCAACGCTCCGGCACCTTTTGTCCTGAAAAACCCGACCGTTAACTGGTCGGTAGCACCGTATTCGGCACCAATCATGACATCGGTAGCCTGCTCCAGGCCATAAAACGTAGACCAACCACCGTTGTCGCCCAGCAAGTCGCCGAAGCGGTGCCCGATTCGTACATCAAGCCGGCGTTTACTCAGTGTTTCAACGGATTGGATATTGACCAGCCGACTATCCTTAAAGGTTTGGGTGATCACCTCCTGGGCGGAGGCTGAAGTAAAATCAGCCAACAGGATGATTAGCAAAAAGAATAGCATATTTCTCATAGGGTACCAATTTGGGGTATTCAAAAAATTATTCCGGATATCCACTATCAAGCCAGCATTCGATCAGGTCGAGCTGTTCCTGGGTCAGGTCACGGGGTCGCCCTTCGGGCGCATAATCAGGCGGCATTCCCTGATTTGGATCGTCCCGGAGCTGTAGCACGCGCGTTCGGAAAGCACCGCTTTCGATATTAGGCAGCAGCCCGGAGTAGGAATCATAAACCCCCGGAGCTGTACCATCGAGGTGGCACCCAGAGTAAGCACAGGTTTCTTCAATAATTTGACGGACCTGAGGATCGTAAGCAGGTATACTATCTGTGCAGGTAGCAGCAAACATAGGCTCAGGCAGCTTATCGGAAGAACAACTGCTGCACCATAGGATAACGGTAAATGCCGGAAAAATAAAAAGTGGAGCGATTTTCATAATGTTGTTACGTCTGTATACATTCAAGGTTTCAACACCAAAAACAAAAAAATGATGCAGCTACTATGCCTTTCCTCAAGATGTACGTAAATTATTAATTTGCAGTTGCCTCAACAAGAATTAAAACAACCTTTGAACCAATAAATACCCTTAAGTGTATTAAGTCTAATTAACTCAAATCAGAAAAATTAAAAATCAACGATATGTATCCTGCAGAACTTACAGCGCCAATGGCTAAGGATCTAACCGAATTCGGCTTTAACGGTCTGCAAACCGCAGAAGCAGTTAATGAGACACTCGACAAAAAGGAGGGCACAACTTTAGTTGTTGTCAACTCTGTTTGCGGTTGCGCCGCTGCAAATGCGCGTCCCGGAGCGAAGTTGGCCGCGCAGCACGAAAAAACACCTGACCAGATGGTTACCGTCTTTGCTGGTGTAAATAAGGAAGCGACAGCCAAAGCACGCGAGTTTATGGCTCCCTACCCACCCTCTTCTCCATCCATTGCTTTATTCAAAGATGGAAAGCTGGTGCACTTTCTGGAACGCCACCACATTGAGGGCCGCTCGGCGGAAATCATAGCAGAGAACCTAAAGCTAGCATTTGACCGCTACTGCTAGTACACCGTGTACTAGCATCAAAAGATTGTGATAAAAAAGCCCCGAGGCCTAAAACTTCGGGGCTTTTCCGTTCCCTTTATATCTGCTTTCCTGAAAGTACTTATGGCGCCAGTCGGGCTAATGCCCAACTACCGTCTTCTTCCCGACCATAAAGGATCCGATCGTGCAGGCGGCTACTGCGGCCCTGCCAGAATTCAATCTGGTCAGGAATCACCCGATAGCCTCCCCAATGCTCGGGCCTGGGCAGAGATACTTCCTCTGCGTAAGTCTGCTCTAGTTCTTTCACCCTGGCCTGTAATATTTCCCGTGATGATATTTTATTGCTTTGTGGTGAGGCCCACGCCCCGATCTGACTGCCCTTGGGACGTGACTGAAAATACCGCGTGGATTCATCGCCCAGCAGAGGCTCTACGCTACCCTCAATGCGAACCTGACGTTGCAGCTCGTGCCATAAAAAAGTAAGCGCAGCTCTTGGATTGGCTCTGAGTTCCTGCCCTTTACGGCTATTATAGTTGGTGTAGAAAACAAAGCTACCGTCAGTAATTCCCTTCAGAAGCACAATCCGAGCTGATGGCACCCCGTTGGTGGTAGCCGTGGAAAGCGTCATGGCGTTGGGCTCCGGCACTTCAGCATTCAGGGCCTCTTCAAGCCATTGCTGAAACTGATCAACAGGATTGGGATTTACTTCCTGCATTTCCAGGGTATTTGCAGAATAGTCTCTCCGTAGCTGTTCAATCTTGCTATTGGATGGCATATTTTTTTTTGGAAGTGGAACAAAGAAAAAGAAGAAGTGTTTTTGGGTTGCCGCGTACTTACCGGGCAAAAAAAAACCCTGCCACAAGGGCAGGGGTCTAACGATAAACAAACACTATGAACAACACTAAGCTTTTTAGAGTCAGGTGAGTGTGGTAAAAAAGCCCCCGAACACTCGGGGGATACGATTACAAAAACTATGAACAAACACTCACCCGACTCATATATTTTAACGCAAAACTATTGCGCAATTATCTTTCAAAAGTTTGTCAGGTCATTCCCTAACGATTACAATACAAATATGGAAGTTTTAACAACCCTTATTTACACAAAAAATAAAAAAATGTGACATGCAAAAATACTGAAAAGCCCCTAAGACACCAGCAATTCTCAATTTGGATATTGCCCCCAGAATTTATCAAGGATTGCTAAATTAGCGGGATGAAAGAAGTAGCACCAAAAGAATCATTAGGCAGCTTTGACAGCCTCTATCACGGGGTTCTGTC
>Ga0307978_1000803_pt1 | contig 25078 bp, 24 predicted proteins | sample OrgLakmetage1056_FD_203151 | JGI IMG/M metagenome (GOLD analysis project Ga0307978, IMG submission 203151) | Saline water microbial communities from Organic Lake, Antarctica - #1056 | ecosystem: Environmental > Aquatic > Non-marine Saline and Alkaline > Saline | place: Antarctica: Organic Lake...
GGACTGATGCATATACACACAACACGTTTTTAACGAACTCTAAAGCTCGGCAGGCGATATGTTGAAACGAATGTCTTGCAAAAAGTACTACTGTACTGTACCGTACCGCTCCTTTACTGTACTGTACTCTACTGTACTCTACTGTACTCTACTCTACTGTACTCTACTCTACTGTACTCTACTCTACTGTACTCTACTCTACTCTACTCTACTGTACTGTACTGTACTGTACAACGGTCGTCTACAGTAGGCAGTAAGTCTGCTGTCTAGTCTATCTACAGTATTGTTACAGTATTTGTTATTGTGCCTGAAAATTTTACAATCACGCACGCACCTCCATGAAATTTTGGACCAAATAAATGATGTTCGCCCCAATTTTCGTCGAGCATACAGAGAAAGATAAAGAATATACCACCAACGGAGAGAAATTTTCGTCGAACGACGCTCGATAGATAGCCTCTTGAAGGGGAAAAGACTCACTCCACCGACCCCAACAGAAAGAATGAAATCCGGGACTATCGGCGGGTTGCTTCCACCCTGTTCAGAGGAAGCTGCTGACGAAATAGAACTCTACGACCTTCGAGGAAGCGGATCGAACAGAACCCTACGCCCGGGCCGCACTTGAAATGAAGCACATCCAGAGTCATTATTTGAATTTGTCGAAGAACCGAGTTTAAAATCTTTTTTGTTGATATTGTTGCGCAGCCGCCGACGATTGACGACTGACGCGCACAGACAACTACTCAGCACCTGCACCACGACCACCCTTCCCGGCAACGCTATGAAAATTACGATGCCCTTCACCACGACGACGATGGCTGCTTTGCTTAGCCTCGTGCCGGCAGCCCAGGCCATGGCCCGGAGTGGATCCTTAATGGCCAAACTGGCCATGCCGATCAAAATGAAGGCGCACGCCAACGGTGCTCGCAATTCCGCGGCGGCGAATGATACCGTTACCAGCTTTATTGACATCCTCAGTGGCGTTGACGAAGCAGAGTGTGATGCCGAGACGGGCTTGTTGGGCGACCGCTTTCCGTGCAAAAACATGAATCTGGCGGGCTTCATGACGGGTAAGCAGCTAGGATCGCCCTACGCTTCTGTGGAAGAACCGGAAATTTACGCCACATGGGTTTCTGACATTTGGGGATGGGTGGATCCCATGACAGCCAAGGAATATGCCTTGGTGGGCATGTGGGACGGTACCTCCATCGTGGATATAACGAACCCGCAAATCCCACAGGCTGTCGGTTTCCTCTACACCACCTTGCAATTCAATGAAACGACCGGCGAAGAATTTGGTGACGGACTAGACGGGATCAATAACATCTGGCGTGACGTCAAAGTGGTCAACGACGTCATGTACGTGGGATCCGAAGTGACGTTTCACGGCCTGCAAGCCTTTGATTTGAAGCGAGTGCGCGATTTGCCGCTGGTGGCGGACGGTGAGGAAGTGCCAATATTGTTTGCTGACTCCACTTCGCGCTTATTGGGCAATACGCACAACCTTGTGGGAGCACCCGAAGCGGGCAAGATCATTGCCGTGGGTTTGGGCGAAGAAGATCCCACCTGCCCATCGGGCGCTATGGCCATTTTCGATGCTTCTGCAGAACCTGTCTTCGAAACATGCTACTACAACGATTTCACCGGCCAGTCGTTCAACGGATACGTACACGATGCACACTGTATCAAGTACCGCGGCCCCGATGAAAACTTTAAAGGCGTAAACATTTGTGCTTTGTTCCAGGAAGATGTCATTGTTCTTCTCAACCTGGATACGCTCGAGGAGATTAACTCTTTCACATACGACACTTATGCCTACGTGCACCAGGGTTGGTTCTCCGAAGATCACGCAACACTCTATGCCGACGACGAAGTGGACGAGCTCCTGCGCACGACCGGAGAGGATGCCTTTTCCACATGCTACATTTTCGATTTGCCTCTTCTCACCAGCAAGATTGAACAGCCGGTTCTGTTCACGACTCCAAGTGCCCATCCTTCGATCGATCACAACTTGTACATCAAGGGTGATTTGATTTACCAGGCTGCGTACACTTCGGGTGCGCGCATTCGCCGCATTGTCAATTCCACAACCATTGAAGAAGTTGCGTATTTCGATGGCGAAGAAACGTGCGGATGCGTCCTAGACGAGCGCTCTCCTCCTCCCTCTCCCACTCCCATGAAGAGCAAGAAGAGTAATAAGAGCAAGAAGAGCATGAAGAGCAAGAAGAGTAATAAGAGCATGAAGAGCAACAAGAGCATGAAGAGCAACAAGACCATGAAGAGCAACAAGAGCATGAAGAGCAATAAGAGCAACAAGAGCAACAAGAACACCAAGGGGATGAAAGGCATGAGCAAGATAAGCGTGAAGCACATGGAAGGCAAAGGTATGATGAGCACGAAGGGAAAAGGAGGGAAGGGGAAAACCCGCTTCCTCCAGGAGGCAGAAGTTGGTGTCACTCAGGAGGAGGGGGGAGTTCGCTTCCTCCAGGAGGAGGAATGCACATGCGATTTTTTCGCCGGCACGTGGACGTACTTTCCCTACTTTGACTCGGGCATTACCATTGCTGGAGGTACCGCCGAGGGATTGTTCATCTTGCGTCCGACTCTTTAAAGGCGTATACTCTTCACTCTAGTATAGTTCCGTCACGCCGGAGTTTCGCTCTACAGGAAAGTTAATTAAACCCGTCAGAAATCTCTTATTTTTTTGTTATATGAAGGTTCTTGTGAGTGTAAAAGAGTAGCAGTGCGAATCATAATGCGCGGTACCAAACCGGGTATCTTGTTCGTGCAGATGAGCGGTCGGTACTAATGGTCGGCGCTACTCTCTACCGGTACTAGCTAGTACTAGCCATTAGCTAGAGCTAGAGTAGAGAGTAGCCTGTAGTCGGCACTCGGCATTCGGCACCTGACGTTCAACTCTAACGAACCTTCTGCGTATTTGATATTTTCGTTGACGTTCCAAACTGATCCGAACCTCCCTGCTCACCGGGTACCTGGTACTGGTACCGGTACCGGGTTGCGGTCCTCGAGACATACATCACTTCCTCGTATGCACTTTTGACCACCATTATTTTCTCCGAAAGAGCCTTGTTGCTGTAGATAGTCTTCCCATCACTTCCACAGCATCCTCTCTACATTCAACATGATGGAAGAAGCAGTCGAAACGACCGCCGAAGGTAACGTCCACCAAGATAGTAGTGGCAACGTAAAGCGCTTGCACTCGGCGGCCAGCAGCGGCATGGAGAGTTCCATTTTGAGATTCAAGAACGTCAACTTTGTCGTTGGCAAGGGCGACGCGGAAAAGAATATCTTGACGGATGTCTCCGGTACTGTCAAGTGGGGACACGTCTTGGCCATCATGGGTCCTTCCGGTGCAGGAAAGGTAAGTTGCATAACTGCGGAAGCAAAGCATTGTTACTCTCCACGACGCGCAAGGTTCTCATACTAATCACCATCTCTTAACCTCTTTCGACCCGTACGTAGACCACATTGATCAGCGCCTTGACTCTCGCTGCCTTCTACGGCAAGCAGTATGGATCCGTCACGCTCAACGGAGTCCCTATCACCGACAAAATCTTCAAGGAGCATTGTTACGTTGTTGTTCAACACGACAAGCACTGGCCGTACCTTACTTGCCGCGAAACACTCAAGTACGCCGCCGAGCTCTACGACGTTGCCTCCAAGGACGACATTGATGGCGTCGTTGACGAAATCATTAACAAGATGGGCCTCAACGTGTGCTCCGATACTCGCAACGCGCGCTTGTCGGGAGGACAGCGCCGCCGCCTTTCCATTGGCATGGCATTGTTGAAGCAACCGACGTTGCTCTTTTTGGATGAACCCACTTCTGGATTGGACGCGGCGTCCGCTTCCAGTGTCATGCAAGAGATCGTCCGTGTCGCCAAGGAAGAGCACATTATCATTCTCTGCACCATTCACCAGCCTAGTACCAAGGTGTACAACGCTTTTGATCAAGTCATGATTATGAGTAAGGGACGTGAGGCCTTCACCGGCGATGTCACGGATTCTATTCCTTACTTTGAAAGTATCGGGTACCCTTGTCCTCCGGCTACCAATCCGGCCGAGTTCTTTTTGGATCTCGTCAATTCCGACTTTTCGGACGTGGCAGCCGTCGAAGACATGTTGAAGACATGGGAGGAAAAGAAACCCGATGCGGGATCGTCGCACCACAAAAAGGGCTTTGAAGAAGACGAGGAGGAGCAGACGGGTGTGACGCACAACCAAGGGGCTGGTATTTCCAAGGAAATGGTACGTTTGTCGTGTTGCTGCATTAGGTGGCGCCATTTGGAACTCTCGCTCGGTACACTTGGCTAACTTGTCGTCGCTTTTCCAATTTCCCACTTTCGACTACCACAGATAATTATGCTTCGCAGGTGTGGAACGCTCATCATTCGCGATCCCATTCTCTATATTGGACGCTGCATCAGTAAGTCTTTGAGCCGAACGATAATCCAATGGATAGAAGCACGCATCTCAACCTAAACCCACTCACATTTTCTTCAGTCTTTCTCGTGTCGTGCATGATCTTTGCCTTTGTTTATTGGAACGGACGGGACTTTGACCAATCGCAAGTGCTCAACAAGATGTGGGTTAACATTTGGTTTGTTGCTGTCCCGTCCAACATGGGTGTCGTCGCTGTCTACGCACTCAACGACGAGTTCAAGTCCATCTTGCGCGAGTCCAAGAATGGTATGGTGACTGGAGCAAGTTACGTGCTTGCCAAGTTTATCCTGGTCATCCCCATCTTTTTCATCATGGCCATCTTTGCCTTGGGCATTCCGTCCTTTGCGATTCAAGATAGCCCCAAAGAGTCGTTTGGTCTTGTCATCGTTCTCTTTGCCTGCGTCATGTTTGTCATTGAATCCGTGGCCGAATGCTTGTCGGTCTGGTTCGAAGACCCCATTCTCGGTATGCTTCAGTTTATGAACTTTTGGTTTGCTGCTTTTTTGTTTGGCGGTTTCTTGATTCCGCTCAAGGATTTGTACTGGCCGTTCGAGCTGTTCTACTACATTATGCCGTACAGCTACTACGTCCGCAGTTCCACCTACGAGCTCTTCAAGTACATGACGTTTGAACCGTGCATTTCCGATAGCGTCTCGGCCGTCTGCGTCGACCAAACTGATGGATTGGCGGTGTTGGACGAGCTGGGCCGTGTCATTCCCTTGTTTTCGTCGGAAGACCAGACTGCCTTTGATATTGGAATTCTTGTGTTGATTGGATCGGTCTATAAACTATTCTACATTATCGGTGTTCTCTACAAGACGGGGCAGACTGCCACCATTGAGCAGGCCCAAAAGTAGACGAAATGGCTCTTGCGTTTCGATGTCGGCAGGTGGTTGGTAAGGTGGACTCCGCGAAGCAATCATGCCTCGGAGAAAAAGGTTGAATCAAATCGAATGGTTGACTCTTTTGAAAGGTAGCCTTTAAATGTTCGCAAGGCATGTTATACACTTGAATGCAGATATGGACCTTTGACGAGGAAATAGACTGACTATACGGTATTAGCTATCTGGTAGGTAGGTAGACTTCGACGTAGTCGATGATGCTCGTCCGGGACGAGTAGCCTTCCGCTATTTTTAACGACGCAAGACTCAAAATCGACTCACTCGTCCCAATCAAATCGTGCTTTTGTTTCACGTCGCCGAAAACCGAAAATGCCCCCACAATGGCACAGCCTGTTCCAGTCGACGAGAACGCCTCTAGTATAGATACACTCGATATCGCAGATCTTCTCTGCACTAGCTTGATAACCATGTTTGGAGGATTCTCAGCGAGCAAGCTCAAGCCGCGTAAGTGAAAAGCGCCTTCATCCAGAGACCAACCATTGCGTTCCAACCAGTGGAGCGACGCAGCGGACCGAGCAGTGACCATTGCCTATCTTTCGACCGTTCGTATGTTCGACCGTTGGCGTCGCTGTTACCTCTTACCCATGCTTCTCGTTTACATTCTGTCTGCACGACAGAACTTAAAATGGCAAATTCACGAATTCAGATTGCTTCCAACAAAAAGTCGGCGCTCTTGAAACAGAATATGAGAGCGATTGCCGTCATGCTCGCGGAAGAACCACCCAAGGAGGAAAAAGCCAAGATCCGCGCCGAAGCACTCATTCGAGACGACAATCTCATTGAAGCCTACGAGATTCTTCAACTCGAGTGTGAAATGCTCCACGAGCGCATCAAGCTTATCGAATCCACCAAGGGCTGTCCCAAGGATCTAATGAGCGTGGTGGCAACTATCATGTGGGCGTCGCAGCGGGTCGATATCCCGGAACTCGTCATGGTTCGGAAACAGTTTCGTGCCAGGTACGGCAAAGGCTTTGAAGAAGCCGCGCTGGAAAATGTTGGCAACATTCTCAATGAGCGCGTCGTGACCAAACTGTCGTTTGAACCACCGGCGGCGTACCTTGTCCAAACGTACTTGGAGCGTATTTGCGAGCGGTTTGAAGTGGATTGGGCGCCCACGATTCGACTATCGGCCGAGCAAATGATTGAACCCATGGCACCTCCCGTCGGTTATTCGGTTGCAGTGGCTCAAGGAACCGGCTTGGGAGTCATCAATATGGAAGAAGCAACAACGGGTCAACCCAATACGGATCAAGAGATTAATTATGCCAAGCAGAACGGTGGCATTCCTCCAGCTCTTCCTGTGGCAACAGCGACGGCGACAGTTTACGTGCCGCCGAATATTCAGCAGCAGCAAGCTGGCACCAAGACTAGTGCACCTTCCGGTAGCATTCCGAGTGCCAACTTTGAAGAAGTGGACATTTTTGTCCCTGGTGGTGGTACACCTGCGGCTCCAGTAGCAGGCTCTGGTTCATTGCCAGCGACAAAGGGAAAGAGCGAAGGAAAGAATGACAACAATGAAGATGAACAAAGTGGTAGTGATGCTGGCGATGTTAGTGACGACGAGCCTAGCAGTGGTGCTACTGGTGCTTCGGCTACTGCAGGAGGTGAGGGATCGTCTAGCACAACGTATGCCGACTTGGCAGCCCGATTCGATTCCCTAAACAAGTAAGCATCTAACGAGTGTGTATTTGTATGAAGTGACCTGAACGTATGTTCGGTCCATAGCCCCTATGGAGATTGTGTATTTTCTCCAATACTAGTCTAGCTCTAGCTAAATGGCATTAAGGATGAAAAGTGGTGTCGAGTTGGGCGTAACACTACGGGCCTCCTGCTGCTTGCTGTTACCTTGGGACAGTTACATTTACGCGACTAACCAAAGATTCTTTTGTAGCGTTGCTTGTCGACAGTCGACTGCTGTCGAGCTTTCGTATGGACCAGAGGATGTATCTAGATGTGCCATTACCGTCAGGTCGTATGGATACTCTGGCACTGGCAGCGGGAATAAGGACCTAAATTCTTCTATCAGATTGCAAACTGCATAGCGTGAATGCGTGGTGACTAGTCCGACCGTCGGCCGTGACATATCTAAAAAATTCAAATTACTTCAAAGGAGCTGGCCAACGTGTCTCCCTATACTAACTCTGTACAAGTTTAACTTTTCAAGCCACCACGCGCCTGTCAAGGTCTGAAACTCCTTCTTTGAGAAGATCCGACGACAAGAGTCAAGTCATTAGACTACCAGTAGAGAGTCTAAAGGCACAAGGCACAAGACTACCCGAGACCGACATCCCCCTGCATCTTGGACCAGCAACATGATGTTCTTACTACCCAAGACGTACCAGGAGTGCCCCGAAGGCGACTCGTTCGAGGCACCCTTTGAGAGCTTGGCCGATGCGCCGTTCGGCGGCGAACAAGGCAGTAGGAGTAAGGTTGCGACAAGTGGCAAGCCACCTCGTTCCTCCAGCAGCACTGCTTCTACCATAATTGCTTCTGCTACTTCCATTTCTACTACCAACAGTAATACCAATACTCGTACCGTCAAGGTCAAGCAGAAAAAAAAGGAGCGACATGGTGGATTACTCTTCTTTCACTCGAGAAGATCCAATAGAGCGAATCGCGCTGGAGCCTTTCCCTTGTTGGCCGACACCAAGAATCAGCAGGTAAGCGTACCATAAAGGGTTCATATACTGTACAGCACACACTCTACCATTGAATTTCCCCTCTTGCCTCGTCCAAAGTGCGCCTCTCCCTCACTATTCATTCTTCTTGACAGCCGACTCCTTTTGATACCGCTGTTCTCACTCCCGTCAAGAGCCGCAAACCCCTGTCGACAACGACGACCATGAGCCAAGTCCTTTACTTCAAGCCGGATCCACAAGGATTGACTCCTCCTGGAAAGGTTGCTGCTGCTGATGCGGAACAAATGCCAGAAGATGTTCGCGACGACCAGGAAAACGTGAGCGCCGCGTGGAGTGCCAACTTTGACACAAGCGTCACTACCAACGACAATGTCGTGAAGGATGCGCCCAACGCACCTGCCACCACCACAGCAGCAATCACCACTGCTCCCGTGGCCACCGCCGAGACGATTGATCCGTACCAGTTGACGAATGCGTTGGAAGACTACTGCGAGCAGCAACAGGCCACGAGTCTCAGCATTAGCTTTCCCGACTTTGCCGAATTCATTCGAGGCATGGAACAGAACAACTCGTCGGTGGCAGCATCGGCCAATCTCACCGAAGTAGTCATGAATACCAGCGGCCTTTCGTTTGCTGTACCTGACGAAGAGGAGCAAGAGGAAGATGGCCAACAGGTTGTTGGTATTGTTGCTGCTGCTGCTGCTGAATTTACCCAAATCAGCAGCAACAGCCTTGCGGCCGACACGCAACAACATTTGCAAGAGACGGAACCGTCCATTGACAAGTTGGAACAGCTGGAGACTCTCGACCTGCTTGTGGCGGCTGCCGCTGCTGGCGAGGACAAGTCCGTGACTGTCGACAATCAAGTCAAGTCCTTGCAACAAGACGAAGAACCAGTGGCAGCCGTTTCACCCAACCTCAAGGAACAAGTCAAGGACTTGCAACAACAAGACGAAAAAGTGCGCGATCCTGCCGCGTCGCCCGATCTCAAAAAGCAACTCCATAACACGGTCGACGTTCCCGCCTTGACACCAGATTCGATAGCCCAGTCCACGGTCCAGAGTGGCAGTGGCGATAACCACTACAACGACGAAACGGTGCAAGTCGCGAATGCTGCTGGCAATATGGAAACCTCCACCGAAGACGACAATGCCTTGGTGGACGAAGCTTGGAACTCTGTCAATGTCAGCATCTTGTCCATTAGTGGAATCTTTGAAGACGAACTCGAGGAGGAGAATAATGCTGCTCCTCTGCTCTCCTCTATCGCCGGCGTTTTGAATCTAGCGGAAAAGGATACCTCAAAAGAAATGGAAAGAAAGCTTTATTCGTCGCAAGACAGTTCCTTTTCCACTGCTTCGGAGCATCGTCAGGACCGCTCCATGTTTGGTGATTGGGCCGCCGAAGTAATGTCCATTGAAGTGTCGCTCGAAGCTGGCAAGTTGGAAACGGACGACTCTTGTATTGCCCACTTTGTCACTCGTAGCGAGTACATGCCCCGCTTTCAGTCGACCCACGAAGAGCAAGAACCCGCGGACGAGACTACTTCGGACCTTGGTAAGGGTTCCTACTACGTCAAGGCGGAATGGAATGAGTTCATGCCTGCGTCGCAGTGGGCCAGCTCTTGCAACAGTGGTGAAGGATTTTCGTTGGACGTTTGCGGCAACAAGAATTGGATTGTCAGACGTTGAAAGAAACCAACAAAACATTTCCATTCAATTGTGTGTATGCTGCCTCATTTTTATACATTATCCCTGTTACGTAACCAACCAATCACTCCATGTCTCGTCACAATACCGCTCCTTGTCGTCTCGGTCTAATGGTACGATAGCTCTATCTTATGACTAGCACAGACTGCTTCTAGCTAGTCTAGCTATCGTAAGAAAACTAGGTTACGATTCGCAACGACGATTTACGTCATCCTGAACCCTACGAGATCTCTTCAACGAGACGGTCCGATTTCGTCATCACATTCTCTTCTGTCCTTGTCGACAAGACACAAGTGTGAAGTGTGCGTATAATTGAGAGTGACCTGTTAATACTCGAGGGAGCTTGTGGGTTGAAAGATCGACAAAAGCATGGTATCCTGCAAGATTATCGCAGCCTTGTTGGCTATCGGACGACCCTCCGAGCCAAAACCAACGACTATTTCAAAGCAGCTGACTACCTACGAAGTGTGCCTTTCACCTGGTTGTGTAGCTGATGGAGCTCAAGAGACGCTCGAAAAGCTACAAGCTTTAGCTCCTCCCAATGTAATTGTCAAGGCCGGCTCATGCTCTTCTTTCTGTGGAAGCGGACCGGTCGTTCTCGGTTCGGGCGAAACGACCAGCAAGCATCGCAAGGTTTCGGGCAAGAAGGTTTTGGAGCTCTTATTCCCGGATGCAGGCGACATGAGACCATCAGTAGAGCTTGTGGGAGGATATGAGTTGGTCTTGCAGGCAGATCAAGTCTTTAGCAAAAAAGATTACGCCACAGCCGTCCAACTTTACGAACAAGCACTGGCTCTCGCGTTTCGACCTGCAATGGTTCTGCAAACTGCTCGAGACCAGATGCAACGAGACTACATTGATGAAAGTTCTACAACAGCCATAGCAGTAACGAAACAGCCTATCGGCTTGCAGTGGTTAATACGAGCTCGGTGCAACGAAGCGTCGGCCAAATTGGAATTGGGCGATGTGGATGGTGCCCTTTTTGCGGCACAAGGCGCTTGCAATTTGTCCCGTAACACGAACGCTGCAAGTTTCCAAGTCTTGTCGCACGTGTACCAACGCAAGAAGGATACAGCGGGTGAGTTGCAAGCACTCCAAACAATGTTTGCTCTGCCCGTGTCCGACGAGAGCAAGCTATCGTTTTCAGAGCAGAATCGACGCCGCGAGTTTGGCTTTCGCCTGCAAAAGCTGGAACGAGAAAAGAAACAACAAGTAAGCTAGCTAGCTCATATAATATGATAAAGATATACTATGTAGACCAGAAAGATCGTTATTCAATTCTTATACTGCGCGCTTTGGCTTGCCTCGTTATTCCATATTCTTCTTGTAGAAATCAATCAAGACAGAGCCGACCGCACTACGTCCCGTCTCTGGCTTGCTGATACTCATATCGGGGTTGACAGTGTACCGCGGAGCGTCGGCGGGCATGTTTCCGTCGGGAAAAACGGCGCTCATGGGCGGAGGAGGATTGCGCATAAACTTGGAGCCACCGGGCATGTACGGAATGCAGTACATATCGGGATGAGTGCCTGCAAATAGTTCGTCTTGTCCTTCCTGCAAGAGTAAAATAATAATAAGGAGTCGTAACAAGGGTTAGAGTATACTGAAAAGAGGGGGATGCTAAATAACACTCTTGACTGGCACGTACCTTGAGCAAGCGCGACGCAGCAGCCGAAGAGACACCTCGATTACTATCCAAACGAGCTCGGATTTCAGAGGCCTTTTCGTTGAAAATGTCTCGATCCACGGTCCAACTTAACAACACCTTGAGTGAATGACGGTACAAGTGTGCGACCTTTGTAAGAGAGAGGTGACGGATGCGATGGTGTGAGAACAAGAAGAGAGAGGAACCAATGTACAGCAAAAGAGCAGCTCAAACACTTCGTACCTTTTGGTTGTGAGGCATATCGGGCATCTTTTGCTTCGCCTGCTTGGCAGCCGACAAGAAGACGTCATTCAAGTTCTGTGGTCGAATTAGAGGCATGGTGATGGCACAGTAGGTGAACTATAGCAGTAAGTTAGCAAAAAGGGTATATCTCGATCACAACACAAGATGGATTCCTTATGGTCGATTTGAGGTGTTGATAAGAGCGTTGGCGTTGTTGCGGGTTGCGGCTGCGAGATCCAGTCCAGGCTAGGTCCTGTTTCGAGATGTACTCTTTGTGTATTAAAATCTAAACGGTTATTTAGTCCCTAAGTAATGAGTGCCACTGATACGTACAGATTAGTTTGAGCCACAAAATCGAAATCGATTACCGATCCCCATCTATCGTCGTCCATGCATTCGTTCGATTGCCAGGTACAACACACAGACACTACTTCTCTCACCATTGCACAGCTAGTAGACCACGCTACACCATGATGGCTTTATCGATTAATAGAGTGCTTATTTTCAACTGCCTTCTCCTAGCAACACACGCTTTTTCGGGACCCTTCTTGACAAGGTCGGCCAGAGGTGCTTCTACTGTTGCCATGTCGAACAGTCGCCTATCGGCATCCAAGATGATCGACTTTAGCAAGTACGAAGGCCTCGGGAACGACTTTATTCTCATTGACGATCGCGACAAGAAGGATCCCAGTTTGACTCCCGCACAGGCCGAAAAGATCTGCCACCGGCATTTTGGCGTTGGTGGAGATGGAGTCATCTTCGCCTTGCAGCCACCAGATGCCACCTACGACTTTAAAATGCGGATCTACAACTCGGACGGCAGCGAACCTGAAATGTGTGGCAATGGTATTCGTTGCATGGCACAGTTCTTGAGCGATCTTGGTGAAGACAAGAAAATTTACAGGATTGACACTCTTGCCGGACCGATCATCCCTGTTATGAATGCTGACGGAACCATTACCGTCGATATGGGCGAACCCGTTCTGGACGGGCCCACTATCCCAACAACGCTGACTCCCAACGCTGACGGCAATTCCGTGGTAGAACAGACTCTAGAAGTCAATGGAAAGACTTGGAAAGTGTCGACCATCAGCATGGGAAATCCGCACGCAATCATTTTTGTCGACGACTTGGAAAACGATGTGAACTTGAGCTCGGACGGACCCGCCCTCGAGACGGCATCCGTCTTTCCCGCCAAGACCAATGTCGAGTTCGTTCAAGTCATGGCGCCCGACCACTTGAAAATGAAGGTGTGGGAACGAGGAGCGGGACCGACACTGGCGTGTGGAACGGGAGCTTGCGCACTAACAGTAGCGGCCATTCGTGCTGGCAAGATTCCGCAAGCGGGAGCGACCCGAGTGACCTTACCCGGAGGCGATTTGTTTATCGAGTGGCGTGCAAGCGACAACAAGATCTACATGACGGGACCAGCAACCTTTGCCTTTCAAGGAAAAGCCAAACAACCGTAAATTGAGAGAACGTGTGAGGGATTGATTTCGGTATGTTGTGCGCGACTCGGTGCAGAAATACTATCGACAAGGAGAACCGTAGAGACATCTGTATACAGTTTGATAGACGCAAGTTAATCGCCATCATCTATGTTGTCTTCAACAGTGCCTTACTATGGAACAGTTTCGCTAAAGATTTCATCGCAGTTTCAAGCTACAAATGTCAAAGTAGAGTATGATATATGACTAATGCATCGGATAGTGCTAAAATGTGAGCAGAGCTTTTATGTAAAACGTTTGGTGCTATTCACAGGTCCTGTACGCATGTGAGCATTCCCCACCACTATTGACTTGCACCTTTGAACGCGTTTAGTGACCAGCAACCTTTTCGCCCGGGTCCGTCGCCACGAAACCGATTCCTGTCATGAGAAGAGTAACACCAACCCAGCCCTGGAACATGAGAGTCTCGCCCAGCAATAGTAGGCCCAAAACAGCTCCAAACATGACCGAGCCTGTGCAAGGCGGAGGTTAGGGAAGAGAAATGGTGTGAGTTAAGGTGATGGGGCTGCTTCCATTAGTTGATCATCGTTAGGGTAAACGTACCTCCAATAATAATTGGAATCGACTGAGTGGCAGGGACGCCCAAACCGGAAACGACAAACGAGACCATCTCCGCAGTACCGACCGCTATTCCGGCCAAGCACGACCAAATGAGGCCCCACTTGTCATAGTTGAGATAGCAGGTGCCTCCTTCCTTGATGGAAAGAATAACCAGCAAAATTGTTCCAAAAAGGGCAGCGACAAACTGAAGAACGACACCACCCAAGATGGGATTGATGGACGCCGATCCCTTCTTGATGAAGATGTTGTAGAACGCGTAAGCACTCGCGCAGACCAAAGCGGGCCCGATCCACGCCAACAACGAGAGAGACGGAGCAGCAGGGCTGGCATCTTCAGCTCCTCTTTCCTCGACCTTGTCTCCTGGGTCAGTCGCAACGAGAGCAATGCCTGCGACAAGCATGGCCACACCAGACCAGCCCTGTCGCAGTAGGTTTAAAGGGACAAGAAAAGGTGCGTTAAGGTGATGGGCTGCTTCCATTCATTCCATTCTCGGTAGGGTCGACTTACGTGACACATGAGCTTCTCGCCCAAGGTTAGGATTCCCAAAACGGCTCCAAATAGCACGGAGCCTCCAATGATGATGGGGATTGACTGCGTGGCAGGAACACCCATACCAGACACACAAAAGGAAAGCATCTCAGCCGTACCAACAGCAAGCCCAGCAGCACAAGACCAAAACAAGCCTGCCTTGTCGTATTCCAAGTCGGCCTTGGTATCTTTATCCTTGATCATGATAGCTCCCAACAAGCAAGTGCCCAACAAGGCCGCAACAAACTGCAAGACAACCCCACCCAAAATGGGATGAATCGTAAAGGATCCTTTTTTAATGAAAATGTTGTAGAAGGCGTAAGCTGCAGCACAGGCGAGGGCTGGAAAGATCCAAGCCATCAAAGCTGGCGGTGGTTCAATCAATCCCCCCTTCAACAAGCCTGTGCCCTCACCAACTTCGTCGTCATCATCATCAAAGTCCAAGCCCTCCATGCCGAGTCCAGCCATGGACGTGCGAATGGAGCCACCCAAACGACCTCCAATCGAGGAGCGAATGTTGGCCTCGTGGGCAATGTCGAGGGCGCCATTTTCAAAGGCAAGGATACTACAGCGACGGCCATCTAGCAATACGCTTGTTCGGCGAGTGTTCCTGCGTGGTTCCGACATCGGTTGTTGTAGTGTTGGTTTTCCTCTCAAGTTGTGTTGGGGCTGTACCGATTTATCTTATCCGTTTTTCTGATGTCCTCGCTTTCCCCGCCCTGACACGGAAACGGAGGCAGAAGCCAATCAGAATGTAGCAAAGGTCGAAAGAAGGTCCAAGTGCCGAGAAAGTTCTCAGCACTTGACGTACTCCGAAGGCGATCCTCGGGTTTTCCTGCACCCTTACATCGTACGAGGTACAACTGCCACGTTTTTCCTTCTAGGTAAAAGAAGAGGAAGAATGGCTCTTCTTCTATAAATATTAGAAGAAGAAGAATGGTTCTTCTTTGATTTCCGTTAAAAGAAGGATGATTCTTCTTCTACAACTATGAAAAGAAGAAGAAGAATGGTTCTTCTTTTAATAAAAGAAGAACCATATTTCTTTTAAGTATCTGTTGAAAATCCTCTCTTCTATTACTTAAGAAGAGAAGTGACATGCTGACGTGGTATCGAACTTGGCACGCTTATCGAATTTGGCAAAGCAAGGCGCCCGGATCGCTTTATTCTCTCGACGGGCGCGCCGCAAATCTCGTTCACGAACAAAATAAAGTCACGATTCCGGATGTCCCTGTTCTTTATGGTCCATTTTCTTTGGGAGTGTTTTCATCCTTCAACTACTGCTTCTTACTCACTCATCCTCTCACTAGAACGAAACCATGGCGTTTGCCGATGAACTCAACCTCTACAGCAAAGACTGGCTAGTCACGCTTGTCATTGGCTTTCTCGTAGCGAGTTACTGGCGCGGAACCTGGGTCCTCTTGGATATCTGGCTATGCGACCAACCTGGCGAAGCTGGTCTCGTTACCGGCGACTCGTTTTGCTTTGTCGGTATCATTGAAGGACCCTTTATCAAGCAACATCGCGAATCCGGATGGATCTCGGCTGGTATTGGTTTGGCCCTGTCATTTATTGGCGTGTCCATGATGTGGATGGGATTGTGGCGTCCGGACGTTGTGGATATCACGGACAAGGTACACCTGCCGCCAACCAAGACTGCGACGCGAATGCTCATTGTCTACATTCTAGGCTTTGCTGCTGTCAACGTGTGGCGTGGAGTCTGGTACTTGACTGACTTTTTTCTGCTTCCCAACAAGCTGACTGTTAATGAGTGGGGCGAGTGGCCCTTGACTTCTTTTTGGGTATCTTCCATTGTGGTACGTGTGCTGTGTTGCTGTTGCTGTCCTGTTGCTGTTGGCGCAGCGATGTCCATCTTATGTTATTGTCGTTAATTCGATAACTTACCCACCTCATACCTATATCGTTCCTATATTACAGGGATCATCGGCTTGCTTTCTCATGTTTGCGGGTTCTTCGCTCCTGGCTCCTCCGGGAATTTTTCTTATTGACGGCCCTGGGGTGAACCCTCCGTGCGTATTGACAGTTTCCTTTACTGCACGAGTTGATACCGGCAACTAACAACTTTATCTCTCTTCTAACACTCGCATAAGAACAGTCCCATTGCCGTGACGGCTCTCTCCTCGTACTACTCGCTCACTCTACCAGCGGGCGAAAAAAATCCAGACTTGCCCAAGATGGCCATCTGGTCCGACATTCTAATTAGTTTCATTGGAATTCCCATTATGGTCGTTTGGTACTGGCGTGGAAGCTGGTTGCTCATGGACTATTACCTCTGGAAGTTCTCTCCCGAGCCCATTGATGTGCACAAGTCCATTGCCTGGTCCCTCATAATTGGACTCGTTCTCATGTTTATCACGAGCGAGACTGTCTTTGCGTTCATCAAGATCAAGAATCAGTTTGTCCTGGCCATGCTGGGACGCTTGCGCACGTACATCTTGGCGTGGGGTGTTGTTAACTACTGGCGTGCTGTCTGGTACATCTGGGATGAATTCCTAGGGGGGACCACGCAGTGGTCCTGCTGGATTGCGCACGCTTTACCGCTCGTGCTGCTCATTCTCATGGGCTGCATGTCGTGTATCCTTGCGCCGGCTTCGACCTTGGGCGTGGACTTCGTCCCGCATCCATTATGCGCGGACGAACCTCTCTTTAGCAACCTTCCCGTTCCTGCTGACGATCTCTTTTTGCTAGGCATTGGTCGCGAACCCCAACCGCTCGATGAAGCAGAGCTTCCCAAGGAGGCTATCGAGAACAAGAAGATGCATGTTTGCATGAGCGTCTCTGTAGCGAGTTTGGTTTTAAACCTGAAAGATCTTGAAGAAGAAGGAAGTGAACATGCCGACATTGAAATGACAGATATGCAAAAGGCTGCGGCCGCCGCCGTGGCTGCGGCTTCTCCTAAAGAGTTGGAAATGGCCGAGGAGAAAGAAGGAGCCATCTGGGCTAGCGGTGCTACGGGACGGCGTGGCTCGTACAGCAGCGTTCGTACCAGGACGGAAGTCGCCGAAAGGCGATCGTCGTACCTTGAGCTGCAGCGTCCCGATTTGGACCGTCGTGTGAGCCGCACTGGCTCCATGCTGGCGAGCAGGCGTGAATCTGGAATCGAAGGAGGTGCTGTCAGGCGTTGCAGTGACTTGTTCCGCAATCGCTAAAACGCATTGCGTTCACCTGATAGTCGTCATAAACTGTCATTCTACTTGCCATGCCTGCATGCATTACTTGTAAAGATTGAGAATAGCTGCAGTACTAAAAAGCTAATCATATTTTGTTTGAGTGCCAAAATAGTTTTCCAGTAAACGTTTTTACTTACTCACTTACTGTACTGTTGCGTCGACAGAACTGTACGGCGTGCGAGGCTTCGTACTCGTACGTACAGTATGTCTATCAAACGTGTCAGCGCCCCTTCGTGCAGTTAAGTTGAGAATTCACCTGTACGTGGTCAGTCTTCGCTTTTGATATTTCTGTTTTTTCGCTTGCTTGCTTTGCTGGTTTGTTTGTTCTCAAGGAATTGAAGATTGAAGCTCGCTCTGCGCTGTAGGCAGGGGGCAAATTCCGTATTCCAAATAGGCCTTGGCATCTTTATCCTTGATCATGATAGCTCCCAACAAGCAATGCCCAACAAGGCCGCAACAAACTGCAAGACAAGCCCACCCAAAATGGGATGAATCGTAAAAGATCCTTTTTTAATGAAAATGTTGTAGAAGGCGTAAGCTGCAGCACAGGCGAGGGCTGGAAAGATCCAAGTCATCAAATCTGGCAGTGGTTAATCAATCCCCCCTTCAACAAGCCCGTGCCCTCACCAACTTTTCTTCTTCGTCATCATCAAAGTTCAAGCCCTCCATGCCGAGTCCAGCAATGGATGTGCAAACGGAGCCACCCAAACGACCTCCAATTGAGGGGCGAATGTTGGCCTCGGGGGCAGCAGTGTCGCTCGAGGGCGCCATTTTCAAAGGCAAGGTAGAGCAACGGCCATCTGGCAATACGCTTGATCGGCGAGTGTTTCTGCGTGGTTCCAACATGTGTTGTTGTAGTCTAGTGTTGTTCTTCCTCTTACGCTTTCCCCGCCTTGTGACACACGGAAACGGAGGCAGAAGCCAATCAAAACGTAGAAGGAGGGTCAGAGTGTCGAGAAAGTTCTCAGCACTTCTCGGACTCTAAAGTTCAGTTGGTGGCGATCACAAACCGTTGGGCGCTCGGCCACTGGCTGACTCAAGACAAGGACGGCGTTTTTTTTTTGGTGAGGGGCGAGTGCGGCAGGCGCGCGCTCATCATCGGTCCACTTCTCAGATCGGAATGCGGCAAACGATTGTCAGCCAGATGACTCGTTTGTGTCTGGACCAAATTTGCTCAAGGGTGATCTTCGATCATTATTGCTTTTGACGAACACTGCGTAAAGCCCAGAAGCCATCGCAACGCTTTGAAAGTTTAGTACTCTTGACTTGCTTACCGTGCAAGTCGCTCTGCTTTATTATCGCAGTTCTCTTTGGACGTCCCTTTCTTTACGCATTCTCTGGACGCTCGTCGGCCTTGTTAATCGCAGTTGTCTTTTGATCTTTAGCTGACACATGGGGGGTCCGCATTCGGTGAATACGGTTTGCTTCGCTCAATCTAGCGCAAAACTCATCGTTTGACCATGTCCGAGCCTTTGCCTCTCTCAAAGTCATGGGAGGTTGCGGACGATGAGTTTGATACTCTCAGGTTTTGCGGTGCATTGGAGGCAGGGGATGTTGCAAAGGCAAAGACCTTTCTCACCACGGCGGTGGATCCCTTGCAAGAGCATGTCAGCCCTAGGGCTAAGGATTTGGTTGAGTCTGGCGAGTGGGACCTTGCGCCTGTTTGTTTGTATTGTCTGACGGCGATGGTTGTATTGAATTTGTGCCGCGCACCGGTGGGCGCTTCCATTGGGATTGAACCTCCGGCCACGTCGGCGGGAAATCTCTGTGAAACAGTGGCTCATTTGACAGCGGATCCGTTGGGAGTGCAGCCGGGACGGTATGTTTCTACCGGTAGTACGGCCAGCGGCGCACCTGTTCAGAGCGGCATACGATCGTACCCGTATTTGCCCTTGAGTGCTTTCAGCGAGGAGGCGGCTGCAACCCTGTTGGGCCCAAAGCCCGGCCAGCCGTCCTTCTGTCTGACCCTTGGCCAGTGGAAGTTCATCTTCGGGGCGCTCGCGGGGGAGGCGGCAAGAGCAGAAACGAAGCACCTTGTGTGACCCGGCCCTAGGCGCCCACCTACTGTGGACACCGATCTGCCGAGTGATGTGGGGGACGAGCTCCCCGAGCCACCTTTGGAGCCAGACGCTACCCGGGATCTCCTGGAACTTATGCTCGCGGAACAGCGGGATATGGGCGCCCGCATGAGGAGCCTGGAGGCGGGTTTGTGGGCCTCGGAGCAGGATCGGGAAACTCAGAGGCAGAGGCGTCAAAGCAAGAGAAACTGATCGCCGAACTCAGGGTCCTGCGCGGCACGATGGCGGCGGAGCTGGCAAAGGCGAGCGGAGCCCCCGCCCGGGTTAGCCCCCGGCTTTACGCAGTGTTCGTCAAAAGCAATAATGATCGAAGATCACCCTTGAGCAAATTGGGTCCAGACACAAACGAGTCATCTGGCTGACCATCGTTCGCCGCATTCCGATCTGAGAAATGGACCGATGATAAATGGAGCTAGCGCGCGCCTGCCGCACTCGCCCTTCACCAAAAAAACGCCGTCCGTGTCTTGAGTCCGCCAGTGGCCGAGCGCCCAACGGTTTGTCCGCTCTCCGTGATCGTCACCAACTGAACTTTAGAGTGCGAGAAGTGCTGAGAACTTTCTCGGCACTCTGACCTTCTTTCTACATTTTGATTGGCTTTTGCCTCCGTTTCCGTGTGTCACAAGCATCATAAGGGGGGTTTCAGTATGGCCGTCTATTTTAAGATAATTATAGATAGTAATAGAGGGGTTTGTCTTATATTTCCTCCATGTTACTTGCTTAAAGGTTTGTGCTCTTGCCATTTAATTTCCAAACCGCTATGTGCATGTTATTTTCCCAATTTTTTATTACACTTATGTTAAATAGCTCAAGTGTGCATGGAAATTGTGGCGAACCAGTAATAATCTTTCCTCTTCATTATCCCATCATTGACCCCCAGCATTTTGCCAGATAGCGCAGCAAACTGATAATGACTATCTTCAGCTTTTTAGCTGGTTCCGATCGACGCCAATCTGGAGGTATCTTTTTTTTAGTGGTAGTACTGAACTTCCTGTCGTCTTGATTATGTTATTTCCTTCCCTCGAATTACGATTTTTGTCTTGTTGTTGAATACTCCGCCAGTTGAATTATTTGGTGGTGTCCTGGTGCCATCCAATATTTGGATAAATTCCAATAATCCAAGTGTCGAAGAAGAGTCTTTTTACAGTACAACTATTTCAAATTGTTTGTTGTTGTTACTGCTACCGAAGCCACAGACCTGAAGATCTCGCCAACTGTTACCACTATGCCATCATGCAACTGTTGTTATGCGTACTTTTGTTCTCACAATGGTCTAAATACGCATGTATCTGCCATTGCTGCATGCTGCGAACATGCAATGCTCGCTGCTGGCCGATTATTGCACCAACCACCACAACCTTTGAATGGAGCCTGCTACAATTGCCCTCCCTCTTTAAGCAACAGTACAACTGGTGGTTCTGGTAGTGTGCTTCCTGTTGCCGGAGTTCCCAACTTGTTTTCCCAGTTGTTGCCCGCTGCAAGATGTGACCCTCACGATGGCTCGGACGAAGATGGTGCCGCTCTTCTGTTTGACAATAATTGTCTTGATGAAGGAGACTGTCTTTCTGTCCCCAGTAATGTAAGGAAAGAAGCAGAAAGCAGTGCACCATTTCATGAAGACAACAGTATTGGCAGCAGTATCAAGCCTATAAACTGGCGTTCAGGGTTTCAAAATGGTGCTGGTGCTGGTACGGATCATGACGATTATGACGGATACACTCCAACGGCAGGAGAAGCCGTTGATGCAGTTCCAGATTTTGTCAACACTGATATTTATGGGTTCCAACCCAGCCTAGACAAGGATGACTGCATGAATGCTCCTGACGAAGGCGAGGTACCTGGTAACAACCCGGTAATGGAAACATGTTTCCTGACGAAAGCGAGGTACCTGGTAACAACCCGGTAATGGAAACATGTGACTTCCAGCACATTATCCATGGGCACCTGGAGCGCGTCCAGACGTACCTACTTGTGCTGATGAAGAAGTTCCAGTGTCCGCTAGAGGCGTATGACGCTATCATGGATTGGGCCGAGTTTGCCACCAGCAAGCCTAGTTTTGACTTCAGTGCGGGATCCGTAGGAAACAAACGGGGCAGTGTTGTTGCGGCTCTACCAAAAAAGATGGGAATGGAAGGTCTTCAACCGTTTGTCTCAGAAGTTGTCGTCCCAACACATGCAAAACCGGTTGAAATTGTTCGCTTTCGGTTCAGCCATGCGCTTGACTCCACGTTTTCGGACCGCTCTATGATGAAGCAACCTAATCTTGTCATCAACCAGCTGTTGTCTGGGAAAGACCCCTACGCCTTGTACGAGTCCCCTGGCAACTTGCTGAACAAAGTTCATTCCGGTTCTAGCTTTCAAAATGCCTATTGGTATAAAATCAAAGACCCTTCGTGCCAGTTTCTGATTTTTCTGATTTTTTCATTGACAAGACTGGCATTGATGGTATGCAAAGGTTTGGGTTGGAGCCATTGCGGTTCACCCTGTCTATCTTTAAGAGAGGTGCGTGTTCACAGCTTTGCGTGGAGGACTCTCGGATACGTGCCGGATCTTTACAAAGGGAGCAGTGCCAAAAACAAACGACACAAACCTGTAAGTGTAGACTTACAAGCTGGCATTGTTGTATGGTGGTGTTTCCACCCATTTCCTTACGTCTCATTTCTCTGTTTTCCCAATTGTGCAGGGTGACAAACTCCGCGGATTTCACATTTGCCTGGACAAAATAGTAGAGGACGTTGTTGCCATGCAAAAGGATGGCTTCCCCCGTGCATTCTTTCCTCAATGCGACTTCACTAATGGTCTCACGAATCTGACACTCACAACAGCCAAAGAAAACAGTGGAGCCAGTTTTACGCTCTCGCTTCTTTGGGCAACCGAGTCCGGCCGGGCGTTAATGAAAGTGCTGAAGGGTCACTCTGTCGAGACATTGCAATCCTTTCGCTACACTTTTCAGTACCTATTGGTATACGAGTACTGGACCAAGCAAGGAGAGGTTTGGCCAGTAAAGATAGAGAATGACGGAGTGTCTAGAAGGGTTAGCACATCCGCTCAAGAAGCAACCATCCACATGACGGATTCTGTTAAGAAGGCCTATCCTCGTACTGAATGTAAGCCTGGGGAGGAAGGTAATGATGAGGCGTTGAAAGGCACACAGGGGTGGAAGCTCAACAAATTTCACGAGCTCCTCCACATTGTTTGCTGCATTGGCATGTTTGGATTGCCTGAGAACTGGATTGCAAGTCATGGTGAGCGGCATCACATAGATGACTGCAAGCGGCCGGCCGCAACTGCTCAGAAGCGACACGACCGTTTCACGAAGCAGGTGGCGGAGAAACTAGTGGACCATATGGTGATCAAAAAGGCCAAGGGAGAATAGTTCCTACCAGTAGAGCTGAACGGGTCAGCTCAGCAAGTTTTCAAAACGCGACGCTGTCAACATGTTTCCCGGCCTTGTCCACAACGGCCAGCTGATAACTGGCTTGTTGCGTACTGTGGAGCCATGTAATAACAACGCTCGTGCCGTTTATGACGGGAGCTCAGTGCGGAGATCTCGCACTTTGTTGTAGTTTTACTTGTCAAATATTCCGCCCCAGTGGACTCTTGCAGAGGGAAAAACCTTCCGGCCTTTTCGAAGGAACGACCAACATTTCTCCGTACCTCGCTGAATTTGTTCGCTCCTCGTTCTTTGAGTCTCACACCGATGCAGGTGGCATCTACACACCACTTCAGAAGTTCACAAACTTGCAACTGCATTCGGAGATGGTGAGTGAAGATGAAATGTTCCGGGAACACTTCAATTACAGAAGGGAAGGTTCCTGGCATGATTGGGTGAATGTACAACGCGAGCGCATTGTAACGAAAGGAGGCGTGCAAACCAAAGTGGAGTTTACCAACTCTGGTCGCGTTCTACTCTTTGTTACCTACTACGGTATCTCTTTTCCTCTTCAACAGCAGGAGGCGCAAAGCAAAGAACAAAGCGGTGATCTGCTGCTCGATCGTCAGCGGTCGCGGCGCGGCCCGTCCCGAGCCCGTGCTCTCCAACAAGATCGAGGGCTCATTGTTTCACCAATTGAACGCTTGATTGAAACACGCGCACAACCGGCTCCACGCCAACGAGCTTGACATACACCATTGCCTATGTACAGCCACGGCAGTCCACGATACCTCGAGGACCCTTGTACGAGCCTCCAACAACTCGAACAGTGCCAACCAACTCGAAACCCACGTTCCTTCGACGATCCTTCAGGGACCTCCGTTGGCGGTTCCGTGGCCCTCTCCACAATGACTCGGTGCACACTATACCGCATCAGTTGCACGATAGGCCCATAGTTCAATTTGACATACACCATCTTAGCAAGTGCGCTGTGTTTCCAAACCGCACGGCCCTCAATACGACCCAGCGATTACCCTCACGGGCATTTTCGTCGGTCCCACTCAACATTTTTCACTTTCTGTGTCACAAGTTACCCTGACAACGCATTCGCTAATAACAAGGGAAACGCTCATCACAACTGTCGCCAGATCGCCAACATGGTCTCACCAATGCGCGCATTTTCAGGCTCAAATATTTTCAGTCACGACCCGGGACCCACTCGGAGGTAACGGCAAAAAAACTACCCGGTTCAACGACCCATTACGCTACACAAGCTTGTGCTTCGGAAGCTCTCTCAGGTTAGGCCCACTTGACGGGTATCGCCTGGATCTTCACGCGCTCTCCTCGCATGTGGAATGATTAGTTGCGGGGAACACTCACAGAAAGGATCGGGGAACCAGAGGAACAAATTTTTCTCTCTTGTGTTTCTTTCTCTTCTCTTCTGGGGTGTTTCTCACCCATCCTGTCTCTCTTCTGCTATCGACCCTGCGGGCTTCTTGGTGCACGTGTCATTCTCTCAACCTTTTGTTCTGGTTGGGTGGATTTCCAGGCGCCTGGATGCTCTTTCGGGGTGGCGGTTTCAGCCAATCCCACGGGATTGACTGTGCTATCTCTTGGAGATAGGTTTGTGTGTGCTCTTGGCGGCTCTGCCGCCAAACAGCCAACAACCAATCACATCTCACTAGCAGTTAGCATCTATCAGGCTCTGTCCTCCCACCAGGGGCAGGGTTCACGACAGCAGTTGAGCAACGGGGGGCAATTGAGGGTCTTGGCCATCGATTGTCCGGCGCAGATCGAGTGCAACGAGGAGACAATTTGAAGGAGAATACGAGCTCTAGCAGCTCGTAGGTCTTCAGAGCCACGCACATGCCAATCCATGAGAAGCCCAACCGCAAACGATGGAGAGAGAGTTCATTGTGTTGTCTTCCTAGCCTTGTTACTTCGTACCAAGTCTTTGTAAGACATCTCTTTGAGCTCCCGTCCGCCTGCCCCTTTGCGGTTTCAGCCAATCCCACGGGATTGACTGTGCTATCTCTTGGAGATAGTTTGTGTGTGGGAAAGTCCGAATCAATTCTGCTCCCTCAATCCTCGTGGAGCTTGGGAGTGACGTGGCCGCGCGGGGCGAGCCGCCGCGCTTCACTCCATCGTGTTGCAAAAGCCACGATGTTGCATGCTGCTAGTTTTGGACGGCGCAGTGTGCTAGATTCGGGGAGTAACTAAGTACGTTGGCTCCCCAACCCCAGCCC
>Ga0307978_1000805_pt1 | contig 25062 bp, 17 predicted proteins | sample OrgLakmetage1056_FD_203151 | JGI IMG/M metagenome (GOLD analysis project Ga0307978, IMG submission 203151) | Saline water microbial communities from Organic Lake, Antarctica - #1056 | ecosystem: Environmental > Aquatic > Non-marine Saline and Alkaline > Saline | place: Antarctica: Organic Lake...
TGTCAATGATGATGATGCTGCTGCTACTGCTGCTGCTGCTGCTGCTGCTGCTGCTGCTGCTGATGATGATGATGATGATGGTACAGTTCCACTGTCATTCCGACCGCACTTCAAGTCACTTCACCAAGAGCAAATGGAAGTGTTGCAAAAGGCAGTTGCCGCAGACAATGTCACGGGTGTCGCCCTGGTTGGTTGGCAACATGTGGCCGACTCTTCGAGGCGGCAGGCCATCTTGCGAGACGTCATGATCCAGCTTGAGAGCCAGAGGGATGCCACTACTGTGGCTGTCTTGTCCACCAATACACTGGTACAAATACTCGAGGCGGCTTTGACGGGGGTGAACGTGATTGGGAGTCGTCTTCCAACCGTCTGGGCACAGTCTCGCAAAGCCTTTGTTTTAGACTACTTGACAGGGAACTCGGCGAAAAGGATCCGTCTGGACGAGACTGCCGTGAACTTCAACGCCGAGCTCCATTTGGACGCGGATGGCTGCTTGGATTTGACTGCCAATAATGACGACCCCGCCGAGCACGCTTGGTTTCATGACTCGCGTCCTATAATGGACGGCTGTCAGTGCTTGACGTGCCGAATGCACACAAGGTCCTATATTTATCACTTGGTGTGTGCCAAGGAACTCTTGGCAGAAATTCTACTCTTTGTGCACAATCTGCACCACTTGCTGCAAATTTTGCAAGAATTTCAGTGCGCACATGCCTCCAAACAGGTCGAGGAGCTGTACAACCACATGATAGACCAACTCCCCGGTGAGTAGACTATTGTATGCCAAGTTGAAGGCTCATTTGATGGACGAACTACGATACCTACGTAGCTACTACTAGCTATAGCGCCTACTACTACTCTAGAGCTGCAAGGCTGGATTATCGCTCCTCTTACTACCATGTTTAAATATCTACGAGATGTTAGATTTATTAGGCGTTGATTAGGGCTCGAGTTAAGCAGGACGTCACACGCGCGTCACCTCGAATTTCGCAGAGCTCGAGCATAATCAAGAGCGATCACAATGGAGCACAGTAACAGTAGGGCGTCGACGAGTTACCTCCTGTTCTCTCGTTACGCTCGTTCACGTTCACGTTCACCATAAGCTTGCAGGATCCTTTCGAGTCTCTCTTGTGATTGCGATTGCGATTATTGTTGTTTGAGAAGAGCGGTGGAAGCAGTTTTCCTGGAAAGTTCGGATATACTCGTAGCACCTTGCTCATGAGAAACGAGGCGTGTGTCTCTACCATTCAGCAGCAAGCAGGGCGTGCTGGTTGCAAACGGTCGAGACGATTACGCTGCAATCTCTTCAAACGCCAAAATCAATTGCGTGTGTACCACCTGCTACTCGTGTCGCTACTTTGCACGTTGAACGGTAGCACCATGAGATTCTTCGTTTCGGGCTTGGCGGTACCCCTCCGGAGGCGAAGGAGTACGCTACAATGGAATACAAGAGTCCAATGGAAACAGCGAGGACTCCTGCCGTCGAGTAGCTTTCCCAGACGGTCGTCACTTTCCTGTGGCATGACACCTGGGACAACTGCCCCCACTTCCACTCTCTCAGAGGACGTTTCTACAATACAAAACTGCTGCGATCGACTCTTTGATCTGCAGCTCCCCGAAGGACGATGTGTTGGTATCCAACTACCAGAAATAAAGGACGATGATCCCGACAGCTTGACGCCGCAAGCAATAAGCGATCAACTAGACCAGCACTGGCTCTACAAAGTCTTGCACGCCGAAGAGATTGCCTACGGTGTGGAGCAACCTGCTTGCCAGGCATCACGCGAGTCCTTTTTCATTGGTCGCTTGGCCATGCGGCAGGCTTTAGGATTGCATTACGTTTCCACGACCGACCCAATTTTGAAGGACGCGCATGGTCGTCCCGCCGTACCCGCTGGATTCTTGGGTTCTATTAGTCACAAGCGTCGGACGGCCGTGGCCCTGGTGGCCGTCCACGAGCAAGAGCAGCAGGCTGATACTGGCATGGGAGATGGTAGTCGTCCCCGGCTCGGTATAGGAGTCGATATTGAACAGACTGTGACTAGTTCACGGAACAGTATTGCTCGAAAAGTGTTGACTGTCAGGGAACGGGAAACGCTCGGACGTATCGAGGTAAGCAGGAGAGGTAGATTTGGGGTGATGCACACGAATGATGCACACATAGTTGTCTCTGTCTCGCATACTCACGCGTCTCTGGTATCTATACATCACTATACTATTCTCAGGGTCTAACCATTGACGAAGAAGTCTTGCTGAGGTTCAGCATCAAGGAGTCTCTCTATAAGGCGATGCACCCATTGATTTGTCAATACGTGGGCTTTCAAGAAGCCGAGGTGGAACCCGCTGCGGACGGGAGTGTTGTCGTTGCATTGAATTTGAATTCAAGAGCCCACTTGCAATTTCGTACCGTCACGGCGCACTGGCGGAGACTTGCCGATCTCGACTTGTTCTTGACGAGCGCTAGTGTAACTCTGAAAGAAATGTACTCATAGTTATGAAAAATGGTTAAGCTATCGTAGAATAAACATGTTGGAATAGTCGAAAAAGTTACCGGTATAGCTGGGTATACTCTGTATCCATAGTCTACGTGTATACCATCCTATTCATGGCTACTAGACTAGAAAAAAGAAGACGACTGAAGAGTACCTAGAATGCACGAGAACCTCGAATAGCGCACGCGAGCCCGCCGAAACGAATCGATCGACACCAAATCGGCGGCGCGAGAATGACGAACACATAAACGGTACCCACACGGTCCGCAAACAGCACCGGTCGGCGGTCGGCATTCACGCACTCTACACTCTTCACTCTACGGCTAACGGCTACACCCTCAACTTCAGTACAAAGGCGCAGAGCAAGGTACCAAGGAACTTCTAGTCTACCATGGAGTCCAACACTGCTGCTATTGCCGAGCATGTTCAGAAGGACGCCGAAGAAATGAAGCAAGACAACGTCGAGGACGACGACGATTCCGACGTGGAAATGGAGGGCGTGGATATGGACGACATTGACGAGGAAGAGCCCGCAGACGCAGTAGCGGACGACGTCGCTGCCGTTGCTCCAAGCCCTACCAAGCCAGAAAATGAAGACGAAATCTCGGCCATGGAAACAGAAGAATCGCACGAACTCGAAGAAGCTCGCAAGGAGCGCCTGGAACTCATGCAAGCCGAGAAAAAGGCAGTCGAGGCCGCTCATGACAATCGGGTGCCCGCGACCGCACAAGAGCGGCTCGATTATCTATTGCAGCAGTCGGATGTCTTTGCACACTTTTTAGCTGGTACGTAACCACTTGGTCTCTACTGTACCGGTAGCAGTATTGATTTGCATGGTCTCTCTATATGCTCTCGCTCAACCTTTATCACTCCTCGTTTCACAGGTTCGGTCGCTGCCACGAGCGTCAAGGGTAAGAAGAGTTCTCGCGGCAAAAAGGGCCGCATGACGGAAGCCGAAGAAGACTCGGCTCTCTTAAAGACAGCGCAGTCCAAGCGTCGCGTCGTTCGTTTGGATCACCAACCTTCCAACTTGTCAGAACAGTGCAAGATGCACAAGTACCAGCTCGAAGGCTTGAACTGGCTCATCAAGCTCCACGATCATGGTATCAATGGGATTCTCGCGGACGAGATGGGGCTGGGCAAGACGCTGCAGACTATTTCTTTGTTGGCTTATTTGAGAGAGAGTCGTGGCGTTCGTGGACCGCACATTGTGATTGTCCCCAAGTCCGTCGTGGGTAATTGGTGCCGTGAGTTCAAAAAATGGTGTCCCAACATTAAAGCCATTAAAATGGGTGGAACAAAGGAGGAACGTCAACGTTTTGTGGCAGAGAGCCTGCCCCTCGATCCTGTCACGGGCAAGCGCAAGTGGGATGTTCTCGTGACTTCGTACGAAGGGTTGCTCAAGGAAAAGGGCAAGTTTGGGAAAATTCCTTGGCGATACCTTATCATTGATGAAGCGCATCGTATCAAGAATGAAAATTCGTCGCTCAGTGTGGCTGTTCGCAACATCAAGACTGAGTTTCGTTTGTTGATTACGGGTACACCGCTTCAGAACAACCTCAGAGAGCTGTGGGCCTTGCTTAACTTTCTCATGCCGGATATCTTTGGAGACGCCGAACAGTTTGACGAATGGTTCAGTCTCTCGGACGAATCCGGCAAGGAAAATGTCATCAAGAAGCTGCACACTGTTTTGCGACCCTTTATGCTTCGTCGCGTCAAGAAGGATGTTGCCACTGACTTGCCGCCCAAGAAGGAAACCAAACTCTACATTGGACTATCAGCAATGCAGCAAGAGTGGTATGTCCGTTGCCTACAAAAGGACGCGCACGAGTTGAACAAGCTGGGAGGGCCCGACCGAAATAGACTTTTGAACGTTCTCATGCAGTTACGAAAGGTCTGCAACCACCCTTATTTGTTCGATGGAGCAGAAAAAGGCCCGCCTTATGTGGACGGCCCGCATCTCTGGGAGAATAGCGGCAAGATGTCGCTTCTCAATAAGCTACTACCAAAACTGAAGCAGCGTGGTTCCAGGGTGCTCATTTTTAGCCAAATGACGCGCATGTTGGATATTATGGAGGACTATTGTCGTTTGGTGGGCCACGAATACTGCCGTATCGACGGTAACACGGATGGTGAAAAACGTGACTCTCAGATGGATGAGTTTAACGCGGATGGGTCCAGCAAGTTTCTCTTTTTGCTCAGTACTCGCGCGGGAGGTCTCGGAATCAACCTGGCTACGGCCGACATCGTCATCATTTTTGATTCGGATTGGAATCCGCAGGTTGATCTACAAGCCATGGATCGGGCTCACCGCATCGGACAAAAGAAGCCTGTACAGGTCTTTCGATTCGTTTCGCAAGACACGGTTGAAGAAAAGATTATTGAGCGAGCTGACCGAAAGCTCTTTCTTGATGCAGCTGTGATTCAGCAGGGACGACTGGCGGAACAAAACAACAAACTTGACAAGGGCGATCTTATGAAGATGGTACGCTTTGGTGCCGATCAGATTCTTAGTGGAAAAGGCGGAACCTACACGGACGAAGACGTTGACGCTCTCATTGCCAGGGGTGAGCAGCGAACCACTGAGATGCAGGCCAAGCTCGAGACAAATGCCCAGCACACATTGGCTGATTTTAGTTTGATCGACGACACTGATGCAGGCATTGATACTTTTGCTTTTGGAGGAAAGAACTACCGTGATTCCGACAAACCCGCTGGCAACTTTATCAACCTCCCGCAGCGCCAGCGAAAGCGCAACTACGACTTGAATGCTCCATCCAGCGTCGGACAGACAAGTGGCATGAAAGCCCATGCTGCTGATGCTGCGGCCAAGAAGAAGCGTAAGGGTCCGGCATTGCACGACTTTCAGCTCTTCAACATGGTACGCTTAAATGCACTCATTGAGAAGGAACGAGCGCTCGCATTTGGCAAGGAGCGGCAGTTGAGGGCTATCTCCGATACCTATGCCAGAGCATCCAATGCGCCACCTGTCGGCAGCGGGGTTGCCCAAGGCCAAAGTTACGAAGAACTTACCCAGTCGGCCAAGGAAATGGAGAGTAATCTGGATAGCTTCAAGCTTAATGACGCTGAGGAGAAGGAAAAGGCAGAGTTGTTGTCGGAAGGCTTTCCTGACTGGAGTCGCAAGGACTACAAGGCGTTCTGCGCGAGCATGGAACAGCATGGACGTTACGATTTTGCCAGTGTCTCACGTGATGTAATGAGTGAGACGGGCAAGGTTCTGCAGGAGATTCAGCGCTACTTTGTTGCCTTTTGGACCAACTACGAGAGAATCAGCGACTGGTCAAAGGTTATTGAAAAAATTGAGCGTGGAGAAAAAAAGATATTTCGAAGTCGTGAGATCCGTGATGCGATTCAAGAGAAGGTGGAAAGGCACCTTGAAGATACGTTTGGCTCCTTTTATGGGAAGGAGTCGCCTGAGAAGATCCCCCCGGTAGCAGAGTTGCTTCATTACTCTTGGCCCAAGATGAAGATTAACTATGGGTCTTCGGGACGCGGACGAGGCTACCAGGAGGAAGAGGACGCCTTTCTCGTTTGCATGATGTATCGCCACGGCTACGGTGCAGCCGAGCGTATTCGCATGGAAATTCGACGTGCTTGGCAGTTCCGCTTCGATTGGTTCTTCAAGTCGCGCTCGGCACGTGAGATCCAGAAACGATGTGACTTGTTGGTGAGGGTCTTAGAGCGAGAGAACGAAGAGCTTCGCAAGAAGGAAGAGGAGGAAGTTCAAAAGAAGAATATTGCTGAGGAAGCGCCGGTGGAAGCGCCTGTTGCGGCAGCCGCTGCCATGCCGGCTCAAGCTGTCAACAACTAAATGCTGTCTACAATGAGGTATACTATTACGGGAGTTAAATATTATCATATATTTGATCTATATCATTTTACACAAGAAAACAAGACGGGGACTTCAGCAGCAACAGGATAGTTGCCGGTATATCAACCTGTCATGTTCAAAACACTTTTTGACGGGGATGTCAACCTGTAGGACATGTAGTAATGGAGTCTTTCTGGTAGACTCCCACACCATCTGTAGATTCCTCCACGACGGGCGCGCCACCCAACACCACCGCTCTTCGACGCAGACTAGGCTGAACCGCTTGTTGTACCATGAAGCGCGCACAATCCATCTTGGCTAAATCAGCACGAGGATGATCCTTATACTTGGTGTTCTGAACATACCATGCCGTCTCGGGCTTGGTGCTCTCCTCCAAAATGACGGATCGAACAATCAGAAAAGACCACTCCGGACAAGTCTGTGCGACTTGATAGACAGCAAGTTCCGCGCCGGTCAAATCCTGGTACTGTTGCCAGCAAATGGTTCGAAAGAAGCCTTGCAGACGTTGTCCCTCGCGACTCCATTCCATGGGAGGCCAATCATCCGCAATCCCTACCGAACTCAGCATGATAAGTGCTGGAAGCGGAGGACTGCCTTTTGACTCTTGTTGTTGTTCTTGCTGCTGATGGCATCGCAAGTGCCCAGTAATAGCTCGTAAAATCTGCAGCGTTCCCTTCTTGGCAACACAATCGTCATGAAAGGGCTGTCGATTACCGAGACAAGAAATAACAGCGTTGACGACCTGTAGGTGTTGCGTTAGACTCGCGACCGCCGAGGCCGTGGTAATATCCACGGGTATCAATTGCAAGCGCGCAAGGTCTGCCTCACAAAACGAGTGCTGACCATCGCATCCACACTTCCAGTGAGATTCTCGCAACGACGCGGGATCCGACGAGAGTACGCGCACCTGCTGGATTAGTGAAGCTGGATACTCGAGGGCTGCTGCCACGGCGTGACGGCCCACGTCACCGAGGTCGCCCGAGCTAAAGACCACTGCGACTATCAAAGCTTCTCCAGTACTACTACCACTACAACTGATACTCGGAGCTGCAGTAGTAGTAGCAGCCATGTTAGAGAGTGAACGGGACCTTATTAATGGCAGATACGTACATTCCTCTCGGTCGGTTGCTTTTTGCTTTGTGACTTGACACTTTCCGAACCCTGTGTATACCACGTGTATATACGTTTATATAATATATGTGTTTGTCAGATTGACGATGTCTGACGGAATTGGAAAACGGAAATAAAATACAGTACTATAATTCCACTAAATTCCTTAGTTTCTGCTCGGCGCGCAGCAGCTACATCTTCACAGTGTACCGGTACCGTAGATATACTGTATTTACAGTAGTTTCGTAGACTGTGGCTATCAACCAGTACCGGTACCGAAGTTCAACTAATACTCGACTGTAGTGTACCGGTGCAGTACGAAGAAAAGCCTATACAAAGGCCTCAAAATACAATACAGTATACGTAAAATGATATCATTTACGACGTTAAAACGTAAGTCAAATCTTGCAGTTGTACGTTCTAATCGACGTCGCTGACGATGCTTAGTTAGTGACTAGTATTTCCAAGATAGTCTAGACTAGTTAGACTACCGGTACGATATCTGTTGAGCGTACGGCACGGGCTTGAAATTTATCTCACCGTCAATATAGACGTCATTGAGGACATCACCTTTGACGTCAATAATAACATCAAAACTCACTACTTGAACGCAACCTCTTGGCGGTACGTTTTTGGAGGTCCGAGTCTGCGAGAACTCTAGTCCTGCCGCATAGTCTGGACTGTCAAGGATAGAGCATGACTTGACAAACTCAGTCATTGCAAGGTGGATTCTTTCATATTCAGAAAGAGCTGCTAGGCCGGCATCAGGGTTGTCCTCTGCCAAACCCACAATGGCCTTAGTGATGGCATTCAACTTGGCAAACAAATTGTCCTGGAACAGTACCTGCACTGTCTGTTGTTGGCGTTGCTGAGAAGCAAGAATATCCTGCCGAAAGTGGTGCTCGTGAAGGTTGTGCTTAAAGGCTTTTGGGGCAGTCACCGTGGAAAGGAACCAACGTCCCGGGTAGCGTGCGGCTGTCGCTGACTGAACAAAAATGCTTAAGTGAAAACCGCACGTTTCAGCCTTGTCAAAATTCTTCGTTGTTGTGGTTTTTGTTTTGTCTTCGCAAGCACTGCGTTTTGACTTGTTGGGTCCACCAATGCGCTTCTTCTTTTCAAATGTAACACTGGGCTTCGCAGCTGCTTCAACTGCGGGCTTCTTTGTACCTGCACTGTCGCGATTTGCGGGAGGCCCGCCCATGACTACACTGGAGACAAACTGTCTTTGATGACTTGGAGTTGGTAACGTTTGCGACAATTAGAGAGTGTCCGCAGGAGATGGCAGACAACTTGACTTCACGCAAAAGGCAAGCTTCAGATCCGATCCCTTGAAATCTACTGGGAAAAATGTACTGTTGATGAAGGGTACAACTCGTTCGGAGTAGTTTGGCATGGGGGGTATGGGTCAAGGTGTTTGCAAAGATCAACATGAACAGAATCTTGGTTAGGCTCAGACTCGTTGAATAACAGTTCACACCTCCAGGTTTTGCATGTGTCTTCTAGGGCTTGTAGAGCAATGTGGAGTTCAGAAGTGCCCTCCATCTTGTCACGTGTTGGACGTCAAAGATGATGTCAACAATTCGGTCAAAAATGACGTCAAAGATACCCTACCCTACCCTTTTATGCTGGTCACTGCTAAAATCAACTGCCACGAAGTAAAAGTAGATGTCAAACATGTTAGTGAACTTTGCGCACATTTTGCAGTAGACAATACATGGAACTTCATTCTTACCAGGTACCGAAGAGGCAGACTAGCCTCAAAGATGATCACTTGGGCGGTTACAGAGGCGATGCAATATGGTGAACACGAGTACAGCGCAGGTATTGAGCGTGAGGACGGAACCATCCACCGTCCACCGACCCCTGAATTTACAAAAAACCAGGAATCCGAGTTAGCAAGCCGGAGGGTTAAATATGCATTTGCGCGCCGAGCAGAAACCGCGGTGGATTTTATTTCTTCCGATCCATCCGAATCCGATCCATCATCGATCGACAAATGAAATGAGATTCTTTGTTCTTCGGCAGATTCATTTTCACTTCATAAGCGTTGATCTTGCACGCCCGTACCGCACTGCTGTACTATAGCTTCGTATAGTGTCTACCCCCTGGTAGCATCTGTGCCTTATGGAACGACCACCACAGCGATTGACGGCGACGCCTAGCCAAAAAGGAAAACGTAGATGTGCCGACAGTCGACGCCTCGCCGTCCTTCTCATCATGACGGCAGCGTCCTCGTATCCGCGGAGAGTTGCCGGTTTTGGCACATCATTGACAGCTCTGCAGCTCTATGGAGGCAACTACCAGACCCTGCATGCCTCTCGTTTGGCGCCGCCTTTGCTGAGTAAGTTGTCGCAAGAGAATAATAAGCCCACAATCATCAATTCGGACGCTGGTGCAGGCGAATCGGAAGCCGACAGCCTGCTCCTATCACCGCTGGAAACGAGCAGTATCAGCATCAACGACGATGGTGCTGTGAACCACGCCGATACTGAGACAAGAAAAAAGACGATGCTCTTTCTTTTGTGGACCATTGCTTGGTTGTCCGCCCTGGACCGCGTAGCCATGTCGCTGGCCTTGCTTCCGATATCTCAGGAATTCGGCTATACAGATGCCGTCAAGGGATCCATTTCGTCACTCTTTAGTGTCGGCTACGGACTCGCCGTTCTTCCTGCGGGCTTGCTGGTAGCCAACGCGTCACCACGGGTAGTCATGGCGTCTGGCTTGGCCCTGTGGAGTGTTTCCACCATTGCCACACCGGCAGCCACATCACTCGCTGTCGAGAACATGGTGCCGTTATTGTTTGTTCGAGCCTGTGTCGGTGCTGGTGAAAGCGTTATTCTGCCCACCATTCAAAAGCTCTTGCAGGCGTGGATGCGACCCGATGAAAAGAGCTTTGCCTTGGCCGTCGTCATTAGCGGCTTTCAAGCTGGCACAATCACGGCCTATCTGCTGAGTCCAGAAGTCATGCAGTATCTTGGGGGCTGGCAAAGCTTGTTTTACATGTACGGAGGTGCTGGTCTATTCATACTGGTTCCGTGGTTGATTTTTGCTCAAGATGCGCCTGCGGACAATACGACCTTAGTGACGAGTAGTGAACCGCCAGCGTCTCCGTCCGCTCCCTGGGACGACTCGATTCAATCCTTCCGCGACGCGCCCTGGAACGAGTTTGCGAGATCTAAAGCAGTGTGGGCCATGGGCCTGACACACTGCTCCAAGAACTGGGCTTTGTACAACGCTTTGGCCTGGACTCCTATCTTTTACTCGGAGCAATACGGTATCGGTGTTCGCGATTCAGCGTGGTTGTCGGTTCTTCCCTCCATTGCCGGCACGGTAGGAGGTTTCGTTTCCGGTTATTTTGCCGACGCTGCTGTTCGAAAGCTTAAGGCTGGCGATGAAGTCGGAATCGCCAATATACGCAAGCTCTTCCAAGGGTTGTCGCAATTTGGACCTGCTGTGGCCTACGCGGCACTAGCGTTGCATATTCCGGAAGAACCTTGGGCTGCGCAAGCCTATTTGATGGTGGCGTTCGGTCTCATGTCCTTTGGAGCGGCTGGAATCGAAGTTGCTGTACAAGAAAAGGCTGGAAAGCGGTGGGTGGGTCTACTATACAGTGTTACGAGCTTGCCAGCGGTTATGGTGGGGACGCTTGGAGTCTACGTAACGGGACAAGTACTCGAGGCTACATCTTCGGATTGGGGCTACGTCTTTGGGATCAATGCATGTGTGAATGCCATCGGAGCAACTGCCTTTGTCACATTGTATGACTCAAAACGGGAGTTTGAATAGATGATATATTAAAATAAAATACTTAAAACACATACATACCGGTAGTGCACCAGTCCCTCTACAATATGGCGTGACACTTTCCATTGTCGTCTTATATCAGGTTGTTGCAATGCTTTCGGGCCGCCTCCCGAGGATCCGGAGAGAAGTACCAGCTGTAGACAATGGAAAGATGATTCAGAGAATTCCCAACTTCATCGTGACGCGCTTGTATCAACAAATCTCTCAAAAGGTCGCGCCTCGGAGCGCTGTGGCACTTTGAATCAAGGGAGACTGCTGTCGTTAGCATATCCATGTCCCAGAATTCCCTATTAAAAGTGCGTCTACCAAACAAGCGCTGGAGAGCATCAAAGTAGTAGCCGTGTTCAATCATTTCAAAAAGAGTGGGGTCGGCCGATGTTTGCAGCACCAACGCTTCTACATCGGGGTACTTGGCCCGAAAATGTTGCCGAAGGTAGTCTTCGAACGGATCTGATTCAGATAGAAATGAAAACTCAAGAAACTGAGTCTCTGTCAAGGCTCTCATGATTTGAACACCGAAATCATTGATAGTCGCGGCAATCTCTTGAGCTTCTGCAGCTTTGCACTGCTGTGGAGAATGCACATATTGGCGCAAAAGATCGTTGCAAACAGGGTTGTGAAACACGATGAATGGTATGAGTCTATCCTTTTTCGTTCATTGTCAGTCCGGTATCGAAATGACAATGCAAGGTCTCTCCACGACTCGTCAAGCAGATCATTGATCTTTGCAAGCATCTTGAAGACCTTGTCGTGGTACTTTTGCTCCTTCGTTTTAACATTTTGTTCGCGCCTTTCCTTCCTCTCTTGTTGCGCCATTTCCGCCTTTTGTTGGAACTCCTCGTACGTATCAATAAAGTCCTGGTAGGCTTCCTTGGTTGGCATATTCGTAATTAATACTTGCATTGGGTCGTTAGATGCAGACGCAGCCGGCAGCGCACCCAATGTCACTAGTGGTCCACACATCTCTCCACTTTGTAGCAAGGGTCGATTCCAAAGATAGACAAAACGTCCTCGTTTCCATTCACCTTTCGCCACTCGTGTGTTTCCCAAGACACCCCATTCAAACGGTATCTCGTCAAGCTTGCGAGCGTATTCCTCTCCCACAAGGCACGTTTTGAAACAGAGCGCCACGCCGAATGTGGGACGAACCACGCGGACCACCGTCCGACAGCAACTTTCGCACCTGCGAGCATTTACCAATCGGAGTAATCGGAGCGCGGATGGTGGATGAATCGACTGCTCCTTCATGAGACTGTACAGCGAGGCAACCGTTTGGCTGCTATAACTCCCGTGAATCAAGGCGCTCCGAATGACTAGTGGCACTGTTACTTTTTCCCTCAAGGTTTTGCAGGTAAATGCGAGTCGAAAGAGTTCTTTCGGAGCCAGAAACTGCATCATCAAGCCCAAGGCATCTTCGCCAATGGTGGGGAATACTACGGCGGCGTTTGATCGAGCCTTGCGCTTGGGCATTATGGATACCGTACCAGGTATGGCGCGAATGTGAAGTGTTGAAACGCGTAGAACTCTCACTACTCGGAAAAGGCTAAGCTCTCTTTCCAAAGGATTTAGATCTCGCTAGACTAGCTAGTTTCTAGAGACTAGCTAGTTTCTATGCTACTACCGGTAGAGAGAGTTGAGCAGCAACAACTAGTAGTAGTAGAATGGAAAGGAATGGAATGGCATAATGCAAGGCTGTAGTTCACAGTTCGGCATTCGGCATCAATGATCGCATCGCATTGCTGATCGAAGGGCGTTTCGTCACACGTCGTCGCTCCGTCGCCCGTCACTCGTCGCTTAGAACCTCAACCTTACGAGAACCGTGGGTGTGCTAGCTAGTCCATGCTTCGGACCCATACGAATACGACGGTCCATAATAGCTACGGTACGCAGTCGTAGCTATGATACAAGCAGCGAGATATTAGTTAGTCTTACATAAAATGTTACGTAAACTTAGATTTGACAGGCATCAAACACCAAAAGAGTCGGAGCGCCTGTTCAAGCTTATGTACGGTACCAACTTGGATTTCGTGTCCAAATCACGCACGGGTTCGATTCTTCAACCCGTTGATTTCGTGACCACGTCGGACTGGCTGAAATAAACTTCACGCGTCGCATCGACAACGAGGTCTTTTGTTTCGTATCGCGGGCCCGACGACGTAAAAGTAATCGTAGCTACCGTTTTCGTGCTAAAGCAGTCGTATGCATTATCCCCCATGAATTGACACTTATAGTTACCGGGCTCGCCACCAGCTGCTACAATTCCTGTGAAGTGTTTTGAATTGCGATTCCAATTCACTTCAAACAGAATGTATGGTTCATAATCGCGAGTGTCGAAACACTGACAAACAAGAGAAACAAAACCAACTATCAAGATTATCAAAAAGAAGATGATGCATACACCTTTGAAGGGGAAACCTGTGCGTTTTTTACGATATTTAGCCTGGCTAGACGTCTGCAGGAGGGGTTGTTCTTTGGTGAGCTCCTCGAGCTCGAGATGATGATCGTCACCAGACATAAGATGATGGTTGCGTTGCGCGAGGTTTGATAATCGCTGTTTGTCTTGACCACAAAGGCTGAAATGGAAGACGCCATTGCTACGAAAGGAGGGAAGAGGACCGTTGCTGTGAAACTGTATCATACATACCGGTACTGTTAAGACTACCGGTAGCAGCAGCGCTATGCGCTATCCCGGACTGCGCGCTATCGCGATCGAAGAAACGTCGCGCACGTCGTGGCGTCACTCGGCGCCTTGAACCTCAACCTTACGAGAACTGTGGGTGCTAGCTAGTAGATGCTTCAGACCCATACGACGGTACGTACATAGCTATGGGTAGAAGTAGAGAGGTATTAGTCTACTCGTAGTCTACTTAACTAGTCCAGGTAGCTAGTACTGGTCAAATAAGGTAAACCGCTTGGAACGTTTTTAATCCAGCCTTGCTCCTGAACTGATAGGTGGGTGGTGTCTTGGGGCTTATTAGTAGTAGCCAGTAGTAATAAGAGAAGATGAGGCCAGTCTCGTCGTCGTGCCCCTTCTATCTTAAGATCTATGGCACGAGTACAGCGGCTCTCTTCGTTGCGATAATGGCTAGATTGTCACCCGTGATAGAGGCATCGCAATAACGTACAAGATGCGCATCAAATCCGTGATCTCGTAGGTACCGTATTCGGCCCTCCTCTAAAAGGCGCCGCGCTTTGTGACCGAGATCTTGTGCCCGGACAACACCCAGTAACTCTAGCAGCGTCGATTTTTTGTACTCCCAATCCCGTAGGTCCGAAGCCCGGCTCATGGAAATCAGCATCCCAAAATTCTTAAAGTCGTTGTCTTGCACTCCTCCTCTCAGACCGACATGCGTTTGGCAAAAGCCCATGGACTCAAGAAAAGGAATGTTGCAATATTGGCCCTTTTTTGCCTTTTGGTGACAGCATGGTGCAAGGCAGCACGCTCCCACATGGGCGTCGAGGGGCGGCTGGCAGAGCGCCATGAGGCTCCCGTCAGTGGCGCCTCCACAAAGATGTTTGGTAATGGCAATGACTCCCCCGTTGTTGGCTTCTTTCATAGAAGCCATCGTACGGGCGGCAAGATGCCTTACATCTGCCACAATTCGTGAATAAGGTTTTTCGTTCAATGTGTTGGAAAGCGTCGACTGCGGTGGGTCGTAGAATTGATCCTTGTCACTGGCACGCCGATTGTCCAAGGCCACAACTGCCACTTGTCGCTCCAGCGCCTCATAAACAGCTCGCGTGAAGAGTGCTTTGCCAGCTCCAATATCCAAGACTAGGGGCGTTGCTCCAGTCTTGCGGATGCCAGAGATAAGATTGCAGACGCAGTTCAGGAGCGACTCGATCTGCGCCACGTTGCTTGGCTTGCTCTGAAAAGTGTCGGGGCCACTGCCTAGAATCTCAGCTATCACGGCGGATCCACCGGGGAATGCATCTGTTGCATCGACTGGTGGTGGGAGTAGTTTGTAAGCTCTGTCCAATCGCCAGGCAAAGTGGTAGATGGCCAACGACTGGTATATGTGACGGATCCATTGATAATTGTGACGTCGCACCAAGGCCCAACGGTCCCGTCGAAGACGTACTACAAGAGCGTACGCGCAGCATGAGACAAGTGGGACAGCACAGCCTACACCAAGAAGCGAAATCCGTCGTGTACTGGCCAGGGGTGATGTGGTAGCGACGTGGACCATCACACACCAAAGGACGAGTTGCTCGCGATCTTCATTGTGGCGTCTACAGTCTATTTTGCTTCGCGCGTTTCGCGTTTCGATATCCGTGACTCAATGACCTCGTCCGTGAGTGAGTCGAGTCGTCTGCAAAGAGAGTAGACCGAGAGAGATGAAAGTCTAGACTACCGGTACTACTAGCGGTATCATAATTCAATATAGGTTCGGTATCCTACCAGAAGTAATATGGCTCTTTCCAGTATTCTGTATTCGCCAACTAACACTAAGATAGCTGCTGCTATCAATACATTCAATCGTCAGAAGCTACACAGAAATCGTCTCCCTCCTCGGAATTGTTAAAGCTGCGAAAGATTCGTCGGTTGCGCGATGTGCGGCGACTGGGCGACAAGGGCTCTGCTGGCAAGTCTTGAGCTTCTTCCATAGTGTCGATGCAGTTCACTACAGAAACGTGCACAAGCTCTTCCCCTCTCATGATTCGCCCGTGATGACCACCAGTTATTCGAAAGTTTTGAATGAATTTAGTTCGTAAGCGGGCCCACGTATCTTCGCTCTCGTCTCCTTGTGGATCTGTTGTGCAGATTTTGTATTCGGTGGAAGCTTGCAAGGAAACCACTAGAGCTGAGCTCTTCTTCCGTGCATACAAGGCAAGGCGATTCTCAATGGCGTCGGGATCCAGCCCGAGACTAGCAGCATGATCTTTCGTCGCCTGGACGGCCAGGTTGGTTCCTTCCAACTTGGTACTGGGCGTTTCACTCTCGAGCGGTGCACTAGATAATCGTCGGTGACTTTTGTTTGTCTCTTCGTCCGTTGTGTGGGAACGGCGACGATTGCCCTTCTTGACGGTTTCATCCTCATTTGTACTGATCCGGCGACGGGGTGTCCTCTTGGCGAGATCCTTTGCCTTTATGGCACACTCCAAGGCGTACGTCCAGTCCAACATACGAACCTCGGACTGAAAGAGCAGCTGGCGTTCTATCATTTCTTCTTTTGTTGCCACCTGCATCACATATTGCGTAAATGCCTTACCATCGATGACTTGCTCTCGACTTGTGATGCCAATGGTTGCATCTGTTAGAACTAGTTGTCCGCGAAGTCGATGAGGTCTTGGTAGAGCACTCTCGTAGTAGCTGAGCATTCCCTCAGATAGCACAAAAAACAGCTTCTTCCAGTTCCTCTGTAATGTATTTCGAGTTCTGATCCAGCCAATCTTGTCCCCCATGCCATGCAATGATGTTGTCTCAGAAATATCCTCTGTAACGTTGAGCATGACAGGCTCAGCCACCATGGCGCTGGGTACAATTACCACAAGCTCCGGATGCCTGCAAAGAGTATTGGCGCAAAAGTAAGAGTCTCCGCCAGTTCGGGTTCGATTACCCGAGAGTAATATATCTCGAGCATAGGTGATGGCTTGTGTCTCACTTAGATTGTGTCGACTATGGGACCCATCCCCGCCGCGTCCAAGGCCCAAAAGGCGTCTCATCAAAGCGCCAACAATCTCCTCGGGACCGTGGTCGCTATCACCTCGAAACAGCTCATTATCGATGCACACTGAATCTCGCTGGAGATCTTTCCAAAGCTGGTCAATGCTTGATGCTACATTTGATTCTCGAAAGGCGTGTTCGGTACTCTCCGTAGCTAGCTCTCCCTGCTTGGCAATCCACTTTACTGGTACCTTTAACGAGTGATGCAGTAAATCTCGTAACCCTTGCACGTATTCCAGCTTGAAGCTTGCGTTTCGAAGACTTGACTGCATCTTTTGATATTGCCGCAGATCGCTTTTGAAAGGAGATCGGGAGCTAACCCCTCGAACTAGCCCTCGGTGATCCGTGAAGGAGTCTCCTCGTGTGACAGAAGCACCAGCCATAGCGTTGTTCACCGCCTGGATCCACGCTTGACGCTCTTCTCGAGATTTTGCCATCCACAAGCGCTTCGTCCCATTGACAGTCATTTCAAAGATGGCGCCGCCGGGTGCAAGCTTTAATGCCTTCTGGTGGAGCTTGACGGCTCGGCACGTACACGAGTTTGCCTCGAGAGGTATATCTTTTCGCAGCAATTCTCCTTCACCTGTTGCATCCTTGGAGACGGCATTCTCGTAGTAGGAAAACATGCCTCTGCGAATTTCCACGTATTTGACCTTCCAGGTCCCTCTGACTAAATGGGAAGCCTTTTTTAGAGAGCCCGACTTGACAATCACTGGATCCATCATACCCACAACAGGCGCATGCCTGTCTCGTTCGGACAGAAGATCCAGAACAGCTCGTAACAGTATTCGATGCTCCATAGCAAAATTCAAGGCTGCCGAATGAGCATCTGCGCCTAGAAGTTCCTCCGCGTCTACTTCCTCGTTCGGATATTCCTCTGTGGTTGAAAGACGCACCCCGGTGTCCCAAGCTTCTCTCAAGAGATCGTTCTCTTCTGCTCCAGTTGATGACTCGGAAAGGTCTTGTATTTGGGACAGCGTTACGTGAGGCTTCTGGTGTTGACTTTCCTTAACTACAAGAGGTGAATCCCATTCGGCTTGATCCACAGGCACAGCAGAAGACCCGCTCAGAGGAGACGAAGGACGAGGCTTTGGGGGCCCAAGGAGGGTGTTTACTGGTAGTGACGAAATTTCACTGCTTTCGTCAAGTGACGCGTTACTCAAGCCAAGAGGTTCGATGGTGGGTAAACATCTAACAGAGTTCATCGCTGTGGTAGTAGGATCTGTCATTGGTAGCTCCCAAATGCAGCAATGGCCATCGTCGATCGATGAACTTCAGATTATTGCGTTTGTTGTCTGGTAACAGTGATGACAGCGGTTGGAAGTCGGAACCGAAAATCAAAAAAGCGTTGAGGAGGTGAGCCACTTGGAAATATCAGCGGTACTAAGCTTCTTGAGATCCAACCAATCACATTAGTCTACAGCACCATCAAAGCTATGTTGTACGTACGTGGTACGTCGTAGAGTGTAATCATAGATACTGTAATAATCTCATCGACATTACTGTCTGTTCTAGACTCTAGACTAGTACCGTACCGTTAGCGTAGAGGCAGGCTCATAGCTACGACTGTAAAGTAGCGTTGCAGCTGAGCTACTACTACTAGAAGCTAGCTACTACTAGTAGCTAGAGGTTCCTTACACTCACGAAGGATAATAGTTCGATTATAAAATAAAACCGGTTTGCGTGTTGCCTTTCTTCATTACTCTCCCTCCGATCCAGGCTCTAGTCTAGTCTCTCGAAAGACTGCCAGCATTTGCTGCATGGTTGCATGAAGTTCATCTTGTTGCGTCTGTCGATCCTTCACAATCTGGAGTACCTCCCGTACTTCGAATCGCAGATCATCGAGTCCTTTCTCAAGGTTCGTCACCTCGGTACGAAGGCGCGTCTCGGTCTGACTGATGGCGCTCTCCAGAGTCTTCGACTTGGCTTGAGAATCTACCTTTGCCTCAGTGGAGATACGAGTCATTTCTCTCTGTACAAACACAAGACGACCTCTCCAGCCATCTCCAGTGAAAATATTGCCTTGCTTCTCGAGGGATGATCCCAGCATTTGTTGCATAGGGTGTTTGATGAATCTCCCGTAGCAAGACCAACCCGACTGGGATTTTCCACTTGCATCGTCTTCGCCATTCATTACGTTCTTTCGTGATACAATATCTGCTGCTCCAGTCGATAGAAACACCATCATTCCAACGAAAAGAGAAACAATAATAAGAATAGATCCGAGACTCAACAAGACGTTGCCGTGTCGAGGCCCCGTAAAGTCTGCAAGGCAGGATAGAGAGAAAGACAAGGTGAGATTGACTGACACGGTTCCGTCCGGCGTACACTTGGACTAGGATCGCACTTACAACCAATCGTTTCGCCAAAAATCCACATGAACACGACCAGGGATGAAAGCGAAAAGAAGAAAATGGAGCCGCGACTCCACCCATGATGCGAATCACTTGACCACCACGATTTGTAAATCCAAGCCGAAGAAGAGGCGTGCGTGCTTGGAAGGGAGTTCCTTCGCAAGATGTTCTGAAAGGAAACAAGCTCCGCTAGGAGCATCACCCGTGCTCGCCCAAAGAGAGCATGCGACCGTACAAGACACTTTTCGTAGCTGTCAGAAGCAACGGCAATGAGGACGTTCAAGAGAACTAGCACAACCATGAATGAATATACCACAACTAAAATGACAGAGAACGGTGACTGGAAATTCTCGCGTTCAAATGTACCGAAGTCACCGAGCAAGATGGCATAGACCTGTTTTTGTGGGGTGAGTATAAGGAGTGAGTATAATGCAGTGGGGATGTAGAATCGCTCTAGCTGTTGGGCACCACTGCACAATCACGGATTTTTTTGTTGGACGAGGCAAAATTCCATTCGTACCTTGAGATAGTATTCAGATTGGTAGCACTCTTGATTACTGTCGCTCTCATCTGACGAGCAGGATTGCGGCACCAGCAGAGTGAAAAACATCTGGGCAAAAGATACCACTAACGTCAACAAAATCACACAGAACCAAAGAATATCCCTCGTAATCTATGGTGAAAAGGCGAAGACGAGGAATGAGAATAAGAAGCCGCATTCTCAGTACACACAACAAAACAACAAAGAGAGAGAGAGAGTTCTTACCTGAAGGATCGCCAGAACGAATGTCGCGAGTTGCATGTTGATGCCCTTGAGAAAGTTCAAGACTCGCAACCACAGGAACCCAGTTGTAACGGCAAGAAGACTCCGCGATGCTGCCGAAATGTCCACGCCGGTATCACTAGACATGAGCTTGGTACGGATATAGACAGTACTGATCAATGATAGGACTGTAGACAGTAAGTCAGTGAGGTTCCAAAAGCTCCAAAAGTAGATGCGAGCGCGACGCGTAATCATACAGAGGCTCACAGCCTTGCCAAGTTCACGAATGATGAAATAAAATATTCCGGCTTGGGCGATATAGATAAACTGGAGGACATTCCGAGCAGATTCCCCCAGAAGGAGTCGATTGACGGCGGCACGAAAGCCAAAGATGAGAATCGCCAGAAAGAGAGCGTCGCAAAAGATCACCGTCACAGTAAAGGGACGCGAGATAATTCGATCCATGACGCGACGAACCAAGGTTGTTGTAGCGGCTTCCTCTATCTCCGTTTCACCCAGTGAGAGTAACGACGGAATAAAGTCTTGTAGTCGGCTAACCTCTTGATAGAGTTCGTCTAGTTCTTCGTTGGCACCATTCAAAGCCTGCGATTTGTTTGTGGTACTCGTCCGTAGCGAGGAAGCTTGCTCCGATGTGGAAAATGGCGGATCTGACGCAAGCTTGAGATAGTCAATAGCCCGCTCTGAGACTCGACGTTCGTCACTTTGCAGCATGCCAGTCAACCAGCTGCCCACCGAGTACTTGCTTACCAACACCCTGCGAAAGATAGACGTCGCAAGAATATAGTTTCGTTGGGCGTCGTCTTCAATCAGCAACACACACTTGACCAAGTCAGGAATGGATGCGATACTTTGGACAATCTCGGTACTAATATCTTGCACCGTGAGATTTTGTAGTTCTTGAATGGCAGCGTGAAAGGAGCCCTCGTCATCGTCTGCATCCGGAAGTGACACTAGCATACCTTGGCGTTTGACCGACCTGGTAGAGAGACTATCCAACTGATCCAGAATAGCTGACAACAAACCAAAACAAAAGTGTGCATGCAAGGTCAGTGCAATATTTATTGGGAACGAGCGGCTTCTGTTATCGGCGCCTGGACGTGACATTTGAGCTCTGTTTTGTGGTGAGAGTGACGGCTTGCGGGGAGCAGCTTCAATGTCACGAGTACCGGGAGACTCTGGTTCGTCTTCGGGCACAGCATGTAAAGAGGATGGATTGCGGTGACTCGAATGGGCCGACCAGCGTGTTCCAAGAGACGTCAGTGTCTTGGTCGACATCCACAATGAACTCATGCGAGCAGGAAACCCATCAGTAGCTGCAGCACCACTACTACTAGTGTCTGGTTTGGAAGCATGGTGAGACGCATTGACCCAGGAAACCAACGACCCTTCAAATGGAATGTAGCCGTGTGAGTCACACGTTATCATGGCTGCCGGATAAGCTTTCAACAAGTCTCCCACGACAAAGCTTTGAATTTGCTTTTGGGTCCGTGACAAGTCGTTGTCTGTATCGAAGAGAGAATGCTGCTGTCGCGTGTCTTGTCCATTGGCAGCCGCCAGAGTGTAGGAAAGTTTACTGTTTCGAGCCAACAAGTGCATGGGCGTCTGCCCCCGATCGTCGCTGCAGCCCGCTGCTTGGACGGAAATATGTTGTTTCTCAATGCGCAAGAGGTCGTCGATTGTAACAGCTGAGCGACAGACTTCGTGTAGCAGAGTTGGAGGCACGTAGGTTGGCACGGTGGGCTTCTCGTTATTTTGGAATGCTGGTTGTCCATTGCTCTCGCCTTCGCGTTGTTCCGTGGCGTTGGGATCCACGTGTACTTTTCTCTCGCGTCGGTCGGTCCGAGGAGGTGGAGACAGGTCCATACGCTCGTCGTCGTCGTTGTCCCCATTAATTTCGAACGAGTCGTCGAGGTATGGATGCATGATCGATTCGTCGGCGTCGTCGTTAGGCAACGCATTCTCGTGTCGCGTAAAGAAAGGAAAGCGAGCCGTGGGTGGTGGCGATCGAAAGACGACGCGTCGGGCGCCCTCTCGAATAGATGCTCTGCTTTTGACGGCAGTGGCAGTAGTATTTTTGACGACGACTTGTTGTTGTTCCAAGATCGGCTTGTGGGCATCCTTTTCGTGCGGTGATCGGCGTCTTAGCATGGGCGGCGTCAAGGCACTACGAGACAGTTGCTGCTGCGCTTTGGACGTTTGTCGGCTGTAGGTAGCTGCTGGTAAAGAGGCTGCTAGGCTTTTGACCGAGCTTTCGGGGTCGACGAAATACGCATCCAAATTGGAACTATTGTGATCCCATTCAGCCAAGCCTTCGTCCATCTTGCAGCGTGTACGATTACTGCGTCGAGGAGGAGACGGCATGATGCTGGAATGGTAAAGTTGTTCTCACGGCTTGTCCACCATTGTCATTGTGTCGATCATCATTATTTCCTCGATCGATCGACCTCGATCGATCGTTCGTCGTTCGACGGGCGGCTGGCTTCCTCTTTTTTTCCGGGTTCTCCATATTTGAAAAGAGGCGTAAAGCAATGTAAGATTTGAAGTTTTGAATCGAATAAGTCCAGCCAAGGAACCTTCAACCTTGTTCTTCGTTCGGTCTTGGATTCATTCCAGTACTGACTGTCTAGAATACTACTGCGTTGGGAAGCCTACGATGTACTTGCAAAGAAGATCAAGTACGTACTGGAACAGATAGATGATGATCACTACTGGTAAGTTTACTGGTTTACTGGTATGTTAGGAGTAGGTATGTGCTGTAGTCGGAGTACTGTAATACTCTCTACAGGTACTCTATTGCCCGTCGTTTTGTTGGGGATCCCTCTCCCGATGGACGGCTCACAACTTGTAAAACAGACGAAATCTCACAAACGCACAACATACTACAGCAAGAATCATGTGTCCAGGCGCACCACCCAGCACAAGGACAACCGCTCCTCCTTCCCAAACGCAAGCTCCTGCCGTCAAGGCTCCAACTGATAGCACCATGAGCCAAAAGTCACGCGTGCCTTTGGAGTTGCAAGCAGTCTTTCTGGAATCTGCCCGTGGTGGTACGGTTAACAAGCCGCCGCCCTCGGCCTCCAGGATATTCTTTCGCAAGCTCTTCGGTAAGGGCCAGAAGAAGAAGGAAGAGAGTAAAAGTCAACAACTAAAGGCTCCAAAGCCCATTATCAAGTCACGGACTCGAATACCGCTGCAGCTGCAGACAATCTTTCTCGCCTCGAACCGGGGCACGCAAGTCAACCAAGCGGCACCGACATGTGCTAGCCAGGTCTTTTTGCCAAAGACAACCGAGAAAAAGGTCAAGCCGCGTCGGAGACTATTCTTTGGCAGAGACAACTTTTTTGTCTTTGACAAAAAGGAGGCGCCTTCCCACAGGCATGTTGCTGAAGGGCCTCTCGTGGACGATCGTTGGAGTTCCCGCATGAAGGAATCCTCTTCTGACGCACCCAGCATGCCGTGTCGACGTCGTCCAGCAAGAAACGGTAGTCAATCTTCCTCTGCTGGTGCTGACGACTGTAACCCCTTTTTGCCCCAAAGGTATGTCGCCAAACTTTGTAAATCTTCAATTCAATCTCCCAAAGAAGTGTCTCTTACCGACGATAATTGCGAGGAATACGCCAGTGATGAAAAAGAGAATGTCGCGGCTCAGGTGTCCCCTGCACTGGGGACGGCTTTGACTGCTGGGTAAAAGTTCATGGGGTTACCCAGGGTGAAACTCGTCTACGGTACTGTAAATAATGGACAGGTCCCAGGTACTGTACGGCTCGAAGCCGCGGGATGCGTGAGGTGTACCGAGCCAAGGAATGCAAGACGGTGATACGAGGCTCACCCGTGGGAGTAGCTATTGCTGCCTTGCCACCAAGTAAGTCCCAAGCGTATCGTTGCTCAATACTTCATCAGTAAACGATCGCATAGCGTTATCGTGACCTTCCGCCTTGGGAAAAACTACGTTCCAAGAACAACGATGTCTCATCAGTTGACACTGACAACATTTCCTGCAGGATCCATCCAGTGATGGAACCGGGGTCAGGACCGAAAGGGAGCTGAGGCGCCAGTGATGGAACCGGGGTCAGGACCGAAAGGGAGCTGAAGCGCCAGCACAGCCCCTCCAACCTGAAGTGGCTGGGGAGCTCCGCCAAGAGGCAAGGGCAGCGCGGGATCTGCAGCGCCATAGTCCTTGTTTATAATTGTCATCTCAACCTCGGAGAGAGCCTCTCGCGATTGGCATCGTCTCGGATGGTGGATGCTAGAGGCTTCCACTTGGACATGGGATAATCTGGCGCTTTACGATTTTCTTGCCCCGGGGGGAGTGCAGGCGGTCTGCTTTGCGCACACTGGTCGTATTGTCAGCCGTTTTATATGACGACTTCCCGAGACAAACAACAATGACTCTCCTGATAAACCATAGATATAGGTACTCACGAACAGATAGATATAGGTACTCACGATTGACCAATAGGATAGGTATTGGTCCAAGCTGGAAGATGACTTTCGCGCCGGCCTCTCTTATTGTCCCATAAGACAACAATCAGACACGAAACTCCTGGAATCCTGTTACCATCCAATATTTGAAGTGACGAAGAAGAGTTGTCTTAAAATACATCTCTTCCAAATTGTTCGTTGTTGTTACTGCTACCAAAGCCAGAGTCCCAAAGCTCCCGTCATCCTATTACTGTTACCACTATGCCATCATGCAACTGTTGTTATGCGTACTTCAGTTCCGAGAATGGTCTCAATACGCATGTATCAGCCATTGCTGCATGCCGCGAACATGCAATGCTCACTGCCGGCCAATTATTGCACCATCCACCACAACATTTGAATGCCGCCTACTACATCCGCATTCCCTTTTTAAGCATTGGTAGAACTGGTGGTTCTGGTAGTGTGCTTCCTCTTGCCGGAGTTCCCTACTTATTTCCCCAGTTGTTGCCCCCCGGAAGACGGACACTCACGATGGCTCGGAAGAAGATGGTGCCGCTCTTTTGTTGGACAAAAAT
>Ga0307978_1000810_pt1 | contig 25014 bp, 19 predicted proteins | sample OrgLakmetage1056_FD_203151 | JGI IMG/M metagenome (GOLD analysis project Ga0307978, IMG submission 203151) | Saline water microbial communities from Organic Lake, Antarctica - #1056 | ecosystem: Environmental > Aquatic > Non-marine Saline and Alkaline > Saline | place: Antarctica: Organic Lake...
ATAAGTGGGATTGTTCTAGAATATGGGAATTGAAGGAGGGATAATGCAGTAATCCTGTCGCAGAGAGAAAGCGTGTGGAGATAATTGGTTAGACGTGACGCTCCGCAGATCACAAATGGGAACTGTTAACTGACTTACCTTGTTAAAAACGCCCTTTCCAGTACAACCTGGCACACCTTCAAAGCCGTCACGCTCAAAACAGATTAGGCCGCCCTCGCAATCTAGGTTATCATCGCAATCTCCTGTACAGAGACCCAGCGGAAATAGCTCTGCAGGATCCCCGTTGTCTCCCGCTTCAGCCAGCTTGAGAGGATCAAAACAATAATCAACGCCCTCCTGTCCAACGCCTTCACAAGCACGAACCTTTTCGAAAGCGGTACGGAAAAAGCACTTTAGACTGCCTGCACAGTCAGCATCTGAGTCGCAGTCACCTTCGCATTCTCCAAGCGGAAAGTTGCCAATTGACGAACTGTCCTCATTTGTACCAGAAACAACGAGGTTTCCCGGCGGAGGGCCGACACAATAACTAGCACCGTCAAAGTTGAAGCCCGCACAACCAGGGACGAAGAAGCTACCAAACACTGGCCTGACGCAAATGAGACCAAATTTGCAATCCAAATCATTTCTGCAATCGCCCTCACAGAGACCGAATGGACCCGCATCTTTCAGGGATAATCCAGGATTCACTGTTGGCTGAGGAGTGGGTCTAGATGTGGTGGGTTCCGTTGGCTCAGTAGTCGGGCTAGCTGTATTCGGTGATCTCGTGGGCCGGACACTAGGTTCCAAAGTTGGTTCGACAGTGGAGGGCGTACTGGTTGGAGAGTCTGTCGTTGGTGGACGCGTCGGAGAAGGCACGGTAGGTGCCGCGGACGTCGGAGTGGTAGTTGGGCGAGATGTTGTCGGTTCCGTGGGAGAACTTGTAAAGAGGGGCTTGAAACAATAGTCAGACCCACCAGATCCTCTACCCTCACACTGCGGCACAAATTCGAGACTAAATCCTGTTCTCTCAAAGCACAACAGTCCCTGCTGACAGTCGGCGTCGGTATCACAATCTCCTTCACACTCTCCCAGAGGATAGACATCCGCAGGAACGTTGTCGTCACCTTTCAGAACAAGAGTTCCAGGAGGTGGAGCGAAACAAAAGTTGGTCAAGAATGGCTTTGCCCCCAAGCAACCAGGGACAGTACTGGTAAAGCCTTTGAAACAATTCAGTCCAAAGTCACAGTCTAAATCCTCGAAACAACCTCCCTCACAACGTCCACATTTTGCATCACTCTCGGTGGGGCAAGACTCCAGGGAAAGAAGCTCCAGCGTCGGGCTTGTTGTTTCCAGATTTGTTGGCGTATTGGTCGGGCTTTCAGTGCTCGGTGCATTCGTTGTTGGTACCTTTGTCGGAACCAATGTAACGGGCGTTGTCGGTAGAGCTGTATTGGGAGTCGGAGTCGGACGAGGGCTGGCAAGCGCATCTTTGAAACAGTAATCGAATCCTCCTTGACCCTGTCCGTCACAATCTGGTACAGCAGTGAGACTCACACCAGCACGCTGGAAGCACACCAGCCCCTGCTCGCAGTCGTCATCCGTGTCGCAGTCGCCTTCACATTCACCCAGAGGAGAGGCACTCAGATTATCGGGAGACTTGACATCGGCTTTGAGCACGAGAGTCTTTGGAGGCGGAACGGCACAAAAGTTTTGACCGAAGGTTGCACCCGAACAGCCTGGGATATTTCCACCGGAACCGCTAAAGCAATTCAAACCGAAATCGCAATTGGCGTCGCTAAAACAAGCACCTTGGCAATTCCCCTTTGGGGTAGTGGCCACAAAAGCCTGAAGGGGAATAAGATCAGCCGTGGGTCTTTCCGTCGGCACTTGGGTTGTCGGCGCAAATGTCTCCACTACCGTAGGCGCGACGGTGGTCGGTTCCGTTGTCGGCGACGCTGTATTGGGAGTCTTGGTCGGTAGAGCCGAGGTCGGTAGAGCTGTAATGGGAGCCGCCGTCGGGCTAGATGTTGAGGGCTTGCTAGTCGGACTTGCAGTACTCGGTGCATTCGTTGTTGGTCCAGTGGTTGGTGATACGGTAGTAGGAGCATTTGTCGGGCGGGGGCCGGCAAGCGCATCTCTGAAACAGTAATCGAATCCTCCTTGACCCTGTCCGTCACAATCTGGTACAGCAGTGAGACTCAAACCAACACGCTGGAAGCACACCAGCCCCTGCTCGCAGTCGTCGTCCGTGTCGCAGTCGCCTTCACATTCACCCAGAGGAGAGGCACTCAGATTATCGGGAGATTTGACATCGGCTTTGAGCACGAGAGTCTTTGGAGGCGGAACGGCACAAAAGTTTTGACCGAAGGTTGCACCCGAACAACCAGGTATATTTCCACCGGAACCACTAAAGCAGTTAAAACCGAAGTCGCAATTGGCGTCGCTAAAGCAAGGACCTTGGCAATTGCCTTTTGGATTCGCGGCCCCGAACGCCTGAAGGGGGGTAAGAGCAGATGTGGGCCGTGCCGTCTTGGTCTGAGTAGGTTGGCTCGTCTGGGCTTGGGTTGTCGGCAAAGCTGTGTTGGGAGTCCTTGTCGGTAGAAACGTTGGAGCTGCGGTCGGTACAGCAGTATTAGGCGTTACTGTCGGACGAGACGTGCTTGTAATTGTTGGATCGCGAAAGCAGTAGTCGAACCCTCCTTGTCCCTGTCCTGCGCAACCTGGTACCGTGGTGAAAGTCAAACCAAGGCGCTGAAAGCACAAAAGCCCCGGTTGGCAGTCGGCATCCGTGTCGCAGTCGCCCTCACATTCACCAAGAGGAGAGTTATTAAGATTTGCAGGAGATTTGACGTCGGCAACAATCACCAGATCTCCAGCAGGAGGAACAGCACACACGTTGGTAGCACCTCCACCGAGAGAACCAAATGCACCAAAGAAGGAACCCAGCGAGGGCCCACCACTCGAGCAACCTGGGGCACTCTGACCAATCCCTTGAAAACAGTTCAAGCCAAAATCGCAATCCCCATCACCAAAGCAAGGCCCCTTGCAAAGTCCAAAGGGTCTACCATCCTCGGGTACAAAGCAAAAGTTGCGTCCAAACGTTCGAGTGCCGGAGCAGCCCGGGATGCTGAACGCAAAATCGGTAAAGCACTCTAGTCCATCGGCACAATCCTGATTTCCGTTGCAGCTTCCCTCACATTCTCCAAAGGGCGTGGATGTTCCGGAGGTTGTCAAGGCGGGCAGCTGGAGTCGGCGATGCTCTTTCGAGTGTTGTTGGGCTAACGTATTGCTTTCATCGGAGGCCGTTTGTTCACCAACAACGACGGCCGATGACGGATTGCTTCCATCGTCTCGTCCTTCCCTCAAATTCTTGGCCTCTACCAATGGACCGATCACGACAAGAGTCGCAATTAGCAAAAAACAACCAGGAGAAGGTCTCGGCATGGTGGGTGGACTGTATGATATGATCAAATGCATGTGTTCCATTTACTCGTGTCTCGTTTGCACTAAATATTTGGAGTAGGATCGGAAAAGGCAACTGGTTGCCGACATCACCGTGGGCAAAAATAGCCTGATTTGTTAAAGAGAATTAGTCGAGCAGACAAACAGCAGACCTGGATGGATCGCTGAATTTTTAAGTACGCAGCGAGGCACATGTTTCAAATGTAGGTTCCCGATAAGTGTTTGGCTTATACAGGACTGCTAGAAAATGATTGCCCGTGATGCATTGCTTGCTTGCCGTCCGTCCGATGAGGAGAAAGCTACAGTAGGTGAAAAATGCGTCATGTTCGTGACTACATATCCGGGAATCATTCGTTCGGATCTTTTCCCCGAGCTTCGTCGAGCGACAGATGAGCAAGACGCGGAAAGAGACGTCATTCATAGTTCACGTTCACGTTGCTCCTGCTGTTACTACCACCCTCTTCCCTCCTCGTTCCGTTTACCCTCTTGCACTCTATCAACATGGACGACGACAATGCGCAGATTCCCATTATGCAGCAGCCTGCCTCGCTGATGCAGGTTGGTCCGAACGGAAACAACCTGGCCGCCGCCGCAGCCTCGCGGCACCCGGTCGATCAGCTGCAGCAGCAAATGAGAATGCACTCTGGCGTTGAATACGCTCGTCATATGTATGGCTCTGGATTGGCCATGCGCTTGGCTACCGAACAAAAGATGGCTATGGAAAGCACCCGAGGAGCTGCTGGTATTCCCCAGTCCAACATGTACGCAGACATTGTGTCTGGAAACGATACCAAGTTGGACTTTGCCGATTTTTTGTCGCTGCCGGAGTTTCGACCGGATGTCGGCAAGGAGAACCCGCATGCAGTCATGGAGCACCAGTTGCGTATGTAAAGGAAATTATACATTAGGATGAGCGGAGAACCTATATGCAAAACGAACGCATTCGATTAGGCTACGCTCTTTAATCACTTTCAGTCTCCCAGTAGTTACCCCTAGCTTCTAGACACATTGCGCTACACCTACACCCCGACTACATGTCTTCCGACTTGTTCTTTTGACCAAAAAGCTTCTTCAACTGGTCAGCAGCACCGGCTAGTCCCTTGTCCCGAAGGTACGCCAGCACAGTGTCATCTGTCAGAGGCTGCTGCTCTGGAGGGCCTTGATGCCGCGCGTGGTGCAGCTTGGTGGACTTCATGCCGCTGGCAAGGTCCTCCAAGATCTCATCCATGACTTGTCCCGTTTCCAGAATACGGCAAAATCCCTTGGCACCCTCCAAGCCACGAAGATGATCATCGGGTGTCATGGCCGCACACGCATCTTCCGTTACCGTTACAAAATATCCCAGGTCGGCCGCATCGCGAACAGCCGATTCGACGCACTGATCGGTCAATTGCCCCGCAATGACGAGTTGCTCTACTCCCAAGTTGCGCAGCAGATAGTCCAGGTTCGTCGAGCAAAATACCGAACAGGACGTTTTGGGAAGGAGAATGTCACCCTTGCCGGTCGTTTGATCTGGCTTGCACGATTCTAGAAACAAATCTTCTGGTTTGCAGTCCGAGCGAGGAATGTGAGCGAGTTTGGAACCCGATAGCTTGTAATCCAAAGAAGTATCGCGACCAGTCAACGTTGCCGACTGAAGGTACGTGAAAATTACTTCACATCCGGTTGGCTCGTCAAAAGTCTCGGGGTCATCTCGAATTACCCGAAACGCCTGAGCGAGCTTGATAATGTTGCCAACGGCTCTGGGAAGGGCCTCTTCGTAAAAGTAGGTCTTCTCTGCCGCATCTGCGGCGTTTTCCGGATTGGAGAGGTACTGCTGCACATCAATAATGAGCAGGGCCGACTTTTTTGCGCGCAAAGGAAACTCCGCTCGGTTGGAGATGCCTGGGCTCACAAGGTCGCGAAGCGAGGCATTGCGGGGAGGCATTGTAAACAAATGGAGAGTGCTGGGAGGTTCGTGTTTGTGTGGGGGCGAGCTAGCAGCGCAGCAATGGTGTGTGCTGTGAGGCCCTTTGGTACTGTAGCTGTACCAGGTCTGGTACCGTAAACCGTAACCCAACCGGAAGTCTGAAGTCTGCGTCTTTCCTTCCATCCATTTGCAGGGAGTATGTACGTGCGTGGGAATGATGTCTGTTTAATTGGCTATTGTTCGGGTTTTTGGCTTTAGTTACAGTAGTCTAGACTACTGTCAGCTGCCAGTAGTACGCAATTATTTTCCGTTTCACGATGGTATCTTGTGTTGCGTTCTTTGAAACAGAGATAAATACCCAAGCACCATGACGACACTTCAGGCGCCTAGGCTGTTTAGTGCCGATGAAAGAGAGGCTTATAGCCAGGCACTTATCCGAACCCTGGCGTATGCCAATGTCAAGTTTGTTCGTTACCTTGCGATAGATCTTTACAACACACCCCGATGTAAGGCGCTTCTGGTCAGCCAGCTGCAAAAGTGTGCTGCCGTCGACAATCACGTGGCTATTGCCAAGTGCGTCTTTGGGGGATTACCCTCCTTTGCGGATACGCTGGTGGATGGATCTGGCTTGGATGCCTCGGAGACCGTAGTATTTCAACCCGATTTGTCGACGCTTCGTATCCTACCCTACAGCCCATCTTCGGCTGTAGTGTTGGGCACACTTCACGATCAAAAGACGAGGCTGCTAAGCAGTCTCTGTAGTCGAGGCCTTCTTCAAGGGATTGTACGACGAGCTGCCAACGATCACAAGATTGCGTTTAATGTTGGCGCCGAACTGGAATTTGTTCTCTTGGACGCCAAGACGGATCAACCCGTCGACAAGTCTGTCTATGCCCATACAGTCTCTCTCAATAGGCAAGAGGACTTTATCTTAGACGTGAGCCCAACTGGCTGCGCAAGAAATAGATGTTGAAATGTTGCATACGGAGTCAGCGCCAGGTCAGCTGGAAATAGTACTCGTGTACCAAGAAGACCCCGTCCAGCTAGCGGACAATGTCGTGCTGGCACGCGAGACCATTACCGCCGTGACCTTCAAGCATGGACTCAAGGCCCTCTTTCTTCCAAAAATCAATGCTAACCACGCTGGAAACGGACGCCACGTCCATTTGTCTATCCGTGATACAGAAACGGGCAGCAACCTGTTTCACAGCTCGGGATCGCATACTCCTCGTCGGCAGTCGTTCTTGATGGGAATGACCATGGATATAAGTTCAGCAGGCCAATCTTTTATCGAAGGCATTCTTCGACATCTTCCAGCGCTCCTGGCCTTGACTATATCACAACAAACTCGTTTCGTCGAGTTGGCAAGGGTTGTTGGACTGGGCATCAAGTGAGCTGGGGGTTCGACGATAAAGAGTCGCCCCTTCGCGTTGTCGCCAACTTGTATTCACAGGATTGGGAGCATTTCGAGTACAAGTTATGTGATAACAGCGCCAACATATATCTAGCGCTGGCTGGTATTTTGTCAGCAGGTGTATCTGGCTTTGAGGATGACCTGGAGCTCCGAGAGTCGACGCAGCAGGAACCGGAATCGTTGCCGACTAGTTTGAAAGAGAGTTTAGATTGTCTGGAACGTGATACACTTTTGATGAATGCCATGCCAGCGGACATGGGTAAGGCATATCTCGCCTGTCGTCGAGCTGAAGCCAACCGATCAGCCGACATGACCCTCGAAGACGAAGTCAAGGAAGCATTGGAACGAGCTTAGAATCATTGGAATGTTCATAACTCATATGTATTGATAGTCACAGGTGTTGTCCGCGTAGCCTAGTCTGCGAGGAGGGCCTTATTTTACGCCATGTCCGTGTACCAGGTACGCCTCGGATGCTCCTATCTTTTTTGTTGTGACGTCACAAGACCACAAAGCCCAATATTACTGATTATAAATCCAAACAGCCATACATACAGCCATTGACCATACCGTTAGCGGGTCGTCTCCACCTATTACCCCATCACTTTCTACATTCCCAGCAGACACCCACAGACAAAAAGAGAAGCGTACCGACAAGAATGGCTGGTCTACGAAGATTAGACGCCTTTGCGAAACCGCGAGACGACTTACGATCGAAAAGCACCGTCGGGGGCATTATCACGGCCGTTGCCGCGTCGACAGCGGCTCTCCTATTTGTGGCACAACTAGCCGTATATATCATGGGAAACCCCAAACACTCGCTGCATCTATCCGAGTCTCAATCCATTCCTATATTGCCGCTAAATTTCAAGTCTCATACGTCGCAACTCATTCTGAAAAACATGGGCAAGATTCCTTTAAAAGTGCATGTTGTCTTCCAGCACCTGCAGTGCTCCATGCTGGACGTTCGGCACGACGGTGCCTCCCTTTCTAGTGGTGATCTGGAAAAGATTCATGGCAAGCACTTTTTGAGGTTTCGGACGCCAACGAGTAAAGAATTCCTAAAGATGGGCTTGCCTGCCAATCACAAGACGGGCTGCACGGTACACGGAAGGATGAATGTACCTCGAGTTGGGGGACAGCTGTCCATTGTCATGAATCGCAAGACTTGGCGAGAAGCAACAATGGCCTTGATGATGGGACTCCGGGGTAATAATCGATCGGGAAGGACCATGGACCTCATGTCAAAATTCAATGTGAGTCATTATGTTGAGCACGTGCGGTTTGGACTCTCGGGTAGCAGAGGGGTGGACAATCCTCTCGAGGGTAGAGCGCACGTGATTGACAATCATTATGGTGGCATGGCATTGGAAGAAATTGATGTCAAGCTTATTCCGACAAAGCAAGCTGGGTTCTTCATGGACCAGCAGTCCTATCAGTTGTCGGTTGTGGACCATACTGTTCATCCGGAGACAATGATGGACTCGAGCATTTCGCAGTACCCAGGGATATCGATTTCGTATGACTTTACTCCGCTGGCAGTTCACTATTCTTCGGGGCGCGAGAGCTTTTTGGTGTTTCTGAGTAGTCTGCTGAGCATTGTTGGCGGCGTCTTTGTCACCGTGTCCCTCCTTACCGGGTGTCTTGTGCATTCTGCACAAGCAGTAGCCGCGAAGAAGATAGACTGAAGTGCAGTAGTGTACTAGAGAAGCACTACGAATTGTCTAAAGAAACCCGAATACTCTACCTGTATCGTACACATAGTTACGACTAAGAGTGCTTACAGCTTACCGTACGTACGGCACGGTATGGATACTGAAAAGCAAGACACCAAACTCCGGAACATTTTGATGTCTGATTCTTGTCTGCTTGTCGTGTTTTCTAGGACTTACAGTAAAGTAGTAATATCCTAATGACCCTCATACTGATATAACCTAAGTAGTTACGTATCTGATATTACTTGCTTCTTTTATTTTGGCATTTTCTTGCCATTGATATATGTATGAATGAAGTAGCACGTTTCTAATTATTGTGCCCTCTGGATGCAAGGTTCCGAAGAGTCATGGTCATTCGCCGGCAAGGAAAAGACCCAAAGACCCTCTTCGGCGCAATCGACCGACGAAACTTGCCCCCCGCGACTGCTATAGCGACTAACCTTCAACGCATACATGACGACGAGGACGATACCCTAGCCCCGTGACAAGACTGCCGCCTTTCAGAAGCATCCCGTAACGCACCCAAGATATGCCATCATGAGACACTCTAGCTTTTTATCACAAAAGGATCGTACCGCTAGAGGAGCTGCTACAGCATTCGGTGAAGAAGGATCCTCCATGGAAAGCAGCAACTCGGTGGACATTCCAGCGTCCACGACGACTGACTCGGAGCCCGTCTCCCTAGAAGGAGAGTTGCTTTGTCGCAAGGGACGTTCAACAGGACATTCTTCACTGCTATGGAAACGACACTTTGTGTTACTGGATCTAACGTACGGGGGATCCATTGCCATTTATAAGGAGCCTCCGGAACACAGTGGACGAGATGAGCAGCACGCCAAATCAACCGTGCTCCGGACCGTCTACTCCAAACTGCATCGTAGCTTATCCATGACACCACCAGAACGGACCGGACCACAGGGCCAATGGCCGACAAAATCCATGGAAGACATGTTTTATATGGTCATTCCAGCGCATCTACCGTGGGTCGTCAAGGACATGCAGAATGATTCGTCCGCCTTTGTAATTGAAATACCAACGGGAAAACACGAGGGCTTGCATCTATCTGACACGTCCATGGCTTCGTACAGTCAGAGCGACGACATACCAGCTGAACACATTCTAGAAGACTCGGAAGACGAAGAAGAAAACGTGGAAGAAGGCCAAGCCCACTTGAGTACCATTATATCGGGAGAGGAAGTCCCTCCCATCGAAATGACCAAGGATCTCAAAGGCGAGCTGGTGCACGCACAAAAACGGGGCAAACCGTTCCGAGTCTACTTTCGCTGCAACAAAGGGGGTAACGAAAAGGCCTTGTGGCTTCAATCCTTTTCTCGTCTCGGTCGGCTATCGACAGAAGTCATGAAGAAAAAGGGTTTCTTTTCGCCGCTTCGATTGGGACAAAATCGAGTACGGATACGTAGCAGGAGCGGTCGGAATTTTGCTAGAGAAACGCGGCAGCTGGAAGTGGATGGCGACTCGAATACAGAGTCAGGGGGTGTAGTGCTTTCCAATGATGTGGAGGAGCTGGTACGGGGTCCAGCTGCTTCGAGTAGACTCAAAGACAAGGAGTTTCGTGTACTACCAGTGTATGCTTACCCTCATCGATGGATGTCGCGATCGGAAATGAGGGAAGAAATGGTGCCGTCTTCAGCCGAGTTTCACGATTTACGCATACCCGGTTGCAAGCAAAAGGAAATCGGTTCACTCGAAGTGGAGGTACTTCAGTGCCTAGGTCTGCCCAAGCTGGATCGAACTGCCGACACAGATGCAGTCGTTTACTTTGTGTGTGGATCGTATGCTTTTTCGACGGATGTTATTCCGAACCGATCCAATCCAATATGGCTTCGGAAGTCGCGCCGTGCATGCTCTATACCGCTATTCCACGCGTATGCAAGGCTCTATGCGGGCGTCTTTGACGACGACGGAAGGCGTATCAAGGATGACTTTGCCGGACGTGTAGTGCTGGATCTCGCGCGGTTGCGACCAGGCAGTTCCTACGATGTGACGCTTCCCTTGCGGCTTTCTACCCATGTTTACTCTCGTCGTCGACGTGGTGCTATTCGACTACGCTTTACCTTGAATTGGAAGAGCGAGAGGGCCGCTCTGCTCTCGTACATTCCAAGGAAGATCAACATTCCACTTCCTCAACATTCAAAGCCAGACAATGATACCACTGTTGTTTGCGCAGACCCAAAGGCCTTTCGAAATATTGCAATTACGGTGCACGGTGCTCATTTGCCTGGTCGGTTCACGTTTCCCCAGATGCGTGCGACGATTCGGGAGTTCAATTTTACCCGCAAGTTCATTTTGACGGCAGTACGACAGCACCTCCGCGAGATGCGACTCTGGATGTATCCAAGTCTGTCTGCGTTTGTGTTTTGCACTTGGATGCACGCCGTGTACGCAAACGCCTTCTCTCTTGTTCCTGCATATGCGGTTGTGTATTTGCTGCTCCTTCTTATGCGCAGCTACGTCAGGCACGGAATCGATGCGCCTGGGCAACGCGGCTTTGTTCCGCCGTCGTGGGAGGAGATGTTTATGGCTCTGCTGAATCGGGATCCCAAGCACAAGGCTATTGAACCGTTGGACTTTGGACTGCGTCCTCTGTCGTTGGCTAGACGTCATACCTCGGATACGCTTGGAGAGGCCACGTTTGATGCAGAAATGCTCGACTATCGGATCACGACACACGAACCGAAGGGAAAGGGCCTATTCAAGATGCTTGGTTTCTTGCCGGACAGAAGTATGGCATGTATGACTGTTGAAGAGGATCATCTCGAGTTTCCGTTTTCCAATGGTACTGACTATCCAAAGTTTACCGTTAAGGAGTGCTTTGTCGAGAGAAAAGGCGAGTCGGCGAAAGACACTACTGGCGACAACCGCTCATCTGACCGAGAGTCGGCCCATATAACAAACAGTAGTGGCGAACCTCGGTATCCTAGATTTCCGCTTGAAGTAGAAATGCCCGACCTTCTGCATAAGGACTCTTCCGGAATGCGAGATCGAGACGACGAGGAAGAATTTAACTTTGCTGCACGAAGAGCTGTCATGGCTAATGGTAAAAGAGCTGCAGGAAAGCTTGGCAAAGCTGCAACAGGAATTGGCGATGTAACCGGGCTGAACTATGTTGTCTCTCCGATTCGTTCTGGTATTGCTAGCGGGGTAAACCAAGTCGCGACTGGCGTATATTATGCCGCGGGCGCCGCAGGCATGCATACTACTACCCAGCCGAAAGATGCTGAGATTGAGCCTGCAAAGTGTGTCTCAGAACCAAACGTCGGCTACAAGCTTCGTCGTACCGACAGCTCTGGCTCGGATATCACTGACGTCTATTCGATGGGCACGTACGATATGCTGCCTGCTGATGCTGATATCTCTGACGGTATGAACGGACATGCTGAAACTATCGATCCCGATATGTTGTATCCCGAACAAAACATTGACATTGAGGGACCCAGCAGCGGCAAGAAACTCACTGACGAATTCCTTGACATCAAAGACAAGATGCACGAACTCACCTGGCATCTATTCGACGACAAGACTTATGTCATGAAAAATCCCAACAGCAAGTTCTTTGGACAAGGCAAAAAGCCGGATAAACGACGAAAAAAACCGGTTGATGTGTCACTAAAGCTGGACAAATTGTTGCATGTTGGGCAGTACTCTCATACAAACCCTTTCATTGCGCGTCTTGGGTTATTTGGTGAGCCCATTATCAGCTCTGTCTACAGCTTTTTGTGTCTGTTCCGCGCTGGCTTTAACATTGGCACGTGGCGGGATCCCATGCTGACGTTCTGGGTCTCCATCTTTGGGGTTATCCTTGCGGCTATCCTCTTTGTATTCCCTTGGCGAATATTTATGTTTGTAGTGGGAGTCGCTGTTGTCGGACCTCAGAATTGGCTTCTTCGTGTCCTCCGCGAGTGCGGTCGTCTGCCTCCAGCCAGAGTGAGAAAGCATCCTCGTGAAGACGAGGAAGAGGAATTTGATGCAACCGAATTACCTACGGACCAACCAGTCTTTCGTTGCCACAGTCGTCAGCAAGGCAACGCTCCAGAGAAGCTTTCGGACGTGGAACCACGAGAATTGCAGCGGATTGTGGTCCCATACAAGCCTCTCATCTACCAACGCTTTTACGACTGGCCACCAGAGCCACAGTATGCCCAAGTCAAAGTGAATAGCATGGATGAACAACGGCGCAAGTCCCTACAGTCTGTGATTCAGCAGCGTCAAACTGGAAGCAACGAGGTTGGTCGCTTTCGCCGACGCTTTCATCGAAAAAACAACACGGCCGACGGCTTTCCACCCTTGGATCCGCGTCGTCGAGCCAATACAGGAGACTGGCCAGGAGCTCGTCTATCTTCACATTCACCTGCAGGTTCTGCCTCTCTTGCATCACCGGGGTCCAAGAAGGAAACGTAAATGTGCTGCCAAAACATATTATTACAAAAGAATAATCGCTAGCTACAGTATTGTACTGTAGTACTATAGAGTTGGCGGGTGTTGAGGATGCGATGCGCACGCACGTCACAAGTTTTCACGGTTCGATTTCATTCGAGATCTCGGCATGAAATGCGGCATGCATGAAAGAGTTGGATGTTGGATATCATGCATCGATCATCGTCCGACGTCTGCCATTGCTATTTTATTGTTGCCCTTGTTGCGATCGAAAGGGTCGTCAACTAGACCTACAATAGCATGCCAACTTCCAGTGGTCTCCCTTATAAGCTCTTGCTACCGCAAGCTCTTGTCGGATTGGTAGACTCAATGTCGTACATGGTCGTCGCACCATCGATTGTCTTTTACGTGTTGGGGTCTGGTGGCACCAAGGAGCAGTATGGTATAATCCTTTCGGCCTTTAGCTTTGCGTCCTTCTCCTTCAAGCCTGTCTTTGGATACTGGAGTGACAAGTCGGGTGGAAAGTTTCGGAGCCCATATCTGGTCTCTATTGCCATTGCTTCGTCGGGCGGACTACTCTACTTTCTCGGCAGCGCCTTTCACGGCCCAACGGCCATTGGAATCATTCTTGCAGGTCGCCTGTTGGGTGGTGTGGGTGCTGCCAATCAGACGCTGGGATTTACCTATATTGCTCAAGTCATTCCGAGAAAGCATCTGACCAAAGCAAGCGCCCTTCTTTCAATGACGCGAGTCATGGGTATGGCTGTTGCGCCTGGTCTCAATCTGTTCATGACTGATATCAATGGAACCCTCTTTTCGATGGAAGTGACGCCCTTGAATGCAGTAGGGTTGTTTCTCTTTTTCTCCAACGCGTTGAGCTTCGTTATTATTTATCTCTTGCTCAAGGAACCGCCGGCATCGACAAAACCACCGTCATCTGTAAGTGCTGCCAACGTTTCTCTATCATGTTTGTGAATGACAATCTCAAAATATTCAACTTATCGATGTTCTGTTAAACAGGTTGATGAAGTAGACGAACGGAGCTTCAAGTTCTGGAGTGCTATCTGCTGTCTCGAAATTGGAATTCCGTTTCTCTCCACATTTACGCTCAATGCAAACTACCAGCTGATGGAAACTGGTTTGGCGCCAGCAGCCAGCGATGCACTGGGGTTTGGCCCGGTCCAGATTTCCAGCATCTTTGGAGGTAACGCCGTTCTTATCTTTCTGGCCATTCTCTTTACCTTTGCCATGTCGGCCAAAGGTGTCTCGGACGAGGCCTTGCTCATGACAGGCTGGATCATCTCATGTTTTGGCTATACGGCAATGTATGTATTGTGGGAGGCTGATACGACCGTCGTGAAGTTTGTTGCGCCTATTGTCCTGTCCACTTTGGTAGGTGCCGTAATATACGGGATGAGGATAGTTGACATGTCAAGGGATCTAGACTGACGTCTCATACTTTCCCTACGTACAGGCTTTTCCATTTACAGGCTCCCCGACGCGGAGTATCTTTACGCGTATTGTTGACAGCAAAGAGTACTTGAGATATCACCAGGGCACGTTACAGGCTCTTTTGAGTATGGCTGCAAGCGTTGCTGGGTTTGTTGCACCAGGTATTATTGCGAGTGCAATCTTACGAACGCCGGAGGAGGTCGCCGAAAGCAAAGATCATCGAGAGTTTACAGCCTATGCTCTCTTTGCACCGGTTCTCTCTGCGCTTACTCTTATCGGCGTCATCTATTTGAATGTCGCTCACAAAGACATTCTTAAGGGAGTGGAGAGCGATGAAGGTATTGAGGCGACCGAGCAGGATGCGCTGTTTCCATCCAAGCGGCCGTCCCGTCGTGCATCGGAACCGGGTTTTCAGTTTCACCCCAAGACCGAAGCGGTACGAAGGGTCTCATCCCTGGCCATGGGGATTCCAAATCTAAGCTATGAGCCAAAACAGGTGACGAGACCTGTAAATTCAGAGCTTGGCCTTACTGATGCCGACTTTTAAACTCGCCTATTGACTCGGTGCGTTATTACAATTTTAAAGAGTAATCGAGACCGATCTGCATGATTCGATCCATTCACTCTCTCAGTATTGAGAAATATTGTTATTGTTGGTCAAGTGTGCGTCGCTTCCTCCAAACAGTGTGCTCAGAACAAAGGCTTGACTTAGCAGCATTTCCACTTCGGTATCCGTCCAGTCTGCCGTTGGCATTGCCTGCATGAACCCAAACAGCTCATCGAAACTCATCTCTTGCAGCTTCGTGGAGAATTGGCATAGAAATGCCGCACAGACATAGACATGAAAGTCTTCAAAGCCATCCTTTTCACTAATGTAGGTATCCCAGAGTCGCACCACACATCCCAGCTGAAATTCGCGCAACAAGAGACAGTTACACCATTTGAAACTGAACATGAGGAATTGAATCCCCGTCTCACGCAAGTGTCGACACAAATCCCCATCAATGCGATTGACCAACTCTTCTATTCGCATAACCATGCGTTGGATACCAGGTTGATCCGATGTATAATGATCTTGGATGCCTGCTAGCAAATTGGTGAGGCACCAGTACACGTCGGCTTCGAGTTCATCCAATCTTTCTTCCGACAAGTGATTCATGACGTGACCGTCCAAAACGTCTTGGCCGTCGTAATAATCGCCCAAGAACACCACGACCAATGGCGTGGCCAGATCGTTAATGCCTTGCACGTAGCTACTGGCAGGATGCCGCATGGCCCATATGTACAACAGTCGCGATAAGATTCGACGAATGCGATCGTTGCGAAAGAGAGGAACATCGGGTTGTGTGCGAGGTACATCCACTAGTACTTGTCGTAACGTTTCTTGCTCTTGTATGGTTCGAATATCATCGTCAATATTGTAGTGCTGTGCCATGGCGTCCTTGTATTCGGACCGTTTCCGTTCTAGCGTTTGCTGTCGCCGAGCCTGATTGGTCGGCAGGTAGCCCAGCAGAATCTTCCAAGCTTGAGCCCTATACTGGGGAGGAATGCCGTTCCATCCCAGCTTTCGTAATTCCGACATACTCACAACATCGGCGTCAATCGCCTTTTCAAATTGTGTTTCTTGGTACGTCTTTTTGCCCTCTAGCGTTGTGGAAATAGCACTACTAGTAGCAGCTGATGGTGGAGGTTCAGGTACGACTTGCCAGGAATCCGAGGAGACATCCGAGTTGAGACTATTCTTGTCTAGGACTCCGTCCTTGGAAGTCTCGTCTGGTTGCACCGCTGTGAGCTGTGTCGTGCCAGCTTCCACGGAACGATCCGCACTCCGTTTGCTGGTATCCTCTTCGCTATCGCTTGCTGCCGCCGATACTGACTCCGAGCCGTTATCATTGACTTGCTCGTCATTATCGTCGTCCTCATCTTCGTCTTCGTCGTAGTTCACACGTAACGATCGCCGTAAAAAGCCAGGAAGTCCTCTGCCAGCCATGGTGCTCTCTTGCCAAGCGCGACGTTGAGTGCGATGCTTTGGATGTATACCGGTAGCTCAAGGTACAGTAGAGAGAAAGTCTCGTGCGGCCTTTTCGGAGCTTCTATTAAAAGAAGGCTCTATCAGGTACCGTGCGGGGTCACAGTAACTTGGAATTGGACTGGTGAGAGTGATGATCAATGCCTCGCCAACTGCCTCTTCGCCATTGTGAATTGCGAATTAATTATGATTCATTTGTGATGACTTTTTGCTGCCAAAAGTCGATATCGGAAAGCGAATCCGAGGGGACCCGGATAAGGTTCGCGCCAATATGTGTTCGCATGGTTTTGAAAATCTTGCTCTTCCGACATCGACCATGCATTCACACCATTCACACTTTCGACAACATACCGGTACATATAGTACAACAGCATCATACGACCCACCGCGGTGCCTTGCTATCACTCTCACTACAGTTCTACCGTACTCGAATCAATCTCCCCCGCCATGTCTCGTTCGGCACTCTGGAGACAAGAAGGAAACGTCAAGGAACGCGAAAGACGCGCTGACGACCTCTTTTTGGGAGCCGTTGAACAAGGTCGACAACGCCAACGCTCCAAGGGCATTCTACCGTTGTGGGGCCCGGAAGATTCCTTTCATCTCAATCCTTTGCTGTTACAAAACCTTGTTCAATCACCCTACTTTCAAAAGTGTTGTCAAGAGCTGAACGACTGGAATGCTGTGGTGGACGATATATACTACCAAGTCCAGCACTTGCAACCCTTTCAAACGGCCGGTACCAAGACACCGTCTTCGGCCTTTTGCTTGTTGCTGAGAATGCTCACGTTACGAATGACGGAGCACCAAATGAAATTGACTCTAGATCACGTCGATTCCCCTTTTATTCGGGGTATTGGCTTTTTGTATTTGCGTTTCGCGGGCCCTATCGACGAGCTGTGGAAATGGATTGAACCTTACGTGTATGATCAAGAGGACATTCAAGTAACAGTTGGTCACGGTAGTCGACCTCAAACGGTGGGAGACTTTGTTCGTCATCTATTTAGCAGTCGCGAGTATTTTGGGACACCGCTGCCACGCTTGCCGTTACCTATCGAACGAGATTTGAAAGTTAAACTACTGGCAGCCGACAAGGTGGCTGCTCGGGCCAAACAAAATTATGAGCAACACATGCAGTACTTCTCGGGATTGGGCAATCGTGTCATGGCCTTGTATGGCGACGAGGATAATCCAATCACTTGGTACGAGGGAGTCGTAGATCGCGTCTTGACGCGAGACGAAGCGACGGGCCACGATCTCAAGCATCCCAAATACGTGGTTACCTTTCCCGAATATGGCAATACCGAAACCGTCTTGTTGGGAGAAATGGATATTTTGCAAGGTACCTGGAAGCTTGACACGTTGGGAGCAGCCAATGCGAACGGCAGTAGAAGTAGTAGTGGGCGCAGTGGCGGGGACAGCGGTCGACCGGATTTGTACGAGAAGGTGCGCCGACGAGAACGGGATACTGTCGTGGCGGATCAACGCGGTCAGTGGGCTCGGCACCCTCCGTCTACCAAAATAAGTTTGTCACATGGCAACAATAGGGATAAGGGTCGCTCTTGGCACGCGAACGACAACATGCCACGCCATCAAAAGGCGCCTCCGGTGCCGCAAGCTCGGGCGCCAAGGGATCCGTCTCCGCCTGCACAGCGCAAGAGGACGGCCGGGGAGCAGGCAGCGGTTGCAGAAAAGAAGCGCAAACTTCTCTCAAAATACGGATAGTGGTTATGTGTGGAATAGAGTTGATAACTACAGGTAGATACGAGTATAGCAGTTTCATTGGTAGCCTCTAGTTTCGATCGAGAAATATGCGTACTACACTGTATCATCACATGTTCGAAATCTTCCGGCTCAACTTCCCACACCGGCAATCATGGCACCACATAAGATAACAAGGGCTGCTGCCACGCCTAATAGCTTCCCTCCTTCCTCGAATCCAGGCGTCAAAACAATCATTTCGTTTGGTGTTTCCCACGTCAAGGAGGTAGGCCCAAAAACTTCCAGTAAAGCTCCTGGCCCGACAGTCATTCGTTTGCCGTCGTCAGTAACCACTGTTCCTTTACCATCCAGCACATAACGAATCATGGTTTGACCATCGGCAACTGCAACAAGTATGGTGAGTGAGTGCGGATATATTATGTCTTGTGGGTTACGGTAGATCTCAGGTCACATTGCGAAACTCACCGTCTTCGGACCAAGTCCCTTTCTTGAGTTGTTGGGGCCACTCTCGAATACCCATTTCTGTAGCTTCCTCTTGAGATGGATTGCTCACGTCAATGCTAGCCAAGTGTAGCGGTGTCAAGAGAACATTCCGACATTGGGCAAAGGCAGGCGGTGCTACAAAAGCCGTCGAAAAAGTGGCGAGACTCAGTATCACCACGGCGAGAGACGCTAGAGACAACTTCGCTGGGCTCATTGAGACTATAGGACTACTGTAGACAACCAATGTTGGACAGAATGTGTTGGTCGATGCGGTTATATGATGCCATCTCAATCTAAGACGTCAGTTTAAAAAAAGAGTATTTGAATAATGACGCGTAGGATTCAGCCCGAACCTCAATGCAGATATATCGCCATACATAGACTTTCCCCCGGTCTCGGGACCACTTTGCTAAGCTACTTGGATGTGGATCGTCTTTAGTTTCTAAAATTGACCATCTCATATCACTTTAGTCTCCGCACGTAACTTCGACACCGTTGTCGCTCGGTAAGGTCTAGGATCTCTAGTTCTCCGTCCGTACCCCCGACAGCTAGGAGGCTATCCGAGCCCGGAGCCGAAGGAATCCAGCGAACCGAGCACATTGAATTTGACCCTCTGTTTCTACGAATTTCGGTGAAGCACGTCAACGCTTGTCGCTGCCAGTCGTAATCCATCTCATTCACAGCGACTCCGGACTGCAGGTAAGCCAGGTCAACAATTGACACGGTTCCATTCCCAATTGCCGCTGCAAGTAGACCACCTGTGTTCCAGTCCAAGGCATTAATGGCGCCATCTCTCGGAATACGCAACACGGTCTCCCAAGTGCCTTCGGTTGTCCGAATCTCCATGATTGTGATTTCGTCACCATCACCTCCGTACGCGAGATACAGCAGACCGCCCACTATCAAGGGTCCCCAAGCGAGAGCATGACCGACAAAATCGCACTTGAGAGAGAAAATGGCACGCCATCTATCCAACCGCTCGTGTCCAGTCTCATAAATTGTCAACACCTTTTCCTTTCCAATCGTTGCGAGCCACCTACCGTCAGGTGACCAGGCGTTGGCAAAACAAGGCCCGCCGTTCTTGAAGCCTTGTACTTTGGAAAAGCCAGCGTGTGCGTCTAAAATGAGAGTGTGCGAGTCGCCACTTACAGCCACGTGCTGACTGTGTGGGTCAATCGAGACATCTCGAATCTCACCCAGACCACGAATCACTTTTCGAACTGAGAAACCAGATGCACTCGGAGGAATGGCCTCGCCGTTCTTGTCCGCTCTCCTTTGCCCGACAATGAGGAGCGCGTCTTTCGATCCAATGACTACAAAGAGACCATGTAAACTCCAATGGATAGACAGTTTGTCGTTCAGTGCCACAAAAAGTTCGTACACCGTAACAAACGTCGAACCAGCCAACGAAAAGAATGTGACGACTCCACTCTGGTTGCCAATAATGGCCATCCTTCCGTCAGGAGAAAACTCGATAGAGAGAATTGCTGAAACGGAATGCAAATGGTGACCAGCGACATGACGTGCGTTGGTTGTCTCCACCGTCAGAATACTGTTATTCTGACCAGTTACTGTCAAAAATTGATCGTTCGGAGACCACTTTGCTGAAAGTGGAACGACACCCTTGAGCTGGATACCCATGACTGAATCCCATCCCTTTTCCACATCTAGGATCGAAATCTCTGACGAGACGCCCCCAACTGCCACGTGAGTACCCCCGTTGGACGACGAGATGCATTGGACCCAACGATCGCGATGAACTTGATGTACAATCTCCCAAAACTCCGTGTCAATGGCCGATACGTTGAAGTCTTCCCCGCCCGCATACAACCATTTACCGTCAGGCGACCATTCAACATCGAGAATAGAATCCTCCATGGTAAATGCTTTTACGAGTGTTACCTCGACAGGGCTTCCCGGTTCGTCGACGAATCTGAACACGCCTAGACTACCGCCGGCATCACCGACTGCAAGCCAGGTACCACCTGGGCTAAAGGATACACAATTCACCCAGTTTTTGCACGGCACTTCGTGCAAGATTTCGCTGTGGATCTTCGGATGACCTCCGAGAGTATCGGGATCCATAACATTGATTCGAACAAGCATGGCCTTTTCTAGTCGACTTCCAATAGCGAGAACACCCGAGCCATTTCTCCAACTTAATGAACCGGCAAAGCCCGTCAACTTGATGGTATGTAAAACAGGAAACGGTTCCTGGGGCCAAAGGAGACTAACAGCGTTACCGGTTCCGCCAACAGCAATAAAGTGCGATCCCCAAGCAATGGATCGAATCGAGTGCGTGGTACCATTCTTTACGGGTCCATTGATTTTCTTGTCGTGTCGGACCCGCCATACCGTGGAAGCGTGCGTGTCAATGACCGCCAAGTGATGGTTCTCAGTAGCAACAGCCAACTGATTACCATTTGGAGACCACGCTGTACACCAGGTCCAACTTCGTCGGACAATTTCATGCACAATCACTGTCCGGCTTTTTCCCAAGTGGTATGAGCCATCCTTGGGAGGCTTCCCATGCGTAAAGAATTGACCATCCACCCAAGCCTTCATTCGCGGATCAACCTCTGTCGAATGTACAGTTTCCGCAAAGGACAGCTGCAGTGGGTTACTGGTAACTCGCACCATTGAATTAGCCATGGCGGGTGCTGCTTCCTCTCGCTTTGGTCTCAGGACAGGTGCACATCCGAGGAGTGCAAACGCTTCATCGTGATTGTCCCATCGTCCACGATGCCGCCCGTCCTCGTCCAGTTGTTGACATGTTTCACTGCTTACCCCAAGCAGATAATTGAGTGCATTGCTGGCCGCATCGATAAAGGCTGCGGCTGGACTGGCGTCACTGGTCTTGCTTTCTTTTTCTCGTCTTATCCGTCGCTCGTCTTCGGAAGGCGTTGATCGTACGGCACTGAGTTCTTGCGGAGGAAAATCGAGATTTTTTCGTTTCGAAGGACTTTCCAAGCCATCGAGACGTTCAAGCATCTTGTCTCTTTGCTCGTCATGAGTTTTATCTTGCAATTGCACTAGCAAACTCGAAGGTAACCCATCAACCGAACAAACGTCTGACTCTGTAAACTTGATACTCGACGTATACCTTGGATCAATCCCATCGTTGTTTGGAGAAGTAGTGTTTATCAGCTTGTCGAACCCTACTTTACGACTTGGTAGTAGTAGAGTCTTGTCCTGAACAGCAGCCTCTGGTGATATTTCCTTTTTTTCGTCTTCCTTGGGCGGTAGAGCATCGGTCTCGCTCGCAACAACATCACAAGCATGATTCTCTGCTCTACTACGACTGTCGTAATAGTTCTCACAGTCCGCCATTCTCCTTGAGACTTCAATCTCGTAGTCCAATCGGTCTGTTGTGGTGCTTGTGCTGTAATTCATCATTACTGAATCGTCCGGCATACTTGATCGATGCATCAAGCTGGTCTCCCTCATATCGTAGTTGTTGTTGTTGTTGTTGTTGTCTGGTGAATAGTCTTCTTCCCCAACAGGGAGATCCGGGAGAACAATTTTAAGGGGCAGGATTCCTGAAGTAGATGAAGCATATATGGAATAGTCATAGTCGCCACGAAACCGGCTAACAGGCGTTTCACTCAAGTCACTTCTGACCGAAGTGGTCGAACTTTCTTCCGATTGCGTTTCTGTCGGTCTGGAGGGAGAAGATAGAGGCGTCGTCAAGACATGATCATCATCCGTCGAACTGTCGCAATCGCCTTCCACCAAACCAACAGGGTCAGAACACGGCTTTTCTTCTTCGGTCGCCATGGATTCCCGGTGTAGGCTATTCGTTTCCCCGCTGTCCATGCTGAACAAGGGCATGGTCAATGTTGGTTTCAGTTTCGGTCGTTTAGCTTTTGGTCGAGTCCGCCGTTTCTCGCTCGGAGCTTGCTCGGAGGTCTTGTCTCGCGATTCGCGCCAATGAGCGATCGGGACCACGTAGCTACTTAGGCGTGTTTGAATTTTTCGCGCGCTTCCCACGTGGCATGGTTCGATGGACAGACCTTTCACTAAAAAATTAGCGCGAACTTCACCATCGCCGACGATCGATTCCTTCGATTGCGAAGTCGAACAACGAGCGCATCGCACGAAGCAATACTGTAACGAGCAACGACAACGGAGAGACGAGCGACGACACACACAACACCAAGCGAAAGACCGCATATCTTACTTTCTTCTTTGTGATTATACACATCGGTTTGGCAATCATCAAATGGCGAGTGGACTCGGAGTAAGAGGCACCATGGGACGGTGCTATGGTTTCTGGGCCGACTTTAAGCAGTGCCAGGTACGTATTCGATGGGTCGATGCCAAGTTGGTGCTCAAGGCCGAAGCAGCGACACTAGTCTTTTTGTATTCTAACACCACGCTCTCTCTGACTCGTTCTCTTCCATATTGCAGCAAGAAGTACGATTCATGGATACTGCGGCACACACCAAAGACCGTACTGATGGCTGCTGGCAGGAAAAGGAGGATTATTTCGAATGTCTGCACAGTAAAAAAGAGTTTGCCCGTATCCGAGCCGTGGAGGAAGAAAAGAAGGCCCAAGAGTATGAAGCCAAGCATGGCGAACGTCCACCTGTTGCAGTCGCTGGTGGAGGAGGACACTAATATACCCAAGAGTAATCGGATACAGCTATCCGAAAGCTCTGACTCTACTAGTCCTAAACTGTGAATCTAAGAAAAGAGAGAGTGAGCTAAAAATCATACTCTTATGATTCCTCTTACTTTCGCTTCTGTAGCTGTTGCCGCAGTTCGTCATATGATGCACACCCGGTTACAGGCTCGACCACTTCCTTCCATTTTTGCCAAATCTTGTCCCGTAGCTGTTGCGATAATTCCATTTTGCCTGCACCAACTTTGCCTTGCTTCAGTTTGCTCTGCGACATGCCTGCCATTTTGGGCAGGCCACACGCTTCGTTACGCGCTAGCTTGGAAAGATGCTCGTCAAACTGGGACTCGTGCTCTTTCATGAAGATAAAACTGCTATTGGCGACGGCTGTTTGAATGTTTGCCGGATCATCGTAACGGCGAGCATTCGTCGGTAAAAATCGAGCGATTCGAGTCACCTCGTGTTCCAGATTCTCCTTCAAGTCTTCAAAACACACAAACATTACACCGGGGTTATTCCTTTGCTTGTACCATGATATTAAGTGGACAAAGTAAGACGCATTCTGCATTTTGCACGGCGGTACACCACGGGCCAGCCAAAACTCGTCGGCAAAGGCATCCAACGAGACTGTTCCAGGTTCAAAGAACCAACCCTCGAAGAAACGATAGAAACTCATCAAAACGTCTTCCGGATGCCGAATAACAACAATGGTTCGTTGAAACGGTGGACAGTGATCGGCCCAGCAGTGTGTCTTGAACAAACGAACGTCACCAGCAGCTTCAGCAACGGTGTTCCATTGGACAGCTTGCAAATCTTGGCCTTGATCTGCTGCCAATTCGATCCACGGTACGACGCTGCTAATTTCATCAAAGTCCATATCTCCTGCGGTTCGGAGTTGATGACAAATCTGCTGCATCCACGTCGTACCAGCCTTTGGCGTTGTTGTAATGGCAACATCTGTAGGGCTGGGCTGATACGCGAGTCCCTGGAGACGGCCGTGTTCCGTTTCAAAGCCCGATAAACGCTGTTTCATGAGAGTAATCGCCTCGGACTCGGCCGAGCCAGCGACTGCTTCTTCCAAGGGCATGCTGCTGTATTGTATTAGATATGAAGAGACTACAGTAATGCCGGCTCTCTGGAAGATGTAGCGCTCGCGCTCGACAAGTAAGGGTGTCAGGTACAGTAGATCGGTTTCTTTCCCCCTGCTTTTATTGTTCTTTGTTCTTTGTAAAAAGTGAGCGCGAAATTCCCTTTACTACAGTAAAAAACGTCAGTATTTTTGACCCATGACCTAAATACCATCACAGCGACCTTGTGGTTGGCGTTGTCGCGGCGAAGACAACATCACCATGATGACGATGAAGAACCTTCTGTCTCTCCTCGTTGCCGCCTTGGCTTTCGCCTCGGCCCAGGCCTTTGCTGGATACACCCCGGTGCTCCAGCAGTCTTCTCAGGTATGACCACTAGAAAAAACTATGAAAGGGGTTATCATTCGACGACACTGGAAGCAGTTGCAGTTGGATCGAGTTGATGGGTGGATATAAAGAGACACTGGAATGGCCCTGTTCGCTATCGTTTCAAGATCGTACGATCTTAATCGATTAGGAGTAGATCATGCCACAGTACCCGTAGCGTCATTCTTGGGCTACAAGTTTGTTGGAAAAGTCGGAAAAGCATTCGAAATTGTCAGGTCGCCTGGATGTTCTTTCCATCTGCTCTTGATGATACTTTTATCTACTTGGCCATTCTTTCACGATGTGGATTAACTCGTTATACTCACCACGTCGTGTACTCTTTCACCCCCACTTTATAGACTCGCCGTTCTGCTGGAGCCAACAA
>Ga0307978_1000811_pt1 | contig 25013 bp, 24 predicted proteins | sample OrgLakmetage1056_FD_203151 | JGI IMG/M metagenome (GOLD analysis project Ga0307978, IMG submission 203151) | Saline water microbial communities from Organic Lake, Antarctica - #1056 | ecosystem: Environmental > Aquatic > Non-marine Saline and Alkaline > Saline | place: Antarctica: Organic Lake...
CTTTTCGTCGGCTTCGTTTGCCGGAAAGGTCCCCAAGGCGATAGTCTTGCCAGCCCACTACAGTACGTACGGTACACCAGTCGAAGAAGAAAGAGCAACAAATAGTGAAACGAAAAAAGGTGAGAAACCATTCGTTTTACCTCTCTCGTGCAAAACTATCAATTCACCGAATTTCATTGCCGGAACGAGAACGCGCGCAACAGATGTCTTGGAGTAGCTGGCGATCTGCCGACAAAAATTGTATACAAAAACCTAGAGTGGTCGAGCGATGACCTCAACCGCTGTCAAGGTCATGAGAGAACAGCAAACCAACCAAAATTGCGTCGGAACGAAACCCAACGCACGAAAATGAGTACGAAAGCTACGGGAAAATCCGTAGAGGGGAAGTGCCTTCTTTTGGACGACCGCGACGATGACCTTGTTTGAACGATGCCTCGATCAATGCCTCGGTCATATGCCTATGTCTAAGACCCGAGCACAAGACAAAACATCTGCTCTCACCTTTACATGCACGGCTTTCTTGCCTGCATTACTAAAGCCTGCCGCTGCTGCACTCATGATGGTTAACGTTTATACTTATTCAGCGATCTTGCTGCAGTTTGATCTTGTTGCAACTGTTGCTGCTGCTGATGAAGGAGTTATGAACGATTCCTTAGGATCTGTCCCGACAAAGATGATTTCGTGATCACGAAGATACAGACAAAGAACTTGGACGGATGGCAATACGAGCAAACCTTGCTACAGGTTAGCACTTCAAACAATCAAACTGGTAACGATGAGAATTGTCCCGCTACTTGGGGCTTTGACTGGGTGGAGGGGGAGCAGCCGCAACGCACACTACTACCATGCCGTACTGCGGTGCAGTTCGACATTACATGGATCCTCTCATTTGGGTTACACGCGCTTCGACGATGATTAGGTGAGCCAAGAACACCTCAGAATACCTCGGAATACAATGCTAAGTATATTAATTTCTCTCACTTTAAGTGTACAAAACAACGCGAAAATAAAACGGAAGCCTATTCAATCCGTGAGCCAGGAATCGGCGAGTCGTGGTATACCTAATCTTACCGTAGAGTGCGGTACAATATCTACTGGAAGAATGGGAGTCGTGGATATTTAGGAAGATTAGTCGTACTGTTAATCAATGGACCATTTTACTGTGGCTCATTGAATCGCTATTCTTAAGTAATACTTATCTCATAAACGTAAATTTAACAGTACTGTACGTTGGCCAAGCTTCTCGCTCGGGACGGACCGCCGACAAGCGAGAAGCGACTGAGAACAGCGCATAGCTCAAAGCACAACCAGTGTGCTTGCATCAGAACAATAGTACCGGTAGTGTTGTCCTTGCTGTTGCAGGCTATCTCCATCGGCTTGCAGCATTCCTTGGGAGATTCTGTCATGGTAACGTTAGTATAGAGGAGTTCAGCTGTTAGTGAATTCATAGTTTACGCAATAATAATGAGTCTGAAGCATCGGTCAGACCACAAGCGGCGCCAAGATCGTCGCGAAGAAAATCACGAGGAAAGATCCTTGGAACCGCACGGCGGCGGACGCGAACGAAAGCCACGCCTCCAACATCGCCATGGCTCGAGATCCCCTTCGGCCTCACCGGATCACCATGATCGCAACCATCAACGCACCAAAAAGCGACGCGAGAGAAGCCGGAGTCGTGCGCCACATTACAAAGAAAGTAGACGCCGAAAACGCCGCAGACAGCAGCCTTCCCGATCACACGATCGCGGGCATCGAGTAGGCGACGACCGCCGATCCGAAGAGCCTCGAGCGCGAGAAATCCAGCGAGATCGATCATGGCACGATCGTCGCCGCCGTCGTAGACTGCGTGACCGACGTAGCGAGAGCGCTAGTTTCGATTCGACCCAACCCACAGCTGGCGTAGTGAGTGATGACGAGGATGTTGCGGCCAGAAAGGGCACCACCGGGGCCAAGGCTACTGTTTCTGGTAGAGGCAAGAAAGAATTAGCCCGTTCATCTTCCACCCACGACGATACGGTTGGTCACTTTCGTGGAGGTTCAGGTCCGTACTAGACTATATGACGACCTCGCACTGCTTGGCATTCATCTTCTTCTAACACTCGTCTTTAATTTTCTCACCACTGCAGGAGCCATCATTGCGGATCGCTACAGAATACTTCGGGAAGTTGGTCTAGGGACCTTTGGTAGAGTTGTAGAGTGTTTTGATTTGAAGCATGCCAACCGACCATCCGGTCGAACCCGACAACAGCAGCAGCAACAACACCGTGGGGCCGATCCTCATATGGTTGCCATTAAGGTTGTTCGAAACGTGAAGCGATACTACGAGTCTGCTTTGATTGAAGCGGGTATTTTGAAGGAAGTCAATCGTCGCGGCGGCCGTGGTCTCACACACTGCGTGGTAATGCACAATGCCTTTACCTTTGACAAGCATCTTTGCATGGTCATGGAAAATTTGGGTCCTTCTCTGTATGACTTTTTGAAAAAACACCAGTACCAACCTTTTCCAATGGTTTGTATTCAAGACTTTGCCATTCAGCTGCTCGAGACGTTGGAATTTCTGCATCACGCTGGCTTGATACATTCCGACCTAAAGATTGAGAATATTTTGTTGATGAACGATCGGGAGGTCACGTATGGCAACCAACGAGTTCCCGAGTCTACCCGCATCAAGGTGATTGATTTCGGTGGCGCCTGCTATGACAATGACAAGAAATCCTCCCTCATCAACACACGACAGTACCGCGCGCCGGAAGTGATTCTAGGAACGGGCTGGAGTATGCCTTCCGATATGTGGAGTGCTGGCTGCATCCTTGCCGAACTTTACCGAGGCGAGCTCTTGTTCGCAACCCATGACAACCTTGAGCACTTGGCACTCTTTGAACGCATGATTGGGCCGTTTCCGCGTCGCATGTTGAAGAAGGCGAAGAGCAAGTCGGAGCTTGCTAGAGATGCTTTTGGTTCTAATGGTCACCATCGAATGGACCGTGTCCTACCAGCTGAGAATGCCTCATTCGTCAAAACGGCCGTTTCGCTCGAGGCAATTGTACGCAACGACGAAGACTCGTGGTTTCTTAGTCTTCTTCGCAAGATTCTGGTGATTGATCCATTGGAACGAGCGACAGCCCACGAGTGTTTGCAGTATCTGGCCTACATTCGACGAGACGTTGTTCGGTACAATTAGAAAGGAGATCAAGTCTAAGCATTGGCGGGAGTAAACTTAGTTTTGTAGAAATTTGCCCAACGATACCTGGTAGATACCGGTATGAATAGCGATGGTGCTATGATAGACAGATAGTCTAGAGCTCGCTTCCTCACAGAACAAAGTTCGCGCCGTTTCTGTTTTTATTCCCTGCGCACCATTCGTTTCGTTCCCAGCACCATGGGCGCCCACCTCCCAGCACTCCTCCCACAGAAAGGATTGTACGAATCGTAAAGCATGGCGGATCAGCAACACGAATCCAAGCTCCCTCCCATTGTAGGTAGGCTCGAAAATGGAGAGAAGACGCCGATATGTGTCATTATGGTTGGAATGGCTGGGAGCGGAAAAACGAGCTTGTTGACGCAACTGGAACGATCCTTGGAAGACGCTGCTGCTGCAAAGGAGGCAAAGAGAAAAGAAGAGAGCAAAGACCAGCCGGCTTCTTCGAAAGTTGAGGATTCGCATGAAAAAGTGGAGGCTTTGAAGAAAGAAGCGACTGACGAACAAGATGAAGCCGAAGAAGACTACCCAGAGTCCACCTCGTACTGTGTTAATTTGGACCCTGCAACGCTTCTGGTGCCCTATAACGTCTCGATTGATATTCGGGACACGGTTGACTACAAACAGGTGATGAAACAGCACAAGTTGGGGCCCAATGGTGCCATCATGACGTCTCTGAATTTGTTTGCCACCAAATTCGATCAAGTCATGTCCATTTTGGAAAAGCGAGCGTACGGTCCATCGGCAGCAGAAGGAGACGCCACAACGACACCCCCATCATCCACCGAACAACCAGAGCAACCAGCCGCCATGGACTATATCTTGGTCGATACTCCGGGTCAGATTGAAGCTTTTACTTGGTCGGCCTCGGGTACTATTATGAGCGAGTCGCTAGCTTCGGCTTTTCCGACTGTCTTGTGTTTTGTCGTGGACACTGTGAGATGCGCGTCGTCTCCGAATACATTTATGAGCAACATGCTGTACGCCTGCAGTATGATGTACCGAACCCGGCTACCTATGGTGGTTTGTTTCAACAAGACGGACGTTGTATCGCACGAGTTTTGCTTGGAATGGATGCGTGACTACGAAGCCTTTCAACAAGCGCTGGACGATGTATCCGAATCGGCTGGATTTTATGGTTCCTTGACGAGAAGTCTTAGTTTGGTGCTAGATGAATTCTACTCCAACTTTGCCAATGCAGTAGGAGTTTCGGCTGTTACAGGCGACGGCATGGACGATTTTTGGATGACGATCGATAAAGCAGCACGGGAGGATTTTGCGGCGGATTATGTTGAAGACATGAAGAACCGAATAGAAGAGCAGACAGCGCGAAAGCAAGCCATAGCACGGAGCAGTGTCCGACGACTGCAGCGCGACTTGGATGCGCCGCAGGGAGACGAGTAGACTAAATAAACGGTAGACTAGCTCGCTATGATGGCAATACATTTAAGTTGAAAGTAGTCTGTAGTCTAGCTAGACTAGTCGATGATTCTTCCTCTTGAACTTTGCATTCCCGAGTTGTGACTGACTCGGCGACGCGACTCGGGTCGAAAAAGACAAAAAAGACGTTATTGTCATTATATTGACGATGGTAGCCCCACGATTGCGAGCTTTGTAAACACAACATAACGCAACACTGACAGTAGACATGCGCTTGCTACAGCTACCGTATAGGGAAGTCTATGTAACCAAAAGGTCGAACGCTTGCTCTCTCTACTGACCATCCAGCATGGCCAAAGGCGCCACTACTGGCGAAACCGGCGAGCATTACACGAGTCACCGTCTACTTGATCTCACCAGAGAATGGTCCATCCACGGCGATGATATCTTTCAAGTCGTCGGGACAGACCAAGCTCTTTCTCCATTGCCTTTCCAACGGGGTATTGCTCGGGAAGAAATTGTTGAGCAAGCCCAAGGGAACCTACTGTTTCCGTCTTGGGCGCACCTCTTGACCTTTTCCATCTTGCTTGTTAGCACCATCTGGCTACTAACTTCAAGGCGAGCGATCTCGTCCATAAAAAATGGCCTAGTAAGATCCTTCTTCACCTATCAATGGCGTTCTAAAGAGCCCAAGGGGAACTCGAGGAGCCCCACGAACACACCGCAGTCTTCCGATGAAGCGTCGGCGGTGAGGATAACGACCACAACGACACTCGCCGTCAACCAACACACGCAGACCCTTTCCCCAGATGAGCTGGTTACCCTAGCTTTAACAGAAGCAACACCAACGATATCACCCACTACACAGATACTCCCAATACCAACCGAGCTCGGAGATTCCACATTCTCTCTTGTGAGCACCGAAGAAAGTCGTCAGAGCACGATGCAGGCTGCCAGAGAAGTCGTGTCGGCGGCCAGTATCATGGAGCAAGTATTGGAAGAGAGTGGCCGTCCACATGATGCTGCTGCCGCCCTCAACTGGGCAATGAGTCTCCAAAGGACATCGAGCAAACTTCAAGCCCAGCGGCAAAAAGAGTATCGTCGGTACTCCTACGACAGTTGGCAGCGGGAGACGGACCGGGAACTTGACGATCAACGACACTGCGAGACCCTTGCTTCCATGGAAAAGGCCAACGAGTGGGTAGAAACGTTGGTCAAGGCGCGCGATCGGTGCCTCGCGTCAATTTCCACTGCGATCGTTCGTGGTGTTACCTTGGTCACAGCCTCTCGAATGCTCGGTTTCCTTTTTCTCAATCCAAACGTTTCCCTTTCCAATGTGTTTGGCATGCTCAAGATCATCACCGAGTCGGTAAGTGATCGAATGCTGTTGTGTTTGCTCTCGCTCAACAATCCTGACGCATGCTTGCTGATGCTTGTTGCTTCTCTTTGGACAGATGTGCGCTTGCTCCGATACTGCTAGCACCAGTGTTGTTGAAGCTACAAGCTCGATATACACAACGTTTCAAACGATATCCATGTCGTATCTTTTCGTTTCGGAAGGATCTGGGTGGTCGTTCGCTTTCTGCCATCTACTTTGCATGGCAAAGACCTTGAGCGGAATCGTCTGTGTGCTAACCTTTTGCTTGGGTTTGAGATGGATTGGTTGCCCATTGTTTGTGACCACTTTTATCATTTCGTCTCTCGGTGGTATCGCCGTAACAAGAAACATTGCAATTGCGATACCAGATATCAACCGCTTAATTGCTGTTCAAGCTATCGTGTCGTGCTCCGCGTTTGCGTACGTTGCCGCCAAGTTCTACTCCGTCCGGCGGAATCTCCTACTGAGTCAAGGCAATCCACAGAGTGCTCTGCTGAACAAGGTGCTGTTGTGGTTTGACGACGCCAACATTGCGATCCAGCTGAGCCCTATTGTTCTCGTGGCTGTGGCGGTACTAAGACAGCTACCTCTTGTCTGATGAGCAGCGGCACCCTACTGCGCTACGCATCGGCAGGGTGTATGATGGAAAGTTTTCAAGCCTTGTAATTTAAAAATGTGTGTGAAGATTATTATTATACCACACTCACTCTGTGGACAACAGAGCGATGTAAAATTCAAAACTAGACTATGAAAAGACACGACGCCCGACAAATTGTACCGATCCCCGGATCGCTTTGTTTTATCGTCGTGCCGTCTTCAATGAATAAAACACAAACTTGTAAACGAATAAAAACTGGGAGAATGCAATCACTCTCTCTCTCTTTCTCTCTCTTTCTTGTGTAATTTTTGCGCTTGTTCAGTTATTACATGCCGGATCCCAGGGTTCGGTCAAGACCCTGTGGCCTGCCCTGGTGGTGATTTTGGGTTGGAGCTTGAAGTTGTAGCCGCTGGATACGGTGTCCACCAACGGCAAATGCGATTCTCCTTCTTCATCCTCATCCATGTTTTGGATGGGAAGAAAAAAGGAAGATGGCTTCATGGTGCGAGCGTTAGGTTCCAAGAGCTCGGGGGCAGCAACACTGGAATCCCAACGTTTCGCTGTGGAAGTAATCTTGATTCCCGTGGCCGAACTCCGCATAGGATCGCCGTCCCAGCTACCACTTCTCGAGAGTGATGCGGCTCTCGGCCTCTGATAGTCATGCTTATTTCCAGGCGACAACTTCGTCTTGGCAACTTCCGCAGGTGTGACCAGAAAAAAGGCGTTATCGGGGACATTGCTCAAGTCCATCTTGTCCTCCTCTTTTCTTGCCGAAGTGGTGAAGGTAGGAACGGACGTCATGGCAGGACGAGCTCGCCTACAGCAATGTTTCTTGGTCAAGCAAGAAAGCAAGGCCTGCAAAGCCACGCGCTTCGAGACTGGTCCTTCGTCTGGTGTAACAGCGTACCCTCTTCTCTGCGAATGATCCACCGAGGAATGGCATCGAAGCGAATCTTGTTCCACCAACTTGAACCCAGCGGCGGCGAGTTCATCCACTACCGCAGAGGTGAGACTGGTAGACATGTTAGCTCGAAAGGAGAGTGCGGGCACACTCCACGGTGGCATGGAGACTGCTGGAGGTGTAACCGGCAACGATGGAGCCTTCATTGTCCGTGTGTATATATGCAGTCTTGTGGCTGAATTGCAGCAAACAAACAAAAAGGGTTTTTGTTTTTTTAGGATTCCGACGGCGGGTGTTGGGTAAAGAAGAGTAAAGAGAGAGAACGGAGCCACATAGAACAATTGCGATCTACTCGTAGAAAGCCTACGCTGAGAGATCCGGCGGGATCCCTCAACTCAGAAATATGCTTTCGGAAGTCGAAACTTCCCTAAAAATATCAGAAGCAGGAGACGCATTGTGATTGGCGCTCGACAACGTCAGCGATGAAAGGGATGAAGGCTTCATGACATTTCTACAGAAATATGACCAAAAGGGCAATAAGCTGAAAAGGAAAAGGAGAACAGTATGACGTCAACATTTTCACCTCGTTATATATTTTCGTATTCAAGGAACTGTACTGTATCTATGTACCTATGGCTGTTCTATTTAGCTGGCTCATCTTAGTCTATGCTCCGGCTTACAGATTCCTGCATTCCTACCGGTACTGGTTCTTCATAGCGGTATCCTGTACCTGTTGCATTTGGGTGGCCATACTACTGATCTTGGGAGTTTCTCGTGGGGGAGGATATGGAATTATCGCCGGCAAAGCGTCTTACATCAAACAATGATTATGCCAACGTCCCTTCAACCATCATTCACGTAAGTCGTCCAATCCTTTGTGTGCCTCCAACGCCACTGACGAGGAATCCAGTCTTCAACATTCGTTTCTCTTTTACCTTGCTGTGTTACAGGAGATTGGGCATAACCTGGGTCTACGCCACGCCAACCGACGTGAAGGAACCTATTTGGATCTGTCTGGTTACATGTCGAGAAGTGTAATCGATAACGAATATCCTTACAAATGCTTTCATGCAAAGAATCACTGGATGCTCGGATGTTTTGCTGACAAGTCCTACGCTGTAGCTTCCAACGAGAATGTGGCAATCCAGGTCATGGGCTTCGTGGACTACGACAAGGCTGTCAAAGGGCAAGACTGGGTGGTTGTTAAAGTCGGCCAAAAGCACTTTTTCCATTTTAACCGCGCAAAGAAACACAACAGGGATACTGAAGAAGCGCGCGATCAGCTCATGATCATTCGATCTGATGGCGACAGCGGAACTACTGCTCTTTCCGAGCGTTCCGAGGGGCAGCAGTACATCATTTTTGACTCCGGCAGGGCAGTCACAATTCGAGTCTGTCGAACCGTCACGGGAAGGACGGATGACGACGTGGACTACATGGAGGTGAGCATCAGCCCAGGGTCCAACGTTAATGTATGCGGGCAAGTGCAAGTTAGTACACGTCTTCCAACGAATGCACCAGTGATTCCCCCATAGCCTCGTCGAACGAATGCATCAGTGATCCCACCATCGTCTCGCCCCACGCGGCAGCCTATTTCCCGTGTCTCTTTATTGCCTGTGGCGAAGAAAGACATTCCTGACGAGTTTGAACGAAACGTTCCGACACCAGGCCCCAGTCCTCGCATGACCCCTCGGCCCAGTCTTCGACCAACCCATCTACCGACACTCCAATCGATAGACCAGCCGACCAAACGACCTACTCCTAAGGTGGTGGTGGTAGTTCAGAATGAAGGTGCGAGGTTGTCGCTCGACAAGCCTCGGCTGATCCAAAATTCCGATCGAACATCTGCGCCCACTACGGAAACTTATTTTGAATTGGTCAATCGCATCAACAACGACAAGCCCACATGAGGAAGTCTCGTGCAGCGTCCATCGTCGGCCATCCTTGACCGAGTTCAAAATCAACCGGAAGGCGTGGAGGAAGAGGAGAATGTAGAAACATCTGGCGGCATTCGTTGCCAAAGTTTAGTAGGTCTCTACTCTTTCTTGGGCGCGGTTGTTGCTACCATGTGGGTGGCGTTGTAGAGCTTTATGCTGTTGATAATACTACAGTAGGGAATGGTGTGGAGAGACAGGCCAGGGAGACCCCAGCATTGGAGGAGCCGTGTGGAAATCTCAGATCCTGAGCGAAAGCGCGCGTCTCCAACGCCCAACTTAAACCCAGATGACAGATCGCTTTGAGGGTATCGACGAGTCCTTTAGTATGGTGTGGTCTTCAAGAAATAGCCCGAGCTTTTTAGTCTAGTCTAGCTAGAGGCTCAACAGAGGATTGGGTCCGTAGTTGCCTCGAAGACGACATATGTACCTGGTAGCTACGTACTGTAGATGTCTGTGGTCCAAGTTTCAAGAGCGCGTGGTTCGCGCCATTTATGTTTTGATTGCCCGTTGCCACTCATCTCTTTCCGTTTCTGTGAAAGCCAAAATCCATCACAATTCCAACAATCACCATGGGCGACAGCAAAAAGCCGTGGAAGGACGCCGTTCTGTCCATTTTGGATGGAGAGATCAGCACCAGTACGGATGAGAAAGTTAAGGTGAAATCATTGCGCAAGCTTGTTCTTCTATCTCTTCAACAAGAGGACTCGGACAAGGTTGCCAAGAAACAGTTCAAAAAGGTCGTTCAAGGACTGGAAGAAGAGGGCGAACTGACTCTGGATGCTGACGGAATGGTCACGAGGACGTCGCAGAGTAAGAAACGAAAAGCTAAAGAAGATAAAGACTCAAAAAAAAGAAAAAAAAAAAAGAAGAAGAAGCGAGAGGAGACGACGGAAGAAGAGGAAGATCACGACGATGGTGGTGCCAAGTCCGAAGCTGCCGCAGCCGACGACGACGGCGGGCCACATCATTCACACGAAGTAACATCCAAAGACGACCCCAACAAAAGCAAGCCATGCAGAGGTAATCCTCAAGGGGTCACGCGTCTTTTCCTTGGAAACTTGCCGTTTGCCGTCGATGAAGCTTCGCTCGAGGCCTTTTTGCCGGATGCCGTGACACACATTAAATGGATCACCGACAAGGAAACTGGAAAGTTTTACGGCTCTGCGTTTATCGAAATGAGTAAATCCTCTGCGGCTGCGGCTGGTGTGGCCATGGCAGGAACGCAGATATTGGGAAGGGCCATCAAAATCAACTTTGCGCCGTCACGGCCCGGTGATGTTTGGCCTCCGCCAAAAAAGGTGATATCTGGCGGTGGCAGCGGTACCGGCGGACAAGCTGGTGGGTCAGGTATCAAGGCCATGAGTGCGAAACCAGAGAACTGCTGCAAGTTGTTCATTGGCAACCTGTCCTACGAGATTGATGACGACGCCATTACGAAATTCTTTGGCTCTGTCGAGGCCGAGGTGAAAGCCGTGCGGTGGTTGCACCACAAGGATTCTGGTGACTTTAAAGGAGTGTACGTAACATTCATGGACTTGTGGCTTATCATTTGGCATGTGGTGATGATGGATCGTTTTCCTAACCTGTGTTTTTTTCTTCTGTTTTCGTTTGACAATAGTGGCTTTGTGGAGTTTTGGAACACTGATGCGTGCACCAAGGGAGCCAAACTGAACGGAAAGAACCTACTGGGTCGCCCCATTCGTATCGATTGGACGGATTAAGTAGCGTACGACTACATCTAGTAGTCTATCTCATGCAAAACCTTTAACTTTAGCTAGAGCTAGTGCAACCACTAAACTGATTCGTGACTGGTTGGACCGGGATTGCTTCTTCCACGTTTCACGTTTTGCGACCTAATCTCTAATCTCGCTTCAAAGATAGTGACCATGACAGCGGTTGTCGCCCCCGTACGAGTTTGCACCGCGGCGGCTCATATAACGCACCGCAGGCACGGCTCATTTACTGCGACAGTCCTATGGCTCTTGGTTGCTCTATCCTCCTGCTTTCAGGACGTTGTATATGCCCGAAACGACAGAGCGTTTCTTACAGGCGCAGTCTACGCGAGAGGAGGCGCCACGAGTGTTTCGTCCAAGACGGCAAGTATTAGTAGTGGTGGCGGCGGCGGCGAACAGGAAGCGTACATGCTCTTGGCTCGAGCTATTCGTTCTCGACTCAAGTCGGACGATGGTGTAGTTCCGGAAATTCCCAAGATTGTCAAATCCTTTGTCTCCATGTCGTCGGCCCAAAGTGCATTCAAGGGACTCGATGGAGCCGCGCACGAAGCGTACCAACGAACTCACTCTAATAAAGAGGATGTTGATATATCCGTTGCTGGAAGAGCCTTACGGAGTGCAGCGAGAGTCGGAGCAACCGCAGATGGCCTGGGTGCATGCGAACTTTGTGAGCTTGTCGAGCATCCCGACACACTTGACTTGCAATCTACCAATGGGACTTTGGCTGGCCGTGAGGTTTTGTTGAATCTGACGCATGTCGGTCCGGCCAGCAGTATAATGAATGTCTCAGTGCTGGTTCTTTTTGAACCCTCATACCGTGGCGGGGTAGGAATCAACCACGGGGGTATTGACGAGACGTCAGCAAGTGGCGGTGCCAAAGGCCGTCTAATTGTCGTCATCGGTGATAACATGGGTGGAAACCTGGGTAAAGCTCTCAAAGTTCTTGGTCAGACACCGCTACATGTACGACTTACTCCAAGTGTTGTCACGAGTGAAGTCGCATCAGTCCAATCGTCTCTCTACAAGTCTGCAGGGACCGTGCTGGAAGCCTTGGAATCAATCTTGCTAGCGCATAATTCTGCCGCTATTCACTTTGTTGGTCGGTCTCTTGCTGGAGGAGTCGCAACACTGGCCGCTTCAATACTAGATGGTCGCATACCAATGCCCAGAGAAAAGAAAAATCGAAAACGAAGGAAGAATAAGGCTACCGTCGAGGTAAGCGCCAATGCAACAGATAGTACGGACAATAATACTCCCATTGGTTTGCATGGACTGGGGAAAGATAGGTGTTCAGCGCTTACCCTGGGTGCCCCACCGTGTCTGTCAGCTAATGTACAAACCGACTTTGTGACTTCAATCCTTTACGGTGACGACATTGTATGCCGAAGTTCGAAAGAAAGTATTGATCGCTTTCTCAAGCGAACACGGAAAGCACTCAAGAGTGGTGGCATCGTTGGCCGTCAAATGAATTGGATGACGGACACATTGTCATTGGCTGCTTCCAATTTACAGAATCATGCCCATGGTAGCGAAGGAGAAGAAGCGAGACTGTCAATTCCAGGACGAGCCTATCTGATTCGCCCTCGGAGACTTGGTGGTGTTTGTAGTATGCACGAAGTCGGCGCACAGCTTAAAGGAGGACGTCTAGCTCTCCGTGCCGCTGTCTTTTGGCAACTGTCCGATATCTTATTGAGCAAGAGCCTTTGGAAACATCACGAATTGGACTCTTACATCCACGGATTGGATCGCGTTCAGCTCCGAGGGCTAGACGATGAGGCTACATCTCACTGAGATACGTAACTGGAGGGTCTTTGATAGATCATGCAATAGACGCGCAAGCTTCGAAATTGCTGCTACATCTGCAATGATTACTGCATTCCTTCCATTGTTCTAGTTACGAATTTTTATTGCCTCAATGGTCACGGCAAGCAAGGTGCCAACTGTGAATCGTATCGTATCGAGTAACTATACTTCTCTCGTGACTCCAGAGCCCGTGAACGAAAAATCCAACGAAAGATATGAATCATAGACTACCGTACCGGTCCGGCAGAGGGTACGTTGTGAAGTGTGTGGCCAGCAAACGATAAACGATGGACCGAGATGCCACGAGATTCAATATTCCCGAAAAGAGCCCTCCATTGCACGTTTACCAAACTCTTACGCGACAGATGACTGCGAGTACCAAGTCGCATTACGAGGGACACTCGACCGATTCCTACGAATCGGCTTATTTTTACGAGCCTGGAGCCTACACGGAGCACTTGAAGCAGTTGGTCCAGAACTCTCTCCAACTAGCAGATGCTGCGTCCGCAGTAGATAATAAGCGTCGCCTATTGGATATTGGTGGTGGTACGGGTAACTTTACCCGAATGATTTTGGAAGACACGCCGACAGTGTCTGGTGTTGTGATTGATCCTTTCTTGGTCGAATCGTCCACTACTACTGCTACGAATGATGACGATGAGGATCAGATCCGCTTCGTCAGGTCACCGGCCGAAGCATTCATGCAATCACCTACAGAAGATGCTTTATGGTGGCGCCAGAACTATCACCAGGTTCTACTCAAAGAGGTTGTCCACCACTTTCAAGATGCCGACCGCGTACCAATCTTTCAAGGGCTTTACAATGGTCTCTTGCCGTTGACTGGCGACGCTCCCTCTCTTTTGATCGTTACCCGACCGCAGCGTGATATTGATTACCCGCTTTGGGACGAGGCACGCCAAGTGTGGGTAAAGAACCAACCATCCTTGGAAACATTTGTGGATGAATTAAAGCAGGCTGGCTTCACTGATATAAATCATCACCTGGAGGCGTACCCGTGTACCATTCTCCTGGAACGGTGGCAGTCCATGGTAAAAGGCCGCTTCTGGAGTACATTTTCGAATTTTACGGATGCGGAGCTGGACGAGGCGTGCCACAAGATCGCCAAAGGCGAAAAGGAACGCATTGATGCAGCCGGAAACCTCTGCTTTGAAGACCGCCTCTTGTTTATTACCGCCCGCAAATAGAAGGCTATTTTGTCGTATGGGTTAAGTTGCGCCGTGCTTGGCACTCAGTAGACTTGTCCCATGCGCAGCAGATGCGGAATTCTGGGTCCTTGTGGTCTTGTAGGCATTGGAACTTGCCCTCTGTCGCGGCACCACATCCCTCGCTCAATATGTCGGACAGCAACAGGTGGAAATTGGAGCAGCAGTTGCCGACAGTAACGCGGTTTGAGAGCTGAGCCTTTAGCGATGACACTGCCGAAAGCATTGCATTGTCGGCTTTTATTGTGGGGTGGTCAGCAATGTGTTCCAAGTACCCGGTATTTTGCGCAATATCACGGTGGTTAGTGATTAAGCGAAAGGGAAACGGGACGCCTTGTCGAAGAGTCTCGTTTGCTGCAAACTCGTGAAGCTCTCGTAGGACCTCTTGCGACTCTGTCGTGACAACAATGCTTGTTTGTTGATCCGCAAGTTTTGGGCTGGTGCTCGGGTACTCGGTTTGGACGGTGCCCACTATAGCTCTCATGTATTTTGCGAATGCGAAGCATTGGGATTCACCGTCGCATTTATCAGACGCTTTTTGTCATGGAAAGATGGGAACTGCAGGAGTGAGATGGATGCTAATATAAAAACACTCATACTCCCCCTCGCAATTACAAGTCATCCTTACCTCGAATTGGCATCCCGACGGCATGGTTTGGGTCGTGATCACTCGGCACTATTTCCTGTAGGATGCCGTCAATTTGCCGTGCATACATTGGATTCGGTCTCAGAGTATAGAGGACCAGGGCGTGGTAAACGGGAGAACCGATACCGATATAGGCGTAGTTAGTCGTCGTCGGCTGGTCTTCTTGTAGAATGCGACTGGCTGCCGCTTGCAACATTGGCAATCGTTGGTCCGTGCCCGCAAGATGGTTCAGCAGCGACGTTGACAAGTTGTGCAGTGCCGGTCGCAGATTCAGTGGCACGCGCTGGGGTCGAAATTTGAGGTGCACTATCAAAACACGATCGTTCTCATGCTCCTCGGGGACTTTGCCGTGGCGAAACATGTGGCGCATTTCCTGCTTTTGCAGCTCGTGAGCATTCAACAACTCGTCCTGCGTCAAGACACACGGACTCGTGGGTAGAAAAAAACATTGGGCATCGCGTCGATCACAAGATGCGAGTGGCCACGGCTCGCGCAGAAACTTTGGACCTACGGGCGAGTTATTGACAAAGAGAACGACTCGACCAGTGGCTAGACCAGCCATGAATGCAGGCACGGCTCCGAGTCGAATGTTACTTCCGAGGCCACTTTTGGCCAATGAAACGACCAGAAACTTGGCGGCGGGGCATTCATAATCTAATAATCCAATGTGTTTGGACATTTGCTCGTCGGAGCAAGAATTGGGCCCCTCGTAGCGTGTTCGAGCTTCGTCCAGGGCCGGCAAAAATTGGTGCGTATGAAGCGCCAAGTATATCAGTCGGACTGTCCACAACTGCTCTTGATGTTCCCCCACGTCCAAAAAGCGAGAATCCTCGTGACAGATACTTTGCTGAAGGAGGTAACTAGTGCTTCCTTTCTCCGTCCAAACGCTTGGCACGTCGAGAATCAAGCGCTGCAACAGCCTTTCCGTTTCCGCGCTCGTATCCTCATTCGCATTCCCCATGCGAGGGCCCTGGAGCCATTCTCTCGAATTCAAGTAGAAACAGCCATCTGTTCTATTCAATGGTATTCCTTGTACAATAGTCGTAGGCAGTAGCTCAGCCAGTCTCTGGCTGGCACCACCGTCGATGGGCGATGGTGTGTACAGTGGTCGATCGTTGCCGTGGCTTTCAGCTGCTTGGTTCTGGATATTGTAGCTTAAGGTCGTATTCATTGCCATCCATGAGCAACATAGAGCTGGTAAAAGCATTAAAAATAGTCTCGCTGCGACCATGCTTTGATTTTGGATATTCTTTGACACAGGGCTCACCATGGTCAAGCCAAGCGCGTGTCGAGAGATCGAGAAAAGTGAGACGAAAAATCAAATGCATGTCCGAGAGGCTAAATAATTCGAAAATCGAGCCAAAGCTATGGTTCGGTAATGGTTTCTATTACCGTAGTACGGTAGGTCCTCTTAGATAGAGCTACAATAGGGGTAGTAGTTTCTTCTCACAAGAGTGCGTAGACCACCAAGGAATACATCAAGGGTTTCTTTGCGAGAGGTATCGTTTCACCGTGATCAAAGAGCACTTTGTGTCGTCTTTATCTCATTAATCACCTTTTCGACGCGCCGCTGGGATTCCGACGATCAGGTGATGCAGCAACGTCGCCACCATGGATACACCAGCGGCAATCATACTGGACAACATCATTCGCTTCCAGGCGCCGGAAGCCAACATAATCGAGATTGCCAACGGCATATAAGCGAGACTCTTGGGTACCTCCTCGGCGGATGCTGCTGATGCAACGAGCCACGCGGACGACAATCCACTGGCTAGATAGCCACCCACGTTGATTATCACGTGACGGTCCATATAAGGATACGCCGCTTCAATGAAATCACCAAACAAAATATTAATACCGAGGCCGCGTCGACACAAGGAGGCATCCGCGTCGGTGATACCCTCGTACGGAGCCAAAGCCTGGGTCAAGAGTGTCCCTAAGCAAATGCCTGCCGACACCAAGACAAGCGTTAATTCGTCAATAGCCCCAAAAAAGCTTGGTTCACCAAGCTCCATCTCGACGAGAATAAGAGGCAGGTGAAAGGCATGATACCACCCAACTTTCGACCCGTAGCATGACAAACAACCCCAGATGAAACCACCTGCTGTTCGAACAGGCCAAGTATTTGATGTCACTGTCAGCAAAATGATGTTGCGTATCATGGCAGTGACTTGACGCAATACAATTCCAAAAGGGAGAGTCGCTAGCGTGACGAGGCTCCCAACTCCACCAGATGTCAACATGTTGGTCATGGTTGCTGGAATATTGTGAAAAATACACCAAACCAAAAGCCTCTCGGCCCAGCGAGAAACAAGCCAACCTGCCAACAAACCAGCGAGAATGGATTGACTGCAGCCCATGGAACCAATAACAGCAGCCATTACCAAGGAACTGGTTGCCTGGTCTCGTTGGTTGGGGCCAGTTGCGGTCGCCATAATGACGGAACAAGCAGTTGGCAACGCCCAGTTCTCCAAGCCATGAATCAACATCTCCAACGTCCTCGGCAGTTCTATCCAGCCATCCATGTCGTACCCCTGAAAAACCAAAAGAGTGGTTTGAAGAATGTACTTGGTCGTACACACTCCCCAGAATACAGGTAGACAAGCGTTCAAGACACTAGTCCACGTCGGACCTTGTTGTTGTTGCTGATTATTTTTCTCCCACGGTTCGTAGGTTAGCTTCCAATGAGATGCCAAGGCGTGTGTATACGATACAGCACGTGTATATGTGGTGGTGGCGACGGAACCACCCGCATTTCCCACCAAAGAAATCCCAAACGACGCGGCCGCCTGGGAGAGCGAGGTGCCTCCACTACCCGTGACGGGAATCTTTTTGATAGCTGCTGCTTGCAACGTACGTTGAAATATGAGCGTGTGCATCGATATACAAATGAGACCGTCAATGTCACCGTTAATCACTGCCTTGGCGAGAAGCTCGTCCTGGTGACGACAATAGTCGTTGACTTGTTTCAAGGTGCCTTGCACCACAGTCCGGAATGAAAGGGCGCCGGACGAGTTGCCTGTGCTAGTAGTCGAGTAGGATGGATCCACTTGATGTAGAAGTGCCTGATCCACGTTTTCTACCGCCGAATCCATTCCTTTTCCACCCTGGAGCGCCACAAAGAGAGCGTGGCTCACGTGGACGCTGCTGCTGCTGCCTTGTAGAGAGATCAATTCATCCTGAATAGTTTGTAGCAAAGCCGGAGCATCCGTGTGTCCCAGAGTTGCCGCTCCACCACCGGAACTCGCCAAGATGGCGACTGCTTTGCGTCTCGCCTTGGGAGGAGGCATCTACTAATGTTGGTGGGATGGCGTCCTCTCTCACGCCATGGTCGATCGAGGCACGATGCACGGTTGATGTTGATGATGCTACAGTATGGTCTGCTTTTTACTTTTTTGCAAAATCGGCCGTCGTTGAATAAGTAACGCAGAATTGTTGAAGTTTCTTCGTACTGAATACGTGGAAGTCTTTTCAGCACGGCAGTCACAAATTCCGACAACAACAACAACAACAACATTTGTTCTGTTGTTCGAGACATCACAAATCATAATCACCATCAACGACAGCGAGCGAGTAAGATACCCTACAGGCTGATACCAGCAAGAGCCATCAAAATCAACATGATTAACAACGCCATAGTCCTTTTATTTTCGGCTTCGGTCTCAATGACAGCGGCGTTGGTCCCTAGCAAGGTACGAAACCGTGAAGCATCCACTATTCCATACGATTCATTGACCGTTCGTCCACCGATCACTCAACGCCATCGCCTTTCTCGACTCCATGTATAGCCATGGACAACACAGTCTCCACAACGTGTCGCTTCCTCTAGTAAGCCTAAATGGACTGCTTACTTTGACGACGTTTCCAGGCACAGCCATCGATGGAAGCGGCCCCCCGCACCACTGGCATCATCGTCGTCGCAACGACTGTATAATATACAGCCAGCAACGAAATTACCAACGCCATTGGACCGATCCGAAAAAAATCACGAGACCATGAGACGCTTGCTGTTAGGATACGACGCCGTATCCGCATCGGGGCTGTCCACCGACCAAGGTAAGTCGTATTTAACAGAGCAGCACAGCGCAGCGCAGACCTCGTATGGCTACTATATAATAGTCGATATATGGCTCTCACTCGTTACTTACTTGTCTCTCCCCCCACACTATTCCAACGCAGTCTCGCAGCAAATGAAATTATGGGCCGACAAGTCAAGCGTGGTGGGAGATGACCTTGGCGAAGAAATGTACAGAGACACCTTGGGGACGACCGTGTGCGACGCGACGAACACGGTGGGGTGCATGGCACAGTTTTGGCAGACCATTGCAACAGTGATTGAAGAGAATACCGACGAATGCAATCCTACTTTGTGGAAAACTCCCCCATTCAAGGATAAGAATCCTGCAAGCAGCAAGAGAAGTCGCAATATACTGTCCGCCAACCAAATATATTTCACAGTCTTTCCTTATTGTGACGAGCTCTACGATTACAAGACCATGTGTACTTTTATCGCGGCCATGGAATTTTCCAAAGAGATGTGTTTGTTCTTGGGAAACCGCTTTTCATTGACGCTCTTTCACCCAAAGTTCAAGAACTCGCCAAGAATGCTGAGCCCAGAGAGACATTCGCCATTTCCGGCATCAGGCTTGCAGTTTGGCGAGCCGCCCCACCTTCCTGTCTCTGCCGGGGATGAGCCGGAAGATGAACGTGCTAGTGGTAAATTCAAGAGAAAGCTTGATAGACCCAATGATGACAAGGGCTTCTCGGTCAAGAGTCGCATACGAGACTTGGATGCCCGCCGTAAGCATTTCGAAGCTTTGTTCAATTCAGCGGCAGTCTCGGGAAGTGACCAAGGCGATGGAGTCGAGTCCATGCATGACTTTATCAGTGATGACGTTGTCGATTCGATTTCGAATAGTGTTGAGCACGAACGACAGATACAACGAAGGAATCTACCCGAAAGCAAAGTGAAAGATACGCTACAAACGTGGATCGGCCGGAACCGATTCGCCGACGATGCTAGGAGACTACCGAACCAGGCGCTAAAGTTTGTCGACACTGTGGCGGAGGAAAGGTGGTCCTTTTCTCAGCACGAGATAGCTGAAAAGGTGTTTGCAGACATTTGGAGAGCTATTAGTGATCTCAACGATATTGGACGCCAAGCCGACAAAGGCCATGACGCAGGACTCACACAAGACGATAGCCCTTTGCAAGAATTGAGCGATTTCAATCAATTGGACCAGATCAAAACCTTCAGTCAGCCATTTCTGTCGAAGCGTAGCGTTGATGATGAACATCAACTGCAGAAAGTAGAACCTGTGATTGTAAGCTCCATGTTTGTTCCCACCACGTTTTGTGCGTACAATGCTCAATCGTTCAAGCGATTCGCCATCGTCATCAACGCAGCGCTAAGGAGGTTGACTGGAGGTCAAATGTTTTTGGAGGTATTTCATCCTGAATATGTCGGCAGGAAAGAATGCAACAGCGCGATGCGCCGTTCTCCCGTTCCGATGATACTGATTGGCTACGAGACCAAAGCTGAGAATGTAGTTGAGTGAACAGATACGAGTCGAAACGTCCCTGCCTCACTACGAGCAGGAACAGTAAGAGGCTCAATGCTATTGACTAACATAGAAAATCATCTACTAGTGTCTTTCTTCTCTTCTCGCACGACCCACCCGGAACTATTAGTTTCTGGTCATAACGTTTCGTGGTTCCCACAAGATCAATCAACTTGTTTAAAGAGGCAGCCTACGATGGAGATGGTATCAGTGGCACAAACAAGCTGTCAGTTTCCTTGTGGCAGAACGGGTGGGTACATTGCCTCACCGATCAATTCGTCCATGCCACCTACAGAATTCAAATTAGAGGCTTCCATATTTTTGACCACCATCTGCCCAGTAGGTTTGAGACGAAGGACGGGATGAGGTGTGAGTAGGGGAGAACGGGGTACTTCACTTCTGGATCCCTTCTAGATCGTTGGGGCTTACCAGGGTTACCTCGTTCTTGTTATTAAAAAAATGCTTCGCCCTGCAGGTGTATCCATGCCCTTTAGCAATCTCCATGACACTCTCTAGTTCATCCCACGCTACCACCTCACCCTTAAACTTGACAGTCACAACCATCTTCGCTGCCCACCGTCCACCACACCATCTATCTAGAAGCTCCCCAACGCGCTCGGGATAAGCAATCACATCCGACACCATCCATGCATTTTGCATGCTTCCTGTTAACTCCGGTTCGTATTTGAACGCATCTCCCTTAACAAAATGCACCTTGTCGTCGAACATGAGAGTCGGATCGAGCGGTGACCGATCAACTGCCACCACCGAACATCCCATCAACCTGAGTGCTGCCGTCCAGCCACCCGGACAGGCGCCCAAATCAACGACCGCGGGCGTTAGATCATCGTATAGATACCTCGGAGGACGATCTCTCATACAATGGAAAGCCTCTAGAAGTTTCCGGTAAGCCGAACTGGGCATGTCTCCTTCAATGTCGACTTGCGCAAACCCAGCAGGATGGAACCAGTTTGGCCACGTCGGGCGTCCACCGACCTCGGTGCATCGGACAAGGCTAGCAGCCATTACCTCTGGTTCCAACAGTAGCAATTGAAGGACCCATCGTTCTGTTTCCTCGCCAGAATTCGAGTCCTCGTCGACCGATCTCTTTCTTGCGGCCGGATAAATTTTTTGCAACTGCGCCGCCACATCATCCGCCACTGTATACGCCCGTCGTTTCGACACTGGGTCTCGTTGACCCTTGAACATACCAGGCACAAGAGCATGCACAGCTAGGCTCCCACGAGGTGCTTTTCGGAAGGTTTCCCGAGTCTCGGTTTCGTCCTCTCCCAGGAGGGCTTTGCAAACTGCCCCTGCCAGTGCTTTGATTGACGGTGCATTCACAACAACACAGTTGGGAAGGGCCTGAAGTGCATAGGCCGGATCGTAATCTGGCGGCAAGACGCCAAGACCATTTTCAACACACACAAGTCCAGGAAATGGCGAGGAGGTCTCAACACTCACTGTTGAATGCTCGTTCGGTCCACGCGTAGTAATCTCTTGGATGAGTGTGTCTTCGTAGGTATGCCGACAGCTGAAATATGAGGGACGTGGACCACCTGGAACGGTTGGGGGATGTGGAGGAAGAGCATTCTCTGGTTCCAGTGCCCTTCTTTCGTTTCCTCCAGATCGCACCCCCGCTCCACTATTACCGCGACGGTGGGATGGACTGCTGCTCCCCTGTTTGTTGCGAGTTCCAACACTGCGCCGACCGGAGGAGGATGATCGTCGAGGCTGTGGACCGTCTCGTCGCTCTGGTCCCGACGAAGCCGCCAATAGGGTGAAGGCTGCAAAGAGCAACGAAGGCGCTATCATCCCGCTGACTTATTGTGTGTTCAAGATCGTTAAGCATTGTGTTGTCTTTCGATGTTGATGGACGCATCGCGCATGATGGTTGCATGTTGAGATGGTTTTATGTTTCGTTGCTGGTCATTGTGCTTCACGTACGTAAAGGTTATGGGAACATCTAGACCTAGCTGTCTACTGTCTACGGTACGATCTACCACCTTTCTGGCCCATAATATCGACACGTCAACTGAGGATTTGGCAACTACGGGCAGCGGGATTAGTCCACAGACCGTCTAAGTGTCAGTATAGGTCGTGCTGGTAGTCTAAGGGAAACAGAAATGACGGGGCAGGTCGTCTTCACAATTTGAATTAGTTTTGTTGTCGCCTATAAATTAATTGTAAAAGATGCACACTTATCGAATTTACTAGAGCAAGAGCATAACACTCTAGACGACTCTACGCCTTTCCGAGAGTGCTGTCGAGTGACTGCGAGATAGACTGACAATAAGTCACAGACATCCCCAACATTTATCATCAGATGCGCACACATTACCGGTTACGATGCTTTACGCGTACACGGCCTCGATAATGTCAGCGTACTTGTCCACCGTGGCGAAACGCTTCAACTTGAGAGTCGGCGTCAACTCGCCTCCTCCTTCGGTAAAATCCGTCGGAAGTAACGCCCACTTACCGACATTCTGGGCTCGAGAAGTCGCCTTGGAATTGGCAGCTTTGACACCTTCATCAAAGTAAGTTTTCCACTTGGGGTCGACTCGGGCTTCGTCCGTTGTAGTTGCAGTACTACCAATTTCGTTGGCAACTTCCATGGCAACTCCGGTAAGCATATTCGACGGGACTCCAGCTTCATCTATTTCGACCTGAAGACACAAGAGTACGGACAAGAACTTGCGCTTATCGCCAATCACCATGGCATTTGACAAGGCTGGCATGGCTGCCTTGAGCTGATCTTCGATCAAGACCGGTGGGATATTCTCTCCCCTGTATAACAAGAGAACAATTATAATATGGTAGAATGAAGTGGCTGTGAGCAAGACGAATGTAAGAGCAGAGCGAGTCGTTCGTTCAGAGGAACGATTGGAGCGAATCCATTGTGTCTCTCTCGCATTTCAACAATGAACGAATGAAATGAACGTACCCGGCTGTAATGATCAGCTCCTTCAACCGCCCTGTAATGGACATGAAGCCAGAAGGCTTGGTAACATTAGGGTCGTGATCATCATCAATTTTGACAACATCTCCAGAATGCAACCATCCTTCCGAGTCGATAGTCTCCTTCGTCTTGTCCGGCATGCCCAAATATCCGGCAAAAACGTGCCGACCACGATAGGTCAATTCGCCAGTAACCTCATCAATCTTGGTTTCTGTGCCGTACATGGGACGACCGACAGTTCCTATTTTGAAGGCGTCGTATCTGTTGACGGTTTGAGGACCGCAGCATTCCGACTGACCGAATAGCTCCATAATGGGGATATCAATGGAGGCGAAATACTTGAGAATTTTGACCTCTATCGGAGCTGCGCTAACGTAAAATGCCACACAACGATCAAGTCCGAGCTTGATGCGGACCTGATGCAAGATAGTCTGAGCTAGATAGTACATGGGAGCGCTGACAGCACAGTTCACCGTGTCCCAACTGGAATGTTCGCTCTTGTATTCCAATGAACTCCAGTATGCCCCAGCTTGACCCTTGGCCATGTCGACACTGTCTTTTTGATGCCAGTAGTAGACTTGGCTACTTCTTGCATCTTGTCATATATTTTTTCCCAGACGCGTGGGACACCAAAAAAGATGGTTGGGCGCACTTCCTTTAAAGTATTTCCCAAGGACCCCTTCAAAGCATCCGGTTGGGCAAAGTATACCTGGCAACCAGTCTCCAACGGTTGGTGCAGATCCAGCATCTGCGCCGCAATGTGCGAGAGAGGTAGATACGAAATCATCACATCAGTATGGTCCAGGAAACCACGTGGAGTGCACAAAGTCATTGTCTGCACCGTCCAAGTGATATTGTCGTTGGTAATCATGACCGCCTTCGGTGGCCCAGTCGTTCCAGACGTATAGATCAGAGTACAGGTCTCACCAGGCTTGCATCCCTCGCTGCGTTCCTTCACATCAACATCTGACACGTCCTTTCCAAGCTTTAGAAAGTCTTCAAAGGTGTAGACAGGCACAGAACACTTGCTCTTGATATCCAAAGGGATCTCGTCGGGTCCGTACAAAACAATTGCTTTCAAGTGGGGCAAGCTCTTGCTGATCGCGTAATACTTTTCCAGCTGCTTGATTCCCTCACAGACCACCACCTTTGCTTTGGAATGCTCCGAAATGTACTTGCAAGCGTCGGGAACGTTGGTGGCGTATATTCCGGCCGCGACACCTCCGGCGGCGATCGCTCCACAATTTGACATGAACCACTCGGGCGAGTTAAAGCCAAGAATATTGATGATGTCATACTTTTCGAACCCAACCGATAGCAAGGCTTTTCCAAAGGCGTCCACTTGGGCGCGATACTCCTTCCAGGTCCACGTCGTCCATGGAGTATCTGCAGCGCTGACGCCGGCCTTGAGAACCTTCTGGTGCAAAGCTGGTTGATCGCCATATTTCTCAACAATGGAGTCAAACTTTATCATGACCGTGGTGGGAGGTAAAGCAGCCTGACCGCTCTCTCCCATGCGGATCTTGACCTCTTGCGAGACATCGGCGGTACTGATTGGAAGCTCGGCCATGGTGAAAATGTGTCAGTAGTGGCGACTGGCGAGAAAATGAGATTTTTTTTTGGCGAGTAGAGGAAAGATACGCCACGTACAAAACTTTATGTAAGTGAAAATGCGCATTTCTGGAAACGGTACAA
>Ga0307978_1000815_pt1 | contig 24938 bp, 23 predicted proteins | sample OrgLakmetage1056_FD_203151 | JGI IMG/M metagenome (GOLD analysis project Ga0307978, IMG submission 203151) | Saline water microbial communities from Organic Lake, Antarctica - #1056 | ecosystem: Environmental > Aquatic > Non-marine Saline and Alkaline > Saline | place: Antarctica: Organic Lake...
TTTGTCGACTACCGGGACGAGTCGCAACTTGATTACGTCATGAATCTGGTGGGACGAGACTTGTCGGAACCCTATTCGAGTGAGTACATGAAAGTGTACGATATACTATACAACAAAGCATGGCCGTGAGTGCACTGTGGACTTACCATACCGCTGCCTGCCTACCGCAATCGCTCGTCACGGGCATTGCATGCATGCAGTTCTGACTCACACGACAATTCGCTCTTTTCTTTTTTACAATTTTGCGGCATTGCGCAGTTTACACGTATCGCTACTTTTTACAGCGCTTTCCCCATCTCTGCGTCTTGGCCGTGGCGGAGGATTCCCCCAACGACGAGCCCATTGGTTGCGTCGTGGGCAAGGTGGACGACGAAGAAGTATTTGGTGCTGCCGGTGCAACAGCATCAGACACGGATCTAAACGGCAACGTCGTGCCTGTTGTGACATCGGTGGGTTACGTGGGCATGTTGGCCGTCTCCACGGCCTATCGGCGGCGGGGGATTGGCAAGGCTCTGGTGGAGTTGGTGCTGGAGCGCATGAAGGACATGGGGTGTACGTCCGTCACGCTGGAGACCGAAGTTACCAATGTCACGGCGCAACGACTCTATCAAAATATATTTGGCTTTGTGCGAGAAGAACTGTTGGTTCGATACTATCTCAATTGGAATGATGCCTACCGATTGCGGTTGTGGTTCTCCTAGACTACAAGGACTAAGGACCATGAAAAGACATGCATAAAAATTGACTCACTCTAGTAAAGTAGTAGTAGTCTGCTATTCATCACTCTCCACTGCATACAATCATTACAATCGCTGCTTGCTTTTTTACCGCCCACCGACCGGATCCGCGGCGGCACGCATCTTGCTGTTGCGTGCATTGTACTTGCGACGAATCTGGTAAAACAAGACACCAAACACCAGCACAGCTCCCGTTGCGGCCTTGAACGAAATCGTGTGCCCAAACACCATGGAACTAATGCAAATTGAAAACATTTGTCGTGTCGTCATGATAATTGTAAAGGCGATGGGTCCAAACTCCTTGATGGTAAAAAAGATACACAGCTGTCCACTCGCTGAAGTAATGGCCGTAATGATATTGTATCGAAGCACAACGGGATTGGCCATGAGAAATTCGTAGACGACGGGAATATCGCCCGTCACCAACAATCCAACCGTTGTAATGATAATGGCCGAGCTGTTGACTCCCAGCATCATTTGGTAGGGATCCACATTGGGTCGTCCGTATTGCGTGTACACCTTGTCTTGCCACTGGCTGGTAAACGAGTCAAAGAAAATGTACATCAACAAATAGATCAAACCGAGCAACTCGGTCGTCTTATCTTTGTCGGATGACTTGCTGAGCACGGAAAAGATGGCAACACCCACGGTAATCAAAAGCGCCTCCATATACTGAGTCATGGGATACGCCGTGCCCTTGAGCAGTTTGCCCATCATCATGACGGGAATGATCTTGGAACTCTTGAACACGGTTTGGACGGGAAACGAAACATACTTGAGCGATGCGTACTGACTCCAACTACTCATGGTATTGGAGAGCGCACAGGGAGTAAAGGCCATGAGCGGCGCCGTGTTGTTGGCAAAGAACGCGCCGTGCTTGATACGCACGGCCACCAAGGCCACCAAAACGGCCAGAAATCTATTGCTAAATACACAAAAGGCGGCCGAGGGAAAGCGTCCCGAGGGTACCAGCGGTGTTGGCGTAAACGTGGTCGTCATGATGAGTTCCTGCATGTATCCCCAGGTCAAGTAGGAAGCCTGCAAACCGCAAAAGCACAGTGCGAACTTTAAGGCTTGCTTGAAAAACTCGGGGTTTTCACCAAAGAATTTGAGAAATAAAACGTCAATGAGGTTTTGGGTCACGTCCGTCTCTTCTCCTCCCATGGGAAGTTCGCGAGAGTCATTTCGAGCGCGGGCTCCATCAATCAAGAGTGGTTCCATCTGGGTGCTGCCGCTGTAAACAGTACAAGTTGGTTGTAGTTGTGTGTGTGTGTGTGGTGTGTGAGAAGGACTGTGTGGATCTTTATCGAGTCTGTTACGCGCACAAGTGCGCTTCGTCCTGACTTACCTTGAACGAGGACTCTCGTCGTATCCTTTGGTATCGCCTTGCTTGATGATGGCTTTGGCCATGGTTGTCGACTCGGCAGCGCTAGCATTCATGTCAGTGGTCGCCGTACTTTGTGTGTTGGGGCTTTTTCTCGCTCTCCTCATCCGAAACGGCCTTGGACTGTACGAAACGGAGGCAGTAACGCAAGTCAAACAGCACCTGTCGAAATCTACCTCGTTTGCGCCTCGTTCGTGTGTGTGAGTTCTTTTTAATGCACAGTTCCAAGGTTAGCGCAAAGGGACGACGACAATGTTGAATGACCGCATCGTAGCGTTTATCGCGGGTTTTTCAAAAATAAGGCCATCGCGACCGTCGATGGCCAGTCCGGTGCTCACCCGGAGCTTCTCAGTGTAAGGGAACTATCTCTATCTCTATCGTAGACTAACTTCCTATTCCCTCTCATCGACAGCCACAGAGCTATTCCGTGCGTCGACACGCTATCTAGTAGCGAAGGGAAGTTAGCTAGCTAATAGTAGATTCATTCCAACGGGAGCTTTCTTTATATCTAAATACGCTAGTACCAGACAGCGACAATCAAATTTCTAGTCGCGATCCTTATTGACCAAGCGCTGGATACGAACGTCTACAACATCCAAGTCCAAGGCCTCCTTCAGGTGTCCCAAGTCGGTCACCATGGCTTGCAGTGATTCTTGGTCCATGTAGGATGAGGTAATACAGTCGGCATGCACCACAAAATCGTGACCCTCCTTGTTCTTGGCCGAAGATTGCACGTCCGTCACCAGATTTTCAATCGACAAGCCTTGATCGGCCAAGGATTCCGAAATAGAGGCCAACATTCCAGGTCTAAAGGCGAAGAGAAAGACGACAACAAGGTTGGAGTTGAGTCACTCATTCAATCCCACAGACACCACACATACATAAAGGGAGGTGAGCAGCACTTACTTGTCTTTTCCCACGCATCGAACTCGCACACCCATGACGGGTGGCTTGAAGGTTCCCGTCATTCTCCGAGCAATAGCAGTCGTAGTAAGACTGAAATCCTTGAGCTCCTTGTTTTGTTTCAGCGTCTTGATCAAGTTCTTTTGCTCTTGCGGTTCCACCGCCACGTGCATTTGCACGATGAATTCCGTTCCCAAGCGAACCATTTTACTGTGCGTAACATTCCCTCCAGCGTCCGCCACTGCTCGTGTCAAGAGAGCCGTCCATCCCAGTTTGTCGTGTCCCGACGCGGTAATCACCAGATGAACCTTGTCGCGCTCGAGCTCCACGGGCGTTGTAAAGATACCACCCAATGTTTCTTCCATAATGGTCAAGGAGGCAGCCGTCACGGCTCCACCGGCCATGTCTTCACCATGCACCACATCTCCTCCACGCATGGTGGATAGGACCACTGTCCACAGCAACGATGTTGCAGCAACACAAGGAATACGAAGATACGGAGGCGAAAACGCAAAGTTTAGCATAGTTGCCGGGACCCATATCTTCCACAAGGCTTGTAAATCCTCCTTCATATTTCCTCGATAGACGTTCATGACTTTCTTGAGATCCGGAGAATCAGACATGACTAGTTCTTTGGTGCAATAAAAAACTGGAAAGTACATGAGAGGATGGTGAATGCACTGATCGATAAAGACCTGCGCGCATAGCTGAAACATGCCCTTGCCATCCTTGAGCTTGGCGCGCAAGGATTTGGCCGCAAAAGCTGCGGCTCCGGGAAACATACGGCCAAAGATGGGGACATAGAGGGCATATTGAACTCCTCCCAAGTAAAAGAATCCAAATGAAGCAAAGGCGGCACTGTGTTTTGGGTAGACGACAATGTGAGTGGAGTTCGGCAGGAAGAGGTATAGGTAGTAAAACCAACAGGATGCTTTTGCATCCAAACACCACAACAACAAAAACAGGAATTTATCAATTCAACCCAAGCCTCTTCGATCACAGTACGACGTGCTGTCATGGCTTACTTTCTCCTCCAATCAATCTGTTCGCGCTGCTCCACGACTAAGAATAGGTGGATGAGGGAAACAAGGGCAGGTTGAGGAGAGGGTATAAGATATAATGCGTTCCATTACCGCTTTTTAGTTGCGAGAGACTTTGGCTTACCTTTTTGTACCAATAGATCAGAAAAGGACGTCTTACAACCAGAAAGTATGAACCCAAAGGCAAATGGATGGTTGATAGGAATCGACTTGACCTTACTCCATGTCGAACGGATCGCTGCGGCCCCTACAATCGACGCCATGGTCAGTTTTGTGAGAATTTCGAAATTGTAAGGCGATCGATGACGTTGGGGCGAAACGGATTAGTGCGACCATAACAGTACACAAAGCGTGACTAAATCCATCCGTGATACGTCTGTTTGTTCTCCTTGGCTCCCGATGAGAGCCACGAAAAAATGTGAAATCCGCAAAACCAGTTTGTTCTGTGCCAGAGACGACCAAGACCACCACAAGAACAAGAACACAAGTCATCTGTCCGTGTTGAACCCTTGAGTACCTTGTACACGAGCAACAACTTTGCCGCAAGAATCTGCCAGCAAAATGGACGACGATCTATCTTTTAGCGATGTTTTGAGCGACTTGACCCAGCCTTCCAAGAAACGCGACCCTCGTTCGATTCGGTTGGCCGCGGTCACATCGGCCTTGGTGGATGTCGCTACCGATGGCGGCAGCGCGGGTATCACTGCTGCCAAGGTGTACGTGAGTACTGTTACGGCGCTCGAGGGAACCTTGCAGTCCAAGGACGATTCGCAAGTTGCCAATTCCTTGTCGACACAGGTTGCCCTGTTGGAACTCTTGCAGATTACCGTTTCCCACGTAGAACCTGCAGCCATTCTCAAGGCGACCTTGCCTGTAACCTCCCGGGTATTGCGAGCTGTAGTAGCTTCGGTTGAGTCTGTTGGAAGTGATGCTATGGTCATGGAGACAAAAGATGAGCTTGGAGGTATCAACGCGGTCCTTCGATGGGCCTGTCGCGCGTCAACGGAAGTGCTCAAGAGATTGGACCCGACGGCCGACGAAAAGGCTGTCAAGCAACTCTTTGCAGCAACCTTGTTGACTCTTTTTCGGGATCGGCGGTCGAAAGTACGCAAGGTAGCTTACAATGGAGCTGTGGAACTACTCAACATGGGAGGTGACGGCGACGGAGCCGTCAAGTGTCACCCCGTTATTACGCGAACGGCCACCGCCTACGTTCACGCCGAACTATCCAAGGCGCAACGAAACAAAAAGAGTCAGAATGAGACTCTTGGTGACCTCTTGCATCTACTATCGTTCCTAGAACGATCCATTCTACACTTGGATTATGCCAAGCTTGGTACCGACATTATGCAACTCCTTGCGGTTTTGTTTCAACTGGATGGGTCGTCGTCGGCAACCGACTTTGTCGCAGTTGTCAAGGTGAAAGAAGTCACACCCAAGCTATTGGCTATCAGTGCACTCCTTTCGATAGTCGTGGTCATTCTTGAGGACCAGGATATGGATAGAAAGCAGTCTTTGGACGAATTTTCGACGCGCGTGCTCGCGAGCTTGTTACAGGCAAAACCATCGTTGGTCTTTCGCAATGGATCATCGGACGTGGAGATTCTGCAACGAGGCCGTACCTTTTACGGACAAACGATCTTGGTAGCGTGTCGGCGTATTATGGCAGTCAACGTGGATTTGGCTTGCAAACTCGCCCCCCTCGGTATTGAAGTCGTTCTCATGCTTTCGCAACCCAACGAGGAAGACCCAGATGACGCAACCGTTTCGCAGACGTTAATGGTGGAACTCACCCAGCTCTTTCGGACTCGACTGTCCACTCTGATTTCTAGTAAGCCACAAGGCCTGGAAAAGTGTCTAACTGACACTCTTCAAGCCATGCAACAGGTTATGCAGTCCATCTATCGTCCAACTTGGTCTGTGTCGTTGAAATGCCTTGGAGTGTTTTTACAGCTCTTGCATACCTCGGATCACTCTATCTCTGACAACGTCGAATCGTTGGTCGAACTTCATAGTCATGTGCCAGAAGGATCTGCGTCTCAGTTGGCAGTTGAGGATGCCGTCGCGTCGCTCATTCAAGGAGTCGGAATTGAGGTATTCTGGCGGTGGATCCAATGGCAAGAGCCGCAGGGCTCGTCCAAGCGCACAAAGAATGGTATGTTTGAAGTGCTGATGAGTATAGGATCAATGTGACGTAGGTCACAAAGCTTGTTTCGCTAACCAATCTATCTCCCGACCACACAGGAATCAGTGTCAAGCGTGCTTGGATCTTGCCGACCCTCAAAACTGCGTCAATGGCCGCTCAAGCGAAGCAACCAAGGCTTTCGTTCTTTCAGACGGACATCTTGGCGTTGGCCCGAACGAGCGACAAGCTAGCCGCAACCATATTCGTTGAAAGAAACTTTCATCTCTCTACGGTCGTCGATCTCTGGGGGTTGTTTCCCAGCTTTTGTAAGAGACCGTCGGACTTGAAGTCAGCTTTACCGCCTTTGACGATCACGCTCGCCAGAGCGCTTGAAGACGACAGATACCCTCAACTCGTGGTAAGATGCTGAATAAAGAAGATCTATAAACTGGTCGATACTCTGGACGACCGGACTCACCACCCTTTCATTCCTTTCGACAGACAATTATATGCAATGGCATCACAACGCTAATCGATTCGATTAAAGACGAGAATACTACTGTCGACGACGCAGACTCGGAAGCGGCAGCCGCAGCTGCAGTCAAGCTGCTTCCAGTCATGTTCAAGATTGTCAGTTCCACTACTCAAACTGGTCCTTCAGGGAAACGGACTGGTGGAAAGGATGATACCTCAATGGATGTCGACGTAGATGATGAGACATCTTCCTCTGCTCCGCCCGATGCTGATGCCCAAAACATTCGTAGCATCACAGACGCTATCGCTTCCCTCGCAAAGCTTGCACCAAGTGAGTTCCTTCATGGTCTCTTTAAAAAGCTGATGCATCGACTTTTGGAAGAGGTGCAGTCTGAAAACGGTGACAGTGGACGAATCTGCGCGCTTCTCAGTCTTTCTCAGGCTCTTGTCGCCTCTAGAGTGCTGGACGACTCGAGCATTGGATTCTTGTACCGGGCGATCAAGCCTTTGGTCAGAAATGATGAGCATGAGCATCGCGTCCAGAAGCGCTCGTATAAAGTGTTGGCTGAGATCTGCGAACACAACCACTCGTTTGTAACAGAGCAGGGGAGACTGGAAGAGCTTACGGAATTGCTTACTGGTACTATTGTTACTTCTCATGTCGCCGCGAGGCACATGCGACTAAAATGTATGAATATTATTGTTGATGGGCTCAAAGAGACAAACTCAGACACGGTAAGTTGTCGGACGGGAAGTTGTCAGACGAACGCGCCCTCCTTTACCTTCGATGCCCAGCCTCACACCTGGTCCAATTTTCAGACTGCAATATTCAACATTACTGCTGAAGTCCTCTTGTGCTTGAAAGACTCAAATGCAAAGACGAGAGAAGCTGCCTATCAACTTTTGCTTTCGATGGCTTCTCTCGACGGTATCGGAAAGCTTCTCCAGGTTGTTACTGCGGCTCTTGGAGCCGAAACTGCACACATGAGATCAGCGTCTGTGATGGCGTTATCGAGAATCGTTTTCGAGATCGGCTGGGAAAGTGAAGGATTACGCCCCTTGCTACCATCGCTCCTTAAGACTGTTCTTGTTCTCATAGATGAGGACTCGAGGGAGGTAGTTAAGAGCGTTGTTGGCTTCATTCGTATCTCAGTCGCCGCTATCCCACCTGAACAACTGGAGCCCTTGCTCCCCGATCTTATTGATGGACTGATGAAATACCACAAAGCAAAGGATCGTTTCCGAGCGAAGATCAAGATCATTCTCAAGAAGCTGGTACGACATTTTGGATACGATGCGCTGTTGCCGTTTGTCCCCCAGAGCGAAACGAGGCTTTTGACACATATGCGTAAACTTGACGAAAGACAGAAGCGAAGAAAGGCCGCTCTAAGAGCAGAGGGACGCCCTGATGCAGCAGGATTCGAAGATATGGTCGATTCCGACGAAGAGGACTCGGACGATGGCCGGACTCTTATGACGGGCGCGACTGGCGTCTCTCGCCTTACTGGACGCAGTATCACCTCGAAGAAGTCGGTGGGCGACCGAACTACCGCCAGTAAGGCAAATCGCACAATGGGCGCTTCGTCTGTAGCGACTAGCAAGTCGAATCGAAAGTCTGATGCCACTATTCGCCTGCCCGACGAAACCGATGGTGAAGTTGTGGACATGCTGAGTTCTAGCGTTTCGAAACGAGTCAAGTTCGCTGACGACGATATGGACGATAGCGATTCCGATGACGGTGGCGTTATGGAGTTTGACGATGACGGACGGCTCGTTGTCCGTGACGATTTGTATGAGAACGCCACGAAGTCTCAGACAGCTGATGATTCCACTATTGATCCAGGTTCGATGCAGGCGAACAAAAGACGTAGAACGAGCAAGTTCGAGACAGAGAAGACAAAGAGAGACGAAGCAGGCAAGAAACAACCAGTAAAGCGTACCCGTGATCTTGGCTCTTCTTACAAATCGAAGAAGGCTGGTGGTGACGTAAAGCGAAAGGGGCAGAGGTTCGAGCCCTATGCCTTTGTCCCACTGGACGGCAGGAGTTATACAAAGAAGAATCGGCGCGCTGCAGTCGAACAGATGTCCTCCGTCGTCAGGAAGGGCGGCAAACGCAAGAAGAACTAATAAGTTCTATAGCCGCTAGGTACTATCTCTAGCACTTACCACAGCTAGAGGTTCTTCTCCGCCAGTGGAGTGAAGCGACTATGGCAACGAACCCTGGTATGTATCAAAATATCGTGTCTACTAGTATTTAAAATTTCTGTCAAAACTGCCTTCGTCTTCGCATGAAGCCCTTCATTATTCCATCTGTCGCTACTTTCTTTCGTTTTCGGTGCGCCCATTCATATTATCAGCCTTCCGTATCGGATGAATCCGGAGACGCATCTCTGGAAGAACCGAAAGCGATGAGATCCTCTGCACAAAACTCGAGATCATCGGTTGATGTCCGTTTCATTAGGTCTCCATCTGAGTCATCACTAGCGATGATGAGGTTACCAGTATCATCGGCCAGCATTGGATGCATTCGCACATCCCTGTTTATCAATGTTGTGTTGACAGTGGCACTCGGAAATCCTATCTGCGTCCAGCTGGCTGCTGCAGCGCTAGGGAATCCTATCTGTGCCCCGTTGACACCAGCGCTCGGCAGACCTATCTGCCCCAGACTGGCAACAGCGATTGACATCCCCATCTGCTCTCCATTGGTGGCAACATTCCACATGCCCGTCTGATCCCCATTGGTTACACCATTCCACATGTCCGTGTGCATTCCACTGGTCACACCATTCCACATGCCCGTGTGCATTCTGGTGGCAACGTTCGACCGACTTATTCGTACTGCGTTGTCAGCACCATTCAGCGTCCCTACAGGTTCTGTTCCAACATAATCATTTGGCATGCTCGTTAACAGTGTGCTGGTGGTAGCCGGCGAAAAGGCTACCTGCGATGGGCTGGCGACAGCGTTCGTCGTGCTCATTGGTGTTGCACTGGCGGCTTGCAGCGACAAGCTCGTCTGCACCGTGTTAGCGGCAGCTTCTGTTGCGCTCACCCGACCTGCTACTGGGGCGGCAACATAAGACACCGATTGGCTAACCGAGTTTGGTACCAACACGAATTGAAACCCCATTGGCGCAGTCGGCCATGGGTTCGCAGTAGGGAAGCAAGGATTGGAGTTTAGTACCATAGACTGCTTCTGCTGGAATGATCCGTGAGCCATACCTTGGCAAGGCATCTGGCTGATTGCACCCGAGTTCCCCGGAAACTGCGCCATGAGCGTAGTGCCCTGTCCAACGAGCATTCCACCTCCCTGATTCCCAAACGGAGAAGACTGCTTAGCAAGAGGGGTCAATCCTTCCAGGCCCGGTGACGTTGTTTTCTTCGCAGGTTTGGCCTGAGGTGGAACCGAAACTGTTGCTCTCTTCTTCCTTTTCTTGCCACCTCGCTGGGCTTCCCACACAAAGTCTACTTTGTTGAGCAGGCGTATCCGATCTTCTGAAAGCCTTGACGATCGCCCCTTTTGCAGCATCTTGTACTCTTGACGTTGGGTAGAGACCCAGTTGGAGAGCTGGACATTTTCCTGTGAGAGAGTTTTAGACCATGACAACAGGGATGAAAGTTAGTACGGACGAATGCTGCGAGATGTACCCAAGTGCTGCGCTTCCGTCATGCATCAACGTACCTCAAAGCCGATTGGGACCTGTGAATGACCATACTTTTTCTGAACGGGACGAGGGACGGTGGGGTCATAGTGGGTTAGGGCAACGAACTTTCGGTTTGAAGATTGACAGTCGGTAGCCGCCAACTCTTTTACCTACCGTAAACTCCACCAGCTCAGCGTATCGAGTCTCCCACGGCATATATCGGGGATCTTGGATTGACCACTGGAAACCAAGAGCTTCGAGACAGTCAACCCTTTTCTGAGTCATGGGCGTTGGATGCTCGCTATCCGCTTTCAAGAACTTGTATTGGCGTCGCTGGGTCGACACTACGGAAATCGATGAACCAAATAGGATTGCGTTAGAGCGATCAAAGCATTATCAATTCAATCTGCAATCATACACTTTCTATTCCGAAGACTTACCCCAGCTACCAAGTTGCGTGTCCTCCGGGTACCGATTCGGTACCAAACAGTGACCGTACTTCTCTCGAAAAAGAACGAGCCGATCAACCATTCGCGCCCATCGCGTATCAGCAGTGACTTTTGTTGAATACTCCTGTTGCCCGGGTTCAACGACTTTCGAGGCGTCGTCAGCTTTCTCAACTACGTCTTTGAAGACAGCTGTAGGCTGCTCAGCTGCGGATTCTTCTTCGACTGATTCTAGCCTTTTTTCGACGCAGACTTCATCGCCTGACCTTTTATCCGGAGACATTCTGGTGCAATCAGATAGGTCCAGGCTAGCAAGAGACTAGAGCAGGAATAAATGGTCCTAAGTAACGATTCTCATGAACTTTCCCAGCTTAGGGTTGCAAGTTGCAATTTTGTGAATGTGATCTTGATGGGTGGTGCATTTGCTTTTGGCTCTACGAATCGGTTTGCTGTTCCGGAACTTTGGATCTCGCGCGCCGACACAGATCGCCGAACATTTTGAAGATGGAACGCTTGTTCAGTCGATATGACTAATATCGGCATTGTAAATCGATATGTATGCCTTCGATCTGAATCATATCGGTATTAAACTTCAATAGATACAAAGTTAACCTTATAAGTAATCGATTATTGGTCATAATTACAGTACAGTAAAATGTAATACAGTATTTCCAGTCGTGAGACCTCTCTTCCGGAACTTGGTTCTTTTGCTAGTTTTTACGTTTTTACAAGCCGACGCGATGGCTTATAGCTCAAACAGGGCGACTTCTCTACAGGTCATAGTCCGAAGTCCTCTTGCGTGGCAACGGACAGGAAAACGGTTGACACGGTAAATAGTTCGCAAACCCATCCTCTGGCACATTGGTGCTCTGCAGATGCAGTTGCATTTATCCCATCGTATGACACCCAGTCATGTATTTGCATCATCGTCGGAGAGTGCAGTGAACGGACCGAGTCTCGTTTGCGACCAGAGAATAACGCGGATTCCTTTTTGCAAGACCTTACGAACGCGTCGTAACGAAACGACGAAGAGTTTTATTAGCGACGACCAATTTCAAGCTTCGGAAGCGGACCTGGCTATGGTATGGAGCCGATGCGGATGAAATCGGAGCATAAAAAAGGAAGGACGCAAAACATTCTTTCCTACTGCGTCGAGTTGATGTTGAAGTCTCCCTCATACGGCGAGAAGCCTCACTGAGGATCTAAAGACAACAGCCACATCGGATAACACAAGCCGTCTTGTTTTATGATGCGGTACTGTTTTAAAATCTGCATGGGAATAATTTTTTTATGAATAATATTCTCTACCTGCTAGTAGGCAACCAGGACCAGGGGGTTCTTCCGTTCTCCCAGCAAGCGGCGCTCTGCGGACAAGCGCATTTGCTGAAGGCACGCCTCAATTGGAGAAGGGCAATCTCATCAACGGATCTCGACATCGAAGAGCTCGAGTTCGTCGTCCGAGTCTTCATTGTCAACATCCATCAAAGAACTGACTTTGCCCGACAAGGCGATGGTCTTTAGGTTTCTCCTACGACGCTCAGCAGATGCCGATTGAGACAGAATTGGATCCGACCGAACCCTTCGCTGCGTCCGCCAAGGATCTTGAGGAGATTCCGGTGGCGCTGAAACCATTGGTGGGGGACACCTGTCGGCGACATCATCCATTCTGGTTGGATCGTCGTTCTTGCACTCGTTGGTGTTGCTGGAAACGTGCAGTTTCTGTTTGGTCAAGAGCAAACGTCGTCTGCGATCATGCTGCTTGTCTTCAACAAGTGAAGTGTCACTGTGGTAGGCTCGTCCATGAAACTGCCAATACTCCATATCCATCATTCGCTGCCTGGTGTATTCAGTACGAATGTCCTTCCGAATGGCGTCTCGACGTTCGTCTTCTTCTTGCATTTGCCACACGCAGCAGACGCCGTTCATCATCATTGATACAAGTGTGCTTGCCACCATAGCTCCATCACAGACCATTGCTGTTTGCTTGTTTGGTTAAGGGAGGGTATTACAACAAGGTCTCGTACAATGAGCAAATCCAGTTGCTTGGAGAAATGGTTTGGTTCGTAGATGCCTCTTTGCTCCTTTCGACTCCTCCTCGCTCCAACCGTAGTACCTCCATTGGCCTGCTGCTAGGTAATTGATCTAACCAACGACAGCAAATAGACCAATTCGAACTGCATCCAAGATTTGCTACCAGGCGTTGTATCTTGTTTGCAGGGGTGGTGCAGCGTTGGAGACGGTTGGGTCCGCTAATCGTATGCAGGTGGTGATGATGATGTCGCGAAGAACAAAGCGGTTCGGAAGCTACGGGTAAGCACGACCAAACGGCTCAAGTCGCGGAAGCGGACGAACGCAAAAACCAATACTAAAACCCGGAAGTTGAATCGGGACTAAACGGATCCGTCCGTCAGCCACATGACTCACTCCACCTGGAAAACGCAGAAGGATCGGACGATGGCTGATGTGTGTGATGTTCTTTGTGCGCCATTGCCATAGCCAGCACCAACACCGCTACCTTACTTGCCGCTTGCGTGCTTAGTGTTTGCTATAGTCTTTACTATCGATCGATTGAGCAATAAGACTATCACCATGCTTTCTTTCCTCCAGCTAGCTTTACTCTGCAGTGCATGCTCTGCCTTTGTCCCCCACTCGTCGGTTCGACGATCCACTGTGCACATGCCAAGAAGTGCCACGAAAGTTGACGACCCTACCTTTACGTCGGACGGCGCCAAGCAACAGATTGGTAACGACGCTTTTCTCAATGAAAACCTTATGGCTCGAGCTCAAAATGGTCCCGGCATTGTCAACAAGGAAAAGCTCAAGATTGGCATCGTTGGAGCTGGTTTGGCCGGAATGATTGCTGCCATGGACTTGGCCGACGCTGGTCATGATGTGGAAATGTTTGAAGTTAGACCCTTTGTGGGCGGTAAAGTGGCTTCCTGGAAGGACAAGGAAGGAAATCACATTGAAATGGGACTTCACGTCTTTTTCGGATGCTACTACAATCTCTTTGGAATCATGAAGAGAACTGGTGGCTTTGACGAAAACCTTCGTATCAAGGAACACGTTCATACCTTTATCAACGACGGTGGAAAGACGGGATCGTTGGACTTTCGTTTCCCCATTGGTGCCCCTGTAAGTGGTCTTCAGGCCTTCGCCAAGACTGAACAGCTGGGTATTGAAGACAAGTTCCACAACGCTGTCCGTCTCGGTACCTCTCCGATTGTCCGAGCTCTGGTTGACTTTGATGGTGGTATGGATATGGTGCGCGATCTCGACGACATTACCTTTACCGAGTGGTTTACTGCCTTGGGTGGCAAGCGTGGTAGTCTGGATCGCATGTGGGATGCAATCGCGTACGCCCTTGGCTTTCTCGACTCGGACAGCATTAGTGCTCGTGCCATGTTGACCATCTTTATGCTCTTTGCCATTCGCACAGAAGCCAGTGTCCTCCGGATGCTTGACGGAAGTCCACAGACGGGTTTGCATGATCCCATTCTCAAGTACTTGGGCGATCGGGACGTCAAGATCAATCTCAGCACGCCTTGCCGCGACATCATCCACGACCTTGACCCCGAAACTGGTCTACCGACTCGCGTCCGCGGAATCGAAGTTGGAGGCAACAACGAGTTTCGAGAGTTTGATGTCGTGATTGCCGCTTGTGATGTGCCCGGAATCAAAAAGGTGCTGCCCGAATCCTTTCGCAAGTACGACTTTTTCGACAAGATTTACAACTTGGACACTGTCCCGATTGCCACTGTCCAAGTGCGCTTTGACGGCTGGGTGACGGAACTTGAAGATGAAGCTCGCATGATGGATGTTTCCGGAGATCAGAGCAATGGACGCGCCGCAGGTATCGATAACCTTCTCTACAGTGTCGACACCGAGTTCTCGTGCTTTGCCGACTTGGCTCTCACCAGTCCTGGTGAATACTACAAGCCCGGCGAAGGAAGTCTCATTCAAGCCGTCTTTGACGAACGCGCCTTTGGTCGCTCGAACGAACAGCTCGTAGAAGACTGCATTACGCAGCTGCACAAGGTATTTCCTTCATCGCGCAAGTTGAAGAGCACATGGTCGTCTGTCGTCAAGCTTGGCCAGAGTCTGTACCGTGAAAAACCCGGACAAGACAAGTTCCGTCCGACACAGGCCACTCCTATTTCCAACTTTTTCATGGCTGGCTCGTTCACCTACCAAGACTATTTGGACTCCATGGAAGGTGCTACACGCTCGGGTTTGATGGTGGCGGACGAAATTATCGCTCGCGCGGATGGACCCGATGGATTGGCAGCAATGGCGGCCAAGGCTAAGAATGCCCCCCAGAATAACTCAGTTCCAGTAGCAAAGCCTTTCTTTGCCGACGAGGCATCTGCTGAGCCTGCCGTTGTCTAAAAGTGTATTCGATATTAAGTACTGTCGATGTTCTGCTTTACTTGTCTGCTTACAAAACTACGGTACGTATGATAGCTAACATACGTACTGTAGTCTACTGTAGAAGGTACAGTAGCTCATTTGTTTTGCGTATTTTGCACGTACTAAATACATACGTACGAGAGATCTCGACCAAAATGTTGAAACCGACAACACACACCATGGTTCTGCAGCGCTTCTCTAGCACGCTACCATCACCTCCGGGCCCGTCTCTCGTTTAAGCAAGATAACAGCCATGGATGGTAATGGCGTCGACGAAGCCCGGAAGAAGCGCGACTGTGCCCAAGTTGTAAAAGACGACCCAGTGTCTGCCGAGGAAAAAGTCAAGAAACTTCGTGCCAAGAAAGCGTTTCGCAATCAAGCCGAGTCTGTAGCCGAGCAAGAGAACTATGCCGCTGAAGGTCCGCAACCAGCGTTAACGAACGAGGCTTCTGCTAGAGTGAAAGAGACGACGAGAAACAATGCAAGCAGCGAGGGAAAATTTTGGGACCTAGAGAGCGCTTTGCATCACGTCGTTCGTATGGGTGGAGGTGGAGGAGACGACAAAACCAAGGAATACGTATCTAAAGGCCAATGGATATCATTCCGGGTGGGTCACACGGGTGATGTATCAGCAATTGCATCCCTCTATCGCAAGTCTGTTACGGAGCGAAAGTCTTTCAAGAAGAACCATACTACCAACGTCACCGACGACACCCCCCTGGAAGTCTGGCTTGCCGACGGACTGGGAGACGAAGACACTCCGCCTTGCGTATTTGCTCTGCTGGCCAATATTCTATCTGATCAATCTAAAAGCTCCCAACTTGCGGCCGCGGCCCTCTTCACACTGGCTTGGGAAGATTCATCGCGAGTGTTGAGGGTGGAATGGATCTATGTTGACCAAGAATTCGAAGAGACTGCCCAAGTTATAGAGCGGCGAATTTGGCTTCGGCTGTCTGCTCTATCGATATTAGCATCTTGCGAGATGGTTGTCATGCATGATGGCAAAGAAAGCAATCACCAAGCAGACGAACATACAGCAGTACTTCCAGCTAAATTCTAAACAAGCTGCTGGCAGACCTCACTGTTTGCTAATAGATGACTGTATGTTATTGGCTTCCATTCTCTCTATTATCGATTCTACATTATTGGACTAGCTCATGACTTGCGGGGAATCAAAAACACATCGTCCGGATCCTGCTCTCCAAGACGCTTGGCCACCCAGGAATTGCTGACCACTCGAATTTCACGCATCCCCTTGAATCGATCCAACTTGACGACACACTTGTCACTGCCGTCGGGATACCTTCCTAGAACGATCCCCGTCTTTCCTTTGTCGGGTCCCTTTACCAAGATAACTAAGTCGCGAGCGATAGCTGGATCCTTGCCCGGATTCGCGTACACTAGAGAATCATCACTTATACCCTTGTAATAAGGCTCGAGAGAGACGATATCGTCGTAATACGAGTAGAGTCCACCGACACGCATATAGCGATCAAAGTGTAAACTCATATCAGCAAAGGCAATGTAAGCTTCGTCGAGTGCCTTGCGCGAAACGGCTTGTTTGAAGCGTTCCAGCGAAGCAAAGTATCGACCGACTTCGTAACGAAGTGCTACTCGAAGTCCTTTATCTATCGGAGCGTCGGAGGGAAAGGCGGAATCCGTGTAGGTTGTAAAGAGTGGAACGTAAGACCGAAGTTGGGCTGGATAACCTTCGACAAGATCCCAGCGTTCTTGCATGAGGTCGCGTTGCAGTTCATCCTTGCACATCAATGTTGAAGAGAACGAGTGCGTGAGAGGACGGATTCGATGGATCCGAGTAGTCTATCTTCATTCTCGAAAATACCAAGCCAGAGCAAATGCTCGTTACCTACCATGACGCCACCAACGTTTCGAATTTTGTTTACGAGTCCACCGATTCTCTTGTTTTTCGCCGTCACGACTTGACCCGAAGGAGCTGAAGAAGCAGTAGCAGCGAGAGCTTTCTGGGGCGATAGTCCACCAACAGCAAGAGTAGCAGCTACCCTTTGCAAGAGCCTTCGCCTCTGATTGATAGTGACAGTGAGATTATCGCTTTCAGCCCAGCTGGGATCATCTTGCCGTGACACGGTGAGCATGCTTCTACTGGTAGAAGGGATGCTACTACACGGCGTCGTCGTGGTCTGCTGACACTGACACAGCTGAGGCCGCGACGGCAGATACGCATAGCTCAAGGCCAAGCACGAAAACAAGTGCACTAGTCGAAACGGCTTGACTACCATTATAACGATCCAGGTAGTCTTGCGAGTACTGAGGTTCCAACTTCCGACAACAAGGAGCAACGAGCTGACGATTGAGAAGCCAAGAAGCAAGGAGGTGATGTTTTGAATGAATCATCTGCGATCTTTGATGTTTCCATCGTCAAGTTCAGTGACACATTCTTAGGGAAGACGTCTCAAGTCTCAACGGAAAAAAATCTCCATAAGTAAAAATTTGCACCTCTAAAATCCAAAAAGATGGATTCAAAACAAATCACAAAATATCACGATAGCCTTCCGACATCCTTGCACTGCGTGCCTCCCTCTCAAGTCAAGTATCCGCCTCTATCGACTGCAAGCAGTACCCTATTGTAGGATCTGACTGAGACAACGTCTCATTCCATCATCCATACCTCGAAACAGCGCTTTCGTTGATTTTTGCCGCTATATTTGAATTCTGAAGAATGAGCCGCTTATTCTTCACATATATCTCACACCTACGAACGCATCCTACATTGACCAACATGGGGTCCGCGCTTGTACTAATGTCTGTCGGTGATCTCATGGCTCAAGAAGTGGAACTTCACGCGGTACATCACGATAAAACCGCCGACGATCCGTATCGCCTGCAAAACTGTATCGATGACAACGACCACGGCGATTACGACGAGGACGACAATTGCGAAGCCACCACTGTCAGAGTGAGCACTACAAACATTCACCTCGCAATTCAGCGCTTCCAAACCAGCGTAGCAATCCATGAGGAAACTGAATTAGATTCAGAACCGTCACTGCAACCGAAACGACCCAAACTAAGCTTTCGACGATACGGAACGTTGAGCCCGAATCGAAAGGAAATCAAAGAACAGGCAGTAGAGGTGCAAATGGAACAAGCGAGGGAACAAGACTACGAAGACTTTGAATATGATGATAGCGATGCGCCTCTTTTGTATTCCAACCTTCAAGAATGCCTGCAAATAATAAATCAAACGATGCGAACCGAAGTCGCATCGCTAGACTGGTTTCGTTCCTCGACTATGGCAGCCTGGGCTGTTGCTGCAAATACACCCATCAATTTGATTCTGTACAAAATCTTTGATCGCCACCTTCCATCTCTTGTCACCAAAATCAATCCCTCCGTCATTTCCCGTACTCTGTCGATAGTGTCACGCGTTGGACTAGCTTTTTTGACTTCCATACCCGCCAACGCGGCCTTTTTCTGCTACGGCAGTCTGGTTCACCACGCCGCCAAACACTATTCGCTGGTTCAAGAATGGCGATTAGAAATGAACCAGCTCGGCTTGGAGGACGTGGTCTGGCTAGAAGTTGTTCGCGAAGTCCCCTTTGATTGGCAAATGGCCTGGTCGACGGCCCGTTTAAAGGTGGAAACCGAGCTTTGGAATACCAGCAAGACGGCAGCGAGCTTTTGGATGCCACTCAACACCATTAACTTTTCCATCGTGCCGCCCCATTTTCGACCACTCACTGCCTTGGTGGGTTCTTCCTTTTGGAACTGTTACATGAGCCTAGTGCAGCACCGAGACGCGGAACTGTAGAAACGACGATACCCAAAATAATGTACAACAATTATAAAGACAGTTTTGAACTCTTGGACAAATACGTCGACGTAGCTCTCTCGCTACGAGTAGCGAGACAGAAGAACATGAAGTAGAGAGCAGCTAATGAAATGATTATACAAGATGTGCCTTGTTACAAGTCCGGCATACCGAGTAGCTGCGCCATGCGACGCAAATCGGTTTCGGTTTCGAAAAAGACTTCACCCCCTTGGATGCGCTCCATGACAGCCACATCGTCCGCCATGTGATGAATGCTGGTGGTTCCCGACAAGGGTGTCACGTAACCCAGCGATAGTAAAAAAGCAAACATGTACGTTTGCGGTGTCAAGTGGTGTAACGCTGCGAGCTCTTGGACTTGCGAGTTAGCCAACGCGTGGCGACTGGCGGTGAGTGTCCAAAAGGACTGGTACCAAATGCCACCCTTGCTCTTGACAAATGCTCGCAGCTCCGTGTCAAAGTTGAGATCAGCGGTAAAGCGATTCTGCAAGACTGCCGGTTTGACGCGAGCCATTTCGTAAATGGCCTTGAACATGTTCACGTCGTAACAGTTGCTAATGCCCAAACGCAAAGCCTTGCCTTGATCGACAAATGTTTCCATAGTGCGCCAGACAAGCATGGTATCTTCGATGGTCTCAAGTGGAGAATGCAACACCAAGGTATCCAAGTAGGTCGTTTGCAAATTTCGGAGTGAAACCTCCAAGGAGGTCTTGACTTGTTCTTCGAGGGGCGCTGTATGATCGTACGGAACATCCATGGGATCTTGGCCTCCATAGGACGTGTATTTCGATTGAATGTATAGATCGCTGCGTTCGAGGCCCAATTCCTTAGCAGCCGTTGTCCACCCTTCCCCGACGCCCGTCTCGTTGTAGTGCTTGGGCTGGCAAGCCGTGTCGATGAAGCGAAAGCCGGTATGAATCGCTTGGTTGACGTACTTTGCCGTCAATTCTTTTTTCCAAGCCGTGCCGTAAACGAGAAAATTGCTTTTGCCGTGGGCAGTGATATAGGACGCTGAATGTGCCGTGACCGTCATCATGCCATCCTTTTCCTGTGAAACGATAAGAGATAATAAGCGAGAGATACAGAGGGGGAAATAAGATGCAAACGATTTTTGTGAGTGAGCTGATGATTCATTCGACGTCTTGGAACAACTGTAGACGTACTTGAATACCAAGCAGAAAAAAGTAAAGACTCACAACGAGAAGAATGATCACGAGCAAGAAAACGTTGATAAAGTGTCGATTCAGCAGTCGATTGTTGAGGTTAAAGGTTTGGTCAAAGATCTGGCGCTTGTTGGTGTGAGATGAGTTCTTGCTGATGCGGACCATTCCAAACTATAATACTCTTTAAAGAAGTGTGCGGGATAGGAAGTGTTGGTATATTGTAAAGGCGACGACGACGACGACGACGACGACGACGACGATGGTTGTTTATAAGAAGCGAATCCTCTTTGTTGAGTTGTGGGCACAGACAGCAGACTAGCCAAGATTCGACTCATTCGATGTCGTTTTTCGTTTTTAGCGTTTTTCGTTCGAAAAAGAATACCCCAAAAAGCCCGCGAACTATTCCCACCTCGAAGCGCGTCGCACGTACGCCACTCGCACGGGAAGCGTTCCACCATCCACGGCGAACTACGGTGGCACCATGAGAAATAGTCCGCACAAAACCTTCACGCCAGAACCAGCCATAACCATTAGAGCCAGTGAAACCTACAGCGATCACTGCTTGACAAGAACCCTCTTGCACACTAGTCGAAGGAGAACATGCTAACACAGCCGTGCGAGTAAGAACTGCATCTTACTTTTTGCTGAATACAGACCCAAAATGGCCTCGCCGCAGGAACCATCGTCCGATGGCAGCCACAGCAGCAGCAGCGCCTTGACGCGCATTGTCCAACGGCGCCTCCGCGATTGCGCGTCACTACCGGCTGCCAACGTTGCGACTCTGGTGGAGCAGCCGTGGAAGGATTTCGTGGCGGCGGCAAAGGCCGATGCGACTCGGACCGTCACGGCCGACTGCATGTCTGATCCAACCGACCGCGTCCAGTGGCTCCTGACCGAGTGCTTGGCGCGGGCGGGTAACGCTTCTGGGACTGCTGCGGAGCGACGCGCAGCGTTGACTGCTGTGCGGAAACTGACAACCCTGATTGATGCGGCCGTAAAGACGCATCGCTTGCAGTCTGCTAGTAGTGCAGGAGCGACAACGACGGGACCGCCCACTGAGATTGTCACCACCACTACTAACGGTAGCAGTAGTGCTGGTAGAAGTAAGCCTGCTGCAGGAGCGACCGGGTCTGCGATTACTTCAGCTGGGAATGGCGCCACTGCCAATGGACACGCAACCGCCCAAGCGACTCGTACTGCCGCGCCAACCAATACGACCACGTCGAAAACGTTGTTGGGGAATCTAGCCTCTACTGCGGATACGTCGAAAGACGATCCCTCTACACGAGCCTTGGCGACGGCACGGAACCCCGGGACTACCGCTGTTTCTACAGGAACGTCACGAACATCCAGAGACGAGGTAAGTAAACCAAAGGAAACGCCATTGAACGGGCATTCGGGAATGAAGTCGCAGCTTCCAAAGGCGGCACACAAGAGAACCATGTCAGCTGTTGCCACGAACGGGAGCCATTCCAACAAGACACCCTCCAAGGCAGGGACAAATTCCGCGGATCTCTGCAATACTAATCAGCGCCAGGCTGCAGCAAGACGACCATCGGCCCTGGATGGACCCAACCAATCCCAAGAGTCGCCCCAGCAGTCACATCCTCAACCACACCAGCCACAGCAACGCCGACCTTCCAAGGAATTGAGTCGCAATAATCCCCGCGGCTCTCGCCCAGAAATAGTCAATGCCTCGAAAAAACAGCACATTCGCAGCGGCTCTCACAGTACTTTAACGCAAGGCTATTACGGTGATGCATCCCTTTCTCCATTCCAAGAAACCGAGCGAGAGGTTTTACCAGCCCGCTCGCGTTCGCCTCTACGAGGTTCAAGAGCCAAGAGTGATGCGGGTACAACATCTCATGGGTATTATGGGCCGCCCTCGACAAGCGCTGCAAGTCGCGCTTCTTCTGCAACGCACGGAACCGATAATGGTATCGCTCCAGCCGCAGGAATATCGAGAAGCAGAAGCGACGCTGGCGGCTCTCGCGGCTATTACGGGCCTTCCTCGGGCGTGCCTAGGGCCCAGCCGTCTCAACCCCAGATGCCGCAAAGTGACGTTGCAAGTCGTGCTTTTCCTGCAACGCACGGAACCGATAATGGCATCGCTCCAGCCGCAGGAATCTCGAGTAGCCGAAGCGACGTTGCTGGCTCTCGCGGCTACTACGGGCCTTCCTCTTCCTCGGGCGTGCCTGGAGCCCAGCCGTCTCAACCCCAAACGTCGCAAAGCGTCGTTGTGTCGAAGCAAGCACTCCGAACTAACGCCAGCCCGTCGCGCTGGGGACCCTCAGCGAGCGAGGTAGCGAAAACCCAAAGACCCAACGGTACTACTGGCGAAGCTGCTTCCGGTTCGAACGGACAGCAAGCTGCAACTCGGGAAGCTCCTCCACAAGCAGCGGTTACTGAACCATCAAAACCCGTCACGATGCTTGTTGCCGCGGACAACGCACCAACCTGCTCTCTATCAATCCAGGAACGAAATGCTTCGCGGCTCACATTTACGCCTGGAGTCTTGTCGGCAGAAGCATCCAGAGACTTTTCGAAACGACTGACGCTTTGGGATCCCTTTTGGAGCGTTGTAGGCGTCGTTAAAATCGGACTCACGTCCAAGGTTGATACACCTACACTCGTAGCTGCACGAACGGCCGCGCAACTGGATTTTGACATTGCCAAACTGGTAAGGGAGCATCCGGACAAGGCATCGTCGCTGAGTTGGGGTAATATCAAGTCGGACGCTTTGAAAGACGGAGATTGCAGCGTGTTGTTGAGAATGCTTCCTCTACATTCGCATGGTACTGACAAGAGAGCCGATTGCCACTTGTGGCCAAAAGGAACCTTTCTTCAGGTGAACGGGAAAGCTGTGCGGCTTTCGCAGCGCAAGCAGCAAACCCATGACGATAACCTTTGGAAAGGCATGTGCAAACATGTCGATGTGACGGAGCACATTGCAGACACTAAACAAGTCACAAGAATTCAAATATGCTGCTATGATGACCAGCCATACCTCTTTTACCTCGCTTTGTGCAAGTTTCGATCGGCAGATGCAGTTTACGACATTCTAATGAAACCAGGGCTGGCTGCAATCCAAAAGCTATCACGGGAAGAGAGCTTACGGAAAGCCGTCACATCGATGACTGGAAAGATGGTGATCCTGGACGACAGTGATGACGAGTTTGGCGACCATGATGGGGACACAAAGCTAGTCTTTTCATTGATTTGCCCGCTTTCAAAGACACTCATTCAGACTCCAGTCCGGGGAAAAACTTGCAAGCACTGGCAGGTACGTACTTCACACGCGCTAGACTAACGACAGCTAGAGGAAGGGGGCTTCTTAACTGGTGGTGCCACATGTTCTCAATCATTTATCTATGCTACAGTGCTTCGACTTGCGAATGTTTCTTCATTCGAACCTTCCAGTCAGCGGAGGTCGCTGGCGCTGCGGAGTGTGCGAACGCTTTCTCATGTACCAGGATCTTCAGTTTTGCGGACTGACCTCGGACCTAGTGACCGAGTTTAAAGATTCAGCGAATCGAGCAAGAGATCGCGTTGAACTATGCTCTGACCGAACTTATATGTTGCTGGAAGAAAGGCGAGAAAAATACGGCGCCAAGCGTCAATCGGATGGCCGTCTGCAGGGAGGCAACAAGAAGGCGAAAATGCCAGATGAATCCGAAATCATTGTGCTTTTATGATTTCTCGCGGCCTCGCATCTATCAGCCCTACTTAAGCTTTTGCAGACCTAGCAATCGCATTCCTGATATTGCCAGGATGGAACCCAGCAGCCCATTGCCGATACGGATTGCGAATATCACTGTGGCACGTAAAAAAGGCACCCTCCGAAACCAAGAGTCGATGGCTGGTTCGATTACGCCCTGTAAAACTTGATACCGTAGGTTGCTGACAACTGCCATGAAGGCTCCAGTATAAAGACAAGCGTAAACGATGTTGACTTGCTGCGTGACAACTCTGGTGCGAGAGCCCGAAAATATGCCTGCCGTCATTCCATAGCCAACGGCACTAGCAATCATACCAGCGCGAAACAAGGGCACGGTAGGGGCAATCAACGATCCCAGTCGTTGTTTCATAGACGGTGGAGTGAATCCATCCAGCAACGTTGCCTGAAAGGCGTTTGTTGGTACTTTCATGCCACCAAAACGAAGCTCTTGATCCGTTGCTGCTGCTGCAGCTGCTGTCGAATGAGTCGCGACGAGTTGCGTCTTGGCTACCTTCCACATGCTAAAATACTTGCCAGCGACAGCTGTTAGAACACCCGCCAAGATGAACTCAATTTCTGGTAGCAACCGTGCCGCACCCCGACGCTGCCATTCGGCAGTCAGTTGCGTACCGGCTGCTAGAAACACTTCCGCAACAGATTTTGCAGGAAAGCTTGGGTCGGCAGCTACTCGACGCTCGTAGCCGACAGCAATCTCTTTTGTCCAGGATTGGACCGGATTCTTCAAGGAAAAGGATGTGGCTGGATGAGCGCATAGTGCGGACAGGAGAAAGAGCACACCAGCCCGGAGGGTCCTCATGGCTGCTGTTGCGATAAAATGTTTTTGATTCTTGTCGCAAAAAAGTCCGTTTCTCGCGTTCGTACTTTCGCGCCATGCTTGTAGAGCATGACGTCAGTTTCATTTCTATGTCAGCCTTTTCTCGATTTGTCGTTCGTACACGTACGTACAGTTCATTACCGGCATCTATCGTGGTATCTCTTATTTCCATCGGATGACTGCTTATTCCATTGAGTGAGTCAGTGGACCTCCTCCATCGCCTACGCCATCCATAGACCACAAGTACAGCAGTT
>Ga0307978_1000816_pt1 | contig 24934 bp, 19 predicted proteins | sample OrgLakmetage1056_FD_203151 | JGI IMG/M metagenome (GOLD analysis project Ga0307978, IMG submission 203151) | Saline water microbial communities from Organic Lake, Antarctica - #1056 | ecosystem: Environmental > Aquatic > Non-marine Saline and Alkaline > Saline | place: Antarctica: Organic Lake...
CTTCCACATACAATTGGTTTCCTGGGGTATAACCAGTGGTACACATCCATTGATAAAATTCTACATAAGGAACCGTTAAAGCAGAAACATCTATTTGTGGCGTTTCTAAAACTACAGCAGTATCTGTTAATGATAAATCTACCCAAGCAAAAGAGCCACTATTACCAGTGCGGTCAAAAGCCGTAGCAGCACATTGAACGGTATTAAAACCATTACCACCATCAAATTCCCAAGGACCACCAGCACCTGCGGTTAACGTCCAACAATTAGGTTCTGTATTAAATACATTAAATGATTCTGTAAATGGCGCTACTAAATCTGCACACAATGTAGTTGCAACGGTAGCAACACTCCATTCAGAAAAACCATCTACATCACAATTTGCCCTCACATACACATCAAATGTAGATGACGCAGCTAAAGGAGTAATCGTATAAGGAGAAGATGGCACAACCGTTCCAGAAGTCGCTGCATCTGGGGCAGGACTACCTGAAGCTAATGCTAAAACCTCAAAACCTAAAGAAGCATTCCCGTTAGAGTTATCTGTCCATGCCACGTCTACAGAATTTACCGTTTCACCAGAAATTACAATATTGGTCGGCTCTGGACACAAAGGAGACACTTCATAAGTGATATCATCAAGATACATCGCATCAAAAGTTCCCGCAGGATTAAATTTAAATGCTATAAAGCCTCCTGTAGTGGTTAAACTACTAAAATAAACGGTCTTTTCTTGATAGGTGTCATCTGGAAGATCTGTGTCAGCAAATGTTGCAATAGAATTAAATGTTGTCAAATCTGCTGGATCTGTCATCGTACCTACCTCAAGACCTCCATTATCTCTATCATAAGCATTAAATCTCACTCTTTTATCAGAGGAAAGATCAGAGAATTCTGGAAGAACGTAAATAATATCTGCTCCACCATCACTACCACTATACATATAGATATGCTGAGTACCGGATAAAGAAACTAAATCTTCTACTTCAACAAGTAAGTTCGTACTTCCTGATACGATCAATGAACTATCACAGTTATTCAATCCATCTATAGGATCTGATTCATAATCTGTCGTATAAGGTGCCGTAAGAGGGGCACATCTTGTTCTAAATTGAAATGGGCCAACCCAGTTACTAGTTCCATCTACACCACAGTCAGACTGTACATAAAATTCATAAGCAGTATCTGCAGATAATCCAGTTGCATTAAAAGGATTAGTAGTTGCTGCAAAGGCAAACAACTCAGCACTAGAATCTACAACAAAACCTGGAGCTCCAACTTCAATATTCCAGTTGGTCGTACTTCCTAATTCACTCCAACCTAAATTAGCTGAAGCACTCGTTACTGCTGAAACACTTAAAGCATATGGATCTACACATGCAGGTGATTCAGCTATTACCAAATTATCCACCGCTATATCAGATCCAAAACCATTACCTCTAGTCGCTTTAAAAACTACTTGTACCGATTGAGAGGCAAAAGCAGGTATAGGAACAATGATTGATTCATATGGTGTAGTGTCAGTAGTCTGTTGTTGACCCGTAATAGTAAACACCGTAGTATCTGTACCACCAGCTCTTATCACTAATTCAAGAGAACCCATATTTGCACCAAACATGTGATAGTCAAAACTCACTGCTGGAGTAGTTAATGGTGTCAGGTCAACGACAGGAGAAGAAAGCTCTGCTATATCGCCTGTAGCTCCTGAAGAACCTTCTGTAATGAAATAGTTACCTGTAGCAATAGTAGGACTTGGTCCAGTTCCCCCAGATCCAGCTAAACCAGCTCCAGCAGCAACCCAATTAAATTGGTTATCTGTTCCTGCCCAACAGTTTTCGCTAACAAAACCATCAGCAGCATTAGGAAAACCAGTAGCAACTACGGTAAATCCTGTATCAAAATTTTCAGTATAAGGAGTCGTGAATGGCAAACATAAGGTAGACACGGTTAGCTGAGTTACCGAGCTATAATCTGGCAATACTGGATCGCAGACAGCTCTTACAAAAACATCGTATACCGTGGCATCAGTTAAACCTGTTATAGGAATTGCTGGAGTTGTCATTATATTAGTAACAGTTCCTTGTGCTGGAGTAGAAAATGGAGTTGTTATAGTTCCTGCAACTGCATGTTCTACTTCCCACTCTGTCTCTGCTCCACCAGCAGTCCAAGAAATATCAAGAGAGGAATCTGTTACGATGTCTGCTTGAAGTCCAGATATTGCTGGACAAGAAATGGAGGTAGTTGCAGTATAAGGACCAGCCCATAGACTAAAGTCCCCCATACCACAATCAATTCTTACATAGAAATCATAAGTAGTATCTGACATTAATCCACCTACAATAGCAAAAGGAGCCGTAGCACCTGACGCAGTTAATTCACCAGGATCTCCTTGATTAAAAGGAGCTACACCGTAGGCAACTTCATAGTTGGCACTTGTATTTCCATTAGCATCCCAAATAAATTGCACCTCAAAAGCAGACTGAGTTACAGGTCCAAAGTTAGATGGTGATGGGCAAGATTCTGCCGTTGTAAAAGTTATAGGGCCTACAGAATTACTAATATCAGTTCCTGGAACACATACGGCTCTTATATAAACGTCATAAGTAGTGATGCTATTTAATCCAGGTAAGGTAAATGGATTTGTAGTAGCTGGGACAGTAACTCCACCAGAATTAACAGTATATGGACTAATGCCATATTCTATTTCCCATTCGGTTTCAGAACCTCCATTCGTCCAACCTAGAACCACTTCATTTGCGGTAACGCTTGACGAAACAAAATTAGTGACTACTGGACAGGTAGGGCATGATGCCGCTCCTGTAAAAATATTCATCATGGAGGGCTGAGCAATAGGAGTTTCATAAACTAAAAGAGCTTCAGAATCGATGAATCGAAACTGACCGTCTCCAGGAAGACTGGTAGCGCGGTAGTCTATAGCTATGCTTGATCCATTGTTGACCGTTATTGCATAAGTCTCTGTCACTGCCGTGTTAGCCGTTGAACTTGGGTTTACAATAACATAAGTTGTGGTGACACCATCAATTGTGACATCAACACCTGTGTTAGCGGTAGCATTTGCTCCACTATCCCAGTCATTACCGAAGAAATCTGTCAACTCTAATTGATAATCACACTGTGCTTGTGCATCAAAAGAAAGAGTTAAACAAATCAAGGCAACAAGAAAAACGTAAATTTGTTTCATAATAGTTGTTTAAAAAATTGTTTTAGAAGACCTTAAACTATGACTAATAAATCATATAAAAAAATTAAACTTAATTATTCGTTAACATGCGTAAAACTGCGTTAAAAAAGAATTGAATTTTATTTTTCATTCATAGAAAGAACATCGCTGATCCAACTTAATTGTTGAAAAATAATTTATGCTTTTTTTACGCTCCACTCCTCAATTTTTATCAAATGATTCTTGAAAACAAGCAATTAATAGGACCCTAAGAATTTGAAAATAAGATACGTTTTACACAAGTATGTTATTCCGTTGTGAATAGCTCTCTTGTCAACTGAAACAACAGCACTTTTAAGTACTTTTAGCTGTTGGATTAGGATACATGATTCAGTAAACTTCTATTTGGAAGAAAAAAAAGAAAACGGCTACAAAAAAAAGCCTTATCCATGGATAAGGCTTTAGAGATTTACAAAACGTAATGGTACTAGAACTTCTCGATCACTTCTTGACTAACGCCAGTGCTTGAGAATCCTCCATCGTGAAAAAGGTTTTGCATGGTCACCTTTTTAGTATAATCTGAAAATAAAGTCATGGTATACTCCGCACAATCTTGGGCGGTAGCATTCCCTAACGGGCTCATCTTTTCTGCATAACTTAAGAAACCCTCAAATCCTTTAACACCACTTCCTGCGGTTGTAGGAGTAGGTGATTGAGAAATGGTGTTTACTCTTACCTTTTTATCTTTTCCGAAGAAATAACCAAAGCTGCGAGCAATAGACTCTAGATAGGCTTTGTTATCTGCCATATCGTTATAATCTGGAAAGGTACGTTGTGCAGCCATATAGGTTAAAGCAACAATACTACCCCACTCATTCATGGCGTCGTTTTTATGGAGTGTTTGCATTACTTTATGAAAAGATACTGCACTTACATCCCAACCTTTTTCTGTGTATTTATAATTTTGATTGGTATAGTGATTTCCTTTACGCACGTTTACACTCATACCTATAGAGTGCAAAACAAAATCTAATTTACCTCCTAAAATCTCTACGGATTTAGTCACTAAATTTTCAAGATCTTCAATGCTCGTAGCATCTGCTGGGATTATTTCACTTCCAGTGCTCTTAGCTAATTCATTGATTTGCCCCATGCGCATTGCTACTGGAGCATTAGTAAGTACAAAGGTCGCTCCTTCTTCGTGAGCTAATTGTGCTGTTTTCCAAGCAATAGAGTTTTCATCCAACGCACCAAATATGATTCCGCGTTTTCCTTTTAATAAATTGTAAGCCATAGTTATTGATTAGGTAGCAAATATATAAAACTAATTGAGTAGCGCACGTGCATTTTCTCTTGCAGCGTTGGAAATAGTCCCGCCACTTAACATCTGTGCAATTTCTTCTAAGCGCGCCTCTTTATCCAGACGTTGTATGGTACTGTAGGTCATATGCTCATCGGTTACTTTTTTTACGATCAGGTGATCCTTGCCTGCAGCAGCAATTTGCGGTAAGTGTGTTATGGAGATTACTTGCATTTCTTCACTCATCGACTTCATGATTTGAGCCATCTTTGTGGCTATAACACCACTCACTCCAGTGTCAATCTCGTCAAATATGATGGTAGGTAATTTTTTACATCTTGAAAGTATGGACTTGATCGCCAGCATCAGTCTAGAAAGCTCTCCACCAGAAGCGGCTTTATCCAGCGCTAGTAATTGCGATCCTTTATTTGCAGTAAAGGTGAACTGTATGAAGTCTGCTCCTGAGTGACCGTAAGCACCTAATGGCAATACTTCTATAAGGAACTGTGCGTCTGGCATCCCTAGATCATTCACTATCTTTACTACCTCAGCTTCCAGAGTTGTTTTATGTTTCATTTTTAATACCGTAAGCTCCTTACCTATTTGAAGCAACTTACTTTCAGAGTCTTGAAGTAGCTTTTCTTGAGTTTTAATTTTCTTTTCCAGACCTAGGGAAACAAAAACTTTGTCAGCCAATTCATCTCTTAACTCAACTAAGGATGCTACATCTTCTACTTGGTGTTTTCTATAAAGATTCTCTAAAAGGCTCAATGAAGTATTGATTTGAAGCAATCGCTCTGGATCTGCTTCTACCTTATCTGCTTCATTAGAAGATTCTTGATAGATATCTTCTAATTCCAGCAAGACCGAAGACAGCCTTTCCTTAAGAGCAGCATAAGTCGTTGAATAACTGCCTATGCTTTGTAGTTTATTTTGTAACTGTCTCAATTGATCTAAGATCCCCAAATCATCTTCAGAGAGCACTGCATTGAACTCAGTAAGCACTTCAGTGATACTCTCTACATTACTGAGCTGCTCATTTTCTTCTTCTAATGCTTGCTGATCTAATTGATCTAGTCCAGCTTCTTCCAGCTCTTCTAGCAAGAAGTTATTGTAGTCCAGTTCTTTAGACAACTCTGCTTCCTGTCCTTCTAACTTTTTCAGTTCTTTTTGAGCATTTTTAAAAATACCCAACTCCGTTCTGTAACTCTGTAATATCTTAGAAGCTGGCTTTGAATCATTCTTAGTTGCCTCTAAAATAAAAGCGTTCAAAACATCGGTTTGAAATATATCTTTAGAAAGCTGCAAGGTTTGATGTTGGGAATGAATATCAACAAGGCGTTTGCCTATAGTATTCATTACAGAAAGAGTTACAGGAGTATCATTAATAAATGCCCTGCTTTTTCCTGAAGGCAATATCTCCCTTCGTAAAAAGCTCAGGTCTTCATAATCCAGATCCGATTCTTCAAACAATTCTTTTAAACCTAGACTTGAAATTTGAAATTGTGCTTCTACCACACATTTACGAGACGTATCTCTGATAGCACTTAAATCTGCTCGATTACCTAAAATTAAACCCAAAGCTCCCAATAGGATAGATTTTCCAGCACCTGTTTCTCCAGTAATCATGGTGAGGTCTTTTTGAAGATCTAATTCTAAAGAATCGATTAGCGCAAAATTTTCTATTTGAATATGTTTAAGCAATTTATATACAGTAATTTAAACAGCCAATGAGCTGTCTGATTATAAAGTATAAAATTAGGCAAAAACTAGGTAGTAAATAAAGATACTAAACTTTAATATTACGCCATTTTGAAGACTGGTTAGGAGCTAGTTTTTGTAAGGTTGATTTTAACTCTCTAATATCAACTGCTGGACCGGAAGAATAAATGCTCATGATCTCATCTGCCTTTGCATCAAAGAAGGTGCGTTGGAGCAAACTATTCGGTCTGCGGTTATGAAGTTCATCAAACTGTTGCAGGTAATTCTTTAGAATGATTTTACCAGCTTTGGAATCTTTTGAAAAAGTGTCCAATCCTTTTAGATGGTAAGAATACATCACTTCTCTATATTCTTTATAGGTATCTGACAACATATCATCATTCAGCCTAAATCTAGAAATCAATCCATCACTTGCTTTCCATCCTTGAACTCCGAGTGATCCTTGAGCAAGGTTCACAATGGTCTGTGCTTCTTCGTAAAAAGGCTGGCCTCCTCTAAGCTCAAACGTATCTGCGTCAATTCCTAAGACGGTATAAGCATAAAATGAAATAAGAGAAATTAAATTATTTTCAAACCTATTGGAATTATAGAAAAACGGAGCGTACTCTGCATATTCAAAAGCGATGTCGTCATCCTTAAAGTTAAAAATGGGTGTCGTATACGAAGAATTAAAAACCGGTCTAGATGCCGAAATTTGAAAGTTTCCTCTAAATCGATCATTGTCATAACTCGTCACCACAAAAACCAATGAGGCATTGATTTTTTCTTCATCTCTAAATTTTTGATCCGTCCATTTTGTATTGTTTAAAAACTCCTGCATAGAGGTTTCTAAAGTTTTAAAAATAGTCTGATCCGGTTGCGCGACATTTTGAGCATTTACCTGGACTGTAAAATTCAACTCTTGTGCATTTGACAGGAACAGAGCAAATAAAGCCAGTAGAAAACTATAAAATCCTTTTGATAATTTCATGTACTATATCTTTTGCTACTTCCGTTTTTGGTTTCGTATCAAATCTGGAAATATTTTTATCTTTATCTATAATCGTAATTTTATTGGTATCCACACCAAATCCAGCACCTTTATCTCTCATAGAGTTCAATACGAGTAAATCGGTTTGTTTTTTTTCCGCTTTCGCAAAAGCGTGCTCCATTTCATTCTCTGTCTCTAAAGCAAAACCTACTAAAAAAGGTTTTTTATCCATCGCTCCTACACTCGCAAGAATATCTGGGTTTTTAACCAACTCAATAGATAAGGTCTCCGACTTCTTTTTTATTTTTTGATCTACAGGATTTAAAGGTCGATAATCTGCGACAGCAGCACTGAAGATAGCGATATCTACCTTTTGCACCACTTGGTGCACCTCATCATACATTTCCTGTGCACTTTTAATGTCTACTCGATAAATCAAAGGATGATTTGTAGCAACAGCACTAGGGCCCATAATCAAATGAACTTGAGCACCTTGACGTGCCATTTCCATGGCAATTGCAGCACCCATTTTACCGCTACTATGATTTCCTATAAATCTCACAGGATCAATAGCCTCATAAGTAGGTCCAGCGGTAATAAGACATTTTTTACCTCTTAACGGCAACTTGATTGAAATATCTTTTTCTATAAATTGAATAATCTCCTCTGGCTCTGCCATGCGTCCCTTTCCAGAAAGACCGCTTGCGAGCTCACCATCTCCAGCAGGAATCATTAGATTGCCGTAAGATGTTAGTTGATCAAAATTATGTTGAGTAGAAGGATGTTTATACATGTCCAGATCCATTGCTGGAGCATAATAGACAGGACATTTTGCGCTACAATAGGTTGCGAGAAGCAAATTATCTATAGCGCCACTAACCATTTTACTCATGGTATTTGCAGTCGCTGGTGCGATAATTATCAAATCTGCCCAGAGACCTAGCTCTACGTGATTATTCCAAGTATCGTTTTCATCTTCTTCATTTGTAAAATGACTCAAGACAGGGTTTTTAGAAAGAGTGGATAAGGTGAGCGGTGTCACAAAATCTCTTGCTGCAGGAGTCATAATTACCTGAACAGCAGCGCCCGCTCTTACAAGCAGGCGCACTATATACGTAGTCTTATAAGCAGCAATACCGCCAGTGACCCCTAGCAATACGTTTTTACCACTTAATACGGACATCATTTTTTTTGAATTACTCTTCAGCAGCTCCAGTATCTCTAAAGTAGATTTTACCTTGTAACCATTCTTCAATAGCTATTGCAGCTGGTTTAGGCAAACGCTCGTAGTACTTAGAAACTTCGATTTGTTCTTTGTTTTCAAAGATCTCTTCTAGAGAATCATTGTAAGTAGCAAATTCTTCTAGCTTTTCAATAAGCTCTTCCTTAACATCTGTATTGATTTGTTCAGCGCGTTTTGCGATGATAGAAATCGCCTCATACATATTACCTGTAGGTGCGGTTAAAGCATCGCGGTTATAGGTAATAGTCGTGTTAGGAGCGGTTAAATTTTTAGTATCCATTGTTATTATTTACTTGTATTCTTAGAATTATAATCCTCTATTTTAGCTAGTATATCGTCGGCATCTTCTTTATACTCACTATCAGGATATCGTTTTGCAAAGGTATCATAATATTTCTTAGCTTTTGCTAGTCTTTCTGGAACTAACTCAGGAAAGCTATTAATACCATATTCAAATTGAGATTCCAACAGATAAAACTGAGCGTCATCTTGATAATCTGACCCTGGATGATCTAGTATAAAATTCTCGAAAGCACTAATCGCCGAAATGTACCCACCTCTAAAGTTTCCAAAATGATGGTACTGTTTTGCCGTTTCGTAAGCTTTCTTATCTAGTTTATCTCGTAATTCATCTACCAGCGAGTTGGCTTGCGCTAGGTATTCACCTGAAGGATACACATTGATATACTCCTGTAGTTTTGTTAAAGCGATGTTTGTATCCGTTTGATCCTTAGAATAAATAGGAGACATTTGATAATGACTTTTTGCCGCCATAAATAAGGCCACCTCTGCATTAGGATCTTGAGGGTGTGACTGTATAAAACGTTCGTATTGGTAAGCGCTATTGATATAACTTTCATCTTCGTACAGGGCTTTTGCATATTTAATAGCCATAGGTGCAGCGCTATCTGTACCTCTGTAAGCAGGGATAATTTGTTCAAAAAGAGCTAGCGTTTTACCGTACTTCCCTTTTGCAAAGAGGCTGTCTATCATAGCTACTTTCACTGCGTTATCTTCAGATTTAAGAGCTTTTTGATAAGAACCACAACTGGCAAGAGTTGTGACGAGAATCAATACAATAACAAGGTTTTTCATAGGTACATTTAATGGAGCACAAAGGTAACTTTTTCTAGGGAAAAAGAAAGCGAGTTCACACTGCTTAACGCAGGAATACATTTTATCTTACAAAACGAGACTCCTAATTATTTCTATCTCGCCAATATTTGAAAATAAAATGAATCCATAACTACAGCCATGCGTTAACTTTCTATTTTATCTCCACCGGTGCTATTCAAAATTATTCCAATCTATCAAAGGCTGATTTCAACCCATAAGTACAAATCTTAATTCTCGTATTGCTTTAGAAAAGTTTTTAAACGACTCTGAAGACCATCATCTGCTCTTACTAATGGCAACCTTACTTCATCGCTGCATAGTTCTAAATGCTGTAACAAGGACTTGATGCCGGCTGGATTACCTTGTTCAAAGATCATATCTATAACCGATGCCATTTTATAATGAAGCTGATAAGATTCTCCTACGTCACCGTTCAAAGCATAACGGATCATATCAGAAAACCCTTGTGCCATCGCTTGACCTATAACAGAGATAACCCCAGCGCCACCAGCAAGTGTCATGGCATTTGCAATCATGTCATCTCCAGAAATCACTAGAAAATCTTTAGGCGTGTACTGAATCATCTTCATCGCTTGTACCAGATCTCCAGCAGCTTCTTTAATGGCTACCACATTTTCAAAAGCAGCTAACCTTACAACAGTCTCTACCGACATGTTAGAAGCCGTTCTTCCGGGCACATTATACAAAATAATAGGCAAAGGACTGGCTTCAGAAACAGCTTTAAAATGCTGGTATATCCCTTCCTGAGTAGGTTTGTTATAAGATGGAGAAACGGATAAGATAGCGTCAAAGCCAGTTACATCAGCTGTCTTTAGTTCGTTTACTACAACCGCTGTGTCATTCCCACCTATTCCTATGACTAATGGTAGACGACCATCATTAGCCTGTTGAATCGTATGGATCACCTCTTTTTTCTCTTGTTTAGAAAGCGTCACACTTTCCCCAGTAGTTCCCAGCACCACTAAATAGTCGATACTATTTTCTACTTGATAGTTTACGATACGGGCGAGTGCCTCGTGATCTACAGTTCCTTGAGCGTTGAATGGGGTTACCAGAGCAACACCTGTTCCTATTATTTCTTGCATTTTATGGATTAAGGATTTTTAAATATTTAGCAATTTCGGAGATAAAAAGCTCTTGCTTTGTTAACGGAACGTTAACAGCAAGATCATACGTATTTTCTTCATGAGTAGCATATCCCACCTTGAAATTTGCGTCCAGCTTCCTACTCACGAATGTGGTTATCTGACCAGGATGCTCATAATAATTGATTTGCAAGTCGTAGTGAGCCGTTAACAACTCTGAAAGAGGACCTTCTTTTAAACCACCAAACCATTTTACCGCACCATCATCAAATAGCATTGCTCCTTCCAAAGTTTTTTTTCTCACATCGCTGGTATAGCCAAGAAGAGTTAAGTTTTTTAACGGAATTTGCAGGCCTGTGCACCATTTTTCAAACAACTCCACATCAGTACAATTATTTGCGTCAAACACGATCACAAGAGATTGAGGCCAGTGACTCTGGCGATCTCTAGAACGGTGCTCCAATTTATAAAACTCTTTGCGCAACCATCGCTGCTTTAAAATATCAAAAATCATGTACTTTTACTGCTTCATCTATTTCACAAAAGTAGCACAATCAAACGAGGGTTATGAAAAAATATAAGTTAGAAAATTGGAGGGGCTTTTGTAGCTGTTCCGCTTTCGCGAAAGCGGTAGTATTATCCACCATCCTGCTCGTTTCCTGTAACAAAAAAGAGTACCAGTTAAAAAAAGTAGTTGGAAGTAAAACTGCCATAGACAGCAGCCTAACTAATGTGCAAGAAATAGAGGATTATATCGCTCCCTTTAAAAAGTCTTTAGATGTACAAATGAACGAGCAATTGAGTTACAATCCTGTTTCCATGAACAAAAGCGATTATAAACTCAATACCCCTATCGGAAATATGATGGCAGCTATTGTTAGGGCACAAGGAGAACCCGTTTACAAATCTAGAACTGGAAAAAACATAGATATCGTATTACTTAATAGTGGAGGAATCAGAGCTGGTATGCCTGCTGGTCCAGTAACCATGCGTAACGCTTATGAAATCATGCCTTTTGACAATGAAATCGTTATCGCTGAGCTAACTGGAGAACAGGTAAACGAACTCATCAATTATCTTATCGAACGTAAAAGTGCACATCCTATTGACGGGCTACAAATCTTACTCCACGAAGATGGAACTGCAGCAAGCGTTCTTATTAATGGCCAGCCGCTAGACAAAGCTCACGTATATAAGGTTGCGACAAATGATTACCTCTATACCGGTGGTGATAACATGAGCTTCTTTAAAGACACCCCGCTTACCACCATAGATTATAAAATCAGAAATGCGATGATCGATTACTTCAAAAAGGTCGATACCTTAAAGTTTAAAAGAGACCACCGATTTGACTATGCAAACTCATTAGTTCCCTAAAGCAAGAAAATGGAAAGAAGAAAATTTATACGCAATACGAGCGCAGGAATAGTAGCAGGAACTGCTTTATGGTCTAATTATGCTTTGGCAAACGGAATCTTTACCGCTCCAGAGTTAGCCCTTGGAAGTAAGAAAATAACAATTCTCCATACCAATGACACCCATTCCCATATAGAGCCTATTTCTGGCGGTCGTAACGATGGACGTGGTGGTGTTGCTCGCAGAGCTGCATTGATAAATACGGTAAGGAAAGAAAACCCCAACACCCTATTATTAGACTGTGGCGATATCTTTCAGGGAACCCCTTATTTCAACTTTTATGGAGGTGAGCTGGAAATAAAGCTGATGAGCATGATGGGTTATGATGCTGCTACCATTGGAAATCATGACTTTGATAATAGTATTGAAGGTTTATATGCACAATTGCCTAATGCTACTTTTGATTTTGTTATTTCCAACTACGATTTTTCCAATACGATTATGGATGGTCAAATAAAATCGAGAAAAGTCATTGTTAAAGACGGCATACGTATAGGATTGTTCGGTTTAGGAATTCAGCTACAAGGATTAGTGGAGCCTAAGATGTATAAAGAAACTGTTTATAATGATCCTGTTGAAATTGCCAAAGACCAAGTGCGTTTATTAAGAGAAGAAGACCACTGTGACATCGTTATTTGCATTTCTCATTTGGGTTATTCTTACCGAGGCGATAAAGTCTCGGATGTATCCCTAGCAGCAGCAACTTCTGGAATCGATTTAATTATAGGTGGACATACGCACACTTTTCTTGATGCACCAGTGATTGTTACAAACGCAGCTGGAAAAGAAGTTATGGTAAATCAAGTAGGTTGTTATGGAATCAACCTAGGCCGTATAGATTTTTACCTTAAAGAAGGTAAAGTGGATAAAGGTATGGATGTCGTTTATGAGGTGTAAAATTAAAAAGCGCTTACTCAGTAAGTAATTCAATAAACGAAGATGGACAACAAAACTATTACTAAAGGGTTTATCGCCGCAGGAATATCCAATACCATTGGAGTTCTTGTTTTCTCAAAAGGATTTACTAATGACGTCATTCCCGAGACCGACCCTATCGTGATGTCTTATTTTGGACTATTAATGATTATACTTTGGGGCGCTGCCTACATTGCTGTTTCAAAAACTTTTGAAAGAGTAAAATGGTTGATTGGCATTTTTGTAATTGAAAAGCTGGCTTATGTAATCGCTTACGGATTTTGGTTTTCTGACCACAGCCTTACAGAAGTTTACGACAAAGACCTTTTAGCGGGTATATTCTATTCTATTTATGGGCTGAATGATTTTTTGTTTATGATCTTCTTTGGCTATGTTTTTATAAAATTATCAAATAAAAAATAGTCCTACCCCATACATAACGCTTACTTACAGCATTAAATTATCGATTATTTTACCAACACCCTTACTTCTTAAGGGTTATTCGTAAAAAATATGCGTTATTTTAACCTCATACCCTATATTTGAAAAATCAATCAAATGATTTCAACATGGCAAAAAAGGTCAATTTTATAGTTTTAGCAGTTTTAGTTTTAGTTAGCTTGCTTTACGGCAGTCCTTATACAGAAAACGGTGACATGAGCGCTATTGACAGTGGAGATACCGCTTGGATGTTGATCGCATCTGCTTTTGTACTTTTAATGACTCCAGGACTGGCTTTTTTCTACGGAGGTATGGTGAATAAAAAATCCATGATCTCTACCATGTTGCAAAGCTTTGTAGCTTTAGGTGTGGTGAGTATTCTGTGGGTTTTAGTAGGTTTCTCCTTAGCCTTTGGAGAAAGCTGGCACGGTATCATTGGAAATCCCATGACCTATTTCAATTTCAGAAATGTAGGTCTAGCGCCTAATCCAGACTTTGCAGGAACCGTTCCTTTTCTAGTTTTTGCTTTATTCCAACTCAAATTTGCCATCATTACACCAGCTTTGATTACGGGTAGTTTTGCCGAGCGGGTTCGTTTTAGAAGTTATATTCTTTTCATGGTATTATTTACCTTGTTTATTTACACACCACTAGCACACATGACCTGGCATCCAGACGGATTGTTACGCAACCTTGGGGTACTGGATTTTGCAGGTGGGACAGTAGTTCACATGAGCGCAGGATTTGCCGCACTTGCCGGAGCTGTTTATTTAGGTAAACGCAAAAAAATAACGCACGACCCAGCAAATGTGCCTTATATCATTTTAGGAACTGGTTTACTATGGTTCGGTTGGTTCGGTTTCAATGCCGGTAGTGCACTTGCTGCAAATGCAGATGCTGTTATCGCTTTTGCCAACACGAATATAGCTAGTGCTACCGCTATGATTACTTGGATGTTTTACGAACGATTCTCCAATCGTAAAATGAGCGCTATAGGTGCTTGTATAGGCGCGATAGTTGGACTTGTTGCTATAACTCCAGCGGCAGGCTTTGTTACTATTTCCCAGAGTATTTTTATAGGATTTATAGCCGCCATCACCAGTAATTTAGCTATTTCTTGGTTCTCTAAAACTGGAATTGACGACACACTAGATGTCTTTCCTAGTCACGGAGTTGGAGGTATTGTAGGGATGATTCTAACCGCTGTATTTGCAAAAGACGTAGGTCTTGTAAATGGAGAATCAGAAACTTTTATGTGGCACATGATCGCATTAGTAGCGGTTGCTATTTTTACTTTTGGCGGTAGTTTGATTTTTTATAAGATCGTAGACATATTAATACCTATAAGAGTTACTCCCGATCAAGAAGAACGTGGTTTAGACGATAGTCAACACGGAGAAGTTGTAGATTAATCTCCTACCCACATCCTTGTAAAAGCCATTTTTTGTAAATACGAGGTCGTGCTTTATCGGTTATTTTTAAAGAAATGGTGGGCGCTTTCGCGAAAGCGAAACCCAACAAAATAATAATAACATTAACTATTTGACCCCGCAACCATTTCTAAAAACGCTGACTCACTAATCATAGTTATACCTAGCTTCTCTGCTTTTTCCAACTTGGAAGGCCCCATATTCTCACCGCGAACTAAGTAATCTGTTTTGCTAGAAAGTGAACTACTTACTTTTCCTCCATTATCTTCAATCAGCTTTTTTAAATCATTTCTAGACATTTCAAACACGCCAGAAATCACAAAACTCTTCCCTACCAGTTTATCTGTCTGACCTTCTAATTGTTCTTCAGAGAGTGCCAATTGCAAACCAGCTTTACCCAATCGATCTACTATTTCTAATTGACGCTTATCAGTAATAAATTCAACGACCGATTGTGCAATGGCAGCACCTATTTCTGGGATCGCGCTTAATTCTTCTATCTTCTTATCAGCTGGACTTGTAACGTCTGCAAACAGGTCTATATTTTCTTTATCTGGCGCAGCTGGCATAGCCATTAGAGAATCCATATTTTTATAAAACTTAGCTAGTTTTTTTGCCACTGTTTCACCTACATATCTGATTCCTAAACCAAACAACAACCGCTCAAAAGGAACTTGCTTGCTAGCTGTGATACCGTTGACCATATTCTCCGCACTTTTTTGTGCCATACGTTCTAACGGTAGTACTTGCTCAACGGTTAGGTCGTATAAATCGGCATAATTGTGAATCATTCCAGCCTCTACTAATTGACCTACTGTCTCTGCTCCTATTCCATCTATATCCATTGCTTTACGAGATATAAAATGTTCAATCCTACCTTTTACCTGAGGTGGACATGCCATCTCATTAGGACAGAAATGCTTAGCATCTTCTACTTTTCTTACTAATTCTGTATGACATTCTGGACAATGCGTGGCGTAAATAGTGGGAACTGAGTTTTGTGGTCGTTTTGATAAATCTACCGCTACTATTTTAGGAATGATCTCGCCACCTTTTTCTACATATACCTCATCGCCTACTCTGATGTCTAGTTTTTCTATTTGGTCGGCATTGTGCAAACTTGCTCGTCTTACTGTTGTTCCAGAGATTTCTACCGCTTCTAGATTTGCCACTGGTGTTATGGAACCAGTGCGACCTACTTGATAGGTGATTTCTTCTAATCTGGTAGAAACTTGCTCTGCAGCAAACTTGTAGGCCATCGCCCATTTGGGAGATTTGGCTGTAAAGCCTAGCTCTTCTTGCTGTCGCAGTGAGTTGACCTTTACCACTACCCCATCAGTTTCATAAGGCAATTGCTTTCTTGCCACATCCCAATGATTGATAAACTCAAAAACCTCCTCAATAGAACTGACTAACTTAGATGCTGCAGGTGCTTTAAAACCCCATTTTCGCGCAAGCATCAACGAGTCAAATTGGCTTTGAACTGGTAAATTATTTCCTGCTAATTGATACAGCAAACAATCCAGCGGTCGTTTTGCCACCTCAGCACTGTCTTGTAATTTGAGACTACCACTAGCCGTATTACGAGGATTGCGATATAAATCCAATCCTTGAGCTGCACGTTCTTCATTCATTTTATAGAACCCCTCCCATGGCAATACAATCTCACCACGTATTTCAAATTTCTCGGGAATAGCATCACCTTTTAATTGTAATGGCACCGATCTTATCGTACGCACATTTGCAGTCACCTCATCACCTTGATTGCCATCGCCGCGAGTGACCGCTTGTACAAATTTTCCGTTTTCGTAATGCAAACTGATACTAGCGCCGTCGTATTTCAACTCACAGGTGTACTGAATAGCTCCATCGACTATTTTTTTAATACGTGCTTCCCAATCTTTCAAATCCTCTATAGAGTAGGAATTATCCAGCGAGTACATGCGATTAATATGCTTAACGGTATGGAAATTTTTAGTCACTTCACCACCTACTCTTACCGATGGACTAGTCGCATCATAAAACTCAGGATGCGCAGCTTCCAGCGATTTTAATTGCTCCAGTTTCTTATCAAACTCAAAGTCAGATATGGTAGGATTATCGTTGACGTAGTACTTATAATTATGCTCGCGCAACTCGTCGCGCAAGGTATTGATTTGTGTTTTAACCTCCATCAGTCTTTAAATGGGTTGATGATTTTTAAGCCTTCTATGGATTGTCCATTATTAAGGTCCTCAGAATATAAAATATCACAGTTTGTAGCAATTGCTGATGCAATTATTACACTATCATAAAATTGTAACTGATACCTGAATTTAATATGAAGTGCCTCTTTAATTAAAGAACATGAAGTGTCAGAAATTGTTAGTTTTTCAAATATTTGAATTTGATTTTTTAATTCTAAATCTGTTAGTTTTAGTTTCCTTATCGCTATGTTACAAAATTCCTTAATGACTTGAGTTGATACATGAATATCATTATCTCGAATTGATTTAAAAAACGTTATAGCCTGCTTCGTTTTTATAATATCTTTTCTGTCAATAAGATAGCAAAATACATTTGTATCAATAAAAACCCTATCGCTCATTTGCCTCGTCGCGATTAAATTTATAGCCTTCGTATTTAGCATTATCCTCAGAAACTTCTAGAAGTTCATCTACCCAATCATATTCTTTATCTTGTTTTAGATTGCGTTGCAAAAATTCTCTAATCAATTCATTCAGAGACTTTCCTTGCTTTTTAGCATATTCTTTACTCGCCTCAATCAATCGGTCAGACAGTCGTATGGTTAAATTTTTTGTTGCCATAGTCTTTTTCATTTACGACGTAAATATACAATTTGCACAGACTCTGTGCAAATCGTATATGCTGTGTTTTTCGTTTTCATACCGTATTTCCATAGCCTCCATGCCCGCTACCGAGAAAAAAGCGAGGTCTGAGGTTTTACAATGAGTTTATCGCAGTGCTCTCGAAGACCGCATTTCGAGAATAAAGCGAGGTCTGAGGCTCTCAAAGACCGCATTTAATTTTTGTTTTTATTTTTATAACCACTGTATTTGTATCTTGAACGCTTATAAATTCCATTTATGAATTCGCGTTTTAAGATCCTTTTTCTAGCCCTTATTTTATTGGTAAGCTGCCATAAGCCAAAAGTAGATTTGATAAGTCCATCCATAATCCCAGCCCCACAATCGCTGCAAGTAAATCCTGGACATTTTACCATTGATCTGTCGACCGTCATCAGCAATGGAGATGATTTCGCACATTCCGTGACCTTTCTAAAGGATTTTTTAAGACAAAGAACTGGCCGAAACTGGGAAACGAAATACGCCTCTGAAAATGTCATCAGCTTTGAATATGACGGCTCCATCATCAAGCAAGAAGGATATACCCTAGATATTAATAAGCAGCACATCCTCATAAAATCTAGTGCCGACGCCGGAGCTTTTTATGCGGTGCAATCCTTGATCCAGCTGATGCCTTTTGAGTTGAAAAAATCTGTAATCACTAACGTCATTTACCTACCAGCGGTCACTATAAAAGACGAACCCCGTTTCTCTTATCGAGGCATGCATCTCGATGTGTCGCGCCACATGTATGACGTAGAATTCATCAAAAAATATATAGACGCTATGGCCATGCTCAAGATAAATACCTTTCACTGGCATCTTACAGACGACCAAGGCTGGCGTATTGAAATTAAGAAATACCCGAAGCTTCAAGAAATTGCAGCTTATCGCGACAGTACTTTGATAGGACATTATAACGACTCACCACGTTTATATGATGCTACAAAGTACGGCGGTTTTTATACACAGGAAGAAATTCGTGAGGTGATCGCTTTCGCGAAAGCGAGACAGATCAACATCATCCCAGAAATAGAAATACCTGGTCACGCACAAGCCGCCATAGCTGCCTATCCAGAATTGGGCTGTACAGGGAAAAAAATAGGCGTAGCAACAGAATGGGGCGTTTTTGAAGATATTTATTGTCCGAACGAAGCAACCTTTATATTCCTTGAAAACGTACTAGACGAAGTCATGGAATTATTCCCATCGCCATACATCCACATAGGTGGTGATGAAGCGCCTAAAACACAATGGAAAACAAGTCCGGTTGCGCAACAAGTGATTCAAGAAAATGGACTAAAAGACGAGCACGAACTCCAATCCTATTTTATCCAGCGCATGGAAAACTACTTAAATTCTAAAGGCCGCAACATCATAGGATGGGATGAAATTCTAGAAGGTGGACTGGCGCCCAATGCAACGGTTATGAGCTGGCGAGGCACGAAAGGTGCCATTGAGGCCGCAAAATCAGGTCACGATGTGATCATGACACCTACTTCGCATGCTTATTTTGACTATTATCAAAGTGAAAACAAAAACGAACCCACCGCGATAGGCGGATTCCTAGCATTAGAAAAAGTCTATCATTTTAACCCGATTCCTGAAGAACTCACTGCCGAAGAAGCAAAACACATTCTAGGCCCACAAGGAAACATCTGGACAGAATACATGACTACTAGCGAGCAAGTAGAATACATGGCTTTTCCACGTATGCTGGCTATGAGCGAGGTGGCCTGGACTAAAGCAGAAAACAAAAACTATTCTAGTTTTATATATCGCGTGGAATATTTTCATCAAAGAATGGATGCGCTGGGTATCAATTATGCCAACCACTTATACGAAGTCAGCGGATTTCTAAATGACCAGCAACAGTATGAATTAAGCACCGCATCTTTCGGAAAAGAAATACGTTACACCACAGATGGCTCCAAACCAACCACCACTTCTACCCTTTATAAACAAGCTATTCCTTTTACAGAAAACCTATCCGTAAATGCAGGTGTTTTTAAAGACGGGAAACTATTAGGTAAAGTCTTTACACAAGACTTGCTCTACCATAAAGGAATAGTCGCCCTAATTACCATTAATAAAGAACCCAGTACATCTTATCAAGGCAGTGGCGCACAAGGTTTAATAAACGGAATTAAAGGAAGTGACTCGCGTTATGGAGATAGCGAGTGGCTGGGCTTTTGGGGAGAAGATATTGAGATTGACATTGAGTTTAAAGAACCTATTTTAGTTGACGAAATCAAATTGAGGTTTTATCATGCGCCGGCGCAGTGGATTTATGCTCCAGAAAAATATTATATTTTCTTAGAAACCAAAAATGGGATTATAAGTGATTTAGTTAAATTGCCTAAAAATGATGAAACTCTAATATTATCGAATTACAATTGGAAACGCTTTAAAGGCTTTGAAGACAAAAAAATTAATGCACTCAAAATTAATATACCCAACTATGGCATCATCCCAGACGGCAAACAAGGTGCTGGAAACAAAGCTTGGACTTTTATAGACGAAATCATCATCAATTAACCACATGAAAAATACACCCAAACTTTTACTAATCTATCTATTCTTCCTTATTGCCTTGTTGATTTGGTCAGGAATAAACCCGAACGAGCGATTTACTTGGTTTCTGGAAGTATTGCCTGCTGTAATAGGTGTATTCGTTTTACTATTCACTTATAAAAGTTTCCCTTTAAGCAAGCTCACCTACTTCTGGATATTTGTGCATTGTATTATCCTCATCATAGGTGGAAAATACACCTATGCTGATGTACCTCTTTTTGACTGGATTCAAGAGTACTTTGAGCATTCTCGTAATAATTATGACAAGTTAGGGCATTTTATTCAAGGTTTTACACCAGCGCTCCTAGTACGTGAAGTATTATTGCGCAAAGAAGTGGTTCAAGGTAAAAAGTGGCTGGCATTTATAGTGGTTTCTATTTGTCTTGCCATCAGTGCGGCTTATGAATTGATTGAGGCAATAGTCTCCATGCTAGTAAGTGATGGTGCAGATTCCTTTCTAGGCGCACAAGGCTATATTTGGGACACTCAAACCGATATGATGCTTGCCTTGATTGGCGCTTTTATTGCCGTTGCTTTTTTGAGCAAACGACAAGACAAATCCATCCAAAAAATCATCAATTAATATGCTATTAGAAATCTGCGCCTCCAACTATCAAAGTGCGATAAACGCTCAAGAAGCTGGGGCGCAACGTATTGAATTGTGTAGTGAGCTAGCTGTAGGCGGCATCACTCCTAGTTATGGAATGCTTAAAAAAGTGATGGAAGAACTCACTATTCCTGTAATGGTTTTGATACGTCCTCGATCAGGCAATTTTGTATATTCTGATGCCGATTTTGATATCATGAAAAAAGACATTCAGTTGTGCAAAGAGCTGGGTTGTGCCGGAATAGTATCTGGGATTTTGAAGGTTGATTTTACCGTGGACTTGGAATCAACAAAGGTGCTGATTGAACTCGCAAAACCTATGAGTTTTACGTTCCACAGAGCTTTTGATCAGGTATCAAATCCTGAAGAGGCCATTAAAGAATTGGCTCAAATAGGAGTTTCTAGAATACTGACTTCTGGCCAACATTCTAGAGCTATAGAAGGCCTAGAAAACTTGAAACGTTATCAAAATATCGCAGGTAACTCTTTAATCATTTTACCAGCTGGCGGAATTAATGCAGATAATTGTTCCTCTTTTACGCACCTTAATAAGGCTCCCAAAGAAAAAGTCAGGTTCCAAGAAATTCATGCCAGCGCTACAGAGGTTATGGAACAAACTACCCGTACTTTAGTACCGATGAATTCGCCTAAATTCCTTCAAGAAAACATAGAAGTAATTTCTGACACAGACTTAATAAAAGCCATTCTTAAAAACAGCAATCATGAGGATTAGTATTCTATTACTCTTAACGCTACTTGCCATTTCTTGTTCTGAAAAAACGGCTAATGTGGAGAGACACTATCTTGAAACGGATTGGACTCTCTTTCAAGGTGATGACGAGAAACTAATCAGTGACAGCATCAGCTTACCTTCAACAGTTCACAGTGCTTTATTGCCACAAATAAAACATCCTTTTAAAGGGAGTAATGAAGATAGCTTGCAATGGATCACCGAGAAAGACTGGACATATAAAACAACATTTAAGGTGGGTAATGAAACCTTAGAGAAGGAATATGTCAATTTACATTTTAAAGGTATAGATACCTATGCATCCATCCTACTCAATGGCATCGAAATCCTACAAACAGACAACGCTTTTAAACATTGGAAAACAGACGTAAAACCATATTTGAAAGAAGAAAACCAGCTGATTATAGCTATACAATCTCCGCTTCAAATCGAAGAAGAAAAAGCCGCTGCAAATCCATACAGCTTACCAGAAGGTAACCGGATCTACACTCGTAAGGCTCAATTTCAATACGGTTGGGACTGGGGACCACATCTCAACACTATGGGGATCGTAAAACCAGTATATCTCGAAGCTTACGATCAATTCAAAATAGAAGATGTCTATATCAAGCAAAACTTTATACAAGATTCTATAGCAAATCTTACGGCCCAAATTAAATTTTCCAAACCTATAACAGAGCAACTCACCTACCAAATCAAGGTAAACGATAGCCTCTTCCCTATTAAGATCACAGACTCCCTATTGCAATCTAACAGTTATGCAACTCAAGAAGTTCATTTTGAAATCAATCAGGTACAGCTTTGGTGGCCGCACAATATTGGTGAACCTTATTTGTATGAGATGGAAGTTTTGGTTTCAAAAGATGGAGAATTAATGGACTCCAAAAAGCTCAAAAGAGGAATACGTACCATAGAGTTGATTAATGAGCCTGATGATGCTGGAACTTCCTACTTTTTTAAGGTAAATGGCGTTCCTATTTTCATGAAAGGGGCTAATTACATACCGCAAAACTCCATGCAGGATCTCGTCACAGACCAGCATTATGAAAATTTGCTAAGCGATGTAGTAGACGCCAATATGAACATGCTGCGCGTTTGGGGTGGTGGAAGTTATGAGAATGACATTTTTTATGATAAATGCGATGAAAAAGGTATTTTGATATGGCAAGACTTTATGTTTGCTTGTGCGATGTATCCTGGAGATGCACGCTTTCGCGAAAGCGTAACAGAAGAAATAACACCACAAATTACCAGATTGAGAAATCACAGCAGCATTGCCTTATGGTGTGGAAATAATGAAACTAGTGAAGCCTGGAACAATTGGGGCTGGCAAGCAGGAAGACCGCAAGCAGAACGGGATAGTATTTGGGAAGATTATCGTGCTGTTTTTCAACTAGCAATGCCTAAATATATAAGCGAACTCACCAAAGAACCTTATTGGGAAAGCACGCCAAAGTTAGGTCGTGGGAACCCGCGTTATGAATTTGAAGGCGATGCGCACGACTGGCGTGTATGGCACGATGCCTATGCGTTTGAGCATTTTGAAGAACACGTACCTCGATTTATGAGCGAATTTGGATTCCAGTCGCATCCCTCTTATAAGACCGTAGAATACATCAATAAGGACGGAAGTCTCAACATTCATTCAGCAGATTATGCCTCGCATCAAAAACACGAACGTGGCAACGAACTCATACGAGAGTATATGGCCAGAGACTTTCCTGTTCCTACAAGCGATGAAGATTATGTGTATATGAGTCAACTCTTGCAAGCCTACGGAATGTCAAAAGGATTCCAAGCGCACCGACGCGCCAGACCTTATAATATGGGAACTTTATACTGGCAACTCAATGATTGCTGGCCTGCGGTGAGCTGGTCCAGTATTGATTATTTTGGGAATTGGAAAGCTTTACACTATCAAGCAAAACGTGATTTTGAAAATTTGTTAATTAGCAATTATGTAAAAGACGGTGTTTTACACAGCTATGTGGTTAATGACGATCTTTATGACCTCACTAGTGGTTACACCCTAATGATCATGGACTTTTACGGTAAAGAATTGTACCAAGAATCTTTTGTAGGAACTGCGGGAATGAATTCTAGTAATAAATTTCACCATATCGATTTAGGTAGTTTGGATATAGACCTGTCAACTGTATATGTGTATACAGAGTTTGGCTCTAGTAGGATCATCGATGTGCTGGTCCGTCCTAAAGATTTGAAATTACCAAAGGAAGAACTATCCCTGAAAAGTCTTAAAACCAAAGATGGATATCGGGTTACTTTAAAGTCTGCTATTTTTGTAAAAGATGTTTTTTTATATAGTAATCTAAAAGGACATTTTTCAGACAACTTTTTTGACCTGGAACCTGATATGGAAAAGACACTTTTTTTTGAGACAGATAGTGTTGTGGCGCCTGTGTTTAAATATAAAACTTTGAATGGGTTAATCAAGTCTCTCCAGCCATAGTGGGTTTCAGCTAGGTAAAAAACTGGAACGCAAATTCGTTCCATATCCCTTACATATGCTCCGTTATCATTTAGATCTCGAGCCATAGTGGATTCCAAACAAGTTTCAGTTCTGGCATTCTCCATTATTCAAACTTAGCCTTCTGAAATTTTCTGGAATGACAAAACCGCGCAACGATGCCTGTGGACTAGCTTGTCCTGCTGGGAAATTGGCGTATGTAGGTTTCAGTTATGTAACAAACTGGAACGCAAATTCGTTCCATATCCCGTATATCTGCTCCGTTTTCATTTAGATCTCGAGCCATAGTGGATTCCAGACAAGTTTCAGTTCTGGCATTCTCCATTATTCAAACTTAGCCTTCTGAAATTTTCTGGAATGACAAAACCGCGCTACGATGCCTGTAGACTAGTTTGTCCTGCTGGGAAATTGGCGTATGTAGGTTTCAGTATGTAACAAACTGGAACGCAAATTCGTTCCATATCCCGTATATATGCTCCGTTATCATCTAGATCTCGAGCCATAGTGGATTCCAAACAAGTTTCAGTTCTGGCATTCTCCATTATTCAAACTTAGCCTTCTGAAATTTTCTGGAATGACAAAACCGCGCTACGATGCTTGTGGACTAGTTTGTCTTGCTGGGAAATTGGCGTATGTAGGTTTCAGTTATGTAACAAACTGGAACGCAAATTCGTTCCATATCCCGTATATATGCTCCGTTATCATTTAGATCTCGGTTTGAAATTCAAGTTCAAGTTCAAAGAAATATCCGTTCCCCAACCAAAGCTCGAGATTTGTACTCACAGCTCAAAAAAAAACTCATAGCTCACAAGCTCAAAGACTCATAAC
>Ga0307978_1000819_pt1 | contig 24924 bp, 24 predicted proteins | sample OrgLakmetage1056_FD_203151 | JGI IMG/M metagenome (GOLD analysis project Ga0307978, IMG submission 203151) | Saline water microbial communities from Organic Lake, Antarctica - #1056 | ecosystem: Environmental > Aquatic > Non-marine Saline and Alkaline > Saline | place: Antarctica: Organic Lake...
TTCGCCAGCGCCCTGCCGACCCGGGCGGCGCCCAGTCCGTAGGCGTCCGCCTTGACTACGGCGCCCGCCTCGGCCCGGCCGAGGGCCGACAAGGCAGACCAGTTGGCCATTATGGCATTCAGGTCGATGGTAAGGGTCGCTGTGCTCATACCCGGGGTTGTGACACGGGCGGGCGCGGCGTCAAGCCAAAAGAAGGGTGCTGCGCATCGGCCGCTAGCATCAGAATTCCTGGTCGCCACCGCCGTTTTGCCACGGCTGCACCAAGTTGCCAAACCGGGTAAAGCGCCCCTCGAAGCTCAGCTCGATGGTGCCAATGGGGCCGTGGCGCTGCTTGCCGATGATGACTTCTGCCTTGCCGTGCAGGCGCTCCATCCGGTCCTGCCATGCGGCCATCTCCTCTAGTTTTTCGTCACCCGGCTTCTCGCGTTCGGCGTAATATTCCTCGCGAAAGACGAACATCACGACGTCGGCGTCCTGCTCGATCGACCCAGATTCGCGTAGGTCCGACAATTGCGGACGCTTGTCCTCGCGGCTCTCCACTTGGCGGCTTAGCTGCGACAGCGCGATCACGGGGATGTCTAGTTCCTTGGCGATTGCCTTAAGGCCCATCGTGATTTCGGAGATTTCATTCACGCGGTTTTCACTACGCCCGGTGCCGCGCACCAGTTGCAGGTAGTCTACGATCAGCACGTCAAGGCCATGCGTCCGTTTCAGCCGCCGCGCACGCGCCGCCAGTTGGCTGATCGGCAGGGCGGGTGTGTCATCAATATAAAGCGGGCACGATTCCAACTGCTTGGCCGCATCGACAAAACGGCGGAACTCGCCCTCGGTCATGTCGCCGCGCCGGATCTGCTCTGACGGCACCTCGGACGCCTCTGACAGGACGCGCGCGGCCAGCTGCTCGGCGCTCATCTCTAACGAATAAAACCCCACGACGCCGCCCTCTACCGCCCCTTCGGTACCGTCGGGCATCGTGCCGCGGCGATATGCCTTGGCGATGTTGAACGCGAGGTTGGTGGCCAGCGAGGTTTTGCCCATCGAGGGGCGCCCTGCGATGATCAGAAGGTCGGATTTGTGCAAGCCGCCCAGTTTTTTGTCCATATCGACAAGGCCGGTGGAAATGCCGGCCATTCCGCCCTCGCGCTGATAGGCGGCGTTAGCCATGTTAACAGCGTCTGATACCGCTTTGAGAAAGCTTTGGAATCCGCTTTCGGTCTGGCCCTGCTCGCTGAGTTTGTAGAGCATTTGCTCGGCCTCGACGATCTGGTCCCTTGGCTCGCTGTCCACGTCCATGCGCGCGGCTTTTCCTGCGATTTCGTGGCCAAGGCTTATCAACTCGCGGCGAATCGCCAGATCATAGATCATCTGGGCGTAATCGCGCACGGCATAGGTGCTGATCGCGGCGCCGGCGAGGTTGACCAGATAGGCCGGGCCGCCCAGTTCCTTGAGGCCCTCGTCCTCTTCCATGAACGCCTTGATCGTGACTGGTGAGGCAAGGTTGTTCTTGGCGATGCGGGCTGACGCGGTCTCGTAGATGCGCGAATGGACCGGGTCGTAGAAGTGCTGCGGCCCGATGATGCTGGCGATGCGGTCGAACACGTCGTTGTTGGTCAGGATCGCGCCTAGCAGCTGCTGCTCGGCCTCGATCGAATGGGGCATGGTATCGGGGCTCGAAACCTCGGCGCCAGCGGCGCCTCCGGTAGCGTTGAATGTTGTGATCTCGTTCATGTGGTGTCCCCGGCTGATCGGCCTTCGGGTCATACAATCAAGGGCACGGCGGGGGCAAATTGTATGTTTTTGTGGATAGAACGCCGCACATCTTGACGACGCGTATAATGCGCCAAACACCTCGTGCGCGTCAACATATGGTATTTCGCGTCAGGATCGGACCAGAAATTTTTTGCCGACTACTTGCGCGCATCCTGCCAGGCGCGCGGTGCTTTCAGAAATGCCTCGACCTCGCGCAAGGTGGCGTCATCGAAGGTGCCTTGTGCGCGTGCCTCGGCCAGAACATCCCACCATGTGCAGAGATGATGCAGCGCAACCCCGTGATCGGCCAGCGTCTGGACCGTGTCCGGAAAGATACCGTAATAGAATATCACAGCCGTATGTGCGCAACTCGCGCCCGTCTCGCGAATCGCATTGACAAACCCAATCTTGGAGCCGCCATCGGTGGTCAAATCCTCGACCAGAAGCACGCGCTGCCCCTCAAGCATAGTACCCTCGATGCGCGCGCCGCGCCCGTGGCCTTTGGGCTTTTTGCGCACATAGGTCATCGGCAGCGCCATCCGCTCGGCCATCAATGCGGCGAAGGGGATACCTGCCGTCTCGCCGCCGGCGATGTTGTCAAACGCCTCGAACCCCGCGTTTCGCATGACAGTGATCGTCAGGAAATCCATCAGGGTGCTGCGGATACGCGGATACGAGATCAGCTTGCGGCAGTCGATATAGGTCGGTCCAGGCAGGCCGGACGAATAAATATACGGCTCGTCTCCGTTGAAATGCACAGCCCCAATTTCCAGCAGCATCCGCGCGGTAAGGCGGGCGATCTCGTCGGCGGGCGGGTAGGTGCTGGGGATCATGGGGGCGGTCCTTGTGGCAGTATGCAAGCGGGAGGTCGTTTGGCCTTTGGCGGGGTTATTTCTAGCGATAAGACCGGGCAGAGACGTGCCAATCCGGGGTAAAGCCGGGGTCGAAAACGGTCACGGGGCCTTCGTCGGTGTCGATATGGTTGGGTGTGGCGCCTGCGCCCTTGCTCAGCGTTATCGTGCCGTCATTCGGCGGCAAGCCGTAGAAGGCGGGACCACTCAGCGAGGTGAACGCCTCAAGCCGGTCCAGCGCGCCATCCTCCTCAAATATATGTGCGAGGATCGGCATGGTGTTTGGTGCGGTAAAACAGCCGGCGCAGCCGCAGGGCTGAAGTTTTGCCGGGTCCGTATGCGGCGCGCTGTCAGTGCCAAGGAAGAAGCGCGCATCGCCAGATGTCGCAGCAGCACGCAAGGCGAGGCGATGCTCTTCGCGCTTGGCCACGGGCAGGCAATAGTAATGCGGGCGGATACCACCTGCGAGGATATGGTTCCGGTTGATCACCAAATGATGCGTGGTAATCGTAGCGGCGAGGTTTTTGGCGTGCGCCTTTACATACTCCACGCCCTGCGATGTCGTAATATGCTCCATCACCACCCTGAGGCCTGGCACCCGTTTGCGCAGCGGGTCCAGCACGCGGTCGATAAAGACTGCCTCGCGGTCAAAGATATCGACGTCTGGATCCGTCACCTCGCCGTGTACGCAAAGCGGCAGGCCGATTTCGGCCATCGTCTCCAACACACCTTGAACGCGCGAAAAGTCGGCGACGCCGCTGGCCGAATTGGTGGTGGCGCCTGCGGGGTATAGCTTTACCGCCGTGATGACGCCCGCCGCATAGGCAGCTGCGACATCGGCGGCATCCGTATCCTCGGTGAGATAGAGCGTCATCAGCGGTGCAAAATCGCTTTCCTCCGGCAGGGCGGCCAAGATGCGCGCGCGGTAGGCTGCGGCATCGGCGCCGGTCACGACGGGTGGCAAGAGATTTGGCATGATGATCGCGCGCGCGAAATGCGCGGCTGTCCAAGGCAGCACAGCGCGGAGCATCGCGCCATCTCGCAGGTGCAGATGCCAGTCGTCGGGGGTTCGAAGGGTCAGTTCTTGGGTCATGAGGCGCGGGATACACGACGCGGCGGCGCCGCGCCAGAGTTTGCTTTGCCTCCGACTAACCCATCCTTGGGTTAATCCGCGTCGTCGTCCTGATTTATGTTGCTGGGGGATGGAGGCGGCAACCGCGTGCCATTTTCTGTGGCGGACTTTATAGCCTTATCCATTGCCTTTCGAAACGGGCGCGCATTGCGCTGCTCCAGCACCTTGCGTGCCAGCAGAACGGTCAGGTAGGGGCGTGCGTCGTGTTTCAGCTTTTGCAAAAGGGTGAACTGATAGCCGCCGTCGCGCCGCCGGGCGCGGAAAAGGCGCGCTAGCGCCGTGCGGTCCAGCTTGCCGGCGCTGATCTGCGCGAGGATGCGAAAGAGAATCTGGAGGCGCATCAGGCCTTTCTCCAGCTCTGGCCCCATGAACCGCATCCGGAACAGCGTGACACCCTTGCGGGCGAAAAGGGCGGCGTGCATCGCGTCAAGATCATCCTCAGGGTCGTAGAGAATGACGGCCTCGCTCGCTGCGTCTAGCATATCGGGCGCATAGCCATAGCGATCGTCAAAGGACGTGCGGAGCATGTGCAGATAGCGGTGGTCCCATTCGGTCATGCGCGGATCGAGCGTCGCCTGCGGCGCCAGCGCTACGACGCGCGCACCTGGCGCGGCGACGGAGAACGCGGCCGCTGCATAGCCGCAGGGCCCCGCGCCGTAAAAAATCACCTGATCGAATTCTTCGAAGAAACCGTCATCGACCAGCCGGTCGAAATAGGCATAGACGGCCTTATCACGAAACCATGTATCGCCGTCGGATACGAGACACAGATGCGACCATCCCAGCGCCTTGACCATGTCCCAACCCATCGGCTGCGCGTCGCGCGACAGCGCGGCGATGCCCTGATGCGTCTCAAAGCTGACCAGCAGCGTTTTCTTGTCCTCGATAAAGATCGCCGCGTGCCGGTCTCCCAGCCGCTCGACATATCCGTCGTCATCGGCAAGCTCGGCCACCTTGTTAAGCCATGCTTCGCGGTCTTTTAGGCCCGAGAGCGACATGTCGAAGGTATTGGTCGCATCCTGCATCGTATCCGTCCTTCACATTCCAATCGTCGCCAAAACGCGAGGCGACACGTCATAGGTAGACGGCAATTCAGGCAAAACTTTGAAAAATCCGTGGGGTTTACTGGACAGAACAATGGCGGCGCGGCACGGTAGCCCCAATGATGTGCCGCGATGGCGGCGTTCTGAAGGGTACAGTGCGATGGCGCAGATTGGCGATATTGGTGAGGTCCAGACCATGCTGGCGGCGGAGGGGTACGTTTGCGGCCGCGCCTTAGCTACCGCGTTATTCCTCTCTCTGCGGTTGGGCCGGCCCCTGTTTCTGGAGGGCGAGCCCGGCACGGGCAAGACCGAAATCGCCAAGGCTATCGCCGCTACACTCGGTCGCCGTCTGATCCGCCTGCAATGCTACGAGGGGCTGGATGCCTCCAGCGCGGTGGCCGAATGGAACTTTGCCGCGCAGATGATCGCATTGCGCGCTGCCGAGGTCGGCGGCCAGAAGGACAGCAGCGCGCTTAAGGATCATCTCTTTACAAAAGAGTTTCTGATCGAGCGGCCACTCTTGCAGGCAATGCGTCCCCAGTCCGGTGGCGCGCCGGTCCTTTTGATCGATGAAGTGGACCGCACAGATGCGCCGTTCGAGGCGTTCCTTCTGGAGGCGCTCAGCGACTATCAGGTCACTATCCCAGAGCTGGGCACGATCAAGGCCGAAGAGCCGCCTATCGTGATCCTGACGTCAAACCGCACGCGCGAGGTGCATGATGCGCTCAAACGGCGCTGCCTCTACGCTTGGGTAGACTACCCCGGTTTCGAGCTTGAGGCACAAATCCTTGCAGCCCGTGTGCCCGATCTGCCGGGCCAGCTCAGCCAGGATGTTGTTGCCTTCGTCCAGGCGCTGCGCACCGAGGATCTGTTCAAAAAACCCGGCGTCGCGGAAACCATCGACTGGGCCAAATGCCTGCTGGCGCTGGATGCGGTCGCGCTAAGTCCGCAGGTCATCGCCGACACGCTCGGCGCGCTGCTGAAATATCAGGACGATATCGCCAAACTGAACGGGAGCGAGGCTGCCCGTATTCTGGAGCGCGCGCGCGCCGGTATAGGTCCCGCATGACATTTCACCGCTCCCTAACGACTCCGGGGGTCCGGGGGTAGATCCCCCGGTGCTGCGCTATGCCCGAATATCCAGACCTCGAATTGCCGGACAACCCCAAGCTGGCGTTGAACATCACCCATTTCGCCCGCGCCCTTCGCCGGGCCGGGATGCCCGTTGGCACGGGCCGCATCATTGATGCGGTGCGCGCCGTGGCCGCAGCCGGTTTCACCTCGCGCACCGATTTTTATTGGACACTGCACGCCGTCTGCGTTACGCGCCCCGAACATCGCGCCGTCTTTGGTCAGATCTTTCGCCTCTATTGGCGTGATCCAAAGTTTCTTGAACATATGATGGCCCTGCTCATACCCGCCATGCGCGGTCTAAATGAGGACCGCACAGCCGAGGCCGCTGAGAAACGTGCGGCTGAGGCGCTGCTGGACGGCGCGCAGGCTCCCGAACGCGACACGCAAGAGGACGAGGGCGATGCCCTGATCGAAATTGACGCCAGCGCCACACAGTCTGCGCGCGAGCGTTTGCGGACTTTGGATTTTGAGCAGATGGGCGCCGATGAAATTGCTCAGGCGCGCCGCATGCTAGCGCAGCTCAGCCTGCCAGTGCCGCCCTTGCCCTCACGCCGCATGAGCAGTGATGCGCGCGGCCGCGTGATAGATGCCGCACGTACCATGCGGCTGGCCATGCGCCGGGGCGGCGAGATTACGCAGATCGTCCGCCGCGCGCCGCGCCGGAAGCCGCCTGATTTGGTGGTGCTGTGCGACATATCCGGCTCCATGAGCCAATATAGCCGAATGGTGCTGCATTTCGTCCATGCCGTCGCCAACACCCGCGCAGACATTCACCCGGGTGCGCGCAGCGGCTGGGGGCAGGTCCATGCCTTTACCTTCGGCACACAGCTGAGCAACATCACGCGCTACATGGCGAGGCGCGATGTGGACGCGGCGCTTGCAGCTGCGGGTCGCGAGGTGCAGGACTGGGAAGGCGGTACGCGCATTGGCGAATGCATCGCCGCCTTCAACCGCGACTGGTCGCGCCGGGTGCTGGGGCAGGGCGCGCTGGTGCTGTTGATTACCGATGGGCTGGACCGGGGTGCGCCTGATGCGCTGGCCGCACAGATCCAGCGCCTGCATCTGACCGCGCGACGCTTAGTTTGGCTCAACCCGCTGCTGCGCTGGGACGGGTTTGCGCCCAAGGCGCAGGGAATCGCCGCGATGCTGCCGCATGTGGACGCCATTCTTCCCTGCCATTCGGTCGCCTCCTTGACCGATCTGGCAGCCGTTCTGGGCAAGCCAGGGGATGCGGGCGAAAAGCGGCGGCTGATGCGCGCCCGATGACGGATGGGCGTGCGTGCCATCGCTGAACGCATGTCCTGATGCCGAAAGTGTGAAGGAACGATCCTGCGCCACAGGTAGTTGCACCCGAAATTATCTAGTGGCGGTCCAGTTTAGCATGGTATCCGGCGCTTTTTCTTTCAGGAGGATAGAATACATGACACGTCATTGGCATACATCGACGACGGTGCTCGCGCTGGTTCTGAACGCTGCGTCCGTGCTACCATCAAGCGCCTATGATTCTGCAGATCCGGTGCGCAGTATCGCACCCTCAGGGGCGGAGCTGCGCCTTGCCGAGAATGAAAATAACCGAGCGGCGCAAGAGCTGATGTCGGACGTCTTGGGCGATGCGCCCGTCGCCGAATCGGGCGAGCAGGGCGGCCAAGTAAACGCCGCCGCCGCCGTTCAAGCGCAAGCGGAGGCAGGAGCCGCTGACGCACAGGCCACAGCGGATGCCGCCGCCGCCGAGGCGACTGCTGCAGTTGAGGCGAACGCGGCAGCAGAATCCGAAGCCGCGCAGGCGCAGGCCGAAGAAAACGCGGCCGAAGAAAACGAAGCCGTCCGTCAGCAATCCGAGGCCGACGCCGCCGCCGAGCAACAGGCCGAGGCTGCCGCCGCGCAGGCACAGGCGGACCATCAGGCCGAGCAGGCGCTGGCCGACGCCGAGGGCGCTGCCGCCGCACGAGCCAAAGCAGATGCCGCCGTTCAGGCTGCGGCAGAGGCGGAGGCAACGGCTGCGGCAGAGGCAACGGCTGCGGCAGAGGCTGAGCTGAACGCAGCCTCCAAAGCGCAAACCGGCGCCGAAACCGCCCCGGCACAATCGGGCGAAAACGCCGTACCTAGCGCGATTGGTGAGGTGCCGCGCAGCACGTCCACCGAAGATACAGCGCTGGATGTCCTGCCCGAAGTGAGTGCCGAAGCTCAGGCCAACGCTGCCGAACAGGGGGATGAAAACGCTGTTGCCACCGCCGCCGCATCGGGTGAGGGCGAGGTTCTGAATACTCAGCAAGGCACGATCAGCGAGGGCCAGACCCGGTCCTCCGGTGAGGAGTTCGAGACAACGGCAAGCGGCAAGGCAACCGCCCCCGTTGTCAAGTCCAAGAACAATGATGTGTTGAAGACGGTCGGCATCGTGGCTGCCGCAGGCCTTGGCGCATATGCCGTTGGCAAGCTGTTACAAGGCGGCGGCGAGGTCGTGTCAAACACTGGTGACCGTGCTGTGGTCCGAGAGCCGTCCGGAGAATATCGCATCATCAAGGACGACGACACGCTGCTGCGCCGCCCCGGCAGCTCGGTGCAAACCCAAACTTACGATGATGGCTCCACCCGCAGCGAAGTGACCGAGGCCGATGGCAGTTCTACCGTTACCATCCGCGCGGCAGATGGCCGAGTCTTGCGCCGCACGCGTGTTTTGGGCGATGGACGGCGCGTGACGCTGTTTGATGATACGCGCACCTATGCGCGCGTCGATGTGAGCGAGCTGGAGAATGCGAACCGTGCCGCTGCGGCGCGCGACTATGACTACAGCACGTCTGACGTCGACCAGTTGCGCACTGCGCTCAGCGCAGCCAACGGCACGGTGCAGAATCGCACCTATTCGTTGAACCAGATCCGCCGGATCGACGCAGTGCGCCATCTGGTGCCGGTTATCGCGTTGGATGCGATTAACTTCCAAACAGGCTCTGCCGTGATCGGCGCGGATGAGGCGCAGGATTTGTCCGATCTGGGCCGTGCAATGGCCGCGACCATCACCGACGATCCCGGCCAAGTGTTTCTGATTGAGGGGCATACGGATACGGTCGGCGACGCCAGCTACAACCTCGCGCTGTCAGACCGGCGCGCCGAATCGGTCGCGCTGGCGCTGACCGAGTATTTTCAGGTGCCGCCGGCGAACATGATTGTGCAAGGCTATGGCGAGGCCGATCTGCGCATCCGGCAGGCGGGTGATATCCGGGCCAACCGGCGCGGTGCGGTGCGCAACATCACGCCGCTGCTTGGTGGGGGTAGCTAAAGAACTGGTTGCCGAAGCAAGTGTGTGCGCCTGACTGGCATTTTGCGTTTTGAAGCATCGCAGGCGCACATGCATTTTGCTCGATACTGGCGCGGAGCCAAGATGGCCCCGCGCCGATCCGAAACCTTTACCAAACCCTGATTGTGTGTTTCGGCCCTGCGCCCCATATTGAGGGCGGAGGTTTTTTCATGGATGATATCGACGATATTCCGCGCATTGCGCTGGATTGGCACCGCACCGGTGCGGGCGCCGCAATCGCTACTGTTGTGCAAACCTGGGGCAGCGCGCCGCGCCGCGTGGGTGCGATGCTAGCGGTATCGGGCGCAGGTGACATGGCCGGCTCCGTATCGGGGGGCTGCGTCGAGGGCGCTGTCGTGTCCGAAGCGATCGATGCGATTGCGGATGGCGGCGAGCGGATGCTGGAATACGGTGTCGCTGATGGCGATGCCTTTGCCGTGGGTCTGGCCTGCGGCGGCACGATCCGTGTGCTGGTGCAGCCTGTCGGTGCGGCCCTGCCCGTGGCAGTTCTGGCGGATCTGGTCGAAGCGCGCCGCGCCCGGCGCGCCACCGCGCTGGTCAGTCCAGCGAAAGGCGCGCCGCGTCTGGAATTTACGGGCCACGAGAACCGCTTTCGCTTGGACCGCTCGGGCTTTGACGAGGAGGGCGGCGCGTTTGTTGCTGTTCGTAACCCTCCTTTGCGCCTGATCGTGGTTGGTGCGGTTCATATCGCGCAGGCGTTGGTGCCGATGGCGCGTGCTGTGGGCTATGACCCGGTCATCATCGATCCGCGCAGCGCGTTTGCCAGCCCCGAGCGGTTTCCCGGCGACACGCTGCTGGACGACTGGCCAGATGAGGCGGTGCAAGCGCTGGGGCTGGATGCGCGCACCGCGCTGGTCCTGCTGACGCATGATCCCAAGCTGGACGATCCGGCACTGATATCTGCGCTGCGCTCGGACGTGTTCTACATTGGTGCGCTGGGATCAACGCGCACCCATGCCAAGCGGCTGGAGCGGATGAGCGAAGCCGGTTTCACACCCACTGAACTGGCACGAATCCACGGTCCTGTCGGCCTTGATATCGGCGCGGCCGGACCGGCGGAAATCGCGCTGAGCATTCTGGCGCAGATGACCCAAGTGCTCAGGCGCGGCGCATGAAGTTCGGCCCTATTCGAGTGGCTGATGCGTTGGGCGCAATCCTCGCGCACGGCGTGCAGGCCGCGGCGACGGGTGCAGGCGCCAGCCGCATCTACAAGATCGCCAAGGGCACCGCGTTGACAGCACTGCACCTACGCGATCTGGCCGCAAACGGTGTGGAACAGGTGGTGGTCGCCCGGCTGGGGCCCGGCGACGTGCATGAAAATGACGCTGCCACGCAATTGGCAGCGGCCATTCTGGCACAGTGGACGGGCCTGAGCGCGCGGCCCGCCAGCACCGGACGGGTCAATCTGGTTGCCGATCATGCGGGCATCGTATCGGTCGATGCGGATGCCATACTGGCGGCCAACATGGTCAATCCGGGTATTACAATTGCCACGGTGCCGCGCTGGCAGAAAATCGGGGCAGGCGGGCTGGTCGCGACCATCAAGATTATTCCCTACGCTGTGAGCGGAGATTTCTTGGCGGGGGCATGCACTGCCGCGCGCGGTGCGATGTGCCTGCACGGCGCGCAGATTAATTCCCTGTCACTGATCGAGACGCGCATAGGGCCGGATACCCCGCCCGATAAAGGCCGCCGCGCCATGTTGGCGCGCGCGGCGCATTTTGGCGCAGATTTGTCCCAAAGATGCGTCGTCGGGCATGACGCGGCTGCCATCGCGGCGGCGCTGGTGGATGCGCCCGGCGAAATCCTGCTGATTCTCACCGGATCGGCAACCTCCGATATACGCGATGTTGCGCCCGAAGGCGTGCGCGCGGCCGGCGGACAAGTAGATCATTACGGAATGCCGGTTGATCCTGGAAACCTGCTATTTCTAGGCCAATTAGCGGGCAAACCTGTAATAGGGCTGCCTGGCTGCGCCCGGTCGCCGGCGTTGAATGGCGCCGATTGGGTGCTAGAACGTATGATCTGCGGCATCCCCGTCACCCCGGAAGATATCGCCGCAATGGGCGTGGGTGGCCTGCTTAAGGAAATCCCCAGCCGCCCGATGCCGCGCCGCAGCAAAAAAATGGTGTAGAAACAGGCTTCTCAACTTCGCATCTGCGTGCTTAACTCCGGATAGATTTTCATAGCGTTGGGAGGCGCCCATGTCCGAAGTCAGCATGACCGTAAACGGCAAGGCCGCAACCGGCGCCATCGAGGGGCGCACCTTGCTCGTTGATTTTCTGCGCGAAACACTGGGCCTGACGGGCACGCATGTGGGCTGCGATACCAGCCAATGCGGCGCTTGTGTGGTCCATGTTGACGGCAAGGCGATCAAATCTTGCACCATGTTCGCCGCCGAGGCGGAGGGCGCGCAGATCGACACGATAGAGGGTCAGGCCGCACCCGATGGCACGCTGAACACCATTCAGCAGGCGTTCCAGAACTATCACGGCCTGCAATGCGGCTTCTGCACGCCAGGCATGGTGATGAGTGCCGCAGCGCTGCTGAAGGACAACCCCAATCCGAGCGAGGCAGAGGTGCGCAGCTACCTGAGCGGCAACATCTGCCGCTGCACCGGATATCACAACATAGTGAAGGCCATCATGGCCGCCAGCGGGCAGGACGTCAGCGCCATTCCGGGCGGAATCGCCGCCGAGTAGTAACGCCTGACACAACGCATACCCCAGGGAGAGACATAATGCCCAAGGACAACGCACCCCATCATGGCGGCATCGGCGCCAGCCCCAAGCGGCGCGAGGACGTGCGCTTCTTGTCGGGCACCGGGAATTACACCGACGACATCAATCTGCGTGGGCAAGCCTATGTGCATTTCCTGCGCTCCGACGTGGCCCACGGCAAGATCAACGGTCTCGACCTGAGTGAGGCCGAGAAGATGCCGGGCGTCCTGCGTATTTTCACTGGCGCTGATTTCAACGACGCAGGCAGCATCCCCTGTGGCTGGCAAGTCACCGACCGGTTTGGCCAGCCCATGCAAGAGCCGCGCCACCCGGTACTGGCTGAAACGCATGTACGCCATGTCGGTGACCCCATCGCCGCCATCGTGGCTGAAACGCGGGATCAGGCGCGCGATGCCGCTGAGGCGATTGTGCTGGATATCGCGGAACTGCCCGCCGTCGTCGACATGAGGGCGGCGTTAGAGCACGGATCGACTAAAGTACATGAAGGTCTGACCAGTAACCTTTGTTTTGATTGGGGTTTTGTTGAAGAAAACAAGCAGGCCGTTGATGATGCGATCAAAAGTGCCGCGCATGTCACCACGGTCGAATTGATAAACAACCGCCTTGTGCCAAACGCGATGGAGCCACGCGTCGCAATTGGCGACTTCAACCGGGGTACAGGCGACTCTACACTTTATACGACGTCTCAAAATCCGCATGTCATTCGCCTGCTGATGGGCGCCTTCGTTCTTAACATTCCCGAACATAAGTTGCGCGTCGTCGCGCCTGACGTGGGCGGCGGATTTGGCTCAAAAATCTATCACTACGCCGAAGAGGCATTCTGTACCTATGCCGCCAAGGCCCTGAATAGGCCCGTTAAATGGACCTGCACCCGGTCCGAGGCATTCCTGAGCGATGCTCAGGCGCGCGATCACGTCACCAAAATTGAGCTGGCGCTGGACAAGGATAACAATTTTACCGCTGTGCGCACGGACACGCTGGCCAACATGGGTGCTTATCTATCGACCTTCGCGCCGTCGATCCCGACATGGCTGCACGGCACGCTGATGGCCGGCAATTACAAGACGCCGCTGGTCTACGTCAACGTGCGCGCAGTGTTCACCAATACGGTGCCCGTCGACGCCTATCGCGGCGCTGGCCGCCCCGAGGCCACGTATCAGCTGGAGCGCGTCATCGACAAGGCAGCGCGCGAACTGGACGTTGATCCCATCGCGTTGCGCAAGCAGAATTTCATCACTGAATTCCCCTACCAAACACCTGTGGCTGTCGAGTATGATTCGGGCGATTTCAATCGGTTGGTTGACAAGCTTGAAGCAAAAGCGGATTTGGGCGGGTTCGAGGGTCGGCGCAAGGCAAGCGAGGCCAAGGGCAAACTGCGCGGGCTCGGTGTAAACTGCTTTATCGAAGCATGCGGCATCGCGCCTTCGAACCTCGTGGGCCAACTCGGTGCCCGCGCCGGCCTGTATGAGAGCGCGACCGTGCGTGTCAACGCAACCGGCGGATTGGTTGTGATGACCGGCAGCCATAGCCACGGACAGGGCCACGAGACGGTGTTTCCGCAGGTCGTGGCGGATATGATCGGCATCGACGCCTCGATGATCGAAATCGTGCATGGCGACACTGCCAATACGCCGATGGGCATGGGCACCTACGGCTCCCGCTCGATCGCCGTCGGGGGTAGCGCAATGGTGCGCGCAACTGAGAAGATCATTGCAAAGGCCAAGAAGATCGCGGCGCATATCATGGAAGCCTCGGACGGCGATATCGAGCTGAAGGATGGTAAGTTTACCGTCGCTGGCACAGATAAATCGCTGGCGTGGGGTGACGTGACACTGGCCGCTTATGTGCCGCATAATTACCCGCTGGACGAGGTGGAGCCGGGGCTGGAGGAGACGGCGTTCTACGATCCGAACAACTTTACCTATCCGTCCGGTGCCTACGCTTGTGAGGTGGAGGTGGACCCGGAAACTGGCAAGGTTACGATTGAGAAATTCACGACGGCCGATGATTTCGGCAAGGTGGTGAATCCGATGATCGTCGACGGCCAAGTGCATGGCGGACTGGCACAAGGCATCGGCCAAGCGCTGATGGAAAATTGCACATATGATGCCGACGGCCAGCTGTTGTCGGCCAGCTACATGGATTACTGCATGCCACGCGCCGACGATATGCCGTTCTTTGTCGTCGATCATTCAAATGGCACGCCCTGCACGCACAATCCCTTAGGGGTGAAAGGCTGCGGCGAGGCTGGTGCCATCGGCTCGACGCCGACTGTGGTGAATGCGGTCGTTGATGCGCTGCAATCGGGCGGGCACAAGGTGGATCATGTGGACATGCCCGTTACGCCTAGCCGCGTCTGGGCGGCAATGCAGGGCTGAGCAGCACGGGGGGGGATTTCGGGGCTCTGCCCCGGACCCCGGGATATTTAGGGCCAGAAGATGCAATTCGGGCCGATGTGGGAAGGGATGATATGTACGCGTTTGAAATTGAGCGGCCGACGAGCATCGCGGATGCGGTGAAGGCATTGGCGGCGGATGAGGCGCAGCCTCTGGGAGGCGGGCAGACGCTGATTCCGACGCTGAAACAGCGGCTAGCGATGCCATCTGTGTTGATTAGCCTCGCGGGTATTAATGAGATGCGCGGGATCTGCACAGACGATACCGGGCGTTTGTGCATTGGTGGCAGCACTCGGCATGACGAGGTCGCAGCTGGCGCATTTGCCGGGCTTGCGGGCATGGCGGGCAAGATTGGTGATCCGGCCGTGCGCAATCGTGGCACGCTGGGCGGATCGTTGGCAAATAACGATCCCTCCGCGTGCTATCCGGCGGCGGCGCTGGGGCTGGGAGCGATGATCGTGACGGACAAGCGCGAGATTGCTGCCGATGATTTCTTTTTGGGAATGTTTGAGACCGCACTGGACGAGGGTGAGATCATCACGCAGGTGAAATTTCCGGTGCCGTCAAAATCGGCATATGCAAAGTTTGAGCAACCGGCTTCGCGGTTTGCGCTGGTTGGAGTGTTCGTGGCGCAATTGGTCGATGGTGTACGCGTGGCCGTCACCGGCGCATCAGAAAGTGGTGTGTTCCGCTGGAGCGAGGCTGAAGCGGCGCTGAGCGGTAACTTCAACGTGGACGCGCTAAGCGGGTTGAGCGTGGCAGCGGACGGAATGATCGGCGATCTTCACGGCACGCCCGCCTATCGCGCGCATCTGGTGGGCGTGATGAGTAGGCGGGCGGTTGCGGCGGCACGCTGAACCTTAATACGAAAACGGCCCGGATATTCTCCGGGCCGCGTCGATACAAACATAGAGACAGCCCCACGTGGCAACCCCTTTAGCGAGGCATTGGGCCGATGATCATAATCATCTGGCGGCCTTCCATTTTAGGCATACTTTCGACCTTGCCAAAACCTTCGACATCCGCAGCGACCCGCTGAAGCAGCTCGCGCCCCAGATCCTGGTGGGCCATCTCGCGACCGCGAAAGCGTAGTGTGATCTTCGCCTTGTCACCGTTCTCAAGAAACTTGAAGACGTTGCGCATTTTGACGTCATAATCATTCGTATCGGTGTTGGGGCGGAATTTGACTTCCTTCACCTCGATTATTTTTTGCTTCTTGCGCGCTTCGGCTTCCCGCTTTTGCGTCTCATATTTATACTTGCCGAAATCCATAATCTTGCAGACAGGCGGCTTGGCGTTGGGCGAAATCTCGACCAAGTCAAGACCGGCCTCCTCGGCCATTTCCATGGCGCGGGCGCCGGAAACGACACCGACATTGTCGCCATCGGCACCGATCAGCCGGATTTCCGCATCACGGATGCGGTCGTTGACGCGGGGGCCTGTATCGCGCTGTGGCGGCGCGTTGTGTGGTCTGCGGGCTATGGCTTTGATCCTCGAATGATTGATGTATGTCTTTCAGGGAATAACGTAGCCACCGACACCCCATGTTTCAAGCCGCAAAATAGGCCGTTCTGTGCCGAAAACAGGGGAATCATCCTTGCGCCTTGTAGGGGCGGCGGGCATGAGGTCTGTTGCTATCAGGCGCCCGCCCGTTAAGTTTGCGCGGGGTTGCACGTGAATTTTTATAGACACATGGGAATGACAGTATGAAGAATCTTCTTTGGATCGTGCTGGCCGCGATCGTTCTGATTGGCGGCTACGTGCTGGTCACAGGCAGATCGCCGACCGAGATGATCGAGACGGAGAGCAGTGAACAGATCGACGCTCCCACCGAGTTGGAAGAAGCCGTGGACGATGCTGCCGCCGAAGTTGGCACCGCCGCAGAAGAGACTGGCGACGCAGTCGAGACAGCGGCAGACGAGTTTCTGGAGAACTTGGACGGCACGCTGAACGCTGTCGAGGGCGCGGCAGATGATGCGGCGGATGTTGCGACGGATGCTGCGAACAATGCGGTTGAGGGTGTTGAGAACGCCATCGACATAATGTCCGAAGAGGGCAGCGATGCGATGCAAGCCGTCGACGATGCTGCTACAGATGGTGCAGAGGCCGCAGGCGATGTAGCCACCACAGCGGGAGAGACTGCCGAAGAGGCCTTAGAAGGCGCGGCAGATACCGGAAGTGATGCCGTCACTGATACGGCAGCGGACGGCGCTGAGGCTGCGACCGATGCAGTCACAGATGCAGTCACAGATACCGCGCCAGAGGCCCCAGCGCCGCTGACCGTCAAGAATTTTGATTTAGATGCCGCCGCCCAGATGATCGACAGTTCGGACGTGAACGCGATGCAGAAGACGTTGCTGAAGGCGACGCTGCAAAAGACGCAGGACAATCCTGAACTGCTGAAAGCCGCGCTGGAGCAGGTCCGCGCCGCCTTGGGGATGTAAGCCGCCCTGAGCAAAACAAACAAAAGCCCGCGCCGGGATAACTGGCGCGGGCTTTTTTTATGGCCGAATGCCGAAGTCAAACATCAGTCGAGAAACGCTTTTTCAACCACATATTCGCGCGGCGCCGAGTTGGCCCCCTCGCGTAGGCCAAATTCCTCTAACAGCGCCTTGAGATCTAGGTTGAAGGCGAGGTTGCCGCAGATCATCGCACGGTCGTTTTCGGGGCTGAGCGGTGGCACATCAAGGTCTTCGAACACGTTGCCAGAGCGCATCAGATCGGTGATCCGGCCCATCTTGAGGCTCTCCTCTCGGGTCGTTGTCGGGTAGTAGCGCAGCTTGGCGGCAAAGCTGTCGCCGATCAGTTCTTCTAGCATCTCGTTGCTGCGGACATCCTCAATCAGCTGCGCGCCATAGGTCAATTCGCCCAATGTGCGGCAGGTATGGGTGACGATGACCTCGTCGTAATCCTGATAGGTCTGCGGATCACGTAGCAGCGACGCAAACGGCGCAAATCCTGTGCCCGTGGCAAACAGCCACAGCCGCTTGCCCGGAAGGAGCGCGTCATGGACTAGCGTGCCGACGGGTTTGGGGCGCAGGATTACCTGATCGCCGGGCTGGATGTGTTGCAGCTTGGACGTAAGTGGGCCGTCTTGCACCTTGATGGAATAGAACTCTAATTCGTCGTCCCAGGAGGGTGACGCCATGGAATAGGCCCGCAAGAGCGGCTTTTGCTTGCCCGTGTCGGGGTGCGGATCACCCATCAGGCCGATCATCACAAACTCGCCTGAGCGAAAGCGCATAGAGGTGGGCCGCGTGATACGGAACGAAAACAGCTTGTCCGTCCAATGCGTCACCTGCGTCACGGTCTGCGCATCTGGCAGCATCGGCACGGCGCGCTGAGGTGTGGGCAAACTGTCGTCATTCGCGGCTGGCTGTGTGGCGGTATCAGTCACTTGAATCATCTCGTTCATATTGGTGTGTCACCGACAGATTGCACCGGTACCTTGTATATAGTCCTTGACGCAGATCAGATAAAGGCGGCGATCAGCCGCGCAACCTAGCCTGATAGTCATGGTTGCGCCAATTGGCGCGGAACAGCCACTGATCCTGAGGCTGGCGGGCTGCCAGCGCCTCATCAATCTCGACTTCGTCAAAGCCGCAGCGCCGCGCCATCGCGTACTGATCGGCGAGAATATGCCCGCGGGCCCGCAACCGGCCTTCATAGCCCATCAGGCGGAGCTGCCGCGCGATAGAGAATCCGCGCCCATCCGCAGAACTGGGGAAATCCACGCGGATCATGGCGATGTCCGGCAGGCGTCCGGCCAGTTCGGCCGGATCGACCGTCGAGGGCAGGTCGATGCCGTAGCCGCTCCTCGCATCCTCCAGCGCTGCGATGGGCGCTGTCCAGTCGTCGGGGCCGAAGCCCGTGTCGGTCACAATAACGCTCATGTGCTTTCTCCTTGTTTGACGAATTTTCCGTTAACCATGTGAATGCCGCACTCGGTCTTGTCGCGGCCTTTCCAGCGACCTGCGCGCGCGTCCTCGCCCGGCGCCACCGGCGACGTGCAGGGCATGCAACCGATCGACGGGTAGCCTTGTGCCACCAGCGGATGGCGCGGCAGGCGGTTTTCCTCAATGTAAGTACGCGCGTCGCCGGGCTGCCAATGGGCCAGTGGATTAACCTTGAGCCGGCCCGTTCCCTCCTCAACCTCGAAGAAGTCCAGCGCGGCGCGCGCGGCGCCCTGATAGCGCTTACGCCCTGTGATCCAGCCGTCGAAGCCTGCCAACGCGCGATTCAGTGGCACCGTCTTGCGCAGGGCGCAGCAGGCGTCTGGATCGGTTTGGTTTAGCGTTGCGGCGGGGTCTTGTGCTCGCGCCTCGGCCCCATCCGGCCTGACGATACGTATATCGCGCAGGCCCAGACGCACGGCCAGCTCTTGCTGGTAGACCAGCGTTTCGGTGAACAGCATGCCCGTCTCAATGAAAATCACAGGTGTGCCGGGCTGGGCCAGTGCCACCATGTGCAACAGTACAACCGATTCCGCACCAAAGCTGGACACAAGCGCCAGTGGCCCGACCTCGGGGTCATGCAACGCCCGCGCAAGCACCGCTATCGCCGAATGGTGACGATAGTCGGCGTTCAGCGCGGCGGCCTTACTGTGCAGATCGCTTATGGGTGCCTCATGCCGTGACATGGGCCTCCATCTTTCTGCGCGAGCGTTCTGCCTCTGCCTCGCCGTATAGCGCGACCTTGAAGGGCGCCATACCAAGCCTGCGATAGGTGGCCAAGAACGTTTCGGATGGGCCTGCGCGGTGCGCCAGATAGGCCAGCATGATCGCCTCAATGGCAGGTACGATATCGCCCGCGGCAAATCCTGGCCCAGTTCTGTCGCCCAGCTGCGCATCCGCGCCGCCATCACCGCCGATGGTGATCTGGTAACTTTCGACGCCAGCCCGGTCGAGGCCGAGGATGCCGATATGGCCCACATGGTGATGCCCGCAGGCGTTGATGCAGCCCGAGATCTTGATCTTCATCTCGCCGATCTCATGCTCCAGCTTAAGCGCGTCGAACCGTACGGCGATCTCTTGCGCGATAGGAATCGAACGGGCCGTCGCCAGCGCGCAGTAATCCATGCCGGGGCAGGCGATAATGTCTGAGATCAGTCCGATATTGGCGGTGCCCAAACGCGTGGCCCGCAGGGCGGCATGGACGGCCGGCAGATCGGATTGATGCACGTGCGGCAGGATCACGTTCTGCTCATGGCTGATGCGCAACTCGTCATGGCCATAGCGCTCTGCCAGATCCGCCATGACGCGCATCTGGTCTGCGCTGGCATCGCCCGGCGTCTCGCCATGTGCCTTCAGGCTAATCGATACGATAGCATAGCCCGGCGCACGGTGTGCAGCGAGATTCGTATCAGCCCAAGCGCGAAACACCGGATCCGTCTTGCGTGCGGCATCATAGCTATTGCTGGGCGCCACGCGAAATTCGGGCGCCGAGAACTCATCGCGGATCGCGCCGAGCATTTGCTGATCGACGCCGGTAAACTGTGGCCGTATCAGCGCGTAACGAGCATCGACGCGGGCGCGGATATCTTCGATGCCATGCTCATGCACGGTGATCTTGATGCGCGCTTTATACTTGTTGTCGCGCCGCCCGATGGTGTTCCAGACGCTGACGACTGCCTCAATATAAGGCAGCAGATCAGCCTCTGGCAGAAAATCATGCAAGACCTTGCCGATCATTGGCGTTCGGCCCAGGCCGCCGCCAACCAGTACCTGATAGCCTGTTTCGCCGTCGCGTCGCACGATGCGCAGACCTATATCATGCGCCAGCGTCACGGCACGGTCCACCTCACTGCCCGTGACGGCAACCTTGAACTTGCGGGGGAGGAACTGAAACTCGGGATGGTCGGTCGACCATTGGCGGATTAGCTCCGCGATGGGGCGCGGATCTGCGATTTCATCGGCAGCGGCACCAGCGAAATGGTCTGCGGTGACGTTGCGGATTGTGTTACCGCTGGTCTGGATCGCGTGCATTTGAACTTCGCCGAGAGCATCCAGAATGTCAGGCACATCGGCCAGCGCGGGCCAGTTATACTGGATGTTCTGCCGCGTGGTGAAATGGCCATAACCTTTGTCCCAACGTTCTGCGATCATGGCCAGCTGGCGCATTTGTGTCGCGTTCAGCGTGCCATAGGGAATCGCTACGCGCAGCATGTATGCGTGCAGTTGCAGATAGAGCCCGTTCATCAGGCGTAACGGTTTGAACTCATCCTCAGTGAGGGAGCCATCGACGCGGCGCGCAACCTGAGCGCGAAACTGGCGATTGCGTTCAGCCACAAAGGCGGCGTCGAATTCGGTGTAAGTATACATTACTTCAGGTCCGCTTGTTTGCCGTGAAAATAGTTGGACGGGCCGGTGCGGCGGAATTCCTCGCGGAAATGCATCGGCTGCGGGCCGCTGGTCGCAGGGGTCATGTCGGTCAGATAGACGCTGACGACCTCGTGACTACGCGCTGCGGCATCCAGCAGGCGCAGATGGGCGTCGGCCTCATCGGCCAGAATCGCCGCCTCGGCCAGACGCGGCGTCCAGTTATCAGCTTCGGACAAATAGACGACATCGCCCTTCAGCAGCGTGTTGGCGGTAATGACCTTGGGGGTGAATTCGCGTGGCATCAGGCGGTCTCCTCTAGCAGGGCGAAATTTGGGACGGGTGCGATGCCCGGTATGACAAGTGGCGCCCTGCCTCCGACATGGCAGGCGGCGACAAGGCGCGCATCGGGTAGCGCCGGACACAGGCAGATGACGTGATCGCCGCGCATAGCCGCATCTAACAGCGGCCGGGCACAGTCTGGCAGCGCGCCAAATGTCGCCTCACGGCGGGCCAGTTCTAGTACTTGGGGCGCTATCCTGGCGGCATGCAGCACCAGATCGGCCTCGTGCAGGATGCGCCGCGTCTTTTGTGGTAAAAGCTCAGGATCGGGGTTGGCGACAATGGCAAAGGTGATGCATCCCGCATCAGCACGCTGCGCTAGGTGTTTATCAAGCTGGGTCTGGAGCACTGCGCCAAGATCGGCACTTGTGTCCCGCTCCAATGCTTCTGGACCGCTCCCGAAGAAAAAAGCGCTCCAGAACGCACGGCGGGCGCGGCCCATCGGCAATGCCTCAGCCATGCCGCGAAAAGCCCGCGCAGCGCGGGCCATGGGACCAAGTGCGCTTGGTAGCATCTGCTCGATATCGGCCTTGATGCTGCGTGCTAGCACGGGCGCGGTCCCCTCGGTGCCGATGGCGACAGTCACGGGATCACGGTCGACAATGGCGGGCGTAATGAACTGGCTACCCTCAAGATTATCCACGATATTCGTCAGCGCGCCGTCGGCCCGGGCCAGCGCAGTAGTGCGCGCGTCCTCACCCGCATCCTCATCGGCGGCATAGAACAAGACGGCACACAGCGCATCGCCCGGCCCCATTGCGCGGCGGACCAGCGCAAGGCGGCGCTCGGTGGCCCATGCAATGATTTCAGGCGCAGGCAAAGGTGCGAAAACGGTCAAGTGCGCTTCGGTCTTCATCAGCAGGCGTAGCTTGGCCAGTGCGGCGCCGCCGCCGCCCGACAGCACGATGCGGCGCCCCTGAACTGCGATGAAGATAGGGAAATGTCTCAAGACCTGTCCATTCCGTTTGACTTGACCTCATATATAGAAAATATTCCCGACAAAGCGCCATGGGGGTGCATTAATAAGGAAATGTGTTCCGTTTAGCCCGCTGCTCGACGGTGAAGTTCCACGGAATGAAGGAAAACGGAATGGCTGTTCGTCTGGACGATCTGGATCGGAAAATACTGGCTGAGTTGCAGGCCGACGGTGGGCAATCTCTGGACGATATTGCCAAGTTGGTGGGCAGTTCAAAGACCCCCGTCTGGAACAGGATTCGCAAAATGCGTGAGGCGGGTGTGATCCGGCACCAGACCTATCTGCTGGACGCGGAAAAGCTGGGCTTTGAGGCGTGTTTTTTCGTACTGATCCGCACGTCCGAGCATGATGCAGCGTGGCAGCAGGCGTTTCTACGCGCGCTTCAGGGTCGCCCCGAGGTGCAGGAAGCGCACAGACTGGCTGGCGACATCGACTATATCCTGAAGGTGCGGGTCAAGAACGCGCGCGCCTATGACACATTCTATCAGGCGCTAATTTCTGAGGTGAAAGTCCATAACGTCACCGCGCTTCTGTCGATGGAAGAGATTAAATCGACGACGGTACTACCGCTATAATGCATTAGCATTCGTCCTCTAATGCACTGATAATGGGTAAAAAATCATCTGCCATAAGGCTGGCGCCGCCAACAAGCGCGCCGTCCACGTTAGACACGGCAAAAATCTCGGCGGCGTTGCCCGCCTTGACCGATCCGCCGTAAAGCAGCCGGATGGATCCGCCTGCGTTAGTGCCTAGCCGAGACTCCAGCTGGGTGCGGATGAAATCGTGGACGTCGCCGATCTGGTCTGTGGTGGGCGTCAGGCCAGTGCCGATGGCCCAGCACGGCTCATATGCAATCACGGTATTCTCGCCGGTCGCAGTATCGGGGATGGATGTGGCCAGCTGCTCGCCAATAATGTCTAGCGTGTTCTGCGCCTCGCGTTGCGCAAGGCTTTCGCCGACGCAAACGATGGCGATCAGACCGGCAGCGTGGGCGGCGCGGGCTTTGCCTTGCACGCCTTCGCTGGTCTCGCCGTGATTGGCGCGGCGTTCTGAATGGCCAAGGATGACTGCGCTTGCGCCCACGTCGGCCAACATCCGAGCCGATGTATCACCGGTATGCGCGCCTGCTTCGTCTGCGTGGCAATCTTGCGCGCCGATAGCGATCGCGCCGGACTGCGCAACCGCCGCCGTGATGAGGGTGAAGGGTGGACAGATCAGGATATCGACTGCTGCGCCTCCCCTCGTGCGGCCCAGCTCGCGCAGGCTATCCAGCTCGGCTGTGCCGCCGTTCATCTTCCAATTGCCCGCTGCCAGTTTACGCCGCATGCCCGCCTCCGCTGAAATAGGTAGGGCATCATCGCCTATGCAGGAGCGCTATGCAAGAAATGACAGTTAGGTGAGTTGGCGCAAAATCAATGTGTTGCGCGCCGGACCTCACATGTCTGCGAACTTGATCGACTCGCCGCATCCACACGCCTCGGTCACGTTGGGATTCTTAAAGCGGAAGCCGGATTCGAGCAAGCTGACCTCGTAATCGATCTGCGTGCCAAAGAGAAACATCTGCGCCATTGGCGCGATCATGACGCGCGCGCCCGACGTCTCGACGACCTCGTCATGGGGGTCCACTTCAGTGACGTAGTCCATCGTGTACTCCATGCCCGCGCAGCCGCCCTTCTTGACGCCGATACGCAAGCCTTGATGGCCGTCCTTGGCCATTAACCTCGAAATTTGCGATGCCGCGCTGTCGGTGATGGTGACAGCCTGTTTGCCGGGGATACCGAACATAATGTAATCCTTTGCCTGTAAGTTCAATCTAGGGGTTTAGCCCTGCGATCTCAAGCGGTGGCAGAAGCACAATTGCGCGGCGAACCGTTTCAGCGGTCAGGATCGCCCAGCCGAAAGAGGCTAGCGTGCCGATAATGACATATTCGGCGGTGCGCTGATCGCGCGTGGCCGTGCCGAAACGCAAGATGGATTTCGCCGCGATGAGAAAGCCTACGCCTAGCGGATGGTCCAGCAGGAGGAGGGCGGAAATCAAACCCCGCTCCAGTAGGCCGATTTGGCGGCCACCATCGCGCAAACCATTGTTGCGGATTCGATTTCCATGCGGGCGCATCAACAATGCGACGGCGTATTGCCCACCGGTCAGCGTCACGATCAGCCCCGCGCCCAGCGCCATCAGTGGCAACAGCGCGGGTAGGGCGGCCCATGCGCCCGTGGCCCAAAGGCCAGGGGCAAGGACGGTGACTGCCGCAATCGTGACAATATGCACCGCCTGATCGGCCAGGAAACCGCGAAAATGGTGAAACCCACCCCAGATTTTGGCTGCGTCGATCACAACGTGCGCGGCGGCCAGCGCCAAGATCCACGGACTGGCCCATTGCCCGGTAGCCACCTGCGCGCAGGCCAGCACTAGCGCGCCGTGCAGCATCATCACCGGGACGCGGCGTTTCTGCGCATTGATCCACGCAGTTTGCAGCACGAAATCGGCAAGCACATGGGCAAAGAAGAGGGCGGTGAAAGTTTCGATCATTGCTGGCACCCACAAGTGAGGCAAGCGGTTCGGCTTGCATTCGTAAAAAGCAAGCGATTATGCATGCAACGCGTTATTCCAGAGCCTCCAGCGCATCCATCAGCGCGGGATATCCCGCACCGTTCAGCGCCTGATCGACCGCCTGCCGCGAGATACCCAGCATTTTGGAAGCAACGCGGCGCGGCCCAGCGCCGGGCGGCAGCATCAGAGATAATGACCGCGCCTGCGCCTGCGTCCAGCCTTGAGAGATGTGATCTGCAAGGCGAAAGGCCGCATCGACCGCGCCGCCCTCCGCATGGGCCAACAAGGTGTGACCGTCCAACAGATCCAGAAGCCGGCCCGAATCTGTAAAGGCTTCGCCGTGAGCGCTGTTGAGGTCAGCGACGTTTCGCATTGG
>Ga0307978_1000822_pt1 | contig 24861 bp, 28 predicted proteins | sample OrgLakmetage1056_FD_203151 | JGI IMG/M metagenome (GOLD analysis project Ga0307978, IMG submission 203151) | Saline water microbial communities from Organic Lake, Antarctica - #1056 | ecosystem: Environmental > Aquatic > Non-marine Saline and Alkaline > Saline | place: Antarctica: Organic Lake...
GAACAACTGGAAAAACCGGTTTGTGGTGCACACCATGCCGTACATAGAAAAGCTCGGCCAAGTCATGCTGATCTGCGTAGTGTTTGGGACTCAAGCGGTGGCCGTTCACACCTACCTGGATTGGGTTCCTAAATGGCTGGTGTACGCCGTGCGTGCCGCTTTTTTCACGGGCTCGTTTGTGTTGCGCTGCATGGAGGCCCGCCACGGCAACCGGCTCCTCTACATCCCGTACGAAAACAGGGAAAAAAAGCAAGACTAGCCGTCTATCATTATCGTTTTGGGCGTCTCAGTAAATTCATATCCTATAAGTGTGTCCAGCAAAGCAACGCCCATGGCATGTCGTCGTCGTCAGAGGAGTACATCGGACCGGCGGCGCTCATCGCGTCGATTATATTGATTTCAACCATCCCGGGAGAAAACGAAAACCTCCTCCCCCTCATGCTGTACAACCTGATTATTTGCGTTCGGCACGCGGTGGCACCTTGCAGCTGCATGCGGTACTGCTACGTGCTGCTGTGCGGTGCGACGCTAATAGCTTCGATAACGGCGCTCAGAGCCAACCCGAGCGTGGTGGCGGCGGCCACGCTGTCGGCGCTTGCTACAATCGAGTTAGGGGTATAAGTGGAAATTGGTGTGTTTTGCGGACGCAATGGCCCACCAATGGATTTCGTGCGGCGGCGACGTCTCCCGGCCCAAAACCAGCTTGGGCGACGGGTTCAAGTGGAAGGCGGGCGGCGTGCTCGAGGCCATGGTTAACCCGGCCAACGACCTCGTTGCCCTCAGGCCGCCAACATCGCGTGGGCTGAGGGACGAAGTCGGCGGCCACAGGCTGACGGTCGAGTGCAAAATGTGCAGGACGCACCCGGTGCACCAACAAGCCATCACGGCGCTCGTCACCGAGGTGAACCGCTGGCCGCTGACGTGGGGCAAAAACCAACAGCACGAGAGGCAAGCAAAGCGCAGGCGCACCGGCGGCCAAGACGACGACGACGACGAGCCGCCAAAGCAGGCGTTTTCGGTGCCGGCCAACACCACCTGGGCCACCGACAGGCTGAAACCGTCCGACACGCCGCCCGTCCCAACGTGGTGCAACCAGTTGGTCTACGACGCGGTCGAGTCTGTCGCCATCGCGGGGTACTTTGCGTACAGAATGGCACAGTTCGAAGGCGGCATGGCCGGGGCGGTGGTCGTCCCGCCGGAGCAGTACATGCTGCAGCGAACGCACGCTAGCCCAGCGTGGAAGACCAACGTGCGCGGCCTCACGCTCGTCATGGTGCACCCGCCACGGCACGACGGCGTCAGGTCCAGCGCCAGCGCCAGCCTGTTTGACACAATCCGGTACATTTGCTTGGAAAGGAACATTGTCCAGCGAGACACCCGCAACTCGGAGCACACCGTGTACACGTCCATCTCGTCCGACCTTCGCAACCAAAATGGCTCTACCCGGCAATGGTTCAGGTCGACCGTGGCAGACGAGGCCGCGGGGGCCAGGCCTGAAATCGACACGGACTTTAAGCAGCTCATCGATCGCAGGGCCGACATGTCACGGCGGCTCACCCAGCACACGCGCGAGGAGCGCCAGAACCTGCTGGCCGACTCGACAGCAAACAGGTTCGGGGTCAGGAGCGGCGAGCCGCCGTCAGACCCAAACCACGGGCGCACGCACCACGAGCACATCATTACCGACGGCAAGGAGTACGCCCAAAGCAACCCGCTCCAAAGCCTGACGGACGGCAAATCAGAGCTCGACCGCGTCTACACCAACATCATGCTGGCGTACAACGTCCCCCCGCAAATCTACGGCAAAAACGTAAACACGGAGCGCCACGCCGCGTCAAACCGGCTGACCGAGTCGGCGGTGCAGATTTACGCCGTGTACGCCGGCGTCATCAGGCAGGCGTGCGCGCTCGTCGTTGGCAACATTACCAGGGAGGAGCTGGAGGGCAAATTCTTTGTCGGCTTCAAGCCCGTTTTGGACCAAGGGGTCCTCACCGCCCTGGCACCAGCGCTCACCCCGGCGTTTGTTGCCACGTCGCTGTCTGACATTTACGGCGTGCCCACCAACGCGGTGGTCTTGTCGAAGGTATGCGACGTGGTCGGCGGCCTCTACACTGGCGAGCCCGATGCGGCGGCAAAGCCAGCGCCAAAGGCAAAATCGAAGCCCGCCGACGGCCCGCATAAAAGTAACAAGCACGGGGCCGGCCCGGCGAAAGTGAATCGCAAAGAGGCTGTCGACTAAGCGTCATACACGCGTGGTCGGTATTTGCTAGAGTGTATTCGTGAGATTAGCCCGAACAAAGAAATGTACTACGGCCCAGACGGATCAGACGACGATGACTATCCCAGGTCTCGTGGCACGCTCAAGAGGGGCAGGTGGCACAATCGCCGTGGCGACCAAGACGATTGCTGCTCGGTCGGGAACTACGCTGGGCATGTGGTGGCCTTGGTGGGGCTGGCGGCGGCGCTGGTTGCCGTCACGTCAATGGAATCGTCCACGCCGCTCCGAAACAGCACGTGCGCTGACAGCGCAAAACTGATCAAGGGAACGACGTTGGCCATCGTGGCACTGGTGATTGTGGTGCTGGTCATCGCCATCGTCGCCGCAACACAAAAATTCTTCATCAAGTGCCGCACGCTCTGCTACGAGGACAACGGCAACCGCATCGTCCCGTCCATGGCTGCAACCACGCTGCTAATCGCCGGCACGCTGGTGACGGCCCAACACTTTTGCAACCACGTCGAGTGGCACTTGCACTGGCTTAGTCTGCTCTCAATCGTGTTGGCCGCCTTCGCCGTCGTCATCTACACGTGCGCCTAGTATTCACCTTCTTCTCTTTCTCCTTCTTCTTCGACGACTGGGACGCTGAGTCCAGCTCCGCCGCCGCCGAGTCCAGCTCCGCCCAACCCATGATGATCACGGTAATGTTGAACGTAACTAACGCCACGGGGAGGCAATCCCAAACCACCGCCGCCATACAACGGTACACCAGTGGTTCTGGCGGGCCGTTTAGGGGGCTTGTGGGCCAGGTGCAAGTAAACGGCATCGGGGCACCTGCCATGATCCCCGTCGTCGACGATAGTTCCCAGCTCTTGGCATTTGGCTGTTGCATCTGCAATCGGCAAGCCCATTTTTTTTTCAGTGCGTTCGTGAATATACGGCGACACTATGCCCTGAATGGCCACTGAAAAGTGCTCGGCGCTGCGCGGGACAGCGCACTGTGGAACGCCGATCGGCTCGCTGCAGTTTGCGTGCGGATTGTCTGAGCTTGGGTCGAGGGCGACGCTGATCGGGCAGCACTTTATTTGGTGTCGCATCCGGTCCGGAGCACGGGATCGGTAGTTTCCAGTGCCGCTGCCTATGGCCGCGCCGCCATAACCGGCCTTCGGCTCGTTGGCCACGCACCGAAACATCACCGTTTTCTCGGTGAGCGTGTCGTACTCCACCATGTTCAGATGAAGTCGTATAATCCTCGCTTGGTCATCACCCTCCGCCCGTCGCCGTTCGATCGGACGTTCGCGAGTGCAGCTGGCAAACAGTGTGGCGGCCATGGCTACTAAGTGGGCTTGTCTGGCGCCGGCGGTGGTGTCGCCTTGCCGGCCTCTGTGCCACTTATAGTTGCCGGCGCAATGGGAACAACCACCGCCCAGTAGATGCCAACCTCCATCACGAGGATGCCGCAAAGCCACCAGTTGGCCGTCCCAACCCACCAAGGCACCTTCAACCCTCGGTGCAGCCGGCCGTTGTTAAAGTACTCGATGAGGTACTCGGGCGAAAACAGTGCCAGCTCTGCAGTCAAGTTGTAAACCATGCCCGGGGCGTGGCCGTTCTCGACGGTGGTTTCGCCCGCCGAGTGCTCGTACAGCAAAATCCGGTGCTTGGACGTGGTTTTTACCTTGCCCTGCACGCTGGCCAGCACCAAATCCCATCGCGACCGGCTGCCGGCATCCGTGCTCTCGCCCGCGGCAGGTGGGATGGGGTCGGTGAGCACGTCCACGTGGCCGTGCCCCGAAAAGGCACGCGTCCGGTGCTTGGCCGTCACCATGGCAATGCACGTGTGCTGCGTCCCCACCCGCACCACGTTGTCGAGCGTCGTCACCTTGGTGTTGACGACGTGGGGCAGCACCACGTGGATCCCGCAGATGTCGTCGCAGCCCAAGAGGTCGATGTTTTTCAGGTGCGCCCCGTGTTCCACAACGAGGTGGGTCGACTTGTTAGAGCAGCGAATGGCGCCCGGCCCGACCACGCTCGAGTCGCGCGGCACCAGGTTGTGCTTGAACATGGCCACGTTCGGCTGGCCGGGCGCAGCTGGCGGCACGAAACGAACGTTGATGCCGCGATCGTGGCGAGGCTTGATAATGGTCGGCCCGTCGTCATTTCCAACACCAACCTTGCACGCGCTGGAGTCGCACGAGTGCGATGTCAACGGGCGGAACACGAACCCAGTCAGCGCCACCGTCGTGTTCCCCGATGGGCACCCGCCGGTCGGCGTCCGTGGGTCGCTGCAGCCAGTGCAACTCCGGTTTTGCCCCAACGGCCACCCAACACCCATGCACAGCGGGCCGCATCGAGCCAAGCAATCGCCAGTGTGCGTAAATTCGGGGTGCAACGGCCCCGGCGACAAGTTCAAGACGGCTGCGGCAGCGCAGCACACGACAAGCATTTCTCTTCTGCTGGCTGGCTGGGTCGACACCGTAGTATATAGTAGCCACCGTTCGCTGCTCGGTCGGTGCGGCACGAACGATGTCAAAACAGGGATTGGGATGGTACGAAAGTGCCAAGCTAGCGGTGTTTGGAACCGCATCGCTAGACAAAAAAACACGCCGTGCCGTAACTCATACAATGACACAAACGGACGCCAAAAAAAAGGAGCTTTCGGTCCACGTCAAGTCAACGGCGACGAAACGCAAGGCCGAACTGGAAAAACACCACCAAGCAACCTGTGCTAAAAAAAGGGCCAGGTCGGGCAGCGGGAATGGCGAAGGGCAAAGCGATGGCGCCGAAGAGGCGGAGGAGTCAATCGAAGCTCTTCTACTTGCAGACGCGTACAACACGTTCCGGGAAAAACGGAAATCAAGGAAAATCACGCAGATGGCCAAATTAGTGGAAACACAGCTGATAGCCAACGACGCTGTAAACGTGTTAACCTACGTGAATGCCGTGTACGAATTGTTGCTCACTGCAAAGGACGAGATCAAGGAACAACAACTGTCGCGGACTAGGGCGCAAAATTCGTGCGATCGGTGGATAACCGAGCTAGACTTCACAAGGAGCTGGTTCAACGTAATGCGCAATGTGAAAGTATTAGAGTGCTACTGGGTGCAACGCGTTATCACGGTCTTGATAGGCATGTTGATTTTGGCAAACATCATGTCAAAAGACATGCCCGAACCGTTTAACGGCAGTTGGTGGGATCCCGAAGAGCCAGCGGCGGCGGTCGGTGGTGGTGCACAGGGCGGCGCTGGACCAGGCACCCTTCCGGATGCCGCTCCGGATGCCGCTCCGGATGCCGCTCCGGATGGTGGCGGAGCTGCCGCCGCTCCGGCTGTGCCTCCACCGGTGACCGCACAAATCATCGACACCATGCTGTCTACTATTACCGGAATTGACGTCAAGTTTTCGGCCAGCGTGGAACATCAAAAAAAGATCTTTAAGTTGACAACGAGTGAGGAATGTATCCGTGGAGTCTTGTCCGGAACATACACGCCGTTTGGCCAGGAAGTCCTGACCGCAGACCAATGTTACGAAAAGGCGCTGCTCGTGCTTGCAGACTTGCACGTGTTGTATGACCACATCCGCAAAAAAACGATGGCGCAGGTTGTGGACACGGAGGTTGGGCCGCAGATCATTTCGCGCAGCGACGACGTGTTTCAAGGCGCTGATCTCAGCTCAGAGCCACCAACCGCGCCGGTAACGAGGAGGGGGCAGCGAGGGAGGGGACGCCGGCGATGAATAGAGCAGCCGGGCGTATATGACAGCACGACTTCCAAGGCGCAACGCCGTTGGTTGCGACGATGGAGCCACCCGTGTCTGTCGAAGACGGGTGCAAGGACGTGGCCACCGAAGAAATACCGTTGCACTCGTACGCCATGTCGTTTGATGTCGGGTGGAACCAGATCAAGCGCGGTGGCGAGCGCCGCCACGTCGTGTTGGACGGGCCGCCGCCTCCCGGTGGCGCCACCGCCGGGCCCATGCTGGCCACCCTCGTGGACCCCCTCGAGGCCCACCGCAACGCGCTGCTGGTGGCGCTCGACGACGACGTTGAGGTGCTGCCGTACATTTCGGTGCGCCCGGGCGTTGCCACCGCCAACCGGGTGGTGGTGGCCCCAGGTGTCGGGTACGTGGCCACCCCAACCGCCGAGAGCCCGTTCGCGTGCTCCATCGTCGGAACCGGCTCGGTGTACCAGCGGGTTCTGGCTCAGTGCGGAATGCACAAGGGAGGCACAGCGAGCCAGCGCGGCTGCGTGGTCCCGATCGGCTGGCTGAGCGCGTACAAGGTCGTGCTGCTGCAGATGAACAAGGCCGTGCGGGGCGAGCTCGCCAAGGAGCAGGGGGTCGACAGCTGGGACCCGGCAGAGCCGAGCGTCGACAACCGCGCTCGTGTCGGCCGGTGCGTGCAGAGCGCCTTGCAAAATGGGTCGAGCGTCTACTCTCGGTTCATGAACGACGGAGGCGGCTTGCTGGCGCTGGAGACGCTCCAGCTCTGCAACATGTGCGCGCTGTTCGCAGCGTTCAGCCGGTCAAAGGAGCTAGGCTGCTGGTTTCGGTGCAGCGGCGGTCGCACCCAAGAGGCCAAGGAGTTTTACCGTGTGTGCAGGGGGTCGCGGGGCTTTCGGGCGGCGTTGCCACCCGACTCGGCGTACCACGGGGGACTAAGCTCGGGGTGGCCGGGAGCGGCGTAGACCCCCTCTATTTGTTTTTATTACGAATCGGTTCAATTCAGTACAGCGGCAGCGCGTTTGACAGGGGCATTTGGGCTGCGTCTACCACCGCTTTGGCCGACGCGTAAAACCGAGGGTCGAGGAGCGGCTTCTTCCGGGCCACTAGCGTTAGGTAAAACGTGACCTGCGGGCCTTCACGGTTGCAAAAGGCCAGCTCGTTCGAGTGTCGGAGCCGCGTCGGCCGCATAAAGTAGTCGTCGCCACGCTTCGACGCCGCGCCGTGCAGGCGGCTTTTCATCGAGGTGGCCGACGGCTGGTGAGTGGACTCGAGGTCGTGCAGCACGTCGCCAACCGCAGCGTCTCGCGTCGTGCCAAACCCGTTGATGTCGATCACGTAGCTATCGCGGTGGCGAGGGTTCTTCGACACGACGTCCTCCCACAGCTGGTTCGGGCCGCCCAGCACCACCTGGGGCGGGGGCCGCTCCGGCTTTCGTTGGCACTGGACCGGGCCAGGAGCAATTTCCAGCGCGTCGGAGCCAAACGCTTCGTGCGGCAGCGCAGACGACGACATGCTGCCGCCGTACGGCTCCAAGTCGTTGCAAACAATGTATTCCAGCACCTGCATCGCCAGCATGGCCGTCGGCGGCGACCGCCAAATCTCGTGGACCCACGCGCATCCGGCTCGCGTTTCGCACTCCTCGACCGTGGGCGGGTGCTCCCGGCCCCCACGGCTTGCGACCGAAAACCTGTCCCACTCGGCCTGCACGTCGGCCGCAAAGTGCTCCTCGACAACGTGCCGGTACTGGTGCACGATCAGCTGCCGCATTTCGGCAGTCGCCCACTGCCACTCCCGGCCGTCCCACGCGTAAGGCACCGTCAACATCGTCAGCGTGCACTCGACGGTCGGCCGCTGCCCACCTGCGTACTCGCGCCGGCTGTCAATAAGCCATTTTCTAGCGATGGCGCAGGCCAGCCACGACACTGGCGCGTAGGCCGGCGCGTGCACCACCCCGCAGTACGCACCCTTTCGCCCGTCGGGTGGGTACCGCTCAACGGCGATCACCAAGTCGTCCTTCGCCGTCGGCAACGGGTAAGGCGGCGGCCGAACCACCGTCGCCTCGATCGCCATAATCTTCCGGCCCACCTCGGGCACTTTGGACACGTCGGGGAACCGTGGCAGCCGCACACGCGTGCCCGTCTTCGCAGAGTGGGTGGGCTCGTACAGGTAAGCTGCAATCGCCTGCTTCCGCTCTTTCACGGGCAGCGGCGACTCCCCGCCGTTCATCTTTCGGAAGTATCGTCGGTCGCACCCGTGCGTGTGGCCCCAGTACGACCACACGTCGGGAAAGGTGGTCTGGCACAGCTTGCACGTCCGGTCGCTTTCGCCGTCGGGACCCGAAACCGAAGCCAACTCGGGCTTTTTCGGCTGGGCGTCGCTCTTGTACCACTGGCCCCCGTCGGCGTACGTTGGCCCCAGGTGGCACCAAACGAGCGGGTGCAGCTCGGCGGGAACAGCGCGCAGCACCTGGGCCACCGCGAGCTTGTGATCTTGCTCAAGGCCGCCGAGCCGCTCCACAGATTCCATGTACATGTCGTAAGGGCGCAACCCCAGCCCAATGTAGTCCTTGGCGCACGTGTAATGCAGCAGGCGTGGGCGAAGGGGCAAAAACCACGACCGTTTGAGCACGGCTGCTAGCTCTCGGAGCCACTCCTCCATCAGCGGGTTCCCCTTGGTTTTTTTGCCCCCCCTACTCGCCGCTGCACTCATGGCTAATTGTGAATAAACACAAAGTTGATGACAGCGTTTGGTTTTGGTACGCATTTGTTTATCACGAAATAATAAAATAAGATAAAACAGAACGCGTTTGATCAAATTTAAGTTAAAGGAACGGGTGTTTGGCGTGGACCCACACCACCCCCCTCGACCTCACTTCGGTCTTTGTTACCCTGTACGCGACCGAGTTCAAGCCGTCGGTCTTCCACCGTGCAGACCCGCTAGCCATGTCCTTCAGAATTGCCGTCGATTTGGCATAAAACTCGTGCGATTGCGCACGCGGGTGGTTGGCTTTTGACTCGTCAATGGTATGGAACCGGCCGGTGCCTGGCTTCGGCCGGTCTATTGCACTCCCCGACGCCACCAGCAGCCCTGCCATCCGAATCCTATGGTACAAATCGTCGTCCTCGCCGCCCCACCCTACGTAATCGTTGCTAAACCCGTTCACTTGCTCCCAGTGCTCCGGGCGCATCGACACCACCCCGCCAGCAGAAGTGGCGTATGGCACACCCCAATTAAAGTGCTCAAGCTCGCTCGACAGCTGAACCGGTGCCTCGCAAGACGTGTACGGCACCCCCTCGGCCGGCTTCAAATCGACGTCGTGGAACACGATGCACTTGAACCGCACGGTCGCATTCAACGCCAGCGACAGCCCAACATTGCCGAGCCACGCCCGATTAAACGGCTCGAGGTTGTCCTGCTCGACGACCCACACGTGGAAGTAGTCACACGGAAAGTGAGCCCGCCGGTAGCCCAACAAATGCGGGATCAAAACGCTGGCGTGGTGGTCTCGGTTCCGGTACGGTATAATTATCCCGATGTGCACTGGCACCGTGCACGCCAAGGCCATTCCGAGCAACAGCGGCGCACAAAACGCCATCGATCGCCTCTAGGCTAAGCCCTTATCGCCATTTCTATATACACAAAACACAGCGTACACCCAGTTCATGTTCATCGTGTATTGTGTAACAACATGAACATTTTGTTTGGCTACACGTCAGCGCTTTCCGTGTCCGGCGGGGCGGTAAAAATGACAGCGTCAAGCCTTGGCCCGTGCTCAGGCTGCTCCTTGAGGTAGGTTTTAACCCACACCCGCATGCACCGAATCGTCATGTGCGTTTTATCGTCCTTGTTGTCCGACTCCACGTCGGCTGCATCGTCGGCCTTCAGCACCGACGGCCGGTTCAGTCGCTTGTCCTTGCGTATGGCCGGCATGCGGAACAGCATCTTTTCGGCCGTTACGTAAGGGTCGGACTCCTTGTCGTGCAGCATCGTGAGGAAAGCCGACCGAGGCAGCTGTTGGGCGGCGGGTATTGGTGCTGCGTTGGCCATCACGACGAGCGTGTGCGTGTGTGGTTGTGGCTTGCTTTCGTTTAGCCCCGTGTTACATTGCTACCTCCGATAAACAAGGCTGGCTAGGCAAACAAAGTGGCTAAAAACTCTAGGTTGGTCGAACATATCACTACCGCCTGGTCGTGCGTGAGCCACGGGCTCAGGTGGTGCGAGTAATGTTTTCCGATGGCGTACATGTGGTGCCCTAGCTCGACGTTCACTTGGTGCCACAGCCGACTAGTCGCATCGTCCGCTTCGATCGTTTTCAGCCAATCAAACACCGCAACACCACCACCACCATCCTCGGCAACGCGTTTGGCGTCGTCAAGCAGCGTCGAACCAGCAATGGCAACCACGCTAGGTTCGTCGGCCAGCTGAGTCACCACTTGCCTGACTACAGCTTGCACGTCAAAGCGCTTGTTTGGCTGCAGCAACGACAATATGTACGCTCGGGCCACCAACAAAATCCGAGAGCAATCCTCCAACTCGTCGTCCAACTCTACCGTAAACACGTCGCTCATCCCGGCCAAACAATAAAACAAACACGTGGTTGTTGTTGTGCATCTTTTGGCTGGCTGCCGTGTCCATATGTGCGCTTCTTGCTGACCAAATCGATTGCTTTATTCCGCAACAACAGGAAGAAACTTGTGCAGAACGTAAGGGTGGAGGGCTACAAGCTGCTTGAAAGAATCGCTGGTGGGGTGCTCGTACGTCACATCGTCTACAACGATCGACTTGATGAGCTTGCAACCGAGCACTACTCTCCCTATGCCAACATGAGTCAAGTCAGTGTCTAAGGCAATCAGGTGGGCAAGGTTGGGAAGCAGCGCAAAGGTCTTGGCAGAATCATCGGTGATGCCCACTTGGCCGCTGCAGTTGATGGTGCTCAGCTGGAGCGACTCGATCACGTACGTGTTGCACAAATGGAAGTCGAACGTAATCGAAGGCTCCCCAAGCGCTGGCTCCACGCCGAACTCCTCGTCAAGGCACTGGTCGCAGTGGCACGACGCGTCCTTTGGGTTGTGGAAGATGGGGAACGACCGCATGGCTCGTTCCACAGACAGGTCCACCTCCTGTAGCTTCTTGGCCTTTCCGAACAAAAACGGCACGGCCACGTCAGACAGGTAGCAGCAGTGAGCGAGACCCAGGTATTCGAGGTCGGGGCAGTTACTCGCGATCGAAAACACCGCGTCGTCGTCGGCGTTGCCAGGGCCGAGCACAACAACCCGCAGGGACCGAATCTGACCGATGGTAAACGCTTCGTCGACGTTCACATCCAGGCAGTGGCCGACGTTTAGGTACGTCAGCCTTGGGCAGTGAAGCGCCAGATCGGTAAAACACTCGCCGCCCAGCTCGTCGCTGCTGCTCAGGCTCAGGTGCTCCAGGTTGACGAGCGCTTCGCAGCAGCTCGTCACGTCTTCGTCGTGAATCGCTGTGTCGTGCAGCTCCAAGTGGGTCACCTGGCACGCGGAGGTGAGGACCTTCAGCACGTTCCCGCTCAGGATCGTGTCTTCGGCCTCCGTGATCAGCACCGTCTTCAGCGACCTGCAAGCTTGCGCCAGCGCGTGCACGTCGTGCTCGGACAGCCCCAGGCCGTGGCCCCCGTCGTACGCAAAGAAGGTCAGCTGGTTCCCCTTGCTGTTCATGACGTACTCGTGCACCCACGCCGGCGTGATGTTGGCCATGAACACCTGCAGGTCAAGGTGGACAAGGTTGGCAGCCTGCGACGCAGCAAACACGCTCCACGTCTTGTAGTCAAAGCTGGCCACCCGCTCGGTAGGGGCAAACTTGGTGACCTTGATCAACCGCCCGGCCTTGTCGACCCGGTTGCAGCACACTCCCATCGCCTTCTCCCCAAACCCAGGTATCACCACACGGTCGGGGCTGACAATGGTGGGAAAGGCCTGCATGATCGCAGCGACAAAGGTGTCGGCGAACGGCGCTGGCTCCATCCCGAGCAGGTTCAGCGTCCGCAGCGGCGCGGTTGGGCGGCTCCCCTGGCTGCAGACTCCGCAAAACGCGGCTGGCGACAGGGTCCAGTTCTTCAGGACCAGGCAGGTCAGCGTGGGCACGGTCAGCATCGCAGCAACAAACGTGTCGCGCTGCCCTGGCAGAAGGCTCTTGTTGCACTGGCCATGCTCTCGGTGAGACAGGTCAAGCACGACGAGGTTGGTGAGGTGGCCAGACACGCTCCGCAAAATGGCAGGCGTCAGGTAGTTAGCTTTGGAACACGTCATTCCAAACCGGGCTAGAGTGCCGCCAGCCATCTTGATCGCCTTCACCGCAGTCTCCTCGTCGCGCAGCTCCCAATCCAGCTGCATGCGCGTGGCGTTGGCGCACATCACGCGGCCGCGCATCGAGGCCGCCGCGTCCAACCACTGCGCACCCGTGCAAACCCGAGGGCTACTGCCAAAGAAATCCAATGCATCAATCTTGAAATTGGCTCTCATGACTTCGGCCCACCGCACACACACGATCGGCACAGTGCAGAGCACAAACTTGGGGCCGTACCGCTTCTGCAGCAGGTGGAACAGGTGCACAAGCAAGTCATCCCCGAGCATGTGCACAGCAAACGGCAGGGTAGGGTCGGCAGGTCTCATGGTTCAAGCGGGCAAGGTGAATGAGTGATGCAAAAAAACACTTCCTGAAAAGCGTCACTTTTGTAACCACACGTCAGTTTTGTGGCACAATCATCTTTTTTTTGGTGAACATCAAATTTTTAATGATGAATCAATTGCCGAGTGACTACAATAATGACAAACAGGGTCCACACCGTCAAATATACGCAGAACAGCGCCAGCACAGACTTGGTGGTGCACCCAATCTCCTCCGTTGGCGCATCGGGCGCCACGCCGTCGTCGTCGACGGCCTCGTCTGCGAGCAATTCTACGGCGAGCATGCTGCTTTTTTTCAAAAAAATGTGGGTGGTTCGCGCGACTTAAATTGGCTTGCTCGTATTATTTATTTTATAGCTCAGTGCTCAAATGGAACGTTTCGTGCTTGGTTCGCACGTCGTACCCAGGCGGCGGCGCGGTTTCAAGCCGCATCCACGGAAAAACGTCGTACAAATCGACACTCTCCCCTCTTTGGTGCACCAAAAACCCAAGTGGGTACGCCCGAAGCGTTTCGGCGTCCTCCCAAAACAACGAGTCAATTGTCACAATTCCGTCGGGGTCACTAAGGCCAAGCTCGTGCACCAGGGATTCAGCCTCTGCCACGGATTGGTACACTCCGTATACCTTGGTCGCGCATTGTAGCACCCCCTTGTCGTTAAACACGCACCCTTGGCACTCGTGAACGAATTCGACTGCAAAGTCTAGCTTCATCGTTGTTGTTGTGCAACTAAAGATCGTCAGTTTTGTAGTCAAGTGGTTGGGTTTACCAAAATGAACCCGTTACTTTTGTGGCACACGCGTTTTTTGTCGTGTTTATTGGGGTCAACACGAGACAAATACGCACGTTTCGCCATGGAACCAACACGCGACACCTGCAACGGCGCCTGCAAGTACGACCACCCCCCAGGGCCACTCGTCTACGACGGCAACCGCTGCCACTGCACCGGGTGCGTCAACGCGCCCGTTTGCGGCGAGTTTGTGCCGGCCAACATGGCCTACCCGCACGGCAGGGGACAGCTGTGCCACATCACCAGGTTTCCGCCGCTCAGCATCCGTCCGGCCAACGGCGACCTCTGCCCCACCTGCGACCGGGCCATCGTCGCCAAGCTGGTCGCCCACCCGGCTGGCTGCAAGCACGAGCAGTGCGTCGACTGCTTCAGAGAGGCCTGGATCCCGCACAGCGATGCGCCAACCCCAGAGGCCTTTGGCATGGAGCCCAGGCCAGCAACGGGCCCGGTTCTCGACGTGGCCGACAGGTACGAGCAGTGGATCGAGCAAGTGGGGTACGAGGGGCTTCAGGCCTACGAGGACGCCAGGAACGTCGCCGACGACCTTCACGACGCCAGGCTCGAGGCCATGGGCACCGATCGGTTCTCTTGCCCAGTCTGCCACGCACCCCCACCCCCGCACGAATAACTGCTTTTGTTTGTTTTTGTTTGGTTCAACCAATTACAAGTATCCGTTCGCTCGCAAGAATCCAACCAGCTCAGGCTGATCGCCAAAAATGGTGACGGCAGCGTGCACTATTCGTCGAACGTTAACAAATGCCAACGGGTTCAACGGCTCGCCGTCTCGTGCCAGCACTACTCGCGGCTTGAAAATCTCGAATCGGTTCGTTTCGTAGTCAAACTCTCCAACCACGCCCGCCACCACCTTTTCTAGTTGGCCCCAAGTCTTTCTAGTCCAATTGTTACACAACCTCCACACTGCTTTGGCGCTGCTGAGTTGCATTCGTCGGAAGCAAACCACAGGGTTGTCCAAATCGTTGAACAACCACTTCAAGCGCTGTTCGACTTTCTCCGGCGGATTTATTGTGTCTAGTTGCAGCACGTAGCCAACTCGATGCTGCAAGGTGCAAATGTACGAAATCGTAAACATCAAGCACGCCGACAACCCCTTGGCAGTGAACGTGTCGTCGTCTATCCTTGAAAGCAATTTGCCCGCCCTCACAACGATGTCGTGGTCCCGCATAATACGGGCGGCCGACCCGTCGGCCACCACTAGTTCGAAAGACACGGGGTTTGGTGGCGGTGGGGCCGCTGCTGCTGCTGCTGCTGCGCCACCGCCCTCGGGTTTGGCGTCAAGCCGCACTTTCGACATTTTTTCCACTGCTTCTTCTACACTTTTGGCGTGGTCGGTAAACGCGTGCGATTTGCCGGCCGACGAACCGCCGAGCCGTCGCTGCAAGTGATCCCGTTCCCTCTTATTAAACTTGCGAGACGCCATTTGTTGGCGGCCAGCTGTAAATTATATAAAAATGAATGGCATATACTTATCAGAAAACAACACTACAAGTGCCCGTTCGCTCGCAATAGCGCGATCAGCTCAGGCTGAGGCCCAAAAATGGTGACTGCAGCGTGCACAATTCGTCGAACGTTAGTAAAAGCCAACGGGTTCAACGGCTCACCGTCTCGTGCCAGCACTACTCGTGGCTTGAAAATCTCGAATCGGTTCGTTTCGTAGTCAAACTCTCCAACCACGCCCGCCATCACCTTTTCTAGCTTGCCCCAAGCCTCTGTTATCCAACTGTTGCACAACTTCCATGTTGTTCTGGCGCAAATCAAATCTAACCTCCGGCGGATAATCACAGGGTTGTCCACATCCTTGAACATGTGTAGCAAGTCAACCTCGATTTCCCTGGGCGACAAAAGCGTGTCATGTTGCAGCACGTAGCCAACTCGTTGCTGCAAGGTGCGAATGTACGAAATCGTAAACATCAGGCACGCCGACAACCCCTTGGCGGTGAACGTGTCGTCGTCTATCCTCGACAGCAACTCGCCCGCCCTCACAATGATGTCGTGGTCCCGCATAATACGCGCAGCCGACCCGTCGGCCACCACAAGTTCGAAAGACACGGGGTCCGGTGGCGGTGGCGGTGGTGCTGCTGCTGCTGCTGCGCCACCGCCCTCGGGTTGGGTGTCAAGCCGCACTTTCAACATTTTCTCTGCTATGTCTGCTACGCTTTTGGCGTGGTCGGTAAACGCGTGAGATTTGCCGGCCGAAGACGATGACCCCGACAACGTCAACCCGCCGAGCCGTCGCTGCAAGTCGTCCCGTTCCCTCTTAAACTTGCGTGACGCCATTGTTTGCAAGCTAAAGCTCTTGGTTCGATTAGTGCATGCATATACTGATCAGAAAACAACAAAAAGGAGTGAGAGCTACTTTGGGGCAGACGTGGCTATCTTGACCAGCTCAAGTCGCGCAGAGGGGGGTTGGTCGTTGGCCAGCCCGCTGATGGCCGACCACAGCCTGTCGTCTGCTGCCAGCACGTTGGGTCGGACGGGCTGCTCCTTCAGCGCCTTGTAAAACTCGCGAAACTTGTCAAGGTGCGGAGGGTTCCGGATCATTGTTTCAGGGTCCACAGTCAGCAGCACGGCACGGCCAACGACCCGTCGGGCCATCGCCACCGTCTTCGGCACGGGCGATTTGGGGTGGTCAGAACCGTGAAATCGGTGGTCGGCGTCGTAGAGGTGCTGCAGCATCAGCCCCATTCGCAGCGCGTACAGGTCGGCCTGCATCTCCAACGCCGTTGGGCAGCCGCCGCCGTCGGGGTACTCGAGCTTGACTTGCATCATCAGCGTGTCACGGGTGACGGCGTCCCACGACCGCACCGTCGGCGCCACCACGGCGGGCGGGCTTGGCAGCAGCACGATGCTGTCGGTGGCTGACCAGGCGCTCTTGCTAACTTGGGCACGCGCTGCAGAACGCAGCCGTCGGCGACGCCCTCGGGTGTTCTCGGCCCTTACCCTCATCATTATTTCGCTTGTCGTTTGTTTTGTGGCCCGACCAACCTGTTACTTTTGTCGCAAAAAAGGCAAACAACGTAAAAATAAACAGTAAGCAAATAAACAAACGGGTCCACACCGCCAAAAAACACAAACCACAACACCACAACACCACACAGTCTCCACAGCCATGAGCGCCACCGATCACTTTGGGCCCAAATTCGCCCCGCTCAAGTTTGACGTAAAGACGGCAGACGGCAAGCCAAGGCACTGCATCGGGCCGTCGTACACGACCAGCCCCACCGAGTGCTACGGCGTCACCAGCGTTGCAGGGCTCAAAATTGACTCGTCAGAGCTTACCTTTTGCTCGGGGTGCGCCAAGTCAATGCCGGACGATCGCGTCTTCAAGTTCCCAAAGCCGCTCTCGTTCGAGTGCGACACGTACCACATCAACAAGCTCATGCGCAAAGGTGCAAACTTCCGCACCCTCGAAACAGAGCATTTCAGGGTCGGCGTCAACGCCACCGACGGTGCTGACTGGCGCCCGTGCATCAAGGTCGAAGACAAAACCAAAGAACAGCATGGCATCCTCACCGTGGCCGTCCCGACCATGTCCACCTTCGAGTTCTCCTTCAGGGGCAAGTACAACGACACCGAACGGTACTACTACAAGGTCACAGCGGCCTCGTCGGGCACGGGAGCCGCAAAGCGCACCATCGAGGTCACCGACGCCGGCGGCCACAAGAACTTCTACATGCCGCTCAACGCCGACGCCGACCCGCTCCTGCTCAACAGCTACAAAAAGGGCGAAGTCTTCGTGTTTCACGCCCCGTCGGAGCAAGAGGTTTCCGGAGGGCTCGCATCGGACACCCTGGGCGACTCCAACAAGTTCTTCTTCACCCTCGAGGTCTTCGAAGAGATCGTTCGCCCGCAGATGGTGTTTCGCGGCGGCGGCACCACCAGGGGCGGAGGTGGCACCACCAGGGGCGGAGGTGGCGGCATGACCAAGGGCAAGGGGGGCTTTGGCGGCTACGGTTCGTCGTCGTCGCCGCTCGCTGCCGGCTCCACCTTCGGCATGGCAGGCGACAGCCGGGAAACGATGACCACCAAGTCGGCCAACACCTTCGAACGGGTCCAGGGCATCCCGCAAGTCAACATCGCCGTTCACCTCGTCTCAAACGAGTCCACCGAGGAGCGGCACCGCTGCGCTAGGCTGGTTCAGGCCGCAATCGATGCCAAGGACATGCCAGCCCGGCGGTCAGAAGCGCTGGGTGGTGGCGCTGCTGCGGCGGGAACCACCACTGCCGCCGACCAGGCAGCCCTGATGGACACCTGGTAACCACCCTTTGATTTGCCTGTGTGTGTGTGCTGTGTTGTTTGTTGTTGTGATTTGTTCTTGCCAATTCAGTACAATACAAAACACGCTGCTCAACAAGCGATATTTCCCTCCTCATAGTAGTCAGAGGCACACACGCGCCATCGGCATGGCGTCTCGCAACTCCGTAGCCAAATCGGTGGCCAAACCAAAAGCATCGCCAACCGCAGGCAAAGCAAGGTTTTCAGACTGGGCCAAACCGTCGCGAGCAAGCCTCATGGCAAAGTTTAAAGAGGTGGGGCAAGAGGATTCGCAGGGGCAGCACGAAGAATGGCAGGAGCATTGGAGCATGCAGGAGAAAGCCTCCGACAAACAAGTGGCACTGTTCACCACAATCGATGACAAAATGAAGGCCATCAAAAAGTGCAGCGAGGAGGACTGGGAATCGCTCTTCAACGACCCAACAAACATGAAAGAGGTCGGGTTCAGGGTCATCACGGGCTCGGAGCTCTTGAGCTACTGCAAGAGTTCCGTCAAAACCCCGGGGTCGCCGTTCTTTGGCAACGAGCCCAAGACAGGCTACTTTGTGGACGCGTTCTTAGGGGGGCTGTGGGAAACTGGCGTCCTCAACGAGCTCTTCAAGGGCCGCTCGGACGCCATCTCGAGCGAGCTTCTGCTAAATTTGGTCGAGCTGGAGACGTGCGTGTTCCCTACCGACAACGAGATGACCATCTTGCCGCCCAAAGGCCACTTGGTCGGCCGGCCACTCACCGCGGCGCTGGTCGACGCCATCGAAGCGTGTGCAAAATACGGCAGAAGGCAAAGGAAGGACCCGAAGGACATCGTCAAGCACCTCAGAAGCTGCGTTGAGCCAATCTCTACCGCCGAAGCCATCGCAAATCTAGGGCTTTCGAGGCTGTACGACTGGTGGTTTGAAGAAGAGTGGGAGGAGGAGGAGGAAGACGATTTCTGAACGGTTCGATTCGATTTGATTTGATTAAATGAGTGATTCCTCACTTTAGCGGCTGGGTAACAGGAGGAGGCAAGAGGATCCCAAGGGAAATTGCGCGGGCCTGCAGCTGGTCTAGCACGAACCCGCCTCCGCCAAGCACAAAGTTGCCCGTGGCTCTGCCCCCGCACTCTCTGCTGCGCAAAGACAAAAACAATTGAGATGCCAGATCAAGCAACTCACTCACCCACCGCCGAATGTACGGCATGGTCATGAGCTCGCGGCGGTCCGCCGTCGAGTTGGTTAGGTAACCCCACTCTCGCTGCAGCCTGGCGTAGGTGAAGTCGGTCATCATGCGACTGGTTGTTCGGGGGGTATCAAGCCAGAACCCGTCTCCTTGCAGCATGCTGCTTTTGTGGAGCAACGCCGACCACACCTCGTACGCGGGCTCTTGATCGGCACTGCTTGCCACAAAAACCACTTGCTTCTGTTCGACCGTGTCCACCAGCAGCTCAGTCGCCAGCGTCACGGCCGTGGCGCGCGAAGACCGCATGAACACGTCGTGCTCCTCGGCGCTGTTCCGCCGGTCAGGGTAGTGCTCGTCAAGAAACTCGAACAAAATGGTTCGGTACCTCTTTGTGGTCGCGTAAGTGCGTTCCAACGCCGCATCCGAGAGCACGTTGGGCATAAACCGCGAGGTTTCGGCCAGTTTGCGCCGGCTGCTGGCCAGCTTGACCAGCCCGGCGGCGTCTTCCGTCTCCATCTCGGCTGCCGTTCGCTTTCCTGCCATGCTCCCCTTTCGATTTTTTTCCGATTTGATTTATGGCGGATATTGAATGCGTACTTAAAAATAAACAACCAGTCGCACGACGCTGATGCTACCAGTCTTTGATGTGGTTGCGCATGAGGGCCTTCCATTCAGCGGCAATAGCTAAATCTGGCTGGCGGTGTGTGGGGTAGTGGTCGCACAACGGCACAAACGTGGCTTCTACTAAATATTTGGAGCACGTTTTGCCGTAAATGCGCTTGACTTGGTCCAAGTAGTAGAGCATGTACGGCCACCAAAATGTAGGAAAAGAGAGTTGTAGGGTGCTGTCTCGGCCAAAGGTCCCACGCCAGTCCATCACAAGGCTGTGTTGGGGAGCCAAGTATTGAAATTCGAACATGTCCTCTGGCGTTTTGTACGCGCCGTACCGATTAAAGTCGGCTAGCCAGCCGTCTTGCTCTTCGTGTGTCAGCTCCGTTGCAAAGTTTTCACCAAACAGCATGCGCAAACCCCCCTCAAGCAGCTGCAACCTGGCTTTAAACGGCTGGCTGTGCCTCACGGTGAAGTTGAAACTGGTCAGCTCCGCAATTTTCCTCCAAGCTTTGCGATTTTCTTTCGTCACACCCTCGTCGTCGCCAACAAACCACCTCTTTTTCGTTGGATCCGCCATGATTTGGCCCCACTCCTCCTGCATGTCGAGTCTGGCCACGTTTTGGGCCCAATCGTCTTCGCAATTCACGGTCGGATCGTGAAATGCGGGCAAAAGTGGCTTCCACAGGTAGTCGCTGGCGCTCTCCACGTCGCGTCGGTCGAGCCCAAGGTCCAGGTCGACCCAAGGCAACAGGTTGGTCCATTTCAAATGCCGTGAGCGGCGTAGCAAGTACTTGGCTTGGGTCGCCAGCAACGTCCGGTTCTTGTAGATTGCGGTGCCAAAATCCATCAGCCAGCTGCTTTCCGCGTGGGGGTGGACGCCGTTGCCGATGAGCCGGAACGCGTCTGCCTTCAGTTTGGCCACAAACATGTCGTAGTAGGCGGCCAGCGCCCAATCGCCCACCTCAAAAAACACGCGACGCCAATCCTTGTCTTCGGGGTGGGGCCGGAGCAGGCTGTCGCACCAATCCCGGTACCCGTCGGGCTCCGGCCACCAGGTTAAGGTTGGCCCCTTTTGGTTGTCAAAGATGCCCTTGCAATCGCGCAACACCGTGTTTACGACCTTGTAGTCCGTGCTCACGATGAACGATTTTAGAACGCACTCGGCTTTCGCCGTGGTGTGCTTGGTGAAATCTGGGCCTTGCAGGGTGATGATCTCGACCGCGTCGCGCCAATCGACCAATTGCACGTCGGACACCCACTCGGGGAAGTTTGGCTCGCTCTTTAACAAGGCATACACCACCCCAACACGCGCGTACCAGGCTTCGTATGGTTTCCTCGCCTCGGCCAGCAGGGCTCGGTACTCGCTAGGCTTTGGCCGGGCCAACGCTTGGTCAATAAACGCGTGCGTTTCGCCGCCCTTGTGCCGCTTGGCAGCAGACGCCATGGCTGTCGTGTCGTGTCTTGTCGCTTTTTTTACGTACCATATACACACACACACACACACTCGCTCAACAGAATCAATCGACTTTGTTCTTTTTGGCGCGGCCAAGCAGTAGCAGCCGCAGCCAGGCTTGTTTTCCGGCGTTTACTATGCGTTTGGTCGTTAGCATGGCGGTGTATTGTGCAAGAATGACCAAAAACGTGCATATACGCAACAAACAACAGAGCAATCACTCGCCGCCCTGGTGCGCTAGCTCCGCCAACCCCAAGTACCGTGGAAAATCCTCTGCCTCCTCTCGCGAAAGTGGGGGCAGCACGTCCAAACTCGTCGACACGCCCGCAGTGTAGTCCCGCACCACCTTCAGGTAGGGCATGGCCACGCTCGCACCAAGCGCAACACCTTCTTCGCGCGTAAACGGCAAGGTTTTGTAGTTGGGCCACTTAAACGCCTCAAGGTAATTCTGCTCGAGCCACAGTGCAAAGGCCGTCTGGTGCAGGTGGTCGTCAACGTGCGGCATTTCTCTTTTATGCTACCAAAAAAGTGGCTTTTATAAACAATCAGCAGGGATCGGCATGGCTTCTAGCTCCGCCACCAGCTCTGGGTAGTGCGGCACAACGGCCCCGTCGGCCTCGACGTTGCAAAACCGGGACAACTGCACCAAGTCGTGGTACCGCACCCGTTGCATGGCCTCCTCGCGGGTGGCTGGCGGGGCCGGTTCTAAGTTGGTCGACACGCCGGCGGTGTAGTCGCGCACCACTTTTAGGTAAGGCAGCGCAACGCTGGCGCCCAGCCCAACCATCTCGTCCTGATCAAAGCGCTGGCCCCCAACACAATTGTGGTTCCACGCTTCTCGGTGGTTCTGCTCGAGCCACAGCGCAAAGGCTGTTTGGGTGATGTGGTCGTCAACGTGCGGCATGCCTGCTTGCTTGCTTGCTAATGGGTTGTTTTATACACAAGAAGGCACGTTTGTTTTGTCGAATGGGTTGTTTTATTGCTGACGTTGTTTTATTGCTGACACAACAAGAAGCTTACTCATCGGATTCGGGGTCGGCGTCAGGGGCGAGGGCGGCAGCAATGATTAGGCGACGCACGGCAGGGTATTCGCCACGTGCCATCACCTCTTCCACCTTCTCCCCGGGGAAGTGGCCCTCAACCACGTCGTTGAGCGTTTGAATCGAGCGCACGTATTCCCCAAGAATCTGCCGGGTTCGCTCGGCAATGTCGGGCAAATCAAAATCCCAGTCCGAGTTCAGGTCAAAGTCGTTGGCGGCAACGCCAGGCTCATCTTGCACCTCCAACGTTCCAAGCAGCTCCCGGTTGATGTTCACCCGGGCAATCACGTACAGCAGCCACGCACGCTCGAAGTTTGGCGTCCCGCACACAACGTGAACCGACATGGCTGGCACACAGGCGTCCAGCGTCGTCCCCACGTCTTGCTCGCCCACGTCCAGGACAAGCAGCTCCTTCGTGTCATGGGTGAGGCTCTGGTTCACTATGGTGGTTGCCACCGCGTAAAGGTGGTCGGCCGTCAACAAATCGCAAGGCTTCCCCTCCATTGTTAGCAGTGTGTGTGAGAGTGTGCGACAATGCCACAAAACTGACAAATCAGAAAAGAGCCACAAAACAAGCGTCTTGCGTGTTTCGTGGCAAAACAAAAACACAAATCAATCAATTCAAAATGGATGTTGTTCGTGCGTATAAAGGCAAATGGCGTTTCAAGGCCAAACCCAAAGGCAATGGCGCGCCGCCGCCGCCACTTGGAACCCGTGGCAGGGCCAACAACCTTCCAAAATCACCGCACAGGCCAGCCATTTTCGCTCATGGCGTACCGGTCGGGCATCCACATGTACCCCGATGTCAGCGAAACGGCCGCGTTCGTCCCCGTCACCAAGGCGCAGGCCGAAAAAAACAAGGTCGATCACGAGGGTCTCATGGCCGAGCTGGTGCAGCTGGCCAAAAGCATCGGGGCAAAACGGCTTCATATCTACAACTTTGATGGTCGAGACGTCAAATTCGAAACGTACAGGCGGTTCATCATCAAAGGCTCCGACAACACGCCCTACCCGGAGTTCGACGTGGCAGTCCGCAACAAACTCTGCAGCATCGACAAAACAAAGCAGCCGGGCGACACGCTGGTCATGCTAGACATCTCGTACGTCGTTCACGGGTATTCCGCGGCCGAGGCAATCTTCCCATCGGTGCCCCTCTCGCCGAGGATTGTGGCGCTGGTCGATGAAAACAAGGCCATCGCAAGCTTCGTAACGGGCATATTGGCCTGCAAGTACGTCAACCTCGACAAGCACATTACCGATTGGGAGCAACACCACCCAGCTGAGGCAGCGTCAATGAACTACGAGTATCTCATCGGAGCGCCAGTCGATTTTACCGAGCCTGCCATCTCAAGGACGGGCAGGCTCGCCATTCAAGAGGCAAGCTTGCTTCCGCAGCTCAAGGGCGAAGCTGCCCGGCGCCAACAGCTCGAGCACGATGCCGCCCAGAAAATCGCAAAAGAACAAGGGTTTCCCGTGCACTGCCACTTCGTCCCCGTCCCAGATTGGAACAGCGCATCGCCAGAGCAGTACCAGTCGGTCGCAAGAGACGCAATGGCGTGGGGAACTGGGGACTTGGTCGCAATGCACTGCGCGTCCTCGTACGGTCGCACGAGCGGCATGCTCCAGGCGGCAGTGGCAGCCGTGTCGCCTGACCCCTTGCGGCTGGGCAGAAACACGCGCGCCATCACCGAAGCCATCGTCAAAATGTACGAGCGAGAGTCCAGCGAGTTCTTCGATTTCGACAGGCCGAGAAACGCTCTCACGGCAGCGCAGCATGTCTTCACTGACCACGCAAAAGCGCAGCCGCCGCCGCCGCAGGAAAAATAAGCTGTTTTGTTTTGTTTTGTTTTGTTTTTCCCGAGGCAAATAAACAGACCACAAAAATGACACACTGCACCACAATCACAATCAACACAATACAATGCTTTCGTACGAAGAGGCGCAGGCTTACGTCCGGCCGTTGAAAATAGCAAGGACAAAGGGGTGGCGCAGGTGGCGAGCTAGGCCTGCAAACATCCCGGGGCACCCAGACAGGGCTTACCGTGACAAGGGGTGGGTCTCGTGGCCACACTTTTTGGGGTACGAGCCGAGGAAAACCGCCGCGCAGATGATGCCTTTTAGGGAGGCAAGGGCTCACGTTCGCAAGTGCAACATCACCAGCTACAACGCATGGAAAAAGTTCAGCAGGTCAAAGGCAAGGCCAACAAACGTCCCGTCACATCCAGACGCCATCTACAGGGCCAAAGGGTGGGTCTCGTGGCCAGACTTTTTGGGCACAAGCCTCCTCTCGCAGCGCAGGCCGGCCGAAGTCGACAGGTTCACCTACCACCAGGCTAAACGGTACATCACACCGTTCAGAGTCAAGGGGCCAACAGACTTTAGGTTGTGGAAAAGGCACCACGTCAGGCCACCAGAGTTCCCGTCGCACCCTAATCGTTACTATTCCGACAGGGGGTGGGTGTCGTGGGATGACTTTTTGGGCATTGTCCCGCCACAACATAAACGTCCCTTTCAAGAGCTCCTAGACGCCATCGAAATCGCCACGCGTCCGTAGCAAAAGCAATCAAATCATCATGGATCAATCAATAAATCGTGTTCAAGCCATCGTCGACCAGACCATCAAGGATTCAAAGCGGCAAGGGGGGGCCGAAACGCTCCTCAAGGTTCTCGAGGTGTTGCGCAAGCATGATGTCGTCGTCTCCCCGCAAGCAAAACTCGCCATTCTCCTCTGTGCAGACTACTAATTTTTTTTTTTTTTTTAAACAGCCAAGCACGCACAGGCCAGGCCAGGCCAGGGGGGGGGGGTCCCCTTTAGTTTTGCTGGCAATATCCTCCTTACGAGACTAGTGGATTCATGAGCAAGGCACCCCCTGTCGCGAGGGCCCTGCACATTCTGCTTTTCTCCTATGTAGGTGAGGGG
>Ga0307978_1000824_pt1 | contig 24822 bp, 18 predicted proteins | sample OrgLakmetage1056_FD_203151 | JGI IMG/M metagenome (GOLD analysis project Ga0307978, IMG submission 203151) | Saline water microbial communities from Organic Lake, Antarctica - #1056 | ecosystem: Environmental > Aquatic > Non-marine Saline and Alkaline > Saline | place: Antarctica: Organic Lake...
TTATTGGATTGTCTAGTTGCCGGGTTCTCCATACTTTCTAAATTGATTGTTTTCAATGATTTCTTTTCAATTACCATAGATAGTTTAGGTGTAGGGTAAAATATACAGAATGCTATCTGTGTGAGTATCGATGAGATAGATTGGAACTCAGATTTATGTTTTCCGCTGTGCCGAAGATATAAAAATAGACTTTATTCCACGACGTATCACAGCAAGGTATGAAAGTTCGATAGGGGCAACAAAGTGGTGTTCTGATGAGGAGGTCTTTTGAGATATTGCAAAAGGTTGATAGGATGAGTCTGTGATTTAGTGTTCGCTTTCAGTTTGTGTGTTTGCGTGTGTTGAAGTGCGAAAGAAGCAGCGTTCGATGGCAGACACTTAATACGTGGATTCACAGATATTTTCGGTGTAATTGGATTACTGGTCTTTGGTGCTCGCAATGTGCTCTTGTGATACTACACAAAAGGTTGCTTTCGAATAGGAGGAGTAGTTCTATTGTTTTATAGAGTGATTGGTGTTGATGTTTTCGGTGTTCTCATAGCCGCTGGTTCGCGAACAGGAAGCAAAGTAGAAGAAAGAGAGAGGATGGGTGGAAAATGCGCTTCCACGACTACTAATGCTAAATAATGTTATTTCTTTCTTCTTTCTTTTCAACAACAACCCCAAGACCTCCCAAGACCCAAGATCTACGCGTTGCACACATCATCGCTCTCGCGTTGAAAAGAATCAGGATTACAGCTGACTGGCATTGCATTATTTCTATTGAAGAGCTGGAACTAAACAGAGAATCTTCACAAAAATGTCGAACCGTCGTACTTCATGTTCCAATCCACGAAGATAGCCAGTATCCAATTAGGAGCAGAATCATGGACACAAATGAAGATGTATCCAAGGGTTCAAGACCGATGAGGGGTTCAAGCTATTGGGTATGAAATAGCATCAAAAAGTACATTCTGATGATTCATTCTGTACAAAAATAGCAATGGTCTTTTGAGGTTGTTTCTGCTCCAGAAGTGAACGCATTCGCATTATCAGGTGGCGTCGTTCGAGTCACGGATTCTCTATTGATTCGGCTGGACCTTCCAAAGGGAGAGATTGCTGGTTTGTTGGCTCATGAATCTGGTCATGTGTCGCATCGCCATAGATCGCCATAGTCAAGCTATGCTGTGAAAATAATTTGGTGGAAACCGTGTTGAAAGCGATGATATACGAACATGGTGAGATCGCCAAGAAAAGTTTGGGGAAGCAATTGAAGAAATCTTATTTACTGGGGCTCAATTTCTTGGTGAAATTATGTTGGAAATAAAGAAATGACATGAATCTAAAGTAGTGACTTTCGCTTGATGTCTTGAAGTACCGATCCTGTTCCATCCGACGAGGATGAGGAGGTCCTCAAATATTTCTGCACCATACACTTTTCTATTATCTATTATCTATTATCCATCATCTATTATGTGCTCGTGCTTCGTGGTTGCCATTGAGCATTGAGTGAAGTTTGAGGTTGTTCAATGAAAATTGCAGTCTTGTTTTGATTTGAAAACGTGTTGATTAAAAGGCCTCTTTCAGTTCTGACGGTGGACACGACGATGTGGTCTGTTCTTCTCACCATCATCACCCATACATACCAAACGTGGTTCCTCACAGCCAGTCAAAATATCCGCATTGGTGCAGGAAGGGGTGGGTCACGTCATTCTTCCCCTTTTACTCATTTTTGTTCTCAGAACGAAATGCTCACTTTTACATTCACCACGAATCTTCACTAAGTGTTAAAAGTTCCGAGTGAAGAAGTAAAGTCCAATTCAAATCTAGAGGCAATTAAAGATGGTTAGTGCATGGACTGAAAAGCAGAATAAGAAAGCGGAGTTCGCGATGAACAAGATGCTCGATACTGGTGGAGATGCCATTGATTTCGAGGGGAAAGTTTCAGCGGATGTGCGCGATGCTGCAATGGGCAAAGGTGAAGAAAATATTTTTGAGAAGAAGCTATCGAAGGATGAGAAGAAGGCGATACAAAAAGCTAAGCGTGATGCAAAAAAGAAGGTTAGTTGAGTTGATATTTTATTTTGCCATGATGAAATACGAGTGCGCGCTGGCATCTTCTAACACGTTTATTTTACTTTTTGTAGGCCAAGGGCGGTAGTGATAAGCCGAAAAAGAATGAAGGGGAGGAAAAGAAAGATGACAATAATTCATTCGGTATGGAAAACCTCACGTTGAAGGAGAGGAAGCGTGCAGAGTTGCTTGACCAATTGTCAAAGGATAATATTGTTGTTACCTACGAATCCAAGGCTGGGAAACTTCATGCGAACACAAGAGATATCAAGGTCGGAGGAGTGTCTGTGAATTTTCATGGAAAGTCTCTGATTGAGGAGACTGAGCTTGTGATCAATTACGGTAACCGTTATGGTTTCATCGGTCCGAATGGGTCTGGAAAATCAACTGTTATGAAGGCGATTGCTGCACGTTCAATCCCCATTCCTGATGCCATTGATATTTACTTTTTGGACAAAGAGTATGAAGCCTGTGATAAGACTGCACTTCAAGCTGTATTTGAGGTTCAGGATGAGGTCAAGGACCTTGAAGATCAAGCTGAACAACTGAACAACAAGATGTCTGAAGTTGCAGATGATGAAGATGCCATGGCTGCTACTCAACAACAGCTTGTAATGGTCTATGAGAAGCTTGATGATCTTGATGTGAATACTGCTGAAGCCAGAGCTTCCTCAATTCTCTTTGGTTTGGGATTCACGACTCAGATGCAGGGCAAGATGACGAAAGAATTTAGTGGAGGATGGAGAATGCGTGTTGCTCTCGCTAGAGCGTTGTTTTTGAAGCCTGAATTCTTGCTACTTGATGAACCAACAAACCAGTAAGTTTGTCAACTGTTATAACGAGTATTATATACTTCGTTACGGTGGCCTAATGTTCTTTGAATCTTTCTACTCTACTACAGTCTTGATATGGAGGCAGTTTTATGGCTCGAGGAATATTTAGCAAAGTGGGATAAGATTCTCTTCTTCGTTTGTCACTCTCAAGATTTCATGAATAACGTGTGCACAGATATTGTCCGCCTTGATCCTACCTACAAACAGCTACGTTACTATTCTGGTAACTACGATACCTACGTACAGACAAGACGTGATCAGGACATGGTACAGACGAGAACATACGAAGCAGAACAGAGAGATATTGCCGAGATTCAGGACTTCATTGCTCGTTTCGGTCACGGTACTGTGAAGATGGTGCGTCAGGCGCAGTCTCGTGAGAAGCTGTTGCAAAAGAAGCTGGAGGCAGGATTAACTCCGAAGCCAGAGGCGATCCAGCATTTTGATTGGACATTTCCTGATGCAGGAAATCTCCCTGTACCTGTACTTGCAATTGAGAACGTCAGTTTTGCGTACCCCAAATCCCCTACTCTGTACAAGGATGTAGATTTTGGAGTTGATCTCCAGACTCGTGTGGCCCTTGTAGGTCCCAATGGAGCCGGAAAAACAACTCTTTTCAAGTTAATTTGTGAGGAGCTCATCCCTACCCAGGGACAAATTAAACGTAATTCCCACCTCAGAATTTCTCGTTTCACGCAGCATTTTGAAGATAAATTGGACCTAGAGATGACCCCACTCGACTTTTTCAAGGAAAAGCTAATGCCCGGTGAGACCATAGAAAAGATCCGTTCTCTTTTGGGAAGGTACGGATGTTCCGGAGGTCAACAATCGCAAATTATGGAAGAGCTGTCTGCTGGACAAAAAGCGAGAATTGTGTTTGCTATTATTGCATGGGAGAAGCCTCACCTGCTTCTTCTTGACGAACCTACGAATCCTCTTGATATGGAATCCATTGATTCTTTAGCAATGTGTTTGAAGAAGTTTAAGGGTGGTGTAGTCATGATTTCGCACGATATGCGTTTGATTTCTCAATGCGCTCAAGAGATTTATGTTTGCGATCATAAACAGATTACCAAGTATACTGGTGATATTATGGACTTTAAGCTTCATCAGAAGAGCGAGAATAACAAGAAACTTGCACAGCACATAAATGGATAATATGACTATTGAGATCCCTCGAGGCTCACCGCGGCTCTCTAAGTTCGATCCCTTTAAGGGCAATTTTGATAGCCAATATAAAGTAATTGTGTATGGTTTGAATGAAAAGATGTATAGACGTAAATTAAACCCATGAGGAAAAAGATTTAAATTAGTGCACAACCCCATCATATTCACTTCATTGATTGAAAGAAAACAGATGTGGACTCTTCAGTACACACGGTCAACTCTTTTACGATGTTCTTGTCTTCTATTTATATAGTACGTTGCTACCTGCTACTCCTTCGCCAGTTGAAGAAAGATTTCCGATGATGGGAACAAATTTTTAAACGACGGAACCTCATACTCCTTCAAATGATTTAAAGGCAAGATTTAGACAGAAGAGATAATATGCTGCGTTGATCCTTGTTTTACTTTTTACTCAGTGCGTTGTTCATTCCTCCACTAATTCATCGTTCGGGAAATACAGTTTCCAGAGCAACCTTTGCGATGATAGGAATAATTTCTAGTTGCTGAGTAATGCCAGGGCAGCTACAGTTGATCTCTCCAACGTACAACTCGTCATCGGTGTCGCCATAAATGTAATCTGCGGCCCACAACAATGGTAGTGGACGGTCAGCCATATCAAAGGAATCCATAATTCTTGGAACGTCCTGCTTCAAATGCTCAACAAGGCTCTCAAATTTTGGATCATCCGGCGCATATTTGGTGTAAATTGCACCTGATGCTAGAGTTGCGGAAAGTCCTCCTTCCTTCGGTTTCTTGTGAACAATCTCTACAAGCTCAGATCCAACAAATAGACAACGGACTTCCCCTTCAGTGATGCGGGGTAAGAAACGTTGATCAACCATCATGGATCCTGCTGCGAGGCCTCCTTCAAAATAACGTCCTTCTCCCGTAGAAGTCCATTCTCCAGAATGATGGGTACGACCATGGATGCAGAATTCGATGAATTCGCCAACAGTGTGATATTCGATGTGATTATCCCAAGCCTCCATGAGTTCAAGCTCCGTGTCCAAAGACACCATGCATTCTCCATATTTGTTACAATACTGTCCATCCTTCAATTTGATAATCCAGATACCCTCTCCCTGGCTTCCACGGTTTTGTTTAATAACTCTAGGTTGAAAGGCAATGCTCTTGCGGAAACCTTCCCTGAATTGCTCGGGATCATAATACACCTCAGTGTCCTCTAGACCACATTTGAGATGCTTAATTTTTACCAAAGACTAGTGGGTTGAATTAGATGAAAACAGTGTGAGTGCAGCGCTTCTATCATTTATCCGATGTAAAGGATTGTCGTCCAGAACGGAACTTACGTCTTTAGCACCAAGAGTGGACATGACATCTGGATGAGTCATAATCATCAAACCTGCATCACTGAGCTCCCTCAGCATATCATCGAACTTCTTTTGAGAAGTAGCAGAAAGAGTTCCAGGATTGTTACGGACGATAATACCCTGCGCTTGAATTTGCAAAAAGTTCTTGAGCGCTATGTTGCTCTTAACTGCAACCCTGTTGTCACCCTCGTTGTCCTCCAAGAATTGAAATACAGCAGAGTGAGACTTGACCCCCCCCTTGTGCTGATCAATTGCGTCTGCAATCGGCAAAGTATCGCGACGATGTCCGTCTTCATCTTTATCATTATCGTTGTTACCCCGAGCCTCTAGTACTGGAATAAATCTCTCGGGCCTTTCGTGATCAAGAGGTTCATAGTCTCCAACGTTGGTTGTCACGCGTTTGAGAAGTTCATAGTCACTCTCGGTGACATCCTCTTCCCCTCCCTCAAATTGTTCAATTTGTTGGACAAGAGTTTCATTTCCAACAGGTTCTCCCGAGAGAAGAACGGATGTAGATTCGTCCATGTCATTGTGCTCGATAGGGATAGGAATAGAAGATTCGGTAAGAGGATCAAGGTCTGGAAGCTCAAGCTCAAGGGATGCATCGGATTGTCCTCCGTCTTCGCTAGGGTTTGGCGAAGGGCATTCAGTACCATCAAGGATAAAGTTCAAAGTAGTTGTGCTTTCGATGGTGGTGGTCATGTTGGTTTGATCAAAAGTTAGTTTAACACTGGAATCGTTCTGTAGAATTTGTGAGAAGATGGATGCGAAAATTCCTAATGTACTGCAAAGGAGCATCAAGTGAATTGTGTGAGGAAGGGAAGGTAGTTTGTGACTTTCTTGAAAGAGGAGGTGATGCAGTCCCTTGAAATGTTCACTCTTGCTTTTTGTTGTTGTTGATGATGTTGTTGCCAAATGCATCTCATTGGTTTTACGTGTTCTTGGCATTTCTCTGATGCGGACCTTTCCCATCTCATTAGTATGCATGATGCAGATTGTGATGTGGTGGGAACAAAAAACAAAAAAGAGATGAGGAAGTGTTGTGGGATTGATTATTACCGCGAAGATTCGTAACGAATCTTCGTTTGTTCTGGCCAAGTTAGTTTCAAGTTTAACGTCGTTGAAAGTCGCATGTCTCACATCTTCTCACATCATCATCATCACAACATGATCATGTATCTATCAACGAGAAGTGGTGACTGTGTTCTTTTCTACAGTGGTTGATTATGAGATGAAGATGAATTTAAATATAAATACGGACCTGGGTAAATAGAGCATACTACTGTTGTTGTTGTTGTGCATCCTTCTTTTCCATTTTCATTTTCAAAATAGCGCGAGCACAAAATAATCGATGTGTGGCCGTTTCAAAACGTTATAATTTGAAAAAAATCACAAACCTTCTTCTTTCTTCTCGTCCACGTATTTCATTTTGTAATCTTGACGCTTTTTCCTTTTTCCACAATAGTTGAAGTTGATTACCAACGCATTAATTCTTTAATAGAACACTCAACAACAACATGGGATCAAAACAATCAAAGCCAATCCAGCAAAGTTCGACTGTGATTGAAGAAACAGCCAAAGAGCCATCTCCTAAATCCACAACTGAAAAATCTGAATGCAAATTGCCATTCAATCATCCAAAAGTAACTAGTGGAGATGGAGAAAATTGTCCATACAAGAATCCACTGACAAGCATTGGAGGTTTTTTTAAAAAGAAACAATCTACTGACGCATTGAAAGTAGAAGCTTCTTCTGAAATCCCTGAATCTTCATCTGGTTGTCCTGTCAAAGGAGGCAACAAGGTTATTTCCTCTGAAGCGTCAACCTCATCTGGCTGCCCTGTGAAATCAAATTCGTCAACTGTTTACAATGTCTACTCCCAACCCATAGATCCCAAGAATAATATGCCATCAAACGCGAATCAATTACGTGGTCCAAATCAAAATGAAGAGCTTAGTACTAATCGTATTAAATCTACAATCCCCAAGGGTAATACAGACGGTGACTCGTGGACATACCCGTCTCCTCAAATGTTTTACAACTCCCTCTCTAGGAAAAATAAATTAGGTGATACAGAGGAATCTGATATTGAATCAGTTGTTGCTATTCATAATAATATGAATGAAAAAACTTGGGCAAAGGTGATGGAGTGGGAGCAGGTACTTTGTCCGGATGCAGCGAAAGAGGGTGGATCGAAATTACTCAAGTTTTTGGGAAGGCCCTCGGATCTTAGTCCAAAGGCTACAGTCAAGAATATGTTATTTGGCCATCCTTTGCCGTTTGACCGTCACGACTGGACCATCCAGAGGCCTGATGGGACAAAGGTCGTATATGTTATCGATTACTACGTTGATGAGACAAAGGCTGATGATAGTGAAGGAAGCGGATTTCCAAACATGCATGATCGCGATGCAATTGAAAGTATTCTTGTAGACGTTCGACCAGCAGCTGATTCTGTTGAAAATATCATAGGAAGAGCAGTCACAATGCCTTACGCGAGACGTATTGAGAAGACCACGAAATTTGATCCAATGCCTATTCTTCCTACTAAGGAAATGAAGGAGCAGATCGGTGAAAGTGAAAAAGTGTGGGAAAATATTCAGAGGAGCGTCGAAGAGAGTAAGAAGCCTAAACAGGCAAAGAGCATGATATTGAAGCCCAGCGATATCCCCAATGATCAAAAGAAAGACTTTAATCTTGATATTACAGATAAAGAAGCAAAGAATATTGCCAAGTCATTTGTTACCATGCTTGATAATTGTAAGAGCACTCAAGAGCTCGTCAATGAATGCAAAGGTGAAGAGGAGTGTGCTAAGGTATCTCTTGCTCTCACCATGTGTCTTGCAAAGGTTGTGTGTCCCATTCAACAAGGAGCGGTTGCTGAAGCACTAAATGCAGATGACTTTGACCCAAAGGATGAAAAGGCTGCAGAGGCATACAGTGCTAGATTTGAAACGGCGTTAGAGAACATGTCAATTTGCGTCACAGGTAAAGGTGAGAGGGCCGCAATTGCACGAGAGAAATATCCTGAATTGTTTTAAATATCTCGACAACTATCTATCTATGTAGATACAACGACCATACAGCATCAGAGCTATTTCACATTTTCGAATTTGGCATTCAAACTTAAATTCAGATATTACAAAATTAGATATGATAATTTGAGTCTGTTTGAGTGTGAAATAATTGAACTCTTCAGCTCTGCAACACAAGATTGGTGCCTTGTTTTAGGCTATTTCGTCATAATTTCAAAATAGAAAAGCCAGCCTGCTGGGTGGGGGGTGGGCCACCAATGGCTCAATTATTGCAGTTTGCAGTCGCTTTTGTTCAGTGATAAAAGTCAGCTCGCTTGATTATGATGATGAGGATGATGATGATGATTCACTTTCAAGATTTTCTTCACAATCAATCTCACGCTTAATTACGATAGTCTCCTCGGCCTGGGTAATGATGACGGAAGGATTCTGGACTCCACATACAAGCAGCGTGGACTTTTGTAAGTACAAAATACAAACTAACCTGGCACGTCACCTTTATTTAACTTACTTTGACTTACATAATATTCATCTTCAGGTGAGAAGAATTATGGGAACTTGTATGAAGTTGTAGAGCTGCACAATACGTGGTCATCTTTAGCAGGTCTCTCCCTCTTTGGTCTTGTTGGGATCTGGAAAGGAAACCCCACACGAGAGCTGCGTTATGCACTAGGGTATCTGATTCTTTTTCTCATTGGTCTTGGATCTGCTGGATTACACGGAACCCTACATTGGATATTTCAGTCTAGCGATGGTAAGTTAAACGCTCTTGTTTTTGTAAGGCGATATTCTTGGCAACTCAACAATTATGTTGCCACTATCATCGTTCATTTTACTAGAACTTCCAATGGTATACTTGGTGACTATATTGAATTTCATCGCAGTAGAAGTTGACTCACCTCACGGCAATCCTGCACACCCCCGGCTGCCTCTGATTCTGAGCATTGCAATGGTGGCAAATACTATTATATACTACACCTTTCAGCATGTGTACTTTGTCTTCATTACAACATATGGTATCATATCAACATATCATTTTTACTTGGCTTACATCACAATGTTCAAAAACAACTTGGGAGGGAAAGTTTCTCGACGTTTATTCATATTATCACAAGGGAGCTATATAGTAGGTTTTATGTTTTGGTTGGTGGATATGTTACTTTGCGATTCTTCCGTTCTTGGTAAAGGAATGACATTTCACGTAATCTGGCACTTTGGAGCTGGCTTCGGAGCCTACCTCAGTATTGTATCATATGAAGTTTGCAGGGTTCGCACATTGAATGTAAAGTATAAATTAGCCTACTTAATTGGCTTCATACCATACGTCAAGTGTCTTGAGGATGTGAAATGTGATTGAGAGACCATGGCGAATGCGATGAAAGTAATCTCTAGATAGAAACATGTTACTTGACGTTTCTCGCAGTGGCCGATCAATACACATATACAGCACGTAGCATTATGTTAATATGTTGTGAGCGTCCATTCCTAATCTTGTCTGATTTGGAAATTGGAGATTTGAGAATCATTTGTTAAATAAATATATTCACTGTAAGGCACTATTTAGCTACTAGCATTAATCCAGCTCTTCATCATTCACCACAAATGTAGGATGTACTATAATAAATAATAATCAATGTCGTTATCTGCCTATGCAAGGTACCTTTAATTGAACAATACTACTTTTGCCACCCATTCCGGGCGTAACCATATATTTCCCTTCATCGTTCTGTCCGACTATTCCCTCTCGTTTTGCAACCGCAATATCAAAATCTTCATATTCATGCTCTGGATCAGAATCGTATCCAGAGACAAAAGGAACCCATTCACCCTCAAAAGTATTTCCTTGGTACGTCGCACCATCCCATCCCATTTTACACAATTCCTCCAAAGAATAAGTGGCAATGTGACGATATTTCCCATTCGTTGGTAAACGTCGTGGTAACATCCGAACTTCAACTTGCTGATTCGAAAGTTGTTCATATGGAAATTCTGTTTCATTAGGATCATTGATGATACTTTTGTTGACAAAGGGGGTCAGTTTTCCTGGTTTGATGAGACGGGCTTTCGGTTTTCCGCTCTTTTCGCGTTTGAAACACATGATTCCTTGGAGGGGGTCTCCCCTTGTCCTTCCGGTTCGTCCTTTTGGATGTTCGAGTGAAGGGTTGAGTGGATTTGGAGCGGGTGGCGTATCTATCTTGATTCTTGTTCCTGGAATGTATTGATCGCGTTTACACTGATACTTATGATTTTTTTTCCAATGTTTCTTTTGCTATGGAGGGATGGGATGGGGTGAGCTTCAGCAATGATGAATGAGATGGAAAGCAACGAAAATGGAAAATGCCATGCCATGCCATTAAAGACTTACATGCTCTCGGCAACAGTATGGAACCTCACCACATGCCGAGCAATACTTGATATCCTCTGGGGAACCGCAGATAACGCAATTGTTCGACTTCGACATTTGTTGTATTCAATTCAGTGGAATGGATAGGAGTGAATAGGAGTATTGTATTTTGTATTATGTTTTTAGTATGTTTGTGCATTATTGAACACTACACACTACCATCATCATGAAGCTAACTAGAGTACATTTCACAAGATAAGGATTGTAGTATGAGGTTATGCATGTACAAATTTTGAAGTGGAAAGCAACGTCACGCAAACAAACTTAAAGAACGACCAAGAACTTCGACTTCGGCATCCAATAAAAATACACAAGAGATTCAACAGATTGCAGTTCTGACAGCATCCAGTTTAATATCATCATATCAATAATCATACGATATATTATCATCATCTCGTAACGCATTCGAAATCCAAGGCTCACTGTATTGCAGTGCAGTGTCTTCAAGTCGTTGAGAAAGGTGATTGGCTGAAAATTGAAAATAGACAAGAGCCTTGGACAAGAAGGAATAAGGTGAACTACCGGTAGCTCTTTAGAAGCCAGAAGCTATTGAGGCAGTAGACAGAAAGCAGAAAGATAGGCATAAGCACTAACTGCAAATAACCCGTGAATCATCAATCATGACTCTATTAAATCTTCCACCGGAGCTCCATATCAATATCCTCACATACCTCCGAGCAAATGATCTATCATGCATACAACGCACATGCAGAAACTTCAACGATAGGCAACTCATTCATTCCATAATTGATAACTTTGCGAATGAAGTCTACCCCCCAGAACTTTCCCAAGGGTTTGATACACCGGCCATCGGCGGTGAAGTGCACAACCTCGATCCTAATAATCAATTCTGGACCTATGAAGCTTTGAGAAATATGGAAATGTTAGTTGTGGCCCGCATACTCTCACGGCCTGAACCTCCAAAATCTAATTGTCATAATGCATACTATGTCTCCAAGAGTTGGTGCAGGACAGCGCTCAAGTGGTTGGATGTCCAAGCACAGGAAAGGAAATTGAGGGAACGGGAGCAGAAGCAGCGGATGGAAGAGGAAGCTGATGGAGTTGCGCAGCGGAATACAGCAGCGTCGGTGCTGGGGAAGAAACAAGTCAAGCCGAAACAAAAACAGAAGAGGAAGCAGTCCAAGAAACAAGAGAGGAAGAATAACAAGCTTTCTGCGAAAGTGTCAGAAACACCGCCACCTCCTTTGGATGTGAATAAAGATATCACATGTGAACATGGATGCTTGAGATACTGCTCAGAGGGGCGAGGTACTCGTGCAAAACGTCGTCTATTGGATAAAAAGGCCTGGAAGATATTGAAAAAGTTGTATCCACAGGGAGCACAGTTGAGCAGTCTTGATGGAGAGTGCTTGCAGTGTACCATGGAAGTAGAGACTGAGAAGAGGAGTCTAGAAATTAACAAGAAAAAAGAAACAGAAGAACGAAAAATGCCACTGGGATGTCCTTTAGTGAGGGGATTCTATAGCAGAAGAAGCGGCGTGCCAAAGGAATGTCTGGTCTTTCAGCCTCAAGATATTGTCATTGGTAACAGCTTTGCATCGCCAGTGGCGCGGAAAATGCCCGTGCTTAGAAATGGTGCCATCTGTCCATTGGTTCCTGGTGTATATAATATTTTACCCAAGTCTTGGTGTTTTGTATGGAGAAAGTATATCAAGACTGGGGAAGGTGGAAAACCATCTGCACCAGATACGAGCGCGTGTCTATGTGATGCGCATCGTTTGCCTTTGATTCCTCCTCATTTGGAATTGTTCTTATCTGGTGGAACGGCATCTTTGATGGATACGGCTGGAAGTATTATTATGGATAGTAGGAATGGGACACCTTTATACAGTGCAAATCGCGAGGATAATAGGCCACAGACACCGCATTCTTTACCTGTTGGATTTTATCCTACTAACCAGCAACTTGGAGGTGCTTCGCAAGTCCGTCTCTTTGGAACACCTAGAGAAAGGATCATTAGTGGCGAAAGAATCCCACTCCCTCAGCTAACGATGGTCATGGACGACGAATTATCTCAAATTCGCTCATCTGGATTGTCAGAGCATGAAATTCAATTACAAAGATTTGCAATGCTGCAAATTGAAGAACAGAGAGCTCAACGTGAGGCTCAAGAGATGAGAAGACATGCAATGCTTAATGGGACAAGAGTAGATACTGGAAGAGATACTCAAGAGGAGGCGAGGGCGAAAATTTGTGCTCAATTAGATCACGAAAATGAGGTCGTGATTGAGATCATTACCGATGAGGAAATGGAGGCATTGGAAAAATGGTGGCCGGGTATCCATTCCTCCTACTCTATCAAATTTGCAGTTGTCGAACTAGACGCTGGAACCATGGATGTTATATGGACCACTCAGCCTTGTAACTATTGTGATGCTTCCGGCAAAGGTAGTGGTTACGATGTTGCTGTGAGAAATAGGAATCGGAGTTGGGTGAAAAAGACCCCAAAGAAAAAGTTCGGGAAATAGACAGTAGACATCGATAATTCTCCACTTCCACTCAGTCACTGAGCCTTGTTTAAAAGTAATCAAAAATTAGAGAATACCTGTACTATGATTATTTAGAAATCAGTCTGAGAAGCGAGCGACATGACAGAAAGTTTGATGAATTGCTATTTCCGTTTAAATCTGGAAAAAGAGCATGAATTTCATAATCATAGCTTCATTGCATATGTGGAAATTCAGATGTGATCATGGAAAATGTTTGGCAGTATCTATTCTGTCTTCTTCTTTTGTGTCCGTGATAATTCAAAGAGCATATCAAAAGTCCATCATGGTTTCCTTTCATGATTTAATATTTGATTCTACGCAGCCCCTTCCAGTACCTCAATATGACGATGTTTGATAGCAAGAGCTCTGGTCTTTTCAAAAGCAAATTAACGCCCCCTCCTGTTAATACTTGCAAGCTTGATTCTAGCTCTTGCTGCTAAATTTGCTGATCTACCTGCTCTCCTTTCATTCTTTTCTATAGTGATAAAAGCAAAATACTGAATGAAGTTTTGAGTTTGAGTCACTATTCCTCCTCTTTTTGATTTCCTAACAGGCCGGTCTCTTCCAATACGCTTGGATCCAATAAATTGTTGTGATAACCAAGATTATGACAATGGGGGAAATCAATAATGTTTCAAAGTTTCCAACGGATCTGTTGTCGTCGTTCGTCGACTTGATTTGTTCACAATGTAACGAGCAAATGAAAGATGCGATTCAAGACGATTTGGAGATGGTGAAATCAGCATTGTCTAGAATTGACGGGCACGTCAAAAGCTTTGACCAAGGGAAGCAACATAACAAAGAACAGCTGCAACCTGTCCACTTTACCATGCCATTTCCTCCAGTTGTCCCGTTACACAAAACAGTTGCACCTGCACAGCGACTATCACCGCTTCTGGAGGATCATCCTCATAATTTCCAAGACACAAGCAACGAGAAAGTGGCACAGGAGAGAAACGAAGGTCGTGAAAGCAGACAAAAAGTGGATCTCAATAATCAAGATGAGATGGACCCATTGTTTGATGATGGCTTTCAAGATGACAATAATGTGGAAAGGAATCGAATGAGCGTTCACAAAGCTCCAGTCTTTAAAGATCAGGCTCCGATTGATGATTTACGAATGGTAAGGATATAAACGCTGTGGTGGAGAAGAATTTGTACTCAACTACTTGTCTCACTATTTCTTCAGGTTGCTACAGATGCGTTCAATATTATTGACGAAAACGGTGACGGTTTCCTCCAAAAGGAAGAGGTGATTGCTGCTATTACAATGATGGAAGAGAATGGTACACACTTTTCAACTGCTGGAAAAGATGCAACTGAAATTGCAGAAAATATGATGAAGGAGGTTGACATTGACGGGGACGGTGTAATTGATCTTGATGAATTCATTGATATGATGAGGAAAAATATTTCAGGGGAAACAACAACATCTAACTCTTTTCTATCTTACAATCAACGAATGTCCCAATTGGCGAGGCACGTGTTACTCGCACATCAAAAAAAGGTGGAGAATAGCGTCATTGGAAGAGACTTATGGATGATTCATCCTTCTAGTACTCTGCACGTTTCTTGGGATGTCATGGTTTCGTTGCTCATTGTGCTCACAGTGTTCACTATGCCATTGAGCATAGGTTGGGATGAGCTCAATAGAGATTTTTTCTCAATGAATTTGACTGTAGATATTGTTTTCCTTTTTGACGTTGCCAAGAATTTTTGTACAGGCATTGTTGATGAGAATGATGCAGTTATCATGGATAGGCATATTGTAAGAAGAAACTACTTAACTGGATTTTTCTTGACAGATTTTTGCAGCAGCATACCTCTTGATTTGATTTTTCGCATAGTAAGTTAATATAACTCTGTGTTTTGTTTCCGAAGGATATCAACTGACCTGTTCTCATAAACAATAGGCTGGTGCAGATGATTTCGTATCGTCAGGCTCAGCGGTGTCAGGGACGAAGAACTCTCTTCGAATGCTAAGATTGTTAAGAATGGCTAAGCTTTTGAGACTATTTCGAGTTAGTAGACTTGCAAATCATGTGAAGAATTTGTTTATTTGGGTTGAAGAGACTTTAAACATCCGAATTTCCGACGGCTTCACTAAGCTAGTTCGGCTAGGAGTTGGAGCAATAGTTCTCGGGCACTGGATTGGCTGCTTTAACTTTATGCTTGTTAGGCTGTACCAATTTCCAGAGGATAGTTGGGTTGTGTATGCTGGCCTAGACAATCAAAGTGCATACACGCAATGGAGTTGGTCCTTCTTCAAGGCTTTGGCTCAAATGATAATGATCGGATTTGAAACGCCCCCGTAAGTATCTCCCATCAAAATTTGAGCCATATTTCATTCATATTAATCTCACCTTACCGCTTCGTCTGTGTCAGGTTTACAAATGCATCTTGTGATACAGCTTCGCATTGGTGTGGAATCGAGCATTGGATAACCCTTTGCTGCCTTTATATTGGTGCTGTTTTTTACTCCCTTTTGATTTCGTCCATATCATCAATTCTACAAACTGCAAACCTGGCGAGTAGGCAATTCGAAGAGAAATTAATGCAAATCGATGATTACATGAGAAGTAAAAAGCTCCCAGCTACAATGAGAGAAAAAGTAAAGGATTGCTTTCATTTGCAACATTCAAATGGGAAGCTTTACGAAGAAAATGAAATTTTGGATATGCTGACTCCTATTTTGAGACGAGAAATCAAATTATTCACTGGACGAGATCTGACAATGAAGGTTCCACTACTAATGTCTGTCGCCAACAAGCATTTTGCAGAAGAGATGGTGACCGTCATCGAACCGATGATTTCCTTTCAAAATGAGATTGTTTTACGCGAGAATACAACAGGAGATGACATGTACTTTATTGGAAGTGGAGTAGTTGAAATTTTCCTTGCTGGGACGATGAACTCGGCGTATGTTGCAATAGGAGATGGATGCGTAAGTCGTTGGTATATATGCTGTGTGTGACATTGTAAATAAGAGAATATTCTGAGCGTTTCTCCTTTCTCTAATCACAAAAGTACTTTGGGGAAGTATCCCTCTTACTAAACATTCGAAGAACAGCCTCTGCTAGAACTAAAACTCAATGCATGCTTTTCATGATATCAAAGACAAAGCTTAATGCTGTACTAACAGATTTTCCAGATGCAATGGGCATCATGGTAAAAGTAGCAAAGAGCCGTCATCGTCGACTAAAGCACTATATGAATCCTTCCGTGTGTGCGCTTGCAAAGGAGGATGAGATAGATTCTGAAGATTGCAAGACGGAGCTATTTGGTGTAGATGCTGAGAAAATTGTGTCAGCGAAAGAAGATGAGGTCACAAAGTCGAGGGTGAATACGCGTAAGAATCACCGTTTGGCTGGAATTCAAAGAAATCCCATCGCGCTCAAGAACATGAAGAGAGGAAAGATATCTACGCTTTGAAGCGAATGCATTTAAACAAATTAAATTTGAATTATGAGGGAGGCTACAAATGTTGTGCGAGATATTTATCACGGTTCAACGATAGAGAAATTAAGGATACAGCTCGCACCGTGTGATACCTTTCGAGACTGGATGAGCGAGTACTGCTCTTCAACCAGTCACGGCAATCAGTAACATTAGTCCAGTAGCTGATGAACGTATGCACCGTTTTGTAAGTTTCCAGTATACGTCCTTTGATCAATTCATCACACCAGAGTCTAGTACCGTATCTACTATGAATTTCGAAGTACCTGCTGCGAGTCTTAATCCTATATGAATGGTTTGTGTTACATTGTCCTCGAAGTGAGTAGGTGTAGAGATGACATGATCAACATCTTTTATTTTCTATCAATATCCTGATACACATCGATGACCATTAATGCCTCGGAGTAGGACTTTGTTGCAGATAATAATCAATGACGCGATATCATCTCTTTTGCAAGGAGTTAATAATAACGCATGGATTACATTTTACAAAGCTAAGTTAGTTGCTGAGGATTCAATAGAATGGCTTCATTTATTTAGCACATGTATTCAACTGCATGGATAATAATAATATTATTCGCTTACCACTATGGCATAGTGCGTCGTCACAACCAGGCTGAAGTAGCACAAATCAAGGATGTATGGCATTTACGGTTGAACATCAAACATCTGTAACTACTTGTTCCATACTCCTTATCCTGTGAGACGTTGGGAGAAGAACTGTTTTCAGGGAATTGAAGGAATATCTATGGATACACAGAAACGGCAGTGAGCATGGTATGATATCAATAATCTATTGAGTACAGACAGCAACAACAAATTGAACGACGAAATCGATCTTATTTCCGAACGAGTACCAATGCTAAGACTATTACCAGTAAATAACAGCGCGCTACTTTTTAAAATAAACATTTTAGTGGAGAAAGAGAAGAAATATGAGATAAACAAAAATGGATAAGAGATGCTGATGCCGCTTAATCAGCCTATGAGGAGATAGCAATATTGTCACTGGAGGCATATGAATATGCAATCTTAGGAGAAATGTCAGCTCCGTACGACCTAAGAACAATTCGCAGGAACAGGAGAGCAGAAGTAACAACGAGGGCTAAAGACACATTCAGTTTTCTGTTGCCACCTATCATTGACAGATCGCATGTATTTACAGATTTTGTGGGCAAGTATCACTGGTCCTTTGTAGCACAATGGAACCACGCTGGCGCTGATTTAATCTTAGTATCTTATTAATTCCTTGTTTCTTCTTCAACAAAAATTGTCTCAAGGCTGTATCATAACCTGACTTTTCACCTATCCAAAATATCTATCTTCTCAGGACAAAAGGGCACTACCAGTAGGGTTGGGATCAAAGAAAAGCAAAAGAACAACGAACGACGACAAACGACGAGAAGTTGATTTTTTTATCTGACTGCTGACGCTCGCTCCTCCCTCCTCTTGTTGCTTGTTGCTGTTCTTCTACTGTTGCTGTTGCTGTCAATATCTTTCATAGTATATCCATCTGCATCTTTAACAATCCAATCACTGCCATACTATGAGGACGTACAATTGTTTATATGCGCATGTGCATGTATGTCTATTACTGAAGGTGTTGCTGTCATGCGAAGGATTTGTGCCGAATATAAATATTCACCGAAAGGAGAATATGAATTTTATTCTTTCAAGTTCTCCTGATGATGACACCAATGATAACATTGACAATAAAGATAAAAATTTACAAGAAACAATATCAGGCGGTCCTTCTACTATTATGACCATGGCTCGAAGGATGCTTGTATGGGATGACCAAGATTATCAACTCGGCCGAGTACTGAACGATTCCTCTCAAGGACAAACTCAAAACCTGCAACAAAGTTCATCCTCGTTGATGCCTATTACTGATGCTAATGATATTGCCAATAGCCCTGCTATTGCCACTACCAAATTCATAAACAGATCTAAAGTACTGCCAAGGTGGCATCCACACGAAGGAATCGCCGATAGCAATCCCAATTTCAGAACCAAATCTCCACTGATGAACAATAGAGGATATGCCGCCGTGATAATGAGAAATTCCAGGAAAAATAATCAGCCAGGATTGTGGAGGCATAGCTATCGGACATATGTTAACATGAGAGACATCGAATTGCAACAGATACAGATGCAACTAGAACTTGATAATAATGAAAAGGGGCATGACAAAAATACAGTAGCAGCACGGCCCTCGAAACTGAAAATCAGGAGGGAAAACAGACACTTCCAAGGGGCACTCGTCGCATGTGCAAAACTAGGATTGTGGAGGGAGGCACTCTTTATATACCAAGAAATGGAAGAACTACAACTATTACAACAACCATCAAATGATATTGATAATGACGCTCCACAAACATCTACTTCTTCTCAAACCGCAACCAACAAGAAACGAAAAAGAAAGACAATCATCATTGACAAATATATGATTCTATCCATTATCAGGGCATGCATCCGCGGAATGAAATATAGAGTCCAGCACGGTGCACCACTATCCGATTCTCGGGAACCACTTGATGCTATTGGGGAAATTATTCGTGCCAAAGAGGAACATGCACAGTCACAACTGGCGCTTTCCACTGTACAAATCAATGCGCTCGCTTCAGCATATCAGTATTTGGGATTGTACGACGAAGCCATGGAATTATTCAATTACCTCGAAGACCCAATCAGTATTGAACAAGAGAAGGAATTGGAAAGACAGAACAAAATCAATCGCAAGAAATCGAATATGGCGGCAGATTTTCTCTCCAAAGGGGATGTCCTGTTAGATGAGACGGCTTCCAAGAAAAGTTCCAAAGTTGAAATCCCAATTGAATTCAAGGATGAAGGGTCTTATAATATTCTAATCAAGAATTCCGTCACTCAGGGGGATTGGTCTTGCGCCATTGAGAATTTGAAGAAAATGACGGAAGCGGGGCATTATCCGAAAAGTAAGAGTTTGAATGTTTGGTCGGAGACTGCTACGAAGAGGGAGAGGAGAAAGAAGAAACCTACTTGGGTGAAGCAGAGGGAACAGATTTTGATCAAGAGTGTCAGTGTGAATGGAGGTTCTTAACGACAGATAGCATAGGAGGTGACAAGAGTGATTGAGTGGAATGAGAAGGCGGTAACAAAATTGAATACTTTGGAGTGCCTCATTGATTAACTGTTTTGTCGTAAATATGAGCATTTGTTGATGTAAATTGAATTGATTTGTCTCTTTTATACTTTTACTCGTCGGTGAGTTGAAAGACAATATAAATATGTACAGTTGTAGTAGTCATAACCATGCCACCTGTAATAGGTCACTGTGTTGACTGTTCCTTGAAACAATTACGCGCACTTGTAGAATACTTGGTCGTATCAATGCTGATATTAGTAAAAACTGACTGCTTCTCCTTGGCTCTGGAGTAAGGACATACCAATAGAAGAATAGATTCATGACATTGTTCGCTCTTGTTACTCTTGAACTAAGATAATATCCTTTCTCCAATCATTAGAAGTCTTTCAAAATATTTAAAGAAGATTAACAATTGACTTCTCAACTTGAACTATTATAATAAATGCAGTTGAATGGTATTAGTTTGATTTACTGGCCTTAACCAAATAAATTATCCCTGACCCTTGACGCAACAATAGAACACAAAGGATCAGTAATATTGTTCGCAAGCATGTCAAGAGACCCCAACAGCGTTTGGGAAGGAGGCGCAGTCTGCGAAGTGAAACCAAATGATCTAATCTTGCTAGCTTGCTTTGAAGTTGTGTTCGATTCAACATCAGATACGATGTCATCCCAACACTTCCCAGCATCTGTCCTGAAATTAGAATTCGTTGTCAATACAGCAAGGCATTGTAAGGACTGCGATAATGCTGCTCGCCAATGTCTCAAATCGCATACAGAGTCATCCAGTTCACTCTGCTTACTTTTCTGTTCGACTTTGGCAGGATCGAGGAGAGCGAAACGAAGCAGATTGGTAACAGTTGTTGAGGCATTCATGAGTTCTTGTGTTTCCTTTCTACCTACGATAACAAGAAGAATCGCAGACATGTTAAACATAACGATACCACTATTCCTTGTCTTAGAGGCGGTCTTCTTCGAAGAAAGCATGTGGAAATTGAGAGTATCACTCCATATTGTTGAAAGAGAACATAAAACCTTTGATACAGTCTCACATGGCATATTGGGAATCAAGGTCTCCAATACCTTACAGGTGGATGCCAGGATCAAATTTTCATTGATTTGATGAGATTTACTAAAGTCTCCAAATGAACTAAGACCACTAGATGTTGCAATCTGGCGGCTCTTCCTTCTGATTTGACTGCTGTCCAGGATCAGTAACAAAGAAGATGTCATTCCTTCAGCGTAATGCTGAGCGTCTTCGCTATCATACTTAATGAAGCGTGCACCACAGCCGAGATATAAAATTGCCGCTTGTTGAACCTCGTAACGCTGCGATTTTTTCGCTAGAATCTCGATGGACGCCTCTAACTCCTCTTCTAGAAGAATGATTGCTCGGCAACTTTCGTTAGGAACCAAACTGGACAAAAATGAAATTGCCTCGAGATCTAATGATACGTCGGTAGAGCCATTAACTTCCTTTGTTTCCTTCGTGGTTACGTTGTCATCGTCAATTTCTTGAGCAAGGCTCTTAATGAGATGGGCAGCATAATCTATACAAGCAGAACATTCATCAGCGCTAGATATAGCATCTCGTCCTTTTCTAGCGCTTGAAGACATTTGCACGAGTAGTTCAAAGCAGCCTTTTTTTGCAGCTGGGCTGACAGAATCAGAATCTTTCGAAATCACATGAAGAGCAGAAACATGAGCATCCACGTTGATTACCATTTTTGGGTCGATCTTGCATACCTATAGAAATGAAGGTTAGATGATATGTAAATGCTCAATTGAGGAGGTTTCGCATTTTAAATATCAAAAAAGTCTTACCTCCAGTAGCGCAGTGATTGCAGACAATTCTCCTTCGCCCGCTACGAGACTGAGAGCTTCGAGCCCTCCATTATCACACAATTGCGTCAGTGCTTCTTTGGACGAGGCAAGAGCACAAAGAAGAGTAACCTCAGGGAATCTTTGAATAGCGTCACCGCCAGAAATTTCTCCAAGCACATCTTCGCGTTCTGCTTTGTGCATAAAGTGGTCGAGGACCATCGACGATAGCTTTTTTGCGAGACCGGTTGAGATTACCTGTGCCTCTGAGGGGGAAAGCATCACCTTCACATCTACATCATTTCGTGAATCTGAAGATAGAACATCAACAAGACCATGAAGGCATAGCATAGACATTGAGGATCCTTCCTCAGTTAAATCCTCTGCCAAAGTCTCGCTTTGGCCATCATCAGTTAGGCATGCAGCTGACAGTGACGCAACAGCGAATCCTCTCAATCCTGCCCGACTCACGGCGGGGCCCAAGACATTAAGTTCTCCTGCCGATGACAAAATTGCTGCAGCAAAAACCCTGATTGTACCAACTTTCTGCGCGCCAACACTCTCCCTATTTTCTGTCAAAGCCAAAAGATTAAATAAAGATGCCAGCGAGACCTTATCTGACACAATATCGTCCAAAAGAGACCGAGGGAAGCCAGATAGACAATTCTGTAGTGATTCGAAGGCTTGCTCGAGCAACAACGCGTTATTTGTAAGCTCGAGGCATAGTTGAGGAGCTCTATAACGACTCAGTAACTTATGGAAAGAATCGGCATTCTCCTCTTCATTATCTAATTCTGTCATGAAGCCTGATGCTCCTATTGATAACACATGAAGAAGGCGCTCTTGAACAACTGGTTGGGCTGTCTGCTTGTAAAATTGTAGTTTTTTCTGATTTGTTGGCAGACAGGAACTTCCATTTGTAGACAAGATGTCAAGAAAATTGGCACTAATAGCGCAAGTTGCAAGGAACTTTGACGATTGATCAGAAATATCCTCATCATCAAGCATAAAGGTCTCCCATAGAACGATAGAGTTTGGTGAGTTCGCCACTGAAGCATAAAAAGCAATCCAAAATAGAACATGTATGGCTGCATCCGCAGACTTCATAAACGGTCCACAGGCGCCCTCGAATAAAAGTATCGGTTTTCCGTAAATGAACTGGACAGAGGATGGCAACTCGAATGACTCATCTTCTTTTGCGTCGAAAGTTAAAAGAGTAGCGCATAATTTTTTCAGGAACTGTCGGTTCGATGAAACGGTCTCAACAAAGCTAATGATTCGGGGAGATTGAGGCATCTCTGCCTGCTCAATATCATCAAAACCAGAAATCATTCGCAGCAGGATATCAAGGCCAAGTTTTGTTTTGATCATTCCAGCATTGTGATCAGCGTGGGTTTCTCTCGTAAGGAGCGCACATGCAACATCTAATGCGTAGATATCAACAACTCCGGGATCGATTCGTTCAGTTGACGGTCCCTTCTTCCCTGAGTACGATAGCAATACATGCAAAATTTGGATGCAGAGCTCTTCAATTCTTCCGCTACCGACTAGCGATGAGTTTTCTTGACTGCAAATAATGTTTGAGAGACTAGCTGCTATTCCAGTATTGGCGATAAAGACTGCATGTGTGGGAATAGAGACAACGCGAAGAATCGTTTGAAGCCCAGCGCACACTAATGATGTCGTACGAGGGTCGGTATCACTTAGTTTTTCTTCAGTCAACCATTTATCCATGAATCCAGGAACAAAATGGGCGACAATGACAGTCCACAGACTCGAATTCGAACTCAACATCTCAACTGCCTTGATGCACTTCATTTTGAGATTGTCTAGTTTTTTCAAACCTGATGCACCACCGCCTCTATCTTCAATCAACAATACATTTGTAAATAGTTTCACGCAATCACGGAGTGCTCGAATGCTATTGTTTTCAGAACTGGAATTCATCTGGGGGCCCGCATACCCAATGGTAGCAACGCATGCGTCAAAAATATAATAATCCCCAGCTAGTGTATGAAAAGAACAGCATTGCAGCATTAGAGAATATTCAGTTCAAACATATGCTAACATGACACGATTGATCTTACCATTCATTGCATCTCGGAGCATATCTGTCAAAGGGAGCAGAACTCCACTTCTCACAAGTTGCTGATGTACGCGTTTTGTTAAACCATTCTCGGCAACAACAGATACGATGCGAAGAGTTGGCATGGCCGACCCTTCACCAAACACACCTACTAATGCTGACGGCAAGAACGAATTCTTGTTAATAATATCAGATGTAGTAGCACATATCTCTTGAAATTGCGTCGCAAAAACGTCGTTTCCTGTGGCACCTAAACCCTATTAAATGATGCGAGTGTTTTTTATTAGAAGATCTGAGATGCTGGAATGCAAACTTGTTATAGTCGAGAAGTATGAGACTGATAGCCTGCATGTTATTTGAAAATTGAGTACTTACTGGTGACATGTCATAATCCCCATGGAAATCCATTGAGCCGAAGCTACAGAATTCTGATCCACAAATGCTACCAGCAGAAAGCAAGTTCGCTTCAAGCAACTGCAACAATGGGATATCCTTTTCTATACTTCTACCTTGAGATGCATTATTTTGCACTTCTGGCACTATCGATCCTAACAAGTATAAGATTTGGGAGATAATACGATGCCTGTTACCCATCGCTTCAAAGATACGTGAAAACCCAATATTCCTTTCATCTCCACGTCCAATTCCAAACATGGCAGATACACAGTGACAAGCAGCGATCTTGGTTCTCGTATCTGCGTAGCCTTTGTCAGCGGGAGAAAAATCTTGAGCTGAGTTGAGAATTCGACTAATTAAAGGAACAATACCTGCGTCAAGGGCCTCTAAAAGCACTTCTAGAGGTCTACTAGAAGATCCACTACCACTCTCTTCTCCTAACATTCTGGTTGCGACATTATTTTGCATCAACTTCCATCCTTGCACAAGGATCGCTGCGACAGCCTCCAGCATTGGCAGGCGTCGAGAAGACCAATTTCCTCTCTTTGATGGAGTATTGAAACCGTCATCCGCGCAAATGGAAATAAGACTTCCCAAAATATTACTG